>Ga0066903_100001290_pt1 | contig 18037 bp, 16 predicted proteins | sample PanSoiMetaGPlot1_FD_67491 | JGI IMG/M metagenome (GOLD analysis project Ga0066903, IMG submission 67491) | Tropical forest soil microbial communities from Panama analyzed to predict greenhouse gas emissions - Panama Soil - Plot 1 (version 2) | ecosystem: Environmental > Terrestrial > Soil >... | reverse complement strand
ATTGAAGTCTCCTATGTTGGACGCTTATCGCGGCGTCTGCTTTCTCAAGAAGACCTGGCCATGCCGCTCAACATTGTCGATCCCAAATCTGGAATCAGCTACTTCCAGGCAGCTCAAGCCTTATCAAAGCTGGGATTCAAAGGAGTGCCGACATCGCAAGTCAATCCCAGCGTCGTCGGTCCGACGGCAGCGTATTGGCAGAACATCGTGCAACCGCTGAATCCGGGCGATGCGTATTCGCTAGCCTGCAGTGGAGGATCGACCACTGACGTGGTGCAGGCTATGTACGATCTATTCAGTTGCGGCGGCGGTCCGGTGTTTGGATTCGGAGATGAAACGACGCCGCTGGCAAACCTGGACTATTGGGGCTCGGATTTTAGTGGCAATGCTGGCATCGCTGGCGCGCTGGTAGACGCCGCAGGGAATCCCATCCACTACTATCCTTCAATCTTCGGACCGAATGCGTTCTTCAACAGCCAATTCCACTCGCTGTACGCATGGCGGTCGGTAGGCAACGCGAACTACAACGCCATGCAAGTCACGCTGCGTAAGCGTATGTCGCAGGGAGTTCAGTTTGACTTTAACTATACATACTCGAAGTCGATTGATCTCTCCTCTGACGCGACTCGTGTAGACGCGTGGAGCGGTTTGGGCGGATCGATTATCAACTCGTGGGATCCAAATCAGCTTCGCGGCGTCTCGGATTTTGATACCACACACCAATTCAATACCAACTTCCTAGTCGAACTGCCGTTCGGAAAAGGCAAGCGAATCGCGGGGGATGCAGGCGGAGTGCTCGATGCATTCATCGGAGGCTGGCAGTTATCCGGTCTAGCACGCTGGACCAGCGGATTCCCTGTCACCATCGCCAACGGCGCGACATGGCCGACAAACTGGCAGTTGGGAGGGGCTGCAACGCAGATAGCTCCAGCCCATCCTGATACGACTATTCGTCCCGACGGCTCGGTCAACCTTTTCCCGACAGACCTGCAGCCAACGGACGTGGGCCTCGGCCCATTCCGCCATGATTTACCAAGCGAAAGCGGCACCCGCAATACCGTACGTGGGCCGGGATTCGCAGGATTGGATATGGGACTGAGCAAACGGTGGGTGATGCCGTACAAAGAAGGTCACAGCCTGTTTTTCCGGTGGGAAGTGTTTAACGTTCCGAACCTAAAGCGCTTTGACGTACAGACGATCGATACAGATATATCCTCCACCTCATTTGGGCAGTACAGCGGACTGCTTACCAATCCTCGGGTAATGCAATTCGCTTTGCGGTATGAGTTCTAAACATTCTCCTCGTTGAAACGGGGGCGGCAGGTTCGCCCCCGTCTTTTTGTTTTGAAAGTTATTTGCGCGGGCCACTCAGTTGCTGCGCAGCCACGCGCTCTTTCGCTGCGTCCATCACTCGGCCAAGCTGCTCATAGGCATCTCCCAAGAACAAGTGCGCTTCTCGGGAGTCGGGCTGCACTTCTACAGCTTTCTCGAGGTTTGATATTGCGGCGGGAGCATTCCCCTGCAGCGACAGAATTCTGCCGCGAAGCAGATTGGCCCTGTAGTGATCAGGATCCAAACTAAGCGCAGCATCAAGTTCCGTCATCGCATCAGGGACACGATCGATACGTGCATAAACGGCGGCGAGTGAAAAATGGGCATCCGCCCATCGGGGAGCTCGCTCCACGGCTGCTTCAAATTGCGGTGCTGCCGATTTCCAATCGCCGGTTTCGAACAGTGCTAGTCCAAGTTCGTAGTGGCCCATGCCACTGTCCGGTTGCAGCTTGACCGCTTTCTGTAACGGAACAAGCGCCTTGTCATAATTCTTCAGGCGGGACTGCGCTACTCCATACTGCATGTTTGCCACAGGCATGTCGGGGGCCTGTGCCAAGACCTTGTCGAGTTTTGGGATGGCATCAACATAGCGGGCGTCTTCGACATCAAACATCGCATCATGCAGGAGGTTGGAGATCTCAATCTTTCCCTTGGGGTCGACTCCCGCGAGATTCTTATCGTCGTTTTCCGGAGTAGCATCTGACGTCACATATCCGAGCGCTTGCGCCTTCTTCAGTTGCTCCGGATCGGGCTTCGCCAACTCGACGAGAGTCTGGGCGGTCTTACGGCGAAAGTCCTTGAGTTGGGAAGAGAGCGTATCTGCGACCGCAGCAGAATCAGAGGCGAGGTTGTGGGCTGCGACGGGATCGGCTATTTGGTTATAAAGTTCTCTGTCCGGAGATTGGATGTACAAATACTTTCCAGTGCGTAGCGCGCGCAGCGAACTCCAACCAAACGCACGGTGGGGATAGTCCGTCTCTGCATAGGCTGGCCGCTCTTCCGGCTGTGTTTTGCCTGACTTCGGCTGCACCAGGTTGAGCAGCGACTCTCCCTGCATTTGCGCCGGGACCGGAACTCTAGCTTCGGCCAGAATAGTCGGCGCGACATCTACAAGGCTGGCACGCGATTCGATCTTCTTTCCGCCAGCCCGATTTAGAGGAAGCTTGATCAATAGCGGCACATGCAGGGTTTCATCGTAGAGAAACACACCATGGGTGCTCTCACCGTGTGCGCCAAGAGATTCACCGTGATCGGCCATGACGGCAATCATGGTCTCGTCGAAGATGGCATGCTTGCGTAGTTCGGCGAAGAGCTTGCCCAGCACCGAGTCCATGTAGGCGATCTCTCCATCATAAGGCTGGGATGAATAGCGATCTTTGAACGGAGGCGGAGGATCGTAAGGATCGTGGGCATCGTACAAGTGGACCCAGAGAAAGAAGGGTCCATTCGGAACCTGGCTGAGCCATCCCAATGCGTGCTGCACAACGTCATCGGCGCGACGTTCGACAGTCTGATAACGGTTCGCACCCTGGCGCCGCAGGTGAAATCCCGCATCGTAGACGTCGAAGCCGCGATCAAAGCCTGGCGCGGTTCCATCCAGGGGATCCAGAATGAGCGAACCGACGAATGCTCCTGTGTGATATCCGTTTTGCCGCAGAATGTCAGGCAGATAAGGAAGCGTCTTCGCCAAGGGAACGCCAAAGTCGTTCACGCGATTGAACTGTGTATAGGTCCCGGTAAAGATGTTGGCATGCGACGCGGTGGTCAAAGGTACGTGGGAGTAGGCACGCGAGAATACGACCCCTTCTTTGGCAACGGCGTCCAGGTTCGGAGTTAATCCGCGGTTCGAGCCTAGAAATCCCATGCGATCGGCGCGGGTCGTGTCGAGCGTTATGACGATAATGTTAGGACGAACGGGAGGGGGAGTTGCTGCAATTGCTGCCTGGAGCAGCAGGACGAACGCAGCCGACCACCGGAAAACCCGCATAGCAGACTATGAATTTATCACGAGCAGCAGGAAGGCACTGAACGAACGTGAGTCACTATTGAGTCTTGTCAGACTTTGCTTGATCTTCGTCTTCAATCTTCATCACGTGAATAGTGTTGTTAGCCTTGTCCAACACGCCGCGAACCCTGATTTTCTTTCCCAGAAACTGCATCAGACTCTGGGGCCCATCCAGGTAGTGCACTTCTTTTCCTGAGACCAGTACCAGCTTTCCGCCGAGATTTTCAATGCAGTACCGGGAGCATTCTGCGGGAGTGCTTCCCATGTTCTTGCCTTTTAACATTTCCTGGTGCGAACGAGTCAGAGAGTGCACGTTCAGCGCACACTGGCTATCAGAAATCTCTCCCTTGAAAGTCTGTGCGGGTTCATCCGCGGCATGCAGCGCCAAGCCCATGGTTAGGGCAAGAAGTGTTACGAGTGCAGCAATTCTGTACATGTTGTTCCCTTAGGGCGCCACACTGAACTTCATGTGCATCCCTTCATGTTCTTCACTACAGATCACGGTACATACAATCTGATATTCCCCTGGCTCAAGCGGAGCCGTAACGGATAAGTCCTGCGTGCCCGGCCGGAGAAGAAAATCCCAACCTGCGACGCGAGTACGGTCCTTCGCGCGAAGCAAGGTGAAGCCGTGAATCGAACCATCACGGTTCCAGCTTTTTCCCTTGCGCGCTGTGATCCGCAAGAGCAACGGTTCGCCCGCTTTTGCGGTGATCTCCGGGCTCTTATCGCCCGCTATTTTGTAGCGGCTGTCCTTGTCCGCCAGGATCTCTATGATCCTGGCTTGCGCGAGGGCAGTCGAAGAGGCGGCAAGGCACAAACTCAATACTGCAAGAATCGCAATCAAACATCGGACGTAGCGGGCCATAAGTGATTACTGAGTCATGTAAAACAGCACGAGCCGCATGTCCTCATCGGTAATCGTTGCGCGGACCCGCATATGACGTACGATGGTGGCCATCATTCGGGGAGGAAATTTCTGGGGAGCTGCGTGACAACGGCCGCAGTTGGTGCGGAACCGCTTTTCACCTTCCACACGCATCACGTCAGCGTTGTCTGGGGTCTGCACGCCCGGCTCGTTGGTGCGTGCGCTGTCGCGAGAGGAGGCGGTTCCGAACAATGCGGAGACCAAAACCAAAATCCAGGCAACGACGATGAACTTGTATTTCATTCCGGCCTCCCCAACGGCACAGCGAACCGGTAGGCGATACCTACAGTCCACGTGTTCCAGTTGTGCTTGCCCAGCCAGCGGCTGTAGCCACCTTCTACCTTCAAGCCATCGAGGATGTAGTAGTTCAGCCCAAAATCGGGTTGCCGGACCGAACTTGAGGGAAAGCGGTAATCGCTATTTCCAGTGGGTTTATCTTCACCCGGAAAAGTCTGCTGCATACGCGCCACAAACTCGGTACGGCGCATCATCTTGTTCCACAGCGCAATCTGACTGAGTCGGTAAGCGCCTTCCACCCAGTAGCCGCTGCCGAAATTTGATCTCGCATATTCGGCCCGAAGGTTCAGTGGAATCGGTGGCGGCTGCCACGCAAAGTGGAAGCCAAACAAGTTCGCGCGGTCGTCCTGAAGCTGCTTCTGCCATGATCCGCCAACCTCGATGCGCGGACGCGTAAAGAAAAGACCGGCTCGTCCTCCTGCCAGACGCGAAGACTCGAACTGATCGACTGTGCTCAGGGTTGAGAAGTAAGCCGCATAGTTGATGTTTACAGTGGGACTCAGCGGGAACCCGCCGCGAAACATGATTCCATCACTCGAACCTGTTCCGATTGGAAAGATGAGTGGTACCAGTTGCAGATCGCGAATCCAGATCGGGTAGATGCGCTCGTTGTAGATTCCGAAGGGAGTCAGGAAGCGGCCCGCAGTAACTGTCATGTGCGAATTGGCTATGTAATCCACCTGGAGATAGTCCAGGCTTTCTTCGAACTCTCCCTCAAGAGGTCCGCTGTTGGGAGCGTGTACGTACGATCCCTGAATCTTGGCGCGCGACTCAACGAGCCAGCGATCGCCAACGGGAACGAGCAGGACAGGATTGATTTCGGGGATTAACTCGGTCTGGCCAGCGTCGACATTCGTGAAGTAACCAGCGCTGCCGGTGATGATGGGGACGGGGCGTTCTTCAGGAGTTTGACCAATGGCGCGCGAAGGTAGGGCCACGATCACTGCGGCCAGACACAGAAACAAAACGAGTGTCCGGTTGCGGACACAGTCGATAAATCTGCGATTCACGAATGCTCACACTTCCCCGCTGCTGAAAGTGCCGTAATTCTCCCTTATCGGAGATGCGGACAGAAGGTCACCAAGGTAACGAGGAGAAAGCAACCGTGAGAGAAGGAGAAGGCAGACCGAAGAGTTACATCGGCCGGAGATCCGCAATACTATCCGGCGTCGTAGCCAATCAAAGTAGGCGGTTGCAATAAGAAAAGGAGCCCACTTTTGCGCAGACTCCTTCAGTTCCTGTTTGGGTAACTTTTAGAATGTGAACTTCACTGAAAAATTCATATTGCGCGGACCGCCTTGCGCAATTACAGGATTGCCGGATCCGACGTCGGGAGTCTTGGTTACCGTCCCAAAGCTCGCGCCGAAGGTGTTATCCGGGTACGTGTAGAAATTTCCGCGGTTCAGAATGTTGTAGACCTCCCAGCGAATTTCGAGGTCGAGCTTCTCGGTAATCTTGGTGTTCTTCATCAGCGTCATATCCCATTGCGCGAGCCCGGGGCCAATCAACTGATTGCGCCGCGAGTTGCCGACAGTTCCTGGACACGGGATGAAAAACGGTGACAGTGGCAATCCGCCGAAAAAGTGCCCTGGATTATCAGGATCTTCCGAACCGAAGTTTCCGCAGGGATCCGGCTGGTCGTAAGCAGTGAGTTTTTCCACGACGTACTGCGATGGATTGCGGGTGTTGTACTGTACGGGAGTTCCATCCCACGAAGCGCGGATGGAACTGCCGCTCAAACCCTGGCCTGACGGATCGGAACCACCTCCCAGCAAGACACTGAAAGGCCGGCCACTGATCGCGGTAAAGATCGTGCTCAGCTGCCATCCATTGCCCAACCGCTCTCCGAGATGGGGAATTCGTGGGAACGCATAAACACCACTCACATTGAAATTCAACCGTACGTCGTGATCGCAAAGACCGCGGCTATCTTGAATATCCAGGGGATTCATTAACTGCGGATAATCGCCGATACCTCCACGATTAAAGGAGTTCTCGTCGTAGCACTTACTCCAGGTGAAGTTGTACTCGGTGTCGAGACCGTGAAAACCACGCTGGTTGAACGACGCCTGCAGGCTATCGTATTGCGAGTCCCCTAGATTGGTGGTCTGGACAATGTGATTCAGATCGGGGAAGCGAGCTTCAAAGGGTCGAGCGCCGCCACCTAATGGACTCGCATTCAGATCGCGATTTATGGCAAGGTTCTCGCCACGTTGGCCCGAGTAGCCAATGGTAAGAACATTGTTCTTCGAAAGCTCCTGTTGAAGACTCAAGCTCATGTTGTGCGCGCGCGGTGTTTTGAAGTCCTTGACGACAGAGTAAGCGTCGAACGGGGGCTCGCCCGTAGGGCTGGCACCAAAGACCGGGCCCTGACTCAGACATATGTAATCGCCCACCCCTGCCGAAGGATCGAAGCATCCTTCTCCGAGAACATTGTTCGTTTGGTTCGGAGGTAAGAGGGATCCTCCGCCAAAACCGACATCTCCGGTTATTGATACCGAGAAGAGACCAAGATTAGGCTGTGTGAATGCTCCCGCGCTCGCTCCCGCGAGTGAATAGGGTGATGCAAGAGTCGCAAAGTTCGGCACGTCATAAGCGAGCGAATATCCACCTCGCAAAGCGACTTTGCCATTTCCAAAGATGTCCCATGCGAACCCGGCCCGTGGTCCGAAGTCACCGTAATCGACGTCATAAAGGCGATCAATGCCCTGGCCCACGCGCACCAGTCCGCGATCTGGGAAAAAGTTCGCCGCGACGTTATCGCGATCGCGGATATTTCCGAAGATGTCGTAGCGGAGCCCCAATGTCAGTGTCAGGCGCGGTTTTATTTTCCAATCGTCCTGGATGTAGAAGCCAACAGAGTTCTGAACCAGGTGACGATGAGTATCGCCGAAGGCGCGGTTCGCGTTGTCGGCTTTGCCGAGTAACAGTTGCTCAACGCTGTCCTGAACCGGGTCAGCAGACATGGATGTGTAGTAAGTGAAGTAACCCAGCAAGAGCCCAGTCCGGGCGTTGTTTCGCAAGCTGTTGGTGTATGCACGCTGAAAATTTCCCCCCATTTTCAGTGTGTGATTTCCCTTTACCCAGGAGAAATGCTCTGACCAATCCCACGTCTGGTCCGGGCGAGTGGTAATCGGATAGCCCTGCACGCCACCGATATATCCGCCATACCCCAGTGGCAAGAGGTACACGTAGGGAACGCCGAAGTCGGCTGGGCTGAGTGGGCCGGTGTCGACGCCCAGGCTTTGGGGGTCGATCTTGTTGTTAATGCCGAGCAGTTGGGCAAAACGGGTGAATCCGACCCTACTCTCGAGTATCTTGTTCGGTCCAAAATTCGAAATCCAGCTGACCCCGGCCATCTGTGCGCGGGACGGCGCTACAGAATTGAAGAGGTCAGGCGCATTCCCCGTGCTTGGTGGCAGGCCGGCGTAGGGAGGAGCACTCTGGAAGCTGTCTCCGAAGATGTAACGTGCCGCAATTGAGTTCTTCTCGTTGAATCGATAATCAAATTTCACGCCGAACGTGTTCGCGCTCGCCGTGGTTGGACTCTTTACGATCGTCACGCCATCTGGATTTCCGTCGTTGTCCACCGGAAAGAAATTCAGAAGCGCCTGTCCTACCGGATCGATGTTTAAGCCATTGGCAGCGATGTCTGCCTTCGCGCCATCGATCTCATCCTGCGTGATCACAAAGCGGCTGCTCACTGCGTCGGATTTGTAGCGTTGTCCTTCGTAGAACACAAACAAAAAGGCCTTGTCCTTGATGATTGGCCCGCCGATGGTGCCATTGAACTGATTGTTATGGATGGAGGTCTTCTGGCCCTGGGAGAAGTAATTCGCTGCGTCACCGAAGCCGTTGTGATTCACCCAAGTTCCCGATCCATGCCAGGTGTTGGTACCGCTCTTCATGTTCATGAGAATCGGCGCCCCGCCCTTTACTCCGAATTCGGCGGATGGCGTTTCTTGAATGCTCAACTCCTGGATCGCTTCCGGAGGAAACAGCACCGCTGGAATGCCTACGATGCCGGTCTCACCAATAGCTGAGTCACCGTAGTAGCGGTCGTTGTTATATAGACCGTCGATGAAGTAGTTGTTTGATTCGACCTTGCTGCCGTTGATGCTTACCGCCTGAAATCCTCCGCCGGGCGTTCGTTGTACACCGGGCGTGATCGCCAGGAGCGAGTTGAAGTCACGACCGTTTAGCGGAACGTTCTCGATCTTTTCGTTATCGACGTAGTTGTTGTTGTTAGGAGAAAGATCCACAAGCGGCGCTGATCCCTCGACCTCGACGGTTTCTGTCCGCTGTCCAACCTGTAACTTGAAATCTGCGTGACTTACTCCCCCTGCCACAACACTCGCAGTCTGGACCGACGTCTTGAATCCCTGTGCCGCTACCGTCACCTTGTAGTTGCCGATCGGAAGCTCAGGTATGCGGTAGCTACCCGATTCAGAAGTTGTCGCCGTACGGGTCAGGCCCGTTCCCACGTTCTCTGCACTCACGGTCACATGCGGAACGACCGCCCCGCTACTATCGGAGACGTCCCCAGAGATGTCACCGGTGATCTTTTGTGCGGAAAGAGGTAAACCGAGGAAAGTAATCAACAGGAACAGTACTGCGCAGTTCAAGATACGGGCCCTGAACATGGTTTCGCACCCCACTCTCCGGGATTAGACGAAGACGTTGCCAAGAGTCTTATCAGGACGGGAATGCAAGTCAAGGAAAATACGCGCCTCGTGACTGCAGGTCACGCGATGCCACTGCTCTGACAGAGATTGGGAAGAGTTTTCGCTAACTCAAGGGAGAATCGCTCATGCGGAAGCGCGTGCGCACATGCTCGGAGATCAGCTGAACGGCCTCGCGGTTCGCGACTGGATCGGCTTGCGTCAAATACTTCATGGCTTCGACCAGCAGTCGCTGGCCGTCGACATACCGGGGATCGGAGGTGCGCTCACGTTTCTTACGACCCATGACGGGAGGAACTGGGATAGTGAAGACTTTAGCCATGACCCCTGCAGTGCGCGCTGGACTCTTTTGCTCTGACTACACCACAAAAGTCGCGCTGAAAAGCAGTATACCGTTCCGTTCTGCGATTTACAGCCCCAAATATTTTGGTGAGATGTCCAGCGTTTTCTTAACCTTGCGGCGAAACGGTCTTGGTCTTGCCAGTGGTTTTCAGCTTGAATACGGAATCCTGGATCTTCTCGTTGATCTTGATCTCGGAATATTTGGCGAGCCGATAATCACCGCTGGGCTCAAACAATTGTTGCTGGACGGACACCCCGCGGGCTGGGTCGATCCACAGCACAATATGCGCAAAGTTGTTTCTCACCTTCTCGGATTTTGGGACGAGGTCGAGCTTGGCCGTGTCCAAACCGCCCAGGTTCTCGGTCCCCATGTACTTTACATCGAATGATTTCGCGAGATCGTGTCCCCGGCCTCCAAATCCAAGGACCAGGAAGCTCTCAAAGTCGGCTCGATTCTTGCCGGTGTTATAGACCGTGACTTGATCGATTTTGGGCTGGTAGAGCTCAATTCGATTATCCGTGAAGAGCACATACTTCTTGTCGGGTTCGGCGATATCGGCGGCCATTTGAATCTCCTTATCAATCCGCCGAAAATACACTCTACCCTTCTGTTGGTCACTCTCATCCACAACTTTCTGATACTGATTCCAGACAAAGGCAGCTTCTGTAGTGTGAAAGTTGGCCGCGGTCTGATCCAAGCGGTCAAGCACCTTTTCCAGATCCGACTGAGAAGAGGCGGCCGTTTGCGCCGACGCTAAAGCAGTCAAGGCGAAAGCCATCACGACGAGGACTCTCAATTTGTAAAGCATTACTTAACTATTCTCGCTGTACCCAAACCTTATAGTTCAACACGTGTCCGGCGCGGTCTTTTTCTGTTTCGACCTTACTGATGCTCACTTCGCCGGCAATCGGTTCGATGATTCGCAGCAGTTCAGCCCGGACTGCCGTGTCGTTGTCTCCTTTGACCGCGCTTCCCGCTATCTGATAAATAAAGCCGGACTCACCGTCCGGCAGCACTGTCACCCCAGTACGATGCGGGTTATGTTCGACAGGTTTGTCATTGAAGTTAATCCAGAGTGGTGAAAGGAAGACGAAGAGCAAAATCAGCGAAACCATCACGTCATATTGAAGTGTTCCGCGCTCGTAACCCCAGAGAATGTACCCGCGGATTGTGCGCCAGATCGTGTTCATCGGCACAGTAGGTGTCGCTGCAACCTTCGTGGGTAGCTCTACCCTGTCCAAGTTTAGTTTCGTCTCCTCATTTCAAGCAACGTAGATGTTCTGAGGCATCTCAAGTTGCCCGGATGGCGCTCAGAACTTCTTCGGAGAGATACGATCGGTACCCACGTATGGCCTCAGAACCTCAGGAACGACCACACTTCCGTCAGCTTGCTGGTAATTTTCGACGATGGCGACCCATGTACGCCCAATCGCAAGACCGCTGCCATTCAAGGTATGCACATACTCCGTCTTACTCTTTCCCTCTGGGCGGTAGCGGATGTTCGCGCGCCTCGCCTGAAATGATTCGAAGTTCGAGCAAGAGGAAATCTCGCGAAACAGCTGCTGTCCTGGCAGCCAGACCTCCAGATCATACGTCTTGGCGGATGAAAAACCCATGTCCGCAGTGCAGAGAGACATCACCCGATAGTGCAAACCCAGCTTCTGCAGAATTTCTTCGGCATCGTGCGTTAGCTTTTCCAGTTGATCGTAGGACTGCTCAGGCCGGGAGAACTTCACCAACTCGACTTTTTGAAATTGATGTTGGCGGATGATGCCACGAACATCCTTCCCGTAAGAACCAGCCTCGCTGCGAAAACAGGCAGTATAGGCTGTTAGAGAAACTGGAAGGCGCGACAGGTCGAGAACCTCGTCTCGATAGAGATTCGTGACCGGCACTTCTGCAGTGGGAATTAACCACAACTCTTTTTCGCCATGCGGGACGCGAAATGAGTCGGCAGCAAACTTCGGGAGCTGGCCGGTGCCGTACATGGATTCCGAATTCACCATGAGGGGAGGTAGGACCTCGGTGTAACCATGCTGTCCGGTGTGAAGATCCAGCATGAAGTTGGCAAGTGCACGTTCTAGCCGAGCTCCCAGGCCCCAATAAACGGCAAATCGCGCGCCTGATAACTTGGCGGCTCGCTCCAAGTCGAGAATTCCCAATTGCTCGCCTAGGTCCCAGTGCGACTTCGGCGTGAAGTCAAACTTGGGCGGCGTACCCCATCGGCGCACCTCGACATTGTCTTCGGCCGTCTTCCCTACCGGCACGCTAGAATGCGGCAGGTTCGGAATGCCGGAGAGAATATCTTGCAGCCGGGCGTCGAGATCATTCGTTGTTTTCTCGAGCTCCTGTATCTGCTCGCGCAATTCCTTGGTCTCGGCAATAGCGGCCGTGGCGTCTCCGCCACCCTTCTTCAGCTTGGCAATGTCTTCTGACGCGCGATTGCGGCGCGACTTCAAAGTCTCGGCTTCAGTAATCGCCTTGCGCCGCTGAATGTCAACCTCACCAAAGCTGTTCAAGACCGCAGCGGGATCCATGCCGCGTTGCCTCAGCTTTTCCTCGACCAGAGGAAGGTTGTCGCGTACAAAACTCAGATCAAGCATGGGAAAGAACTAATGTACAGAAAACAGAGGAGGAGTGCACGTGCATGACAGCGCTCTCAAGTTCGAATGTAGGCACGACGAAATCGAATGAGGGTTGGTCACAACCAACTCTGGCTGTAAACTACCATCGCAATGAGCCGCTTTCGCTCGAGTACCATAGCTGCGATTGTCTTAGTCCTTTCTTTCGTGATGCACGCGTTCGCCTCTGCCTATAATGCGCGTCCAAAGTTGATCGTTATTATTGTCATCGATCAGTTTCGGGATGATTACCTGGAGCGTTACCGCGATCAATTCATAGATGGAGGATTTCGTCTCTTTCTGGATCGTGGCGCCAGCTTCTCCGATTGCAACTACAACTATGCCACCACTCGGACCGCGCCGGGTCACGCTACGCTGCTGACGGGCGCCTACGACGATGGTCACGGCATTATCGACAATGAGTGGTGGGATCCGCAAAAGAACAAGATGGTGGGATCTGTTGAGGACGATACCACTAAGCTCGTCGGCACTAATAGCAATGGGTCCGGAGCTTCACCGCATAACCTGATGGCAGACACGCTGGGGGATGAACTCAAGCTTGCTACGCAAGGAAAAGCGCGTGTCTTCGGAATTGCATTGAAGGATCGTGCCGCGATCCTGCCCGCCGGATTCTCAGGCGATGGCGCGTATTGGATCGATGCCAAATCCGGAGCATTTATCACGTCGACTTACTATCGCAATGAGCTGCCGGCATGGGCGGGTGAGTTCAATAATCGGAATTCGGCAGAGAAATATCTGAATCGCGAATGGAAGGACGCATCCGGCAACGTTCTTCGCACTACAACGCCACCTGCAGGAAAGCCTGCGAACTTCTACGAATTAGTCGGCTCGACGCCGTTCGCCAACGACTACGAATTTGATTTTGCCCGCGAGCTCATCAATGCCGAGAGACTAGGTGCCGGCCCTGCAACCGACCTGCTCATCATCAGTCTGTCGGCGAACGATATCCTGGGCCACCAGGTTGGGCCTGATTCTCCCCAAATGGAGGCCATGGTGCTGGCAACGGATCGCCAGCTTGGCGACTTCTTCGGTTTTCTCGGACGACAGTTAGGGTTGGCCAACGTCTGGATCGCTCTTTCAGCTGACCACGGCATTGCACCTCTCCCAGCAACGGCAAGCAAGCTGCATCTTCCCGCCGCAGTCCTGCCCGGGGATAAATTGCGTGGACAGATAAATCAGGCTCTCAATTCAAAATTTTCGCCAGGGAAATCCACTGAATACGTGAAAGGTGTTGTCTATCCGATCGCCTGGCTAAATCAGAACGCATTTTTAGCAATTCAGATAAAAGAAGAGGATGCTGAGCGTGCCACCGGCGAAGGTATGAAACAGGCTGGCTTACTAGGCTATTACACCCGAGCACAATTGGCCCGCGGCGACGCCCCCCACACGGATTTTGGAACCAAGTATCTCCACAGCTATTCTCCACATGGCGGATGGTACGTGATCGGAGTTCCAGCTCCTTTCGTTGTTGACTTCCCTAATGGCACAGATCATGCCACGCCTTACCGTTACGATACGCACGTGCCACTCGCGTTTTATGGTCTGCCATTCCAACCGGGAACCTATCGAGCCCCGGCTGAACCCGTCGATCTTGCGGTAACGCTGGCTTCCTTGCTCGGCATCAATGCCCCGACACATTCAGTGGGGCGGGTGTTGACGGAAGCGCTGGCGCCGCCTCGTCGCGCCGATGTCTCACCTGCTCCCGGCCACAACCCATCGAAGCCGCAACAGGATATGAAACCCGCCGCCTTCGTGGCTTCCGGAGGAGGCGCACGATGAGCGACCTTAGTGTGAGCTTCGCCGGTATCAATCTTAAAAATCCAGTTATCGCCGCCAGTGGCACTTTCGGTTATGGCATCGAATTCGAAGACGTAGTACACCTCGATCAACTTGGCGGATTTGTCGTAAAGGGACTCTCGAAGGAGCCGATGCCGGGCAATCCGCCCCCGCGCTTGTACGAAACGGCTGCAGGCATGCTCAATGCGATCGGTCTTCAGAATATTGGCGCACGCGCATTCGTGGACGAGAAACTTCCCAAGCTGCGCGAGATGAAAAACATCGTCGTGTTTGCCAATGTCTTTGGATACACCCGAGCTGACTACGAACAGACTCTGCAGATTCTGAATGAGGGAGAGGGCATTGCCGCGTATGAATTGAATGTCTCTTGCCCGAATACGGCGCATGGAGGCATACAGTTCGGGTCCGATCCTCGCTCCCTCGACGAGTTAGTCAGCATGGCGTGCCGGGTTTCGCAGCGTCCGGTGATCGTCAAGTTGTCGCCCAACGTGACCAGCATCGCTCAAATGGCACGTATTGCGGAGGACGCTGGGGCTCACGCGATTTCGCTGGTGAACACATTTGTCGCGATGGCGATCGATGCTGAAACAAGAAAACCCCGCATCGCCAACGTTACCGCCGGCCTCTCCGGCCCCGCGATAAAACCGATCGCCCTGCGCATGGTCTACGACGCATACAAGGCAGTGAAAATTCCTGTTATTGGGATGGGAGGAATATCTACTGCCGAAGATATCGCTGAGTTCATGCTCGCCGGCGCCTCTGCGGTTGAAATTGGAACTGCCAGCTATTGGGATCCTGTCGCCACCGAAAAAATAGTGGGCGAACTGGAGCGGTGGTGTTCAGATCATCGCATCGAGAGAGTCTCGGACCTTACCGGCGGGTTGGTGACGGAAAACTAAGGCGGACTACTTTCCGTTGCTATACCAGATCGATCCCGGAGATTTGAAGTTATACCCCTCGCCCCATACTGCTTGAGTCCGTCCCTGGTCGTCGATGTCCATCTCAAAGTAATCTCCAAACGGGAAGCGGAAACCGGCGGTCTCAATATAGGTGTATCCCGGGACGTATGTGGAAAGCTTTACTTCAGGGGACCAGCTTGCACCGCCGTTGGTCGAGCTGCGGTAGTAAGTATTCCAGAGAGGGCTTGTTCGAGTGTCCATCCACGCAATCCGGACATCCCCAGCGCTTCCGGCAACAATCGACGGAAAAGCGTGTTCGACACCCGCGGGAGCTCTCGAAACATCGATCCCGGGTGACCACGTTGCACCTGCAGTCGTCGAAGTAGCGAAATAGATGCGCTCCGGGCCCTTCGCCGTGGTCCCGGAATTCCACAACGTATAAAGAGTTCCAGCAGCGTCGGACGCGATGGTAATTTGCGCTCCCAGGTAGGACCAGCCGCAGTGGTAAGCTGCACACTCCGGCGCGGCTTGAGAAATTTGCATCAATGCGTTTGACCACGACGCCGCGCCATCACTTGACTTGCTGATGTACAAGTCAACCGTGCCGGTTGGGTTGTTGACCGGGTATCCAGCCCAGGCAAAATACACATTCCCTGTGGCGTCGACGGTCCCACCGCCTGGCAGTGACCACTTAAGCCTTCCGGCTGAAATGCGCCGTGTTGTGAAGGTCACGCCTCCATCGTGAGAACCAGCCACGGTGAGCTGTCGGTCTTGGTTGAAGGCGACGTATACATCCTGTCCCCGAACCGCCAGAACCGGCTTGTCGGTCTCTTCGTTTCGGGCGGCAATCACCACGGACCAGCTCTGCCCGAAATCGGTAGACTTCGCAACCACCAGGTCGCGTTCATGGTTCTGGACCCAGGCCGCGTAGACCGTTCTTCGGTCCGCTGGGTCGACCACGATCTGAGGATCGAACTGTCCGGAATCGGATGGGCCAATCCGCCTGGGTGTTTGCCAAGTTGCGCCGTTGTCATCGCTGCTTACGAGAATCAACGTCGGCAAAGGGCAGGAGGCGCAGTTTGGCACTGCACCATATTGAGGATAAAGGACATAGACGTGCCCGAAGCCATCAGCAGCGAGGGCGGGCTCCCATTGGTCGCCAGTCATGAATCCTAGGTGAGCCTGGGGACTAAAGCCAGAATTCGCCGCCCAACCAAAAGCCGTCACTCCCAACGTAATTAACGCCAACGCAAAGATGCGAAGGGTTTTGCCGATGTGAAGGGAACAGGCTGGCACGGGACCTCAAACAGGCGTGGAAACCGCTTGCAGTCTGGAATCTAACCTGAATCCGGGTACCCGTCAACCTTAAGGCTTTCTGGGCAGGTGACCTTCGGCCGCTTCTATCGTGAACGCAGACACAGAAATTCGGCTGGCCCTTTGTATTTGCCTCCTTCGGGGCCATCAGGCGGCTGGGTCCGTTACTTTCTGACGCGCTGGTCATCTAATAAACGTCAACTGTTGAGGAAATTCCCTTCCTCTTGCGATTGGATCATCGTCAATTTTGGTTTATCGTGACTGAACAAATCTGGAGCACATCTGACATGAAAGCAACGTTTGCCGCCGGCTGTTTCTGGGGAGTTGAAGCTACCTTTCGCGCACTTCCGGGTGTGACCGCAACCCGAGTCGGTTACACCGGGGGGAATACAGTCAACCCCACCTACAAGGACGTCTGCACCGACACCACCGGTCACGCCGAAGCTGTGGAGGTCGATTACGACCCTGCCGAGGTCAGCTACGACCAACTGCTGAACGTCTTTTGGGAGAACCACGATCCGACACAAGTGAATCGGCAGGGTCCCGACTGGGGCACGCAATATCGCACCGCGATCTTTTTCCACTCTCCCGAACAGGAGACTGCCGCGAAAGCGTCGAAGGAGAAACTCGGTAAGTCGGGTATATATTCAAAGCCGATCGCAACCCAAATCGTTCCTGCAACCACGTTCTATGAGGCCGAGGATTACCACCAGCAGTATCTCGAGAAACGCGGCATGGCGACCTGCCACATTAAGGCATAGACAAACGATCTCCGACAGGGAGGGCTAGACGCTCTCCCTTTTTTATGCAGCCGTCAACAAGATCGGTTGTCCCTTGGTGATCACGAGTGTGTGCTCGTAGTGAGCGGAAGGCCGCCGATCCGCGGTGCGTACCGTCCAGCCATCGCGCGCGAGAATGGCGCGACCCGAGCCCGCCGCTATGATGGGCTCTACAGTAATTACAAGTCCCTCGTTGAGTATCTGGTCAGCCTGGGGATCGGCAAAGTTTGGTACGCGCGGTTCTTCATGAATGGTTCGACCGATGCCGTGTCCGCCAAGCTCGCGGATCACTGAAAATCCACTGCGCCGAACTTCACGCTCAATCACGCGGCCAATCTCGAGCACGCGAAATCCTGCCCGTGCAACCAGCATCGCCTTAGCGAAGGCTCGCTCGGCACACTCTTTGAGCTGACGGCTCTCGTCGGAAAGTATGCCGACGGCTACGGTCTCGGCAGCGTCGGCCATAAACCCATCCTTTTCGATGGTCACGTCCAACTTCACCAGATCGCCGTCCTGTATCTTTCTGTCTCCCGGAATGCCGTGTACAGCTTCGTCGTTGACGCTGATGCAGCTTGCCCCAGGGAATCCGTATACCAGAGAAGGGGCGGATTGCGCACCCGCGCCTCGCATCACGTCGGCGCCGACTTCATCAAGCTCTCGCGTACTTACTCCCGCGCGAACCTCCGCTTTCATGGCTTCAATCACGCGTCGCACAATGGCTCCGGCAGCGCGCATACGTTCCATTTCTTCTGGAGTGTTGATCGACATAGATATCTATCTGTTAGCTTAACTCACTCGTTGGTAATTGCGGGGCGAGCATCATCAGAAGAACGAATGCCGCCAGGTAGAAGGGTGCCACCTGCGAGAGCGAAAAGCCGATAAAGCGGAGCGCCAGCCCGTACAGGGCGATTGCCTCAGAAAAGGCGTATGCGAGGATGTAGCCTGTGCGCCAACGGTTGATCGCCATATCCGGAAGTGGCAACGGAAGCGCAGTCGTGGCAGGTATGATCCAGAACCGA
>Ga0066903_100001289_pt1 | contig 18042 bp, 16 predicted proteins | sample PanSoiMetaGPlot1_FD_67491 | JGI IMG/M metagenome (GOLD analysis project Ga0066903, IMG submission 67491) | Tropical forest soil microbial communities from Panama analyzed to predict greenhouse gas emissions - Panama Soil - Plot 1 (version 2) | ecosystem: Environmental > Terrestrial > Soil >... | reverse complement strand
AGCAGGTGCGGGTTGCGCTCCATGAGCACGTGGTCCTTGAACGTGCCCGGCTCGCTCTCGTCGGCGTTGCAGGCGATGTAGCGCGGCTCGGCCTTCTTGTCGACGAACTGCCACTTCATGCCCGTCGGGAAGCCCGCGCCGCCGCGGCCGCGCAGCCCCGAGGCCTTCACGAGCTCGATGACGTCGTTGGGCGGCATGCCGAACGCCTTCTTCAGCCCCGCGTAGCCCTCGTGCTTCAGATAGAAGTCGAGCGTATTGCTGTTTGGCTCGCCTACGTACTTAGTGAGAATCGGGTCCATTGCGGCTTTTCTGTCAATTGCGAATGACGAATGCTGAATGCCGAAACGAATCCCGGATCCCGAATCGGGGATTCGGGATTGATTTCGGCATTCGGCATTCGGCATTCGTCATTGACGCCCACCCTCGACATGCAAGTGACAACCCGAGAGTACCGAGATACCCTTGGCCTTCAGATCGTCCACGAGCTTCCCGCAGCTTTCAGGGGTGGCGCGTTCATGCCAGTGCTCGTTGTTCACCATCACGACGGGCGCGCGGTCGCACGCGCCGAGGCATTCGAACTCGAGCAGCGTGAACATGCCCGACGCGTCCGTCTCGCCGACTTTCAGCCCCAGCTTCTCGCCGAGTGCCTCGGTCACGCGCTCCGCGCCGGCGAGCGCGCACGACAGCGTGCGGCACACCTGCAGCACGTAGGTGCCGACGGGCGCGCGGAAGAACATCACATAGTACGTGACGACGTCCTCGACCTCCGCCGGCGTGATGCGCAGGAACTCCGCGACGGCGCGCGCGCCGTTCGCCGTGATGTAGCCCTGCTGCTCCTGCACCAGATAGAGCGCCGCCAGCACCGCCGACTTGCGCCGGTCGGGCGGATACTTCGCGCAGATCTCTTCGAGCGTCGCCGCATGCTCGGGCGTGAACGTGAACGGCTCGCCGACCGGCAGCACCGCGCGCTCCGACCGGTGGAAGTCGGGCGTGCCGTACGGCATCAGCGGATGGAAACTCATCGATGATCAATCGAGGGGCTTCGCCCCTCGAACTCCCCTACACGCGCTCTCGCGCGCGACGTCTGTCCATTGGGGGCCGGCGCGCTCCGCTCGCGTGGCTCACTCGCTGCGCTCGTTCGCATCACCACAAAGATCATCGATCCACGTCCCCCATCACGACATCGGTGGACCCGATGACGGCGATCACGTCCGCAATCATGCCCCCTTCGATCATCTTCGGCAACGCCTGGCACGCGTAGAACGTCGCCGGCCGCATCTTGATCCGGTACGGCCGGTTCGAGCCGTCCGACACGACGTAGACGCCGTGCTCGCCGCGCGGCCCCTCGACCGGGACGTAGGCCTCGCCCGCCGGCACCGTGAAGCCCTGCGAGTAGATCAGGAAGTGCTGAATCAGCCCCTCCATCTCGGTGTAGACCTTGTCCTTCGGCGGCGGGACGATGCGGTAGTCCTTGATGTCGAAGTCCCCGCGCGGCGTGATGCGCGCGAGCGCCTGCCGGCAGATCTTCACGCTCTCGCGCATCTCGGCGACCCGCACCAGGTAGCGATCGTAGACGTCGCCGTGCTGCTGCACCGGGATGGTGAAGTCGTAGGTCTCGTAGCCGAGATACGGGAACACCTTCCGCACGTCGTAGCCGACGCCCATCGCGCGCGCCATCGGGCCGACGAGGCCGTACTGGATGTGATCCGCCTGCGAGATCACGCCGACGTTCTGCGTGCGCTTGAGCCAGACCTGGTTCTTCGTGAGCAGCCGCTCGTACTCGTCGATGCGCGCCGGGAAGTAGTCGAGGAACGCGGTGACGGCGTCGTGGAAGCCCTGCGGCAGATCCTCGCGCAGGCCGCCGACCCGGATGTAGCTCGGGAACATGCGGAAGCCGGCGATCATCTCGTAGAGGTTGAGGATCCGCTCGCGGTCGGTGAGGCAGTACATCAGCACCGAGACCGCGCCGACCTCGAGCGCGTGCGTGCCGAGGCTGACGAGGTGGCTGGCGATGCGCTGCGTCTCGACGAGCAGGATCCGGATGTCCTTGACGCGCTGCGGCATCGCGTCCTCGACGCCGAGCAGCCGTTCGACCGAGAGGCAGAAGGCGAGCGAGTTCGACTGCGCGCCGAGGTAGTCCATGCGCTCGACGAGCGGGATCACCTGCTGCCACTTCTTCTGCTCGGCGGTCTTCTCGATGCCGGTGTGCAGGAACCCGATCGTGGTGTCGGCCTTGACGATCGTCTCGCCCGAGAGCTGCACGATGATGTTCAACACCCCATGCGTGCTGGGGTGCTGCGGCCCCATGTTGACGGTCATCGTCTCGGTACGGAGCTCAGGCATGGGCTTCGATCACCTCACACATCACGTGCAGCAGCGTGCGGTGCACTTCCTGGACGCGCGCGGTGTTCTGGTCGGGCACGTTCACGTGGATCTCGGCGGCGCGGCCGACGCCGCCGCCGTCGCGACCGGTGAGCGCGATCGTCCTGAGCCCGAGCGTGCGCGCGGCCTGGAGCGCCGCGATCACGTTGGGCGACTCACCGCTCGTCGAGATCCCCATCGCCACGTCGCCCGGCTGGCCGAGCGCCTCGATCTGGCGCACGAACACCTGTTTGTAGGAATAGTCGTTGGCGATCGCGGTGATGATGCTCGTGTCCACCGTCAGCGCGATGGCGGGCATCGCCGCGCGCTCCTTCATGAACCGCCCCACGAGCTCGGCCGACAGGTGCTGCGCGTCCGACGCGCTCCCGCCGTTGCCGAACACCAGCACTTTCCTGCCCGCCTGGAGCGCGTCCGACAGCGCCTGCGCGGCGACGAGCGTCGGGCCCAGGTTGTCGCGCATCCGCTCGTGCAGCTTGATCGTCGCCGCCAGCGCCGCTTCGGCCATTCGCGCGTGCATGTCAGTCGCGCCGCGCGCGGTCGCGGTTCGCCTGCACGTTCGCCGCGAACTCCTCCGCGGTGACCTGCAGGGGTTCGTACACCTTCGGCGGCATCGTGATCTGGACCGGGTAGTCCTTCCGCGCGGGATGCCCGTCCCAATCGTCGGGCATCAGAATCCGCCGCAGATCCGGATGGCCGTCGAAGTGGATCCCGAAGAGATCGTAGACCTCGCGTTCGGCCCAGTTCATCGCCTTCCAGACGCCCGAGAGCGTCGGCATCCGCGGGTCCGTGCCCGAGAGGCGGAATTTCACGCGCAGCCGCTTCGGCGTGTCGCCGTACGGCGGGATGCCCAGCGACACCAGGTGCACGACGACCTCGAACCGCGGCTCGCGCGGCAGGAAGTCGACGGCCGTCATGTCGGGCGCGAACGCGAACTGCAGGCGATCGCGCAGCGCGAGACAGACCTCCGCGGCGTGCTCGCGGGCGACGTAGATCGCCGGCATGCCGTCGGCCGCCGGCGCCGCGTCGACCGCGCCGTCCGGCACGACGCCGCGGAGCGCGTCGAGAACCTGAGTGCTATCCATTGATGATCAGCGGCTGCCCCGGGATCCGCTTCGACTCGCTCGACAGTTCCGTCAGCCGCTGCTGATCGATCTTCCGCTGGAGCTGGACGATGCCGTAGATGAGCGACTCGGGCCGCGGCGGGCAGCCGGGCACGAAGACGTCGACGGGCACGATCTGATCGACGCCCTGCACGAGCGCGTAGTTGTCGAAGACGCCGCCGACCGACGCGCACGCGCCCATCGACAGCACGTACTTGGGCTCGGGCATCTGATCGTAGATGCGGCGCAGCACCGGCGCCATCTTCCGCGACAGGCGGCCCGCGACGATCATCAGGTCCGACTGGCGCGGCGAGCCGCGGAAGACTTCGGCGCCGAAGCGCGCGATGTCGTAGCGCGACGTGCTCATCGCCATCATCTCGATCGCGCAGCACGCGAGGCCGAACGTGACCGGCCAGATGGACGACCGGCGCGCCCACTGCACCATCTTCTCGACGGTGGTGGTCAGGACGGGAATCTCGTAGTCAGGCATGGCTATCGACTCTCGTGTCCCCAGTTGAAGACCCCTTTGCGCCAGACGTAGATGTAGCCGGCGAGCAGGAGCAGGAAGAACACCATCAGCTGGTAGAAGCCGACCCAGCGCAGCTCGCGCACGGCGAGCGCCCAGGGATAGAGGAACGCGATCTCGATGTCGAACAGCAGAAAGATCATCGCGACCAGGTAGAACTTCACCGGATGGCGGTCGCGCGCGTCGCCGACGGGCGGCATGCCGCACTCGTACGGCGCCTCTTTCTCGGGGGTCGGACGGCTCGGCGCCACGAGCTTGCCGAGGCCGATGTTGACCGCGGCAAACCCGGCGCCCATGCCGATCATAATAAGGATAGGAAGCCAGGAATGCATCGTTGCGCTTGTGAAGTTTTTCTCAACCGCTCAACCTCGCATGCTATCACAATGGGTCCGTGCGCATCGCGTGGTTCAGCCCGTTTCCCCCTGTAAACACGGGGATCGCGGCGGTCAGTGCCGAGGTAGTCGCATCGCTCGGCGCGCGCGGGCACGCGGTGGACGCGTATCCCGAAACGGCCGCGCACGATTTTCCGTGGCGGCACCGCCGGCGCCCCTACGACCTCATCGTGTATCAGTTCGGCAACTCGTCGCACCACGACTATACGTGGCCATACGCGCTGCGGTATCCCGGCATGACGGTCCTGCATGACACGCGACTGCATCACGCGCGCGCGGCGCTGCTGCTGCGCGAGCGCCGGCGCGACGACTACCGGCGCGAGCTCGCCTGGAGCGAGCCCGGCGTGAACCCCGACGCCGCGGAGCTGGCGATCGCCGGCCTCGACAGCGCCCTGTACTACGACTGGCCCATGGTACGAAGCCTCGTCGCGACCTCGCGTCTCGTCGCCGTGCACGGCGAGGCGACGCGCCGCGAGCTGATCGAGGCCCTGTCAACTCCCAACTCCTCAACGCCCAACTCCTCAACTCCCAATTCCTCAACTCCCAATTCCCACATCGTGTCGATCAGGCTCGGACATGGAGAACTGGTCACGCCGGCACGTGAAGCGACGGCGCGCGAAGGGATTCGAAGCATCTACGGGATCCCTGAGGACGCGATCGTGTTCGGTGTCTTCGGCGGGCTGACGCCGGAGAAGCGGATCCGCCAGATTCTCGCGGCGTTTCGCGAGACGCTCCCGTACGCGCCGTCGGCGCACCTGCTGCTGGGCGGCGCCGTCGCGGCGCACGCGGACGTCACGCCCGCCGACGTCGCGGATCTCGGCACGCGCGTCACGATGTGCGGGTACATCCACGACGAGCACCTGACGGATCACATCGCGGCGGTCGACGTCAGCCTGAACCTGCGCTGGCCGACCGCGCGCGAAACGTCCGGCCCGTGGCTCCGCGCGCTCGCCGCCGGCAGGCCGACGGTGATCACGGACCTGCTCCACCTCGCCGGCGTCGTCTCGCTCGACCCGCGGACGTGGACGGTGAGACGGGCCGTGGGGCCCGGGACCGACGACGCGGGACACGGGACCTGGGACACAGGACCCGGGACCCCAATCGCGATCGCGATCGACATCCTCGACGAGGATCACTCCCTGCGCCTCGCGATGCGCCGTCTCGCAACCGACGCGGACCTGCGCGCGACGCTGGGCCGCGCGGCGCAGGCGTACTGGCAGCGCGAGCACTCGATCGCGGCGATGGCCGACGACTACGAGTCGATCGTCGCTCGCTGCGCGAGCGGCGAGATCGCCGCCGTCGGCGGGCACGGCGAGGAAGTGCCGCATCATCTGCGGCCGGTCGGTGACGAGACGCTGCGCGCGCTGCTGGTGCCGTTCGGCGCCGACACGACGTCGCGAGCGAGCGTCGCGAGCGAGCCACGCGAACGGAGCGCGCCCGCGGAGCGGCGCGCGAGAGGGCGTGCAGGGGAGTCCGAGGGGCGACGCCCCTCGGATCAGAAATGACGATTCAGCTGAACGGGGAGCCTTGCGATCTCGCGGCTCCCGCGACACTCGCGGACCTGCTCGCCCGGCTCGACATCGATCCGCGGCGCGTCGCCATCGAGCGCAACTTCGTCGTCGTCAAGCGCGACCACTACGCGTCGACGGCGATCGAGCCCGGCGACCAGATCGAAATCGTGAATTTCGTCGGCGGAGGCTAGACTACCGGAGGTCAGGAGGCCAGGAGGTATTCTTGAAATATGATTTCTCTGACCTCCTGGTCTCGTGATCTCCTGTGATGTTCTTCTATGGCTGATCCCTTTGTGATTGCGGGCCGCGAGTTCCGATCGCGGCTGATCATCGGCACCGGCAAGTACCCCACGCACCAGATCATGCAGGCGGCGCACGAGGCGTCGGGCGCCGACATGGTCACGGTCGCGGTCCGCCGCGTGAACGTCAGCGACCGGACGAAAGAGTCGCTGCTCGACTACATCGACCCCAAGACGTATTTCCTGCTCCCGAACACCGCGGCGTGCTACACCGCCGAGGACGCGATCCGCACGGCGCGTCTCGGGCGCGAGGTCGGGCTGTCGCACTGGGTGAAGCTCGAGGTGATCGGCGACGAGAAGACGCTCTTCCCCGACAACGAGGCGCTGCTCGAGGCGACGCGCGTGCTCGTGAAGGAAGGCTTCGTCGTCCTGCCCTACACGACCGACGATCCCGTCGTCTGCCGGAAGCTCGAGGACGCGGGCGCGGCGGCCGTCATGCCGCTCGGTGCGCCGATCGGATCGGGGCTCGGCATCCAGAACCCGAACAACATCCGCCTCATCCGCGAACAGGCGCGCGTGCCGGTCATCGTCGACGCGGGCGTCGGCACGGCATCCGACGCCGCGATCGCGATGGAGCTCGGCGCCGACGGCGTGCTGCTCAACACCGCCGTCGCGCTCGCGCAGGACCCGGTCGCGATGGCGCGCGCGATGAAGCTCGCCGTCGAAGCCGGCCGCCTCGCCTTCCGTGCCGGCCGCATCCCGCGCAAGTCGTACGCCTCGGCCAGCAGTCCCCTGGAAGGGACGATCGCCGCGGCGCGCGTCGGGTGATGACGCGTCGGGTCGCCCTCGCCGCCGGCTGTCTGATCTTCATCGCCACGCGCCTGACCGCCGTTCCCGAGCCGCTCGGGATCGACCAGGGCATCTTCGCGACCGCCGGGTGGGGCATGACGCGCGGGCTGATGCTCTATCGCGATCTCTGGGATCAGAAGCCGCCGGGCATCCACCTGCTCTACGCCGGCGCGATCGCGCTCGCCGGGCCGCATCCCTGGGTGGTCGTCGTGCTCGACACCGCCGCGTGGACGCTGACGGCGATCTTCGTGATGCTGATCGCGACGCGCCTCGGCGCGCCGCGCGCGGCGTGGACGGCGGCCGTCGTGATGGCGATCGCGACGTTCCCGTCGTTCGCCTTCAACTACGGGGGCTTCCTGGAACGCGCGGTGCCGGAAGTGTTCATCACGACGCTGGCGGCGGGCGCGGTGTGGGCGACGCTGACGCGGCGGTATTGGCTGGCGGGACTCGCGGTCGGCGTGGCGGCCGTCTTCAAGCCGACCGCGGCGGTGTACTGGCCGGTGTGCGCGCTCGCGGCCGTACTGGCCGGCGACACGGCGACGCGGGCGGCCGTCCGGATGGCGGCGACGCTCGCGCTGCCGTGGCTCACGGTGGCGCTCTGGCTCTGGTGGGCGGGCGCCGCGGGCGACGCGCGTGACGCGATCGTCGACTACAACATCGGCTATGTCGCGGCCGGCTCGGGACCCCTCGAACTGCCGCTGCGGTTCGCGCACGAGATCTGGCGGCTCGTGAAGTTCGATCCCGCGTGGCTGCTCGGCGCGGCCGGCGGAATCGCCGCGGTCGTCGGATGGCTCAAGCCGGGCGATCGCGCACGGCCCGTTCTTCCCGCGCTCGCGATCGTGTGGCTCGCGGGCGTGCTGGTGGCGGTGGCGGCCAACGGCATCCGGATGTATTCCACGTACTTCCTGCCGGCGGCCGCGCCGGTGGCGCTGCTCGCCGGCTGGTTTCTCGCCGAGTATTCGCGCGGCGCACGCGCGATCGTCGCGGGGCTCGTGCTGCTGGCGGCGGCCGGGCTCGCGTGGCGATCGCAGGCGCCGCAGCGCGCCATCCGGTACGTCGGTGCGGACATCGGGCGGATGCGCGGGACGCTGGCGCGCGAGCCGTATCTCGACATGTTCAGCAGCCGCAACCGCCGCGGCTACTCGGCCCGCGCCAACGCGGAGCTGGCCGACTACCTGCGCGCGCACGCGGCGCCGGACGATCGTCTCTACATCTTCGGCATGGCGCCCGCGGTGTACGTCGACGCGTCCCTGCTGCCGGCGAACCGGTTCCTGTGGACGTATCCCGCGGTCGCGCCGTTCATGCACGGCCCGCGGTGGGGCGTCGACGCACTGGCGAGCGAGTTGACGGCCGCCGCGCCGGCGTGGCTCGTGCTCGAACCAAACGACCGCGACACCACGGGCCGGTGGCGCGACGCGTCCGAGACGCCGGCGATCCGCGGTCTGCTCGACGGCTACCAGCAGGCGATCGTCATCGGGCCGTTCACCGTGATGCGCCGTACCGTGCAGTAAACTGTTTTTCGAGGGACATGACGCGCGAACACGAACCGCTCGACGCGACGTTGCGGCGGCTGGCCGCTGAGCGTGAGGCCGCCGACCGCAAGTACAACGACGCGCTCACGGCCCTCGACACCGCGTTGCTGCGCGTCACCACGCTCCCGGCGGCGCCGGCCGAGTACGACGAACGGCAGATCACGCCGCTGAACGAGTCGTGGCAGACGCTGGTCGAGCCGCCGCCGGCGCCGGGTGTCAAGGGACGGCTGACCGCCTTCGTCTGGCGGTTGATCGCGCCGTCGCTCCAGCGGCAGGCCGGTTTCAACGCCACGCTCGTCGAGCATTTCAACCGCAACGTCGCGACGCACCGCGACGCGCAGCGCGCGATCGCCGCCGCCATCGACGTCCTCCGCGCCGAGATGGCCGACCTGACGGATTTCCACACGCGCCTGCTCGTCTACCTGCAGCAGATCACCGGCTACGTCGACACGAAGGATCGCGAGACCGGCGCGCGGGCGCTCGTCGTCAACGCGGCGGTCAACGCGCTCGCGGAGGAAATGGCCAAGCGTTGGGAGTCGCTCGCCGTCCGCGAGCAGCGGTTCCAGTCGGCCGTGGCGTCGCTCACCGGCGCGCACGAGGAACTGCGAACCTCGGTCGGCGTGGCGCAGCACGCGGCGCTCGCGACGAAACGCGAGCTCGAGCGGATCGCGGCGCTTCCGGCTTCCGGCTCCCAGCTTCCGGCTTCCGGCTCCCAGCTTCCGGCTTCCGGCTCCCAGCTTCCGGCTTCCGGCTCTCAGCTTCCGGCTTCCGGCTCTCAGCTGCCGGCTTCCGGCTCTCCGCTTCCAGCCCCCGACCCCGAGACCGCCCTCCGTCCTCCGTCCTCCACCCTCCGTCCTCCGTCCTCCGGTGCGTTCATGCCGACGCTGGACGCGTACAAGTACGTCGGGTTCGAGGACCAGTTCCGCGGATCGCAGGCCACGATCCGGGCGCGCCTCGAGAGCTATCTGCCGTACTTCGACGGGGCGTCGAACGTGCTCGACGCGGGCTGCGGGCGCGGCGAGTTCCTCGATCTCCTCAAGGCGCGCGGCATCGGCGCGCGCGGGCTCGACCTGAACCACGAGATGGTGGAAGTCTGCCGCGCGCGCGGCCTCGACGTGGCCGAGGGGGACGCCGTCTCGTACCTCGAGGGGCTGCCCGACGGGACGCTCGGCGGTCTGTTCGCCGCGCAGGTGGTCGAACACCTGGAGCCGTCGTACCTGCTGCGCCTGCTCGAACTCGCCTTCCACAAGCTGCGGCCGGGCGCGCCGATCGTGCTCGAGACGCTGAATCCGGCGTGCTGGGCGGCGTTCTTCGACAGCTTCATCCGCGACGTCACGCACGTCTGGCCGCTGCATCCCGACACGCTGCGCTATCTGGTGCTGGCGAGCGGCTTCTCCGCTGCACGGATCGAGTACCGGTCGCCGGTGCCGCCGCAGGATCGCCTGCAGGCGGTGGCGGCCGCGGCCGGCACGCCGGGCGCCGACCTGGTCGAAACGTTCAACGCGAACGTCGAAAAGCTGAACGCGCGGATGTTCACGTTCCTGGACTACGCGATCGTCGGCTCGCGATGATCGCGCTCACCCGCGCGGCCTGGCTTGCGAGCGCCGCGCTCTTCGGGGCGCTCGTCGTCTCCATCCTGCGTGTTCATTTCGCCGGCCCGGTGCCGTTCGCGCTGCTGGCGGTGGTCGCGGTACTCTGCGCCGTGCGGCCCGCGTGGGCGCTGCCCGCCGTCACGGGCCTGCTGCCGATCGCGTGGTTCAGCGCGGCGCGGTTCTGGAATGCTCAGGCGTCGTGGGCCGAGGCACTCGCGTGCGCGGCGCTGACCGGCCTCGCGTTCGACGCGTGCCGCGCGCGGCCCTCCGTCCCGCGTCCGCTCGCCGCGCCGGCCGCGGTCTTCGGCGCGATCGTCGTCGCGTCGCTCGCCACCAGTCTCAGCGTCCTCGGCCTGCGCGGCGGCCCGCCGTTCTGGAGCAGCTTCGGGCAGACGATGGCGCATGGCTACTTCGTCGATCGCAGCCTGATCGCGGTGCACGCGGGCCTGTTGCTGCTCGAAGGCACGCTCCTCTTCGCGCATGCCGCACGGCTGGGCACGCAGCCCTTGTTCCTCCGGCGCGTCTGCGCCGCCACGTCGCTCGGGAGTGCGGCAGCGGCGGCGTGCACGTTCGAGCGGCTCGCGACCGCCGCGGCGCGCGCGCCGTCGTTCTGGCCGGCGCTGTTCGATCTCGCCGGACGGCTGCGGTGGAACGTCCACTACGAGGACGTCAACGCCGCGGGCTCGTATTTCGCGCTCGCGCTCCTCGCGGGCGCCGCGCTCGCCGTGACGTCGGCGGGCTGGCGTCGTGCGATCTGGACGGCCTGCACGCTGGCGGCCGCGGGTGCGCTCTGGCTCACGAGCTCGCGCATCGCGCTCCTGGCGGCGCCGGCCGCGGCCATCGCAGCGCTGCTCCTGCCGCGCGCGATCCACAGCCGCCGTCAGGCGCTGCAGGCAGCCGTCGCGGCCGTCGGCGTCGTCATCGCGCTCGCCGTGATCAGCATCTTCCTGCCGCAGCGCGGCATCCAGAAATCGTCGCTCCTCGCCGCCGACATCCGGCTCGGCCTGATCGGGACGAGCGTCGAAATGATCCGCGCGCATCCGGCGTACGGCATCGGCCTGGGAGAGTTCCAGCAGCGCTCCGGCGAATTCAGCTCGGCCGAGCTCCTTGCGAAGTTCCCGGCCGCCGTGCACGAGAACGCCCACAACAACGTCCTCCAGGTCGCCGCCGAAACCGGCGTCGCCGGCGGCCTCAGCTTCGTCTGGACGATCGGCGTCGCGATCCTCGCCGTCGGGTGGCGCGCGACGACGTCCCGCGATCCGTTCCTGCAGCTCGTGTTCGCGGCGCTCGTGGCGTTCGCGCTCACGGCCCTCGCCGGGCATCCCCTTCTGATTCCCGAAGCGGGGTACAGTTTCTGGCTGCTCGCGGGCGCCGCGGGCGGCGCCGCGCTCGGCGATCGAAGTGCGACCCCGAGGCCGCGCCGGCTGACGCGGCTCGTCGCCGCGACGCTCCTGCTCGTCGCGATCACGCTGCCCCTTCGCATCCGCGCCGCCTCACGCGATGCCAACCTCGACCACATCGCGATCGGCATGACCGGGTGGCATCTGTCGCCGGACGGCATCCGGTATCGCGAAGCGGCAGGACGCGCCACCCTGTTCGTCCCGTCGGGCGCTTACAAATTCAGCGTCAACGCGCGCGCACGCGATGCCATACGTCTGGAGGTGTCGGTCGACGGCCGGACCGCCGACGTGATCATGCTCACGCCGGATCGCTGGACCGATATTGTCGTGCCGGCCCGGACCGTACAGGGCGACGCGCGCTTCCGCCGGATGGACCTTCGTACTCTCGACGGCGAGGACTACGTGATCTGGGTCACGAAGGACGAACCGGTCGGCCCTCGCTGACGTCCAAACCTTCGCCAGCGCCGATTAAACCGGAGACCACCTCTGATGGTCTCAGGGAGTGGTGCCGATAGTCGGCGGGAGGTTCCATGCTCACGTTCGTCGGCGGTGTCGTGGCCGCCACCGTTCTTGTCCTGTGCGTCCTGGTTGCGAAGAGCCTGACCGCAGAACCATAGACGCCAAAACGCGAAACCGGCATTCCAAAAACGTCAGCGACACGGTGTTCCGCCGTGATCGGCGCCATCGGCGCATTGGCGCGTGACGTGCTTTCCGCTCCCGGATGCGCTCACCTTACGCGGCCGTTGCGTGTCTGCTCCTTCTCCTTCTTCCGTGTGAGTCGGCGTACGCGCAGCTGCGGCGATCGACGTTCGTCAGCGGACTGACGCAGCCCGTCGCCTTCGTCCAGGATCCGGCCGATCCCTCGGTTCAATTCGTCGTCGAACAGCCGGGCTTGATCCTGGTCGTCCGCGGCGGCGTCCTGCAGGCCACCCCCTTCCTCGATCTGCGTTCGTCCATCGCCAGCGGCGGTGAACGCGGTCTTCTGGGTATGGCGTTCCCGCCGAATGCCGTGACCACCGGGCGCTTCTTCGTCGACTTCACGGACCCGAACGGCGACATCGTCGTGGCGCGCTTCAAGCGATCGACGAATCCGCTGGTGGCGGATCCGGCCTCGCGGCTCGATCTCCAGTGGTCGACGGGCGAGCGCGTCATTCGTCATCCCAGCTTCGCGAACCACAACGGCGGCACGCTGCAGTTCGGCCCGGACGGCTTCCTCTACGTCGGCGTCGGCGACGGCGGCAGCGGCAACGATCCGAACCACAACGCGCAGAACCTGGGACGGCTGCTCGGCAAGCTGCTGCGGATCGACGTGTCCGTACCCGACAGCAACGCCAAGGGATTCGCCGTGCCCTTCGACAACCCGTTCGTCGCGACCGGCGCGCCTGAGCTCTGGGACATCGGCCTGCGCAATCCGTGGAAGTTCAGCTTCGACGACGTCGCGTTCGGCGGCACGGGTGCGCTGGTGATTGCCGACGTCGGCCAGAGCGCGTGGGAAGAAATCGACTACGAGGCGCCGGGCCGCGGCGGCAACAACTACGGCTGGCGCAATCGCGAGGGGGCGCACGACAACGTCACGTCGCTGCCGCCGGCGTTCACGCCGCTCGTGGATCCGATCTTCGAGTATCCGCATCCGACCGGCATCGCCATCACCGGCGGCTACGTGTACCGCGGCACGTCGCTCGGCGCGTCGTTTCGCGGGCGGTATTTCTTCGCCGACCTGTCCGGGAAGATCTGGTCGATCGCGCTGACGGTCAATCCCGTCACGGGACTCGCGACCGCGTCGGACCTCCGCGAGCACACGGCGGATCTGACGCCGGGGAACGTGAGCTCGTTCGGCGTGGACGCGTTCGGCGAGCTCTACGTCGTCGACTATTCGAACGGCGCGATCGTCCGGATCCTGCCGGGGACGCCGCCGTCGCAGCCGCCCGCGATGGCGGTCGATCTGCCCGTGAACTTCCAGACGGTGGCGGAGCCGTTCGCGCTGGCGGGGTGGGCGGTCGATCCGGCGTCGATCTCCGGCGCGGGCATCGACGCGGTCCACGTGTGGGCGGTGCCGATTGCGGCGCTCGGGGCCACGCCGATCGGCGCGCCGACGTTCGCGGGCGCCACCTCGCTCACCGTCGATCGTCCCGACGTTGCGGCGTTCTTCGGCTCGGCGCAGTTCACGCGCAGCGGCTTCGGGCTGGTGGTCGCCGGCCTGCCGCAGGGCGTCTATCGGCTGTTCGTGTTCGGGCTCGTCCACCGGACCGGCGCCTTCGATCTCGCGCGCACCGTGGACGTCGCGATCGTCTCGCGCCCGTTGATCGCGGTCGACATTCCGGCGCGCGGCGCGACGGTGACGACGCCGTTCGCCATCGCGGGCTGGGCGATCGACCTCGTGGCGCCGTCCGGCACCGGCATCGACGCGGTGCACGTCTGGGCGGCGCCGATCTCGTCGCCGGGCCCGCCGGTGTTTCTCGGCGCCACGACGACGTTCTTCGATCGGCCGGACGTCGGGGCGATCTTCGGTGCGCGCTTCACGCGCAGCGCCTACGGCATCATCGCGAGCCTGCCGTCGCCGGGCGTGTGGGACATCTACGTCTTCGCGCGCAGCTCGGGCACGGGCCAGTTCCAACTGGCGCCGCCCGTCCGGGTCACGCGGTAGCGGCGCCTGAGGCTGTCGAGGCCGCGGAGTTCACAGAGGACGCCGAGGAACGGGACGCGGAGGCACGCCGAGGACGCGCAGAGTCACGCAGAGGATGCCTGCTGCGAGGCCTCGGGGACGCCGCCGCTCCGGTGTTCGCGAGCGGCCGCCTTCGGCGGCCCGCGGGACGTCGCGCAAAGCGCGGCGCGCGAACACGCGCCGGCGGCGGCACGAGCAATTCGGCGCGCGAAAAGGCTACCGACTCCCGTGCGGTTTGCCGCGCGAAGCCGCTACGACTGCAGCCCCTGCGGTTCGAACGATGCTCCCTCGGCGAGCCTCTGCGCGTCCTCTGCGTCCCGTTCCTCTGCGTCCTCTGCTACCTCGGCGGCCTCGAACGCAGCGCCGGCGTTACTCCTTGTCGACCGCGGTGACGGTGACGACGCCGATGTCGCGCGTCGCGCCGTCGGTGTCGACGGCCTGCACGACGATCGTGTGCGGGCCGGGCACGTCGAAGCCCGCCAGCATCGTGAAGCCGTGGCGCTGACGGCCGCGCGCGTACTGCGGGTAGATCTGGCTCACGTCGGGACGCGCCTGCGTGAGGTGGGTGGTGTTGGCGAGGTGGCCGTCGATGAAGAGGCGGATCTCGCGGATGCCGCGATCGTCGAGCGCCCAGCCCGCCACCGGCGACAGCGCCTTGACCTGCGCGCCCTGGGTTGGAAGATCGACGGCGCCGAAGGGCAGCTCGTTGGCGGGATCGTCGGCCCCGGACGGCGTGCAACCCGCGAGCGCTGCCGCGACCGCGACGGCGGCGAGCCCACGGACGCACCTCCACCGTGCTAAACTTCGACTCCCTTCGACTGTTCCTGAGACGAGTGCTGTCGATCTTTCCATACCGGCGTCCGCGAGTGTACCCGAAGTTTCGCGTGTCGCACGTCCTCGCCGTGCTGCTGGCGCTCGTGCCGCTCGCCTACCTCGTGCGGCTGTGCGTGCTGCGCACGGTCGACGTCCCGTTCTGGGATGCGTGGTCGCTCGTGCCGCGGCTGGATCGCCTGACGCACGGCGCGCTGACGCTCGAGGACTTCCGCGGGCTGCACAACGAGCACCGGCCCGCGGTGCCGATCGCGGTGATGCTGCTGCTCGCGCGGCTCAGCGGCTGGGACACGCGCTGGGAGATCGCGTTCAACCTGGCGGTCGGCGCCGCGATCTTCGCGGTGTACTGCCTGTACCTGCGCACGGCGTGGCGCGCGCACGGCGGCGCGCCGATCTGGCTCGTGCCGGCGTTCTCGCTGCTCCTCTTCTCGACGGTGCAGTGGGAGAACTGGCTGTGGGGCTGGCAGATGACGGTCCTGCTCTGCGCGCTGTTCTCGGCGCTGATTGCCTATCTGCTGGCGCAGGGGCCGCGCCCGGGGAGGCTGTGGGGCGCGATCGCGGGCGCGGTCGCCGCGAGCTATTCGTTCGGATCGGGGCTCATCCTCTGGCCGTCGCAGGCGCCCGGCGTCTGGATCGCCGGGGGATCCCGGCGTCTCGCGCGTCTCGGCGTGTGGACCGCGATAGGCATCCTCACGTGGGTGTCGTACTTCTACGACTTCCGCCGGGCCGGTCAGCCCTCTGCGCTCTCGAATTTCACGTCGCTGGCCGCCGTCCGCGCGTATGTGACGTATGTCTTCACGTATCTCGGCACGCCGATCGCGTCGTACGACAGCCGTCTGACGATCCTGGCGGGTCTGGCGGCGGTCGCGGTGTTCGCGGCGCTCCTGATCCGGCTGCGCGGCCTTCGCACCGATCCCGTCTATCTGTTTCCGATGCTCGTCGGACTGCAGAGCATCGCGAGCGCGTTCGTGTCGGGGCTCGGCCGGACCTGGATGGGCATCGATCAGGCGCGATCGTCGCGCTACACGACGCTGACGATTCCCCTCTGGTGCGCGGTGATGATCCTCGCGGTGCTGTGGCGCCGCAAGGCGCCGGTCGTCGAGCCGCTGCGCCATCGCCACTGGGCGCTGACGGCCGCAACCGTCGTGCTGATCCTCGGCATGCTCGCCTCATCGGTCAAGAGCACGCGCGAGGGCGTGTTCATGGCGGCAGGCCACACCGAGATTATGATGTTCGCGCGGCGCGGCGTCCTGAGCGGACGGAGCGACACGCTTCTGCTGCGAAGCTTTCCAGTCGTGTCGCTGGTCCGCCAGTACCGCGCCACGCTGATGCGGCTGCACATGGGGCCGTTCCGGCCCTCGGCGCAGCCGTCCTATCCTCTTCCAGGACCTGAATGACCACGGCTATCGTCACGGGATCGGCGGGACTCATCGGATCCGAGACGGCGCGCACGCTCTGCGGGCACGGCGTCGCGGTGACCGGCATCGACAACGACATGCGCCGCGTGTTCTTCGGCAGCGAGGCGTCGACCGCCGGTGTGCGTGAAGAGCTGCGCGCGCTGAGCGGCTACCGCCACGTGGACGCCGACATCCGCGACTTCGCCGCGCTCGAGCGCGTGTTCTCGGAGCTCGGCACGGCCGTCAGCCTCGTCGTGCACACGGCGGCGCAGCCGTCCCACGACTGGGCCGCGCGCGATCCGCTCCTCGACTTCGACGTCAACGCCGCGGCCACGCTGAAGCTCCTCGAGCTGACGCGGCGCCACTGCCCCGACGCCGCGTTCGTCTTCACGTCGACGAACAAGGTGTACGGCGACACGCCGAACGCGCTGCCGCTGGTCGAGCGCGAGTCGCGATGGGAGGTCGATCCCGCGCATGCCTACGCCGCGCACGGCATTCCCGAGACGATGTCGATCGACCAGTGCCTGCACTCGGTCTTCGGCGCGTCGAAGGTCGCGGCCGACATCGCGGTGCAGGAATTCGGCCGGTACTTCGGCATGAAGACGGCGGCGTTCCGCTGCGGATGCCTGACCGGCCCGCAGCATTCCGGCGCGGAGCTCCACGGCTTTCTCGCCTACCTGATGAAGTGCGTCTGCATCGGCCGCACCTACACCGTGTTCGGCTACAAGGGGAAGCAGGTGCGCGACAACATCCACAGCGCCGACGTCGTGTCGGCGTTCCTCGAGTTCTGGCGCGCGCCGCGGCCGGGCGGCCAGGTCTACAACCTCGGCGGCGGGACGTTCAGCAACTGCTCCATGCTCGAAGCGATCGAGAAGTGCGAGGCGATCGCGGGCCGCACGCTGCAGTGGACCTACAGCCCGACGAACCGCATCGGCGACCACATCTGGTACGTCAGCGACCTCCGGAAATTCCAGGCCGACTATCCCGGCTGGACACAGCAGTACAGCCTCGACGCGCTCCTGCGCGACATCTACCAGAGCAACGTCGAGCGCTGGGCGGGCGAGCGCACCTGATGCCGCGCACGTTCCTGGTGACGGGAGGCGCCGGGTTCATCGGCTCGAGCCTCGCGCTCGCCTTCAAGGCACGCCATCCCGGCGACCGCATCGTGGCGCTCGACAACCTCCGGCGCCGTGGCGCCGAGCTGAACCTCACGCGGCTCCGCTCGGCGGGTGTCGAGTTCCGCCACGGCGACGTGCGCGAACCGGCCGATCTCGCGGTGTTCGCCGGCGGGCTCGACGTGATTCTCGAGTGCTCCGCCGAACCGTCCGTGCTCGCCGGACGCGACGGCAACCCGCGCTACGTCGTCGACACCAACCTCACCGGCTGCGTGAACTGTCTCGAGCTGGCGCGGGCGACCGGCGCGCGGTTCGTGTTCCTCTCGACGAGCCGCGTCTACCCGACGGCGACGCTGGCGCGCCTGAGGTACGACACGACGGACACGCGCTTTCAGCTGATCGACGATCAGCCCGTGGCGGGCGCGAGCGCGCGCGGCATCGCGGAGAGTTTTCCGCTCGACGGCGTGCGGACGCTCTACGGCGCGACGAAGCTCGCCTCCGAGCTGCTGATCGC
>Ga0066903_100001288_pt1 | contig 18043 bp, 11 predicted proteins | sample PanSoiMetaGPlot1_FD_67491 | JGI IMG/M metagenome (GOLD analysis project Ga0066903, IMG submission 67491) | Tropical forest soil microbial communities from Panama analyzed to predict greenhouse gas emissions - Panama Soil - Plot 1 (version 2) | ecosystem: Environmental > Terrestrial > Soil >... | reverse complement strand
GCCTGCAGCAGGTCCTCCTCGGTGATGGCGCGCATCTTGACGAGGATCTCGCCCAGCATCCCGCCCTCCGCCGCCTGCGTCGTCACCGCCTGCTGGATCGATTCAGGCGTGAGCGCGGGCATCGCCCCAGGCGTCTTCGCCTTGAGGTCCAGCAGCAAATCACCGAGGCGCTTCTTGGCCACTTCCCATCTCCCTTACTGCGCGGGGGCCGGGGCGGGCGGCGCCGGCGCCGCCGTCGGGGGCGGCGCCGCAGCACCACCACCGCCGCGTTCCGGTCCGACCGGCAATTCGACGGGGCCGGACTCGTCCTGCAGCTGCCGCTGGCGGATCTCGTCCAGCTCCTTCTTCTCGCCTTCGATCTCGCGCGCGGTGCGGTTGATCTCCTCCAGCATGCCGACCTTCTTGCGATACGTGACCTCCGCCTCCGGATTCGGGCGCTGCTCCCCGCCGAAGCGCTCGACGAACTCCCGCCGCTCCTTCATCTTCTTTTCCAGCACGCGCCGCAGGTCCGACATGTCGCTGATCACGTAAGGCGTCAGCGCGATGATGAGGTTGGTCTTCACGATGTGCTTCGTCGAGCTCCGGAAGAAGAACCCGATGATCGGGATGTCGCCCAGCAGCGGCACCTTGGTGACGCTGTCGATCACCTTGTCGGACATCAGGCCGCCGATCAGGATGGTCTGCTGATCCTTGGCGACCACGATCGTCTTCGCGGTCCGCTCCGACGTCGACGGGCCCAGGTTGCTCGCCCCCGGCGCCAGCTCGGAGATCTTCTGGTCGACTTCCAGCCGGACCATGTCGTGCTCGTTGACGTGGGGGGTCAGCTTCATCTCCAGCGCGACCTTTTCGCGCTGCACGTTGGGGAAGAAGCTGTTGAGGCCCGCGAAGCCGGGGATGGGCGACGCGCCACCGGGCGCCGCGCCGCCGCCCAGGCCGAACGTGCTGACCGGGAACGGAACGCGCGAGCCGACGGAGATCTCGCCGTCCTCGTTGTTCATGATCAGCAGGTGCGGGTTCGACAGCACGTCGACGTCGCTGTTGGTCTGCAGCGCTTTGATCAGCACGCCGAACGACGGGATGTCGAGGGTGGCCGTCGATCCCGCGCCCAGGTTCTTGGCCTCGTCGGGTGACAGCACCGGGCCCAGCACGCCGGCCAGCATCGTGTCCGAGAGCGAGCCCGCCGGGAACAGCGTCTTGGCCGGGTTCAGGCCGCCGACCGCCAGGCTCTGGTTGTCGAGCCCCGGGATGCTGAACGGCTTGGCGCCGTGGAATGACACGCCGAGCTCGCGATTCTTGTCCAGCGTCACCTCGAGGATCATCGCCTCGACGAACACCTGCTTGCGCGGCGAATCGAGCCGCTCGATCACGCGCCGGATCGACTGGTAGTCCTTCAGCGACGACACGATGATCAGCGAGTTCGTCGGGCGATCGAAGTTGATGCGGACGTCGCCCTCGAACAGCAGGTTCTGGATCCCGGAGGGCGCCGCGCCGCCCGCCGCCGGCGCCGGCGCCGGCGTCGCCGGCTGACCGCTGCGCCCCGAACGCTGGCGGCCCGCGCCGGCGCTGACGGAGACCGTGACGCCCGTGACCGATCCCAGCGTCTGCGCCAGCTCGTCGCAGTTCGCGTTCTCGCAGTAGTAGACGTGGATGCGCCCTTCCTGCTCCGTGATCTCCTTGTCCAGCTGCTCGACCATTCGCTTGACGCGCGCGTAGGTCCGCTCCGTCGCGATCACGATCAGCTGGTTCGATCGCTCGTCCGGGATGATCTTGGAGATGATCATCTCGGCGGTCAGATCACCGACCTTCGGGCGGGCCCCCGCCGCTCCCGGCGCCGCTGGCGGCGCCCCTCCCCCTTTTTTTCCTTGTTGCTGCACCTGGAAGATCTCGCCCAGCTTCTGGGCCATGTCGGTGGCGGCCGTGTGCTTGAGGCTGATGATCCAGACCTTGTCGCTCGCGCCCGGCTGATCGATCTCGCGCAGGATCTTCATCATGCGGTTGATGTTCGATCCCAGGTCCGTGATGATCAGCGCGTTCTGGGGCGCGAAGACGACGATGTCGCCCTGCTCGCCCTTGATTCGCCCGAGCACCTGCGCCACCTCGTTCGGATCGACGTTTTCGACGTGCACCAGCCGCGTCACGTAGCTCTCGTTGGTCGGAACGTCGCTGTCCTCGCCGTAGTACGGGATGCCGCCCATCGTCTTGATCTTGGCGGTCTCGACGATCCGCTCGAACTTGCCCGAATGTTCGACCGTCAACCCGGCCGAATCGAGCGCGCCCAGGAACAGGCGGTACGCCTCCTCGGGCGTGATCAGCTCGGGCGCCACGACCGTCACCTTCTTGCTGTTGGCGGGGATCGTCCCGGGCAGCAGGAACTGCTTGCAGGTGATCGACGAGATCCAGGCGATCAGATCGCCGAGCTCCGTGTCCGGCTTCAGATTCAGCTTCACGATCCGCTTGCCGGGCGGGAACTTCTTGCAGGTGTTGAAGTCCTTGTCGCCGATCAGCTGGTTCGCACCGGTCACGGCGTTCGATCCGCCGGCCGCCGCCGGCGCACCCGGCGTGGTCGGCGCCGCCCCAGGCGCGGCCGGCGCTGGCACCCCGGGTCGCCCCCGCTTGCCGATCGACCCGGGCAGGGGGAACGCGCCCGGCGCCCTGGGTGCGCCTGCGGGCGGCGTCGCCCCGGGCGCAGGCGGTGCCGGCTGACCCGGCGCGACCTTCACCACCTTGCCGTCGGGTCCGGTCACCACCGCCGCGTGCAGCGAGCCTGCGGTCAATAAAACCACCACACCTGCCACGATGTCTTTCGTTCGTCTTGTCATCGGATGTTGTAGTCCTTGGTGATCTTCTGGCCGTTGCGTTCGATGGCGACGGAGAGGTGATTCGCCGTCTTGAGCTTGGTGTAGGCGAGCAGCGCCTGATCCGGGCTGTTCATCTCGAGACCGTTGATCGCCGACACGACGTCGCCGTTCTGAAGGCCGATCTTCGCGAACGGCCCGTCGGGGCGGATGCTGAACAGGCGGAAGCCGGCCGGCTTGCCGTCCTTGGTTTCGGGGACGATGCGCGCGCCCTTGGCGAGCGCGCCCATGTTGCCCAGCAGCGCGTCGACGGTTCCGCGCTGCACCTCGTAGTTGTGCTCGCCGAGCTTCTTGATCCCCTTGTCCAACTCGGCGGCGAGCGGATCGGCCGGCGTGTTCGACGCCACCGGCGCGGACGGGTTCGGCGCGGCCTGCGGCCGGTCAAGCAGATCCAGGTACTCGTGCTTGCCGTTGCCGAAGTCGAGATAGACCTTATCCTCCTCGATGTCCTCGATGGTCGCGTCGCGGATCGTCGAACCGACGTTGTACGGACCGGCGCTCTTGGCGTCGTTGTCGCGGATGATGGCGACCGACCATTTCGGATTGGCGGGCGGTGGGGCGAACATGATGGCGAGCAGCTTCAGGTTCAGCGACGTCCGCTGCAGCGGCGGCGGCGCGTCCGGCGTCTTGGGGCCGCCCTCGACGGGCAGGATGGGCGGGCAGGTCGAGCAGAAGATGTTCCGCTTCAGGATCTCCTCGACCTGTTTCGTGTAGACCGACGGCGCGGCCGACGCGATCGGGGCGCGCACCACCTGCTTGGCCGCCGGTCCGGTGCTCAGCATCTTGCGTTCGACGGCGGTCGCGGTCGCGCGGGCGAGGAAGATCGCGCACAGCGCGACGACCAGCCCGTCGATGGCCCACAGATATTTGCGCAGCAGTGTCTCCACGGATCTCGGTCCTCATAAAGCAACGCCGGGACCATGCCCGGCGCGAACAAAGACAAATAGTTACAGCTAGTTAGCTGTTGACGGACACCCGGTCGGGCTGCCAATTTGGCACCCGCCGAGCCACCCGGCCGCCGCCAGTCTCAGCCAGCGGCGACGTCCGCCGGATCGGGCTCGGTGCGTTCTTCTTCCAGGCGGCGGTAGATCGTGCGGGTCGCGATGCCGAGCAGCTGCGCGCAGAGGCGCTTGTCGCCACCGACGTGCGCGAGCGTGGCGTGGATGACCCGCCGCTCGATCTCCTCCAGCGGCGTGCCGACCGCGAACGAAAGCGACCGCCCGTCCCCCTGCACGCCGCCGCCCGTGCGGACCTCGGACGGCAGGTCGTCGATCTCGACGGCGCTGCCGCGCGACAGCACGACCGCGCGCTCGACCGTGTTCTCCAGCTCGCGCACGTTGCCCGGCCAGTCGTACCGCGCCATCGCGTCGGCCGCCGCCCGCGAGAACCCGGCCAGCGTCCGGTTGTTCCGCGCGGCGTACAGCTGCAGGAAGTGCTCGGCGAGCAGCGGGACGTCATCGCGCCGGTCGCGCAGGGGCGGAATCGGCACCGGGATGATGTTGAGGCGGTAGTAGAGATCCTCGCGGAAGCGCCCCTCGCGCACGGCCGCGCGCAGATCCTGATTGGTCGCCGCCACCAGACGCAGGTCGACCTTCATGGTCCGCCCACCCAGTCGTTCGACCTCGCGCTCCTGGATCACCCGCAGCAGCTTGACCTGGACGTGGGTCGGGATCTCGCCGATCTCGTCGAGAAACAGCGTGCCGCCGTCGGCCTGCACGAAGCGCCCGTCGTGACGCTGGACGGCGCCGGTGAACGCCCCTTTCTCGTAGCCGAACAGCTCCGCCTCCAGGATCGTCTCGGGCAGCGCCGCGCAGTTCACGGGCACGAACGGACCGTTGGCGCGCGGCGAATTCTCGTGGATGGCGCGGGCGAGCAGCTCCTTGCCGGTGCCGGACTCGCCGAGCAAGAGCACGTTCGCGGTCGACGGCGCCGCCTGCATGACGATCTCCATCGTCCGACGCCACGGCAGCGACTGCCCGATCGGCGTCCGGCGCTTCTCGGCCGCCAGCTGCGCGCGCAGCGACCGGTTCTCCTGCACGAGCGACCGCTTTTCCAGCGCCTTGCCGACCACGCGGACCAGGTGCGCCCGCTTGATCGGCTTGGTGACGAAGTCGTAGGCGCCCTGCTTCATCGCCTCGACGGCGTTCTCGACCGTGCCGTAGGCGGTCATCAGGACGGTCTCGGTCTCCGGCGCGACGCTCTTGCTCGCGCGCAACAGATCCATCCCCGACATCCCCGGCATCATGAGATCCGTCAGCAGCACCCAGATCGATTCGCGCCGGATGATGTCCAGCGCCTCGCCGCCCGAACCCGCGGTCAGCACGCGCAGCGATTCGCGCTCCAGGATCTTCTGCAGCGAATCGACGATCGCGGGTTCGTCGTCGACGACCAGAACCGTCGGGGCTCCTGGGGCTGAAGGAGACATCACGTCCATACCCCTGACCACTTCAACAGCGATGCCATCTCACGTGGAATCGCGCAAGTAATTGAATTCATGAGCATCGATTCTACGACAGAATGGCCACGGGCGCCATTCGCCTGCCAGACTGACAGAGGCCAGTCAGCGGGGCTTTCAGGCGTGCCAGTTTGTCACGAAGGCGGAGGGGCGCCCGCAGGGCCGGAGGCGCGCACCGGCAGGATGATCCGGAAGGTCGTCCCCTCCCCGACCTGGCTCTCGACCGTGATGCGGCCGCCGTGGCGATCGACGATGCCGTGGACGATCGACAACCCGAGGCCCGAGCCCTCGCCGACGTCCTTGGTCGTGAAGAACGGATCGAAGATCTTCGGGATGTTGTCGGCGGGGATCCCGGGGCCGTCGTCCGCGACGGTGATCTCGACGTCGTCGGCCTGCTTGTGCGCGGCGATCCGGATCGTGCCGCCGTTGTCGCGCGCCCCGACCGCCTGCGCCGCGTTCGAGATCAGATTCATGAACACCTGATCGATCTGGCCAGGGAAGCCTTGCAGGCGCAGGTCTGGATCGATCTGCTTTTCGACGCGCACGTTGCGCAGCCGGTGGCGCAGCAGGTCCAGCGTGTCGTCGACGCTGCGTGCCAACACCAGCTCGCGCGGGCGTTGTTCGTCGCCGCGCGAATAATTGTGCAGCGCCTGCACGATCGCCTTGCTGCGGGCGGCGCCGCGCTGGACCACGCGCAGCATCTCCTGCGCCTCGCCGGCGGCGCGCGATGCTTCGGCGCCATCAGGCGAATCGACCATCGTCTTGATCGCCTCTTCCAGCGGCGCCAGCGTGTTGATCACGGCGTTGACGGGGTTGTTGATCTCGTGCGCGATGCCCGCGACGAGCCGGCCCATCGACGCGAGCTTCTCGGAACGGACCAGATCATCCTGCGCGCGGCGCAGTTTCTCCAGCGCGTCGTGCAGCTCGGCGTTGCGTTGTTCCAGCACCTCGGTGCGGCGGCGCACCTCCCGTTCCAGGTCGATGTTCAGCGATTCTGTCGAACGGAGCTTGTCGCGCAACGCGCGCCGCATCTCTTCGAACGCAAAGCTGAGGCGTCCGATCTCGTCGGCCTCGCCCGACGGCGGGACCGGGCGGGCCAGCTCGCCGCGCGCCATCTCGTCGGAGCGTTCCTCGAGCGCGCGCACCGGGCTGACCATGTCGCGCACGATCAGCAGCACCAGGCCCAGCGCCAGCGCCAGCGCCAGGCCGATGGACGCCAGCATCACCCACAGCGCGTGGCTTGGCGACAGCGCGAACAGCAGCACCAGGCCGGACGTGAAGACGGTGACGCTGGAGAAGAAGAACACCAGCTTCGTCCGCAAGGTGATCGGCGCGCGAACCTCGTCGACCGGCAGCCGGTGGCGCGCCCCCAGCTGGGCGAGCAGCGGCCGCAACACGTCACGCAAGAGCAGCGTCTCGTAAAGCGCCATCGCCAACAGCAGAAGCGCGCTCGCGCCTAGCACGCGGCCCGCCGTGCCCGCGTCGAAGCCGCACAGCTTGCGACCGATCAGCGCGACCGCGACGACCGCGAACGCACAGGCCAGCGCCTGATAGCCCGACAGCCTGTAGGGAAGACCCTGGGCGGCCCGGAACGCCGCGATGGCGTCAGGATCCTCGCGCGCCGGCCCGCGCGCGCCCGGGCTGCGCACGGCGATCTCGAAGTAACGTTCGATGGCGGCGGTGCGGCGCCTCAGGGACCCGTACCAGATCAGCATCGGGATCGTCAGCGCCGGCACGGTCAGCGCCAGCAGCGTCCCTGACTGCGCCGACGTCATGTCCGTGAACACGGAGATCAGCGCGGCGTTGACGGCGTGCGCCACCGCTAGCAGCGCGACCGCGGTCTCGCAAAGCCACCGCCGGTAGCCGTTCGCGAAGTTCCGGAGGGCGTCGAAGTTGGGCAGCACCAGCCGCCGCGCGCTGTCCAGGCGGCGCTCCCACAGCGCGGCGCGCGCCGCCGCCACCCCGCCCGCGTGAAGGAAGGTGATGCAGGCGACGCCGATCGCCGACGGCCAGGCGAGCAGGTTCCGGGAAGCGAGGTGCACCGCCTCGTACGCCGCCGCCCCCGACCAGAGCAGCCAGCGGCTGAGCGCGACCTCGAACGGCGCGCGCCGTACGGCCCGTTCGACGGCGGCGATCTCGGTGGCATCGAGCGCGCGCCCGGCCCGCTTCGCGTTGCGCGCCGCCACGACCGGCCGGAGCAGATCCGCGGCCCGAACCCAGAGCAGGACCATGAGCGCGCCGACGATGGCCGCCACCCGGTGCGCGTCGCCCGCCTCGTGCAACGAGATCGCCGCCAGCGCGAGCATCGGCCCGACGACCAGCACCACCTCGACCGCGGTCAGCAACACCTCGACCGCGACCAGGGCGCGCACGAACCGGAACCGTCCGTCGGTGGCGGCGGGGCGAGGCGGATCGACAGGCGCTGCTGTCATCGAGTCCCGGATTCTACATGCGGCCCCGGAATTGAGCGCGCACGCGGGCACCCTTCGCGGTTCCAGGCTACACTTCTTTCCTCATGTCCTGGGAGATGATGCGGAATCTGGTCCGCGACGAGTGGTTGATCCTGTCGCTGTTGCTCGCCTGGTCGCTGGCCGGCCTGGCGGTCATCTGCGAGCGGCTTTACGCGCTGTGGAACGTCATTCCGAAGTCGGAGGCGTTCAAGAACCGCGTGATCGACGCGCTGGAACGCGGCGACATCGCCAAGGCGACCGCGCTGTGCGAGATGTCGCAGGTGCCGATCGCCGACGTGTTCGAACGCGGCCTGACGGTCTACGGGCGCACGCCCGAGAAGACCACCGAGGCCGTCACGTCGCAGCGGAACGCGACCGTCCTGTCGCTCAAGCGGTATCTGTGGGCGCTCGGCACGGTCGGATCATCGGCGCCGTTCGTCGGCCTGTTCGGGACCGTCGTCGGCATCCTGAAGGCCTTCCAGTCGATGTCGGTCGCCGGGACGGGCGGGTTCAAGGTCGTGTCGCAGGGCATCGCGGCCGCGCTGGTCGCCACCGCGGCCGGCCTGCTGGTCGCGATCTACGCGGTCATCGCCTACAACTACTTCGTCGCGCGCATCGGCGTCATCGCGATGCACTACCGGCTCTTCGCCGAGGAATTCCTGACCGCGCTGGGCCAGGGCGTGAAGCGCAAGCCGGCGGCGGTCGTCGCCACTGTGGCGGCGGCCGAACCGGCCACGACCCCGGAGGCCTGAGCGCGCCGTGGGAATCAACGTCCAGCTCGACGACGGAAGCGCCGCCAGCGAAGAAGGGGAGGTGGCGGCCGACAACGTGGTCGCGGAGATCAACATCACCCCGCTGACCGACGTGTTCCTGGTGCTGCTGATCATCTTCATGGTGACCTCGACCGCCCTCGTGGAATCGGAGGTCGCGTCGCGCGCCGGGATGAAGGTCGTTCTTCCCAAGGCGAACGCGGCCGGACCGGTGTCGCAGCGCCGCAGCGATCCGGTGCTGACGGTGACCCGCAGCAACGAGCTCTACCTGGGATCGCGAAAGCTCGAGCCCGGGAACCTGGAGGCCGAGATCCGGAAGGCGCTGACCGAGGTCGGCTCGGAGACGCTGCTGATCCGGGGCGACAAGAACGTCCTTCTCGGGTCAGCGGTCGACATCATGTCGGTCGCCAAGAAGGCCGGCGCCGCGAAGATCGCGATCCTGACCGCGCCCAACAAGTAAGGGCGTCAGGGCATAAAAAAAACCCCCGGCTCGCTCTCGCTGAACCGGGGGTCTTTTTTGCAATTTGTCCGCTGCGGCGAGACCCCGAAAGGCCTCGCCACAACGTACGGAATTACTTGGCGGCCTTGTCGTCCGCCTTCTTCTCCTCACCACCCTCGGCCTTCTTGCCCTTCTTGGCCTTCTTCTCCTTCTTGGCATCGCCACCGGCCTCGCCAGCGGGGGCGTCAGCAGCGCGGGCAACCGTCCAGGCGGTCGGGAGCATCACGGCGAGAGCGAGGAAGATCGAACGAACGAGCGTCATGGGTGACTCCTGATTTTGGGTTGACGCGGCTGACCGAAGTGGCCAATCGCGGGTCGCGGGGAATGCAGTGCGTATGCCACTCATGTAGCGCACTGCGTAGATTCTTTCTGTAGTGATTAAGATATGTTACGCGTGTGTCGCTGTGCGACCCGATGGCCAAAGTGGGGCGTTATTGCGATCACGCACGCGCGCCATGTGGCGACCTGCCTCACAATGTGGGCAAGCCGATCGAGGTCAGCTGGTGGGCAGGTTCGCGAGGGCGGCGGGGACGACCTTGCCGCCGGCGGCGGCGATGTAGTCGTTCGCCGCGACGGTGTCGGGGATCCCGAGCGCTGCGCCGAGCGTGCGCGCCGCCGCTGTCTGGGTATCGGTCGCGGAGATGTCGCCGCCGGTCGCCGCCGCCGCGCCGGTCGTCGAGTTGATCCCAGCCGCGATGTACGTCCCCTTGCTGTCGGTCGTGACGCCGCCGATGACGCTCGACTTCACGTTCTTGCCGATGATCACCATGACGTTGTGATTGCCGAAGTGATCGCGGCCGGACGGCGTCCCCGTGCCGGGCGCGGGCAGCTTGGAGATGTTGTTCAGGTTGCGCCCGAACACGTTCATGGTCGCGAACGTCACCCGGTCGGTCAGCGCGTTGCCGCTCGCGTCCTTGGTGTTGGCGAGCGCGGTCATGATCTGCTGGATCCCCTGGATGCCGCTGACGTGCTGGTCCGCCTCGGCCTGCAGGCTGTTGTCGGTGTGGTTGTCGCCGCCGAAAGAGATGTGAACCGTGACGACCGGCGTGACGTTGGCGGCGATCAGCGCCGCCGCCGCCTGGGCCTGGCCCTGGACGTTGTCGCTCGAGATCATGTTCAGCGTGTCCGCGAGCGTGTCGGCGAGCTGACGCACCTGGGTCTGACCGAGCGCCAGCCTGTCGAGGAAGTCCTTCTGCACCGGGTTCGCCGTCTGCTTGGCCAGGTCGTTGAGCATGGTCAGCGACTGGTCGCGCAGATCGCGCAGCGCCCCCTTCTGCGTCAGTACATCGCCGCGCGCGCCGGTCAGCAGCTGCTTGAGCTGCGTCGGCGAGATCGACGGCAGCATCCGGCCGCCGAAGCTGACCAGCTCGCTGGAATTGCCGCGCGCGCCCAGCGCGATCGGCGCCGCCTGCACCGTGCCGAAGCAGGCCGACAGGTGCTTGGCGTAGGCGGAGACGATCATCTCGCCGCCGGTGGTGTCGCCGAGCAGCTTCATCACCTTGGGCTGGTCGCCGTGGACGGTGGTGCCGGTGCGGTAGTGGAAGAACGACGTACGCGCCAGCACCGACGAGCTGAGCTGGCCGGTGTTGGCGGCCGTCGAGTTGGACACCGACGGATCGGCCCACGGCAGCGCGGCGCCGTAGCTCTGGCCGCCGATCGACAGCGTCGTCATCTCCACCTCGGCCTGGGTCGGGTGGACGATACCGGTCGCCTCGTACGTGCCCGGGCAGTTGCAGTTCAGCGGATCGCCGTTGCTGGACGTGCTGACGATCAGGTACTGGAGGTTGGTCTTCGCGTTGATGGCGCACTGAAGATCCTGCGCCGTCGCCCGGGAGGGGTTCAGCAGGTACCAGGTCGGCAGCCCGGTCGCGAGCGCGCGCAGGCCGATCGTACCGGCACCAAACAATCCGGCGAGGAGACCATCACGTCGTGTCATCTTCGTCATTGCGGTTCTCCTTAAAGGCCGATCCCGACGGCGGTTGGTGACTCGCAGGCCAGGATGAACGTGGACCGCAACGCGTTGGTCGCGCTGGTCGTCGTCGCCCGACCGCCGGTGCCGGAGGTCGTGGTCATCTTCGCGCCGTCGAAGTGTGCCTGAAGGATCGACACCGCCTGATCGTGGGCGGGGTTCCCGGGTGGGTAGCCCATCAAGGTCTCGACCATGTTCGTGATCGCGCCGGGCACGTCACTCGACGAGTACACGCCGCCGCCGGCCGTCGGATCGACGACCTGCGCCGCGATGTTCGAGCAGAGCAGCTCGCTGGCCGAACGATAGAACAGCGTCGGATCCGACGGCGTCACCGGAACCTGCGAGCCACGGCTGAAGGCGTCGGCGGAGATGCTCTGCGCGATCGTCGCGGTCGTTGTTTGCGTCGAGGAAGGACGCGGCACCGCCTGCGCGCACAGGTCGGGCTTGCCCATCCGGTTCGACAGCGCGGCGCAGAAGTGGTCGCGCCGCGAGACGCTGACCGGCACCGAGTTCGCCGTCGGGTAAGTGCCGGTCGCGACGGCGCCGGTGACCAGCGGCGATGCGAAGAACTCCTTGATGAGTGCCGAGAAGTTGTACCCGAACGACTTGTCGTTCTCGAACGCGCCGACCACGCGCCGGAACTCGGTGTCGCTCTCGCTGCAGGGCGCCGAGTTGGCCCAGTAGCAGAGGTCCTGGGTGATGGCGATGGCGAAACGGTGAAGTCCGTTGCCGTCGGTCACCTGCTCGATGAGCGGCCCCAGCGCGGTCATGTCCGCGCCGGTCAGGTTCACGTCACCGAAGGCGAACCCGCCGCCCGTGGTCGCGGGCCGCGGGTTGGCGACGCCGCCCATGAAGTTGGCGCGCGCCGGAAAGTCGTTGCGGTCGTTGTAGTCCAGCTGGGTCGCCCAGAACTGGCGCAGCGGATCCAGGCTCTTGTGGCAGCCGACGCACTCGCTTCCCGCGACCGCGTGCGAAGAATCGAGGCCGTCCTGGCTGAGCGGAATGATCGCCGAATCGCTGGTGAACGACTGCCCCAGCGCCGCCAGCAGCGTCTGGTTCGCGGTGACGCGGTGCTGGTTGCTGTCGTTGGTGTTCCAGAGCGCGAGGAACGCGGGCGTCGTGTAGAAGCCGACGCGGGGGAGCGACAGCGTCAGCTCCGTCGCCGCACGCAGCGAGGGCAGATCGTAGGGCTGGATCACCGGCGTCCGGTCGGTCGGGCTGGCCTTGTGGTTGATCGTCACCCACTGCCAGTCGGTCAGGTCGGTGGTGATGAAGTACGGCTTCGACGCGTGCTCGTAGCACATCACGCCGTTGCCGGTGAACGGATAGCGCGGCGTGAACCCGAGCAGGCGCTGGAACAGCAGCGACGTGCCGTTGAACATGCCGGTCGCCGCGCCGGTGCCGCCGGCGCAGGTCGGGAACGAACCGCCGCCCACCATCGACCGCCCGGAGGCGGGCGCCTCGTCGCTGAACACGAAGTTCTGCAGCGCCGATTCGATCGGGATCGGGTTGCCGCTGTAGTCGACGGTCCAGGCCGGCTGCGCGTTCTGGTTGCCGAACGGCGCGTCGGCCGGCATCTCGACCTGGATGTAGAGGCTCTTGAGCGCCGTCGTCATCACGAAGCGGTTCGTCGTCAGCGTCTGGGTGAACGGCTGGTTCTCCTTCACCAGCTGCCAGGCGGTCATCGCGAAGCTGTCCTGCAGGTTCTGCACGAGGCGCGGAAACGCGTCGTCGCCGACCGCGCTGGTCCCGAACGGACCGAAGTCGAAGCCGCCGTTTTGCAGCAGCTGCACCTTGAAATCCTCGGTCGGCGTGAAACCGGTCTGCTGGAAGGCGTTGCGGAGGAAACCGATCATCTTGCCTGCGAACAGATCCTTGTACGGATCGGTCGTCTGCCAGGTCGACACCAGCATCTGGAGGCCGGCCGCGCCGTTGTTGGTCACCAGCGCGACGTCCGAGTCGCTGGGCGGCATGCCGGTCAGCAGGTTCTTCACCTTGCGCACGGCCATGTACGCGACGTCCGCCGAGATCGGCGTCGGCGGCACGGTGACGTCGCCCGGTTTGACGCTGCCGCCGCCGAGTCCGGTGTTGCCGCCCGAGCCGCTCGGCTGGCTGTGGCCGATGTTGCCGTTACAGGCGCCGATCGCCAGCAGCGCGGCGAGCCCGCCGAGACACCAGGCCCTCGCGGCCATTCGCCGAGAATCGTTCGTCAACATGTGCCCTCCTCGGATCGACGCGAGAAAAAACAGGGGGAGAATCGCGGGGCGGGTCGCGGTGAATGCACCCGTCCGTAGACACAGTAGCGACGCAAATCATGAGGGGCTCATCATTTAATGCAAGAACCTAAACAAATTGCGGTGTGGTCGCGGCCCATACCCGAGACGAACGAATTGTTGCGCAACAGGCGGAAGCGTAGACTCGCGCCCATGAGCGTGACGCTGATGTTGTTGGCGGCCATCATCGGGGCGGAAGGCGCGGCGGCGAAGCCCGCGGCGGCACCGGCGGCTGCGAAGCCCGCGGCGGCACCGGCGGCTGAAAAGCCCGCCGCCGCGGCCGGCACCGGGAAGCTGGCGCCCGACGTCTCGAAGGAGATGACCGAGTCGATCGTCGCGATCAACAAGGCGCTCGGCCTGGAGAGCTGGCCGTCGCACGGGGCCACGCCGTGCGTGGACCGCGGCGGTCAGGGGATCGAGGCGAAGAGCGTCACGGCCGAGGACACGCGCAAGTGCGCGACCACGGCAATCGCCAAGGGCTTCCCCTTGCTCGGAAAGGCGTACGTCATCGCGATCCCGATGGTGTCGCTCGGGCCGATGACCGTCATCGCGTTGGGCATCGGCGAGAACGACGGTTGGGGCGCCTACTCGTGCGATCCGGAACGGAAGTGCAATCCGGTCAAGCTGTCGGCGCCGTCGAAGTGGGGCAAGCGCGTGTCGGAACGGAAGGCGAAGGCGTGCAGCGAGGCGACCACGCTCTGGTTCCCCGAGAACCAGAAAGCCTGCGAATCAGCGGCGCCAGCACCGCCGCCCACCGCCGCCAAGTAGCGACCGAGCGACCCAGCGATCTGATCACCCGACCCAGACGCGCGCGTTCCGGAAGATCCGCATCCAGGGGCTGTCTTCCTTCCACGCGCGCGGGCGCCAGGAGAACTGCACGGCGCGGAAGACGCGCTCGGGGTGAGGCATGAAGATCGTGACGCGACCGTCGCGGCTGGTGACGGCCGTGATGCCGGCGGGCGATCCGTTGGGATTGTCGGGATAAAGCTCGGTCGGCCGGCCACGGTGATCGACGAAGCGCGCAGCGACCAGCCCCGCGTCCTCGAGGCCGGCGCGGCCGTCGTCGGTCGGCCACTCGGCCCGCCCCTCGCCGTGCGAGACGACGATGGGCAGGCGCGAACCGATCATGCCCCGCAGCACCACCGACGGGCTCTCGCTCACCGTCACCAGCGCCAGGCGCGCCTCGAAGCTCTCGCTCCGGTTGCGCACGAACCGCGGCCACGCCTCGGTGCCCGGGATGATCTCCTTCAGCGCCGCCATCATCTGACAGCCGTTGCAGACGCCGAGCGCGAAGGTGTCCCGTCGCTCGAAGAAGGCCGCGAACATGTCGCGCGCGCGGCCGTTGAACAGGATCGACTTCGCCCACCCCTCGCCGGCGCCCAGCACGTCGCCGTACGAGAAGCCGCCGCAGGCGGCCAGGCCGCGGAAGCTGGAGAGATCCATCCGACCGCCCAGCAGATCGGTCATATGGACGTCGACCGCATCGAACCCGGCGCGATCGAACGCCGCCGCCATCTCGAGCTGCCCGTTGACGCCCTGCTCTCGCAGGATCGCGACGCGCGGGCGAGCGCCCCCACGCGCCACCAGCGGCGCCGTGATGTCCTCGTCGATGTCGAAGGTCGCCGCGACCGACAGTCCCGGGTCCTCGCTGTCGACGCGCGCCGCCTGCTCCTCGTCGGCGCAGGCGGCGTCGTCGCGCATCGCCTGCAGCGCGTGCGTCGTCTCGGACCAGATGCCGCGCAGGATGCTTCGCCGCTCCTCGAACACGGTGCGGCCGTCGCGGCGGAGGATGATGCGGTCGCCCCGCTGGACGTGCCCGAGCGCGCGCACCGTGTTCCCGAGCCCGTGACGGTCGAGCACCTCGCGCACGTGCGTGACGTCGCGGGCGCGCACGGCCAGCACGGCGCCCAGCTCTTCGGCGAACAGCCCGGCGATCGGATCGTCGCCCAGGCCGCCGATCTCGATGTCCAGGCCGACGCCGCCCGCGAACGCCATTTCGATCAGCGTGACGAAAACGCCGCCGTCGCTGCGATCGTGGTACGCGGCGATGGCCCCTTCCGCCGCCAGCTCCTGCACGGCCGCGAAGAACCCCTTCAGCAACGCGGGATCGTCGAGATCGGGCGGGGTCTGACCGAGCTGGCCGTAGACCTGCGCCAGCGCCGAACCGCCGAGGCGGTTCTTGCCGCGCCCGAGATCGACGAGCAGCAGCTCGCCGGCGCTCGTGTCGCCGTCGGCCCACAGCTCCGGTGTCAGCGCGCGCCGCACGTCGGTCGCCGGCGCCACCGCGGTGACGATCAGCGACAGCGGCGCGGTGACGCTGCGGCTCTCGCCCCGCTCGGTCCAGGCGGTGTGCATCGACATCGAGTCCTTGCCGACGGGGATGGCGACGCCCAGCGCCGGCGCCAGCTCGACGCCCGCGGCGCGGACCGCGTCGTAGAGGTGCGCGTCCTCGCCGGGCCGGCCCGCCGCGGCCATCCAGTTCGCCGACAGCTTGACGTCGCCGAGCCGCGCGATCGGCGCGGAGGCGATGTTCGTGATCGCCTCCGCGATCGCCAGCCGTGCCGACGCCGCCGCGTCGAGCAGCGCGACCGGCGCGCGCTCGCCCATCGCCATCGCCTCGCCCGTCGTGGCGTCGAAGCTGGTCGCGGTCACGGCCGCGTCGGCGACCGGCACCTGCCACGGCCCTACCATCTGATCGCGGACGCTCTGCCCGCCGACGCTGCGATCGCCGATCGTGATCAGGAAGGTCTTGTCCGCCACCGCCGGCAGGCGCAGCACGCGGCGCACCGCCTCGGCGAGGTGGATCGACGCTGTCGCGAACGGCGCGCCCGGCGTCGCCACCCGCGCCGCCTCGCGCGTCATGCGCGGCGGCTTGCCCAGCAGCACCCCGATCGGCAGATCGATGGGCCGATCGCCGAGCAGGCTGTCCTCGACCAGCAGCTGGTCGTCGTCGGTGGCGCGGCCGACGACCGCGTACGGACAGCGCTCGCGCGCCGCCAGCGCCGCGAAGGTGTCCAGCCGATCGGGCGCGATCGCCAACACGTAGCGCTCCTGCGCCTCGTTGCACCAGAGCTCGAGCGGCGACAACGCCGGCTCGTCGCTGGGCAGATCACGCAGGGCCACGCGCGCGCCGCGCGCGCTGCCGTGCACCAGCTCGGGCAGCGCGTTCGAGATGCCGCCCGCGCCGACGTCGTGAATCGACAGGATCGGATTGCCGTCGCCGAGCGCGACGCACCGGTCGATCACCTCCTGGCAGCGCCGCTGCATCTCGGCGTTGTCGCGCTGGACGGACGCGAAATCGAGATCTTCCTGCGACGATCCGGAGGTGAGCGATGACGCCGCCCCGCCGCCCAGGCCGATTAGCATCGCCGGCCCGCCCAGCACGATGAGCGCCGCGCCCGCGGGAATGTCCGCCTTCGCGACGTCCGCGGGGCGGACGTTGCCCAGCCCACCCGCCACCATGATCGGCTTGTGATAGCCGTAGACGCGGCGGCCCTGCCCCGCCCCCGCGTCGACCTCCATCTCGAAGGTGCGGAAGTAACCGGCGAGGTTCGGCCGCCCGAACTCGTTGTTGAACGCCGCGCCGCCCAGCGGCGCCTCGATCATGATCTCCAGCGCGCTGGCGATGCGCTCCGGCTTGCCGTGGTCCTTCTCCCACGGACGCGCCGCCCCGGGCAGGCGCAGGTTCGACACCGAAAACCCGGTCAGCCCCGCCTTGGGTCGCGCGCCCCGCCCCGTCGCGCCCTCGTCGCGGATCTCGCCGCCTGACCCGGTGGCCGCGCCCGGAAACGGCGAGATCGCCGTCGGGTGATTGTGGGTCTCGACCTTCATCACGATGTGCATCGCCTCGGGATGCGCGCCGTAGACGCCCGTGGCCGGATCCGGGAAGAAGCGGCCGGCGACGGGTCCCTCGATGACCGCCGCGTTGTCGCGGTACGCCGACAGCACGCCGCCCGGGCTCGCCTCGGTGCTGCGCTGGATCATCTGGAACAGCGACTGCGGCTGCGGCTGGCCGTCGACGATCAGCTGGGCGTTGAAGATTTTGTGCCGGCAGTGCTCGCTGTTCGCCTGCGCGAACATCATCAATTCGACGTCGGTCGGATCGCGCCCGAGCCCGCGGTAGGCGTCGACGAGATAACCGATCTCGTCGGGCGACAGCGCCAGCCCCAGCGTCTCGTTGGCGCGCTCGAGGACGGCGCGCCCGCCCGACCCCAGCGCCACCCGCGTCAGCGGCCGCGGCGCCGCGTGCTCGAACAGGCGGGCCGCGTCGGCGGTCCGTTCCAGGACCGACTCGGTCATGCGATCGTGGATCGCGCGCCGCAGGGCCGCCTCGTCCGTCACCTCGCCGACGACGACATAAAGGACGGCGCGCTCGATGCGCTTGACGCGCGCGAGGCCGCAGCTGTGGGCGATGTCGGTCGCCTTCGACGACCACGGCGACACCGTCCCCAGGCGCGGCACGACCAGCAGCCGCCGGCCGAAAGCGACCGTGGCCCGGCCCGCGCTGTCCGACGTCGGCCGCGGCCCGTAGCGCAGCAGCCGCTCCAGCACCTTGACCTCGTCCGCGGTCGGCTTGCCGTCGATGTCGATGAAGTGATCGAACGATGCGTTCAGCGCGCGAATGCCCGGATTCGCGCGCCGGACGGCCGTCAGCTTCTTCTGCAGCCGAGCCGTGGTGAAGGCTGAGCCACCGCCGAATTCGATCATCTGATCCGGCAGCAGCCTATCACTGACTGCAGCGGCTTACCCGTGTCTTATCCGGGATTTGGCGG
>Ga0066903_100001287_pt1 | contig 18055 bp, 17 predicted proteins | sample PanSoiMetaGPlot1_FD_67491 | JGI IMG/M metagenome (GOLD analysis project Ga0066903, IMG submission 67491) | Tropical forest soil microbial communities from Panama analyzed to predict greenhouse gas emissions - Panama Soil - Plot 1 (version 2) | ecosystem: Environmental > Terrestrial > Soil >... | reverse complement strand
CGGCCGATTGCCTCCGGCCGCCCTCAACGCGCGAGCGCGCGGGTGGCCGCGACGAAACGTCGGACTTGGTCCGCATCCACCGGGTTCGTGATGATATCGCCGCGCTTCGCCGACGTGCCCAAGACGGCGCCGTCCGCCAGCGAGAGCAGGCCCGCGCTCGAATCCCGCATGCCGCTGCCGATGAGCAGCGGCGTGGTTGGAGCGGCCTCCCGCACCAGCCTGATGTCCTCCACCAGCGGCGGATCTCCGGTTTCCTCGCCCGAGACGATGAGCGCGTCCGCGAGCGCCCGATCCGCCGTGTCGCGGGCGACGACGGCAAGCGGCCGCCGCGCCAGCGGCGCGCCGTGCTTGCTGTAGACATCGGCGAGGATGAGGACATCCTCCGCGCCCAGGGCGCGCCGGTACCGCATCGCGAGGTGGGCGGGGCCCTGAAGGATCCCTTGATCGGTCACCAGCGCATCCGTGAGCACGTTCAGACGAATGAAACGCGCGCCGGCCACGGCCGCGACGGCCAGTGCCGCCTTCCAATCGTTGCGCAGCACATTCACGCCCACCGGCACAGTCGCCGCGCGGATGACTTCCGTGGCGATGACCGCCATGGCCGCAACCGTCTCCGGTTCCACGCGGTCCGGGTAGAACGGGTTGTCGTTGAAGTTCTCGACGAGAAGCGCATCGACGCCGCCCCGGCCCATCGCGTCCGCGTCCGCGAGCGCGGCATCGAGGACCTCGCGGAGCGAGCCGGCAAAGCGCGGCGCCCCCGGCAAGGCCTTGAGATGCACCATGCCAATGATGACCTTCCGCCGCGGAAACACCGCGAAGAACCGGTCGCGCGCGTTGGTCACGCCGGTCCCATCCCGATGGGCATGCGCAGCAGCCGCCCGTAGTGGGGCACCGGCTCTTGAAACCCGGCGAGCCGGAGTCCGTGCCAAAATGACGCTTGATTCGCCGAGATCACGGGCTTGCCGAGCGCCGCTTCCAACTCCTCGATCACACCAGCGGCGCGGAGATTCGTGCAGGCGATCACGACGGCGTCCGCGTCGCGCCGGTCCACGGAACAGGCCAGCGAGCGGACCGTGTCGGGCTCGGTGAAGCCGATGGCCCAATCGTCCTCCAGCGCGAGACAGCCGGTGGACGCGATCCCGATGTCGTGTCCCTCGAGGAAGGCGAGGGCGCGCGCCGTCACCGTCTCGGTATACGGGGTGGCGAGGGCGACGCGCCGTGCGTCGAGGGTCCGCAGCGCCGCCACGAGCGCCGTGGCGGTCGTGGTCACCGGAATGCCACGCGCGACCGCCGCCATGCGCGCCATAATGCGCTCGTCGTATCCCCGGCCGCCGATGAAACTCCCGCTCGTGCAGGCAAAGACAATGCTGTGCAGCGGGGCTGTGGCTAGCAGCCGGGTCGCGTCGAGGAGCGGGCCCGCCCCGGCGTCATCGCCGGCAAGCCCGCCGACGTGTTCGACGTCCACCTTTCCGTCGAGCGGAATGCGCGCCGTATGTATGGACACGCCGGGCGGCGCCATCGCGTAGCATTCGGGCTCCATCACGATGCTCGAGGCGATGTACACCAGCCCGAGACGGGCGCGGTAGCCAAATCCGTCGCACCGGCGGAGCGCGCGATTCACGCTATTCAAGTACGCCCCGCGCGGATTTCGCCCCTCCGCCGTGGCCGGCACGACGGTGCCTCTGGGACGTGTTGCAACTTTATTCACATTGGCGTATGATTATTCCGATCGAATCTGGAGGGCCGGCATGACGGTGCGGGTCGCGGTCGTCGGGGCGTCGGGTTACGGTGGGGCGGAGGCGGTGCGTCTGCTCGCCACACATCCCCACGCGGTCTTGAGCCACCTCACCGCCGAGACGCAGAAGGGCAAGCGGTTCTCGGACCTCTACCCCAACCTGCGCGGCTTCGTGGATCTTGTGACCGAGGACGCGGATCCCGCGGCGCTGGCCGCGGACTCGGACATGGTGATGCTGTCGCTGCCGAGCGGCAAGGCCATGGCGCTCGTGCCGGAACTGCTCGAGCGCGGCCTCCGGATAATCGACGTGGCCGCGGACTTCCGGCTGCACGATCCCGGCCTGTATCCGGTGTGGTACAAGTTCGAGCACACGGCACCCCGGTATCTCGCTGAGGCGGTGTATGGCCTGACCGAACTGCACCGCGAAGCAATCCGCGGCGCGCGGCTTGTCGCCGACTGCGGCTGTTATCCCGCGGCCGCGCTGCTGGCGCTCGCCCCGTTCGTCAGGCGGGGTATCGCCGCCCGCGAGGGCATCGTCGTGAACGCGGTATCCGGCGTCTCCGGAGCCGGCCGCGGCGGGTCGGCCGGCGGGTACGGATATTCCGAAACGAACGAGGACCTCCGTCCATACTCGGTCGCGACGCACAACCATACTGCGGAGATCGAGCAAGAACTCGCGGCGCAGGCGGGCGGCCCGGTGCGGGTGACCTTCGTGCCGCACCTGGCGCCCATGACACGCGGCATTCTGGTCACGGCGTACGCGCGGCTGGCCGAGCCGGCGGACCCGGCGTCCGCCGCCGCCGTGCTGCGCGACACGTACGCCGGCGAGCCGTTCGTACGCGTGCTGCCGGACGGGGCGCTGCCACAGACCAAGGCGACGCTCGGCAGCAACTTTTGCGATCTCGCCGTACGGGTCGATCCGCGTACGCGGACGCTCATCGCCATGGCCGCGCTCGACAACCTCGGCAAGGGCGCCGCCGGCCAGGCCGTCCAGAATCTCAATGTCATGTGCGGGTTCGCGGAAGACGCCGGGCTGCGGGCGCCCGGACCGTACCCGTAGAGGGAGGGAGCATGGCGGGCCCGGTATCGCGGTTGGTGCAGGGCGGTGTGACATCGGCGCAGGGGTTTCTCGCCGCCGGCGTGCACTGCGGCATCAAGCAGCCGCCGAAGAAGGATCTCGCGCTGGTGTTCTCGCGTGTGCCGGCGGCGGCCGCCGCCGTCTTCACGACCAACAAAGTCAAGGCCGCGCCGGTGGTGCTCGACATGGAGCGGATCCGCGCCGCGCGCGGTCAGGCGGTGGTGCTCAACAGCGGCAACGCCAATGCCTGCACCGGTGAGCAGGGCATGCGCGACGCACGCGAGATGGCGCTGCTCGCGGCTCAAGGCCTCGGGATCACGGAAGATCTCGTGTACGTCTGCAGCACGGGCGTGATCGGCCGTGTGCTGCCGATGGACGCGCTGCGGCGGGGCATCCCGGAGGCGGTGCGCCTGCTGAGCCCCGGAGGCAGCGCGGCGGCGGAAGCGATCATGACGACCGACACCGTGCCGAAGACCGCCGCGGTGCAGGTGACGATCGGCGGGCAGATGGTCACGGTCGGCGGCATGACGAAGGGCGCCGCGATGATCCATCCGCAGATGGCGACCACGCTCACGGTCCTAACGACCGACGCCTCCGTGGCGGCGCCGGTGCTGCAGACGGCGCTGCGCCGCGCGGCCGAGGTTTCGTACAACCGCATCACCGTCGACGGCGACCAGAGTACGAACGACACGATCCTGCTGTTCGCCAACGGAGAGGCGGGCGCGCCGGTGATCACCGAGCCGGGTGAGGCCGCCGACGCCTTCGGGGCGGCGCTCGCGGCATGCGCCACGGACCTGGCCCGCATGATCCCGCGGGACGCCGAAGGCGGCACCAAACTCATCGAAGTCACCGTGCGCGGCGCGCAGAGCGAAGAAGACGCCTACCGCGCGGCGCGCGCGATCGCGCTGTCACCGCTCGTCAAGACCGCTATCTACGGCCGTTCCCCCAACTGGGGCCGCATCTTCGTTGCCGTCGGGGCCAGCGGGGCCGACGTGCAGCCGGACCGGATGTCGGTCCGGATCGGGCGGGTGCTCGTGGCGGAGCGGGGCGGGCCGGCCGGTGAACCGGAAAGCCTCGACGAGGTCGCCCGGTACATGGCCGGCGATACGATCGCCGTGGTGGTCGACCTTGGGCTCGGCAAGGCGGAGACGACCATGTGGACCTGCGATCTGACCGAGCAGTACGTCAAAGAAAACGCCCACTATCTGACGTGAGGGGCCGATGAGCCGGACGCCGATGGTGGCGACGAGCGAAGCCGCGCTGGCCGGCGGCGTGATCGCCCAGGGACTCGGGTACGTGAATGCCTGGAAGGGAAAGACCGTCGTCGTGAAGTTCGGCGGCAGCGTCCTCGACGTGGCCGGCCGCTCGACGATCGCCGAAGACCTCGTACTGCTGAAGGGCGCCGGCATCGACGCGGTGCTCGTGCACGGCGGAGGCCCCGAGATCACACGCATGCTCGAGCGGCTCGGCAAGCGCTCCACGTTCGTCCACGGTTTGCGCGTCACGGACGACGAGACGATGGACGTCGTGGAAATGGTGCTCGCCGGCCGCGCCAACAAGTCGCTCGTGTCCGCCATCACGCAGGCGGGCGGCCGGGCGGTTGGCCTCAGCGGCAAGGACGGGCGGATGCTGCTCGCCCGCAAGTTACACACCGATGTGGATCTCGGGCACGTCGGCGAAGTGCAGGCGGTGGATCCGGGCCTCGTGCGGTCGCTCAGCGCGGACGGTTACATTCCGGTGATCGCGTCGATCGGGATCGGCCCGGACGGCACGAGCTACAACCTCAACGCCGATACCGCGGCCGGCGTGCTCGCGATCGCGGTGGGGGCCGGCAAGTTCATTCTGCTGACCGATGTCGACGGCGTCTATCGCGACCATGACGCCCGAATCCTCGTGTCGGAGCTGCGCGCGGGCGACGCGGAGGGGATGATCCGCGACGGGACGATCAGCCGCGGCATGATCCCCAAGGTGGCGGCCTGCCTGGATGCGATCCGGGGCGGTGTCCCGAGCGCGCACATCATCAACGGTACTGTTCCGCACGCGCTGCTGGTGGAACTCTTTACCGAGCGCGGCATTGGGACGATGCTGACGCCCTGAGGGGGCGCCCGCGAGACCCGACGGTCAGGCCTAGACGAGGAGGTGGCGCAATGACGAATCGTGAGATCGCCGAGTTGAGCGAGGGGGTGCTGGCGCCCAATTACCGGCGCGCGCCGGTGGCGTTCCGGGAGGGTCGCGGAATGCGGCTCTGGGACGTCGAGGGCACGGAATACCTGGACTTCGTCGCCGGCATTGCCGTGGACGTGCTCGGCCACTCGCATCCACGGTTGGTCGCGGCCATCCAGCAGCAGGCCGGGCGGCTCATTCACGTCTCGAACCTCTTCCAGATACCCGAACAGGCGCGGTTGGCGGAACGGCTCGTCACGCTGACGGGGATTCCGGACGGCCGGGTCTTCTTCTGCAACAGCGGTGCCGAGGCGGCGGAAGCGGCGATCAAACTCGCCCGCAAGGCCGGCCGCGCGCGGCGGAACGCCGACGTGTACGAGATCATCGTCGGCAGCCACAGTTTCCACGGCCGCACGATGGGCGCGCTCGCGGCGACGATGAATCCGAAGTACCATCAAGGCTTCGAGCCGCTCGTGCCGGGGTTCGTGGAAGTCCCGTTCAACGATTTGGGCGCGGTCGAGCGCGCGATCGGTCCCAAGACCGCGGCCGTGCTGATGGAGCCGGTCCAGGGCGAGGGCGGGATCCATCCGGCGGACGACGCGTTCCTCACGGGCCTGCGGCGCCTGTGCGACGCGAGCGGCCTGCTCCTCGTGCTAGACGAGATTCAAACCGGGTTCGGCCGCACGGGCCGCTGGTTTGCCTACCAGCACGCGGGCGTCATCCCGGACATGGTGGCGTTGGCGAAAGGTCTCGGCGGCGGCGTCCCGATCGGCGCGCTGGTCGCCCGCGATGACGTCATGCGGGCGTTCCAGCCGGGGACCCACGGCACGACCTTCGGCGGCAACCCGCTGGTGTGCGCCGCGGCGCACGCGGTGATCGATACGATCGAGGCCGAGGGCCTCGTCGACAACGCGAAGGACACCGGCGCCTACCTCATAAGCCGCCTGCGAGAACTGGCGGAGCGGCCGTCGGCCGGCATCAGCGGCGTTCGCGGCCGCGGACTCATGGTCGCCGCCGAGGTGACGGCGCCGTCCGACAAGGTCGTGGCGGCGTGCCTCGCGCGCGGCCTGCTGGTCAACAACGTCCAGCCTACGTCGATCCGGTTTGTGCCGCCGCTCATCGCGACGCGCGCCGATGTCGACCGCGCGATGGCATTGTTCGCCGCCGGACTCGCGGACGCGATCGCCTCCCAGGCGCATTCCTGGCCCGCGCCGCAGGCTCAGGCGCCCGCGCCTGCGGGTTAGCGGCGAGGGAGAAACGAGGAAAATGAGGGGGACGAGCATGGCGCAGCCCAAGAACATTGCGCTCGCGTACAGCGGAGGTCTCGACACGTCCGTCATCATCCCGTGGCTCAAAGAGCGCTACCCTGGGTCGCGCGTCGTCGCCGTCGTGGCCGACGTGGGCCAGGGCGACGACTTCGACCAGGTGAAGGACAAGGCGCGGCGGAGCGGGGCCGATGCGGTGCACGTGGTCGATGTGCGGCGGATCTTCGTCACGGACTATCTCTGGCCGGCGCTGCGGGCCGATGCCGTCTACGAGGGCCGCTACCTGCTCGGCACGTCGCTCGCGCGCCCGCTCATCGCCCGCGTGCAAGTGGAGGTGGCCCTCGCCGAAGGTTGCGATGCGCTGGCCCACGGCTGCACCGGCAAAGGCAACGACCAGGTCCGGTTTGAACTGGCCTATCAGGCGCTCGCCCCGGACCTCTCTGTGATCGCGCCGTGGCGCGAATGGACGCTCGGATCGCGCGAGGAGGAGATCGACTACGCGCGGGCGCACGGGGTCCCCGTCCCCGTCACACGCGAGAAGCCGTACAGCATGGATCAGAACCTCTGGCACCTGAGCTTCGAAAGCGGGATACTCGAGGATCCCTGGGCCGAGCCGCCGGCGGAGATGTTCCGGCTGACCGTCGACCCGGCCAGGGCGCCCGATGCGCCGGAATACCTCGAGATCGGATTTGAGCACGGCACGCCGGTGTCCGTCGACGGCCGCCGGCTCGATCCGGTCGAGCTCGTCGCCTCGCTCAACCGCCGGGCGGGCGCGCACGGCGTGGGTCGCACCGACATCGTCGAGAACCGGCTCGTCGGGATGAAGAGCCGCGGCGTCTACGAGACACCGGGGGGCACCGTGCTCGTGGATGCGCATCATCATCTCCAGACGATCACGCTCGACCGCGAAACCGAGCACTTCAAGGCGCTCGTGGCGCCGCGCTACGCCGAGCTGATTTACTACGGGCTGTGGTATTCGCCGCTCCGGCGCGCGCTCGACGCGTTCGTGTCGTCGACCCAGAAGACCGTGACCGGAAGCGTGCGTGTAAAGCTCTATAAGGGGACCTGCACCGTGGTCGGCCGCCGGGCCGCGCGGTCGGTGTACAGCCACGAACTCGCGACCTTCGGCCGGGGCGAGGGCTACGATCAGAAGGATGCATCCGGCTTCATCCGGCTCTTCGGCCTGCCGACCAAGGTGTTCGCCGCGACGAATCCGGAAAGCACGAAAGATGCCTCTCCAATCCCGGTGGAGACGCCCGCGCGCGTCGCGGGGCAGGGCGGCCGGGGGAGCCGGTAACCGCCGTCAGGCGGCCGCGGCGGTCGAAGAGGGGACGCGCCGATGAACGAACGGCCTCGCGGCCGGCAGGACGACTCGGCGACCGCCCGCATGTGGGGCGGACGCTTCCGCGGCGCGATCGATCCGACGGTTGCGGCATTCACGACCTCGCTGCCGTTCGACCGCCGGCTGTACCGGGCGGATATCCTCGGCAGCATCGCGCACGCGACGATGCTGGGGCGCTGCGGCATCATCGAACCGGGCGAGGCGGAGGACCTCGTCCGCGGCCTGCGCGAGATCATCCAGGAAATCGACGCCGGCGTGCTGCGCATCCAGGGCGCGGAAGACATCCACTCGTTCGTCGAGGCGCAGCTGCGTACGCGTCTCGGCGACGTGGCCGGACGGCTGCACACCGCGCGGTCCCGCAACGATCAGATCGCAACGGATCTGCGCGTGTACCTCAAGGGCGAAATCGTCACGCTGGTCGGCCGGACGGTCGCCCTCCAGCAGGTGCTGCTCGTGCTGGCCGAGGCGCACCCGTCCGTGATCATCCCCGGCTATACGCACCTGCAGCGCGCACAGCCGGTGCTGCTGGCCCACCATCTCCTCGCGTACCTGTGGATGCTGCAGCGCGACGCGGAGCGGTTTCGGGAGGTCTTTGCCCGCACGGACGTGATGCCGCTCGGCGCCGCGGCACTCGCGGGAACTTCGTATCCCATCGACCGGCGGATGGTCGCCGCGATGCTCGGGTTCTCGCGCGTCGCGGAGAACAGCCTGGATGCGACGGCGGACCGCGACTTCGCGGTGGAATTCATCGCCGCCGCCGCACTGTTGATGTCGCACCTGTCACGCCTTGCCGGCGAGATCGTGCTGTGGGCGACCTCAGAGTTCGGGTTCGTCGAACTCGCGGACACGATCAGCAGCGGCAGCAGCATCATGCCGCAGAAGAAGAATCCGGATGCCGCGGAACTGGTTCGCGGCAAGGCCGCGCGCGTGCTGGGTGATCTCACCACGATCCTGGCCATGCTGCGCGGGCTTCCGCTCGCGTACAACAGCGATCTGCAGGAGGACAAGGATGCCGTGTTCGACGCCGTCGACACCGCGCAGGCGAGTCTGCAGGTGACGGGCGTCATCCTCAGCGGCCTCCGGTTCAACGCGGAGCGGATCGCCGCCCAGCTGCGGGGCGGGCTCATGGGCGCGACCGAACTCGCCGATTATCTCGCGCGGCGCGGGATGCCGTTTCGCGAAGCGCACGAACTGGTGGGCCGCGTGGTGTTGTACGCGCAGGAGCACGGCCGCGAACTCTGGGAGCTGTCGCCGGAGGAATACCGCCGGTTCAGCCCGCTCCTCGAGGTCGATGCGCGGGACGTCACCACGCCTTCGGGTGCCGTGCACGCGAAGCGGTCCGAGGGAGGGACGGCCCCCGAGCGCATCGCCGAGCAGCTGCAGGCCGCGCGCGCCGCCGTGGCGCGCACGCTATCGTGGCTGGCCGCGCTGCCCGCGGTGCCGGCGGAGCGCGAGACCGCCTCCCCGGGCGGCGAAGGACGGACGGCCGCGGCCCGCCGGCCGTCGGAGGGCGATCGTCCCCACGGCGGCCGGCCGGCGTAACCGATGACGGTCGGACAGGCGGACGGAGTTCGACTGCGCCCGGCGCGCGAGCCAAAACCGCGCCGGGCGAACGATGCGCACGACGCCAAACACACCGCGCCGCGCCGGCGTGAAGCCACGCGCGCGGAACGCGAGCGGCGCATCCGCGAGATCCTCGGCCGTCATGCGGTCGAAACGCAGGACGACCTGGTCGGCCGGCTGCGCGAGGCCGGCCTGGCCGTGACACAAGCCACGGTGTCGCGCGACATCAAGCGGCTTGGCCTCGTCAAGGTCCCGCTGTCGGGCGGCCGGTCCCAGTACGTCGCGCCCGAACGGCCGTCGCCCGCCGACGTGCTCCGGCGGCTGCAGCACGCGGCGACGGAGTACGTCCTCTCGGTCGACACGGGCGAAGACCTTGTTGTCGTGCACACGCTCACCGGACGCGCGAACGCGGTGGCCGCGGCGATCGATGAGATGCAGTGGCCCGATGCGGTCGGCACCATCGCCGGCGACGACACGATCCTGATCGTCCCGCGCCGGCGCGCGGGACGCGGTCGCTTGCTCGGAATGCTGCGCCGCGTGATGGACGGCGGGATCCCGTAGCCGGCTCTCTACGGTCGGAGCACCGTCACAGATTCTCGCGACGCCGTCATCTCACATCAGAGGGGTCGCGTCCCGGGAGACCGAAACGAACCTGCGACGCGGCGATGGACGTCATCGTGACCAATCTGCAGGGCGCTCCGGTGGACGTGGGATTCGTCCGCGACGTCCTCCAGCGGGCCCTTCGCCTGCAGGGCTACCGCGAGCCGCCCGACGTGGGCGTGGCGCTCGTGGACGACAGTTACATCCGTGCACTGAATCGGGAGTATCGGGGCGGCGACTACGCGACGGACGTGCTGGCGTTTCCCATCGACTCCACTAACGAACCGCCCGCGCCGCCGCGCGCGGCAGGTGCCGCCCAGATGCGGGCCGTTGAGCCGATGCTCGGCGACATCGTCATCTCGGTGCAACGCGCGCGCGAACAGGCGCGGCAGTTCAAGCATCCGCTGCGGCGCGAGGTCGCGCTGCTCGCGATCCACGGCCTGCTCCATTTGCTCGGCTACGACGACGAGACGGAGTCGGCCGCGTCGGTGATGTGGGCGCGGCAGAAGGAGCTTCTGAAAACGATTCTCGGCGAGACAGCGCCCGCGTCCGCCCCTCGCGAGGACCTCCGCCCTCGTGCGGCCGTTCGGCCGCGACCCCGTTCCGGCCAGGACGCCGTGCGGGGCCTCCGCCGGTAGTGCGTCCGTCTGCCCCGCCGGCCCCGGCGGCCTCCGCGGGTGCCGTTCGCGCCGGGACGGCGGTCACAGCGCGGCCGCGGTCGTTTGCCGCCGCGCTCGCGTGCGCATGTCGAGGACTGCGGTCTGCGGCGCGCCGTCAGGCCAATCTTCGCGCCCACATCGGGATTGCGGGCATGGTGCTGGTGGGCGGCGCCGCGGCCGGACTGACAGCCCTCGAACTCGCGCTGCTGGTCGCGGCGAGCGGACTCGTGCTCTCCGCGGAACTGCTCAATACGTCCATCGAGCAGCTGACCGATTTGGCCTGTCCGCGGGAAGACCCGCGCGCCGCCGCCGTAAAAGACGCTTCCGCGAGCGCGGTGCTCCTCGCATCAGGAACCGCCGTAGCACTCGCGGCCTTCCTCCTGCTGGGGCGCCTCTGGCCCCAAGGCCCGGCGGCGGACCGTGCGGCCGCCGCGCTCGGACTCGCGTGTCCCGCGGCGTTTGCCGTCGCCGCGCGCGGCCGCACGGTCCGCGACTGATCGCCTGCCGGCTCGCGCGCCGCCGCGCGGCCGCGACGCTGGGCATATGGATGGTATAATCCATCTGTTGGACCCTATTCGCTCCGCGAACTTGTGTTCGCTCCTCAGAGGTCCTGCGCGGCGTGCTCGCGTCGGCGTCCCGGGCCAAGGATAGAAACCGTTGGACCTGCGTTTTGTTGCGCTTGTCCTCCTTATTCTCTGCGGCGCTTTCTTCGCGGCCGCGGAAACGGCGCTGTTTGCGGCGAGCCGGATGACCATGCGGCGCCTGCGCGACGCGGGCGACCGCCGGGCCCGCACGGCCCATCAACTGCTCGAGGACCCCGGAACGCTCCTGACGACCCTGCTCGCGGGCAATACGATCGCGAATGTCGGTTCCTCGGTGGTCGCGACGTCCATCGCGCTCACGTTGCTCGGCCGGCAGAAGGGCGAACTGGTCGCGTTCGCCGGTGCCACCCTGCTCGTGCTGATTCTCGGCGAGATTGCACCGAAGACGCTTGCGGTGCGCTACGCCGATCAGTGGGCCCTGCGCGTCGCCGGGACCATCCGCCTGGTCAGCCGCATCCTCATGCCGCTCGTCCGCGCGCTCTCGCTCGCCGGCACGACAATCGTGCGACCATTCGGCGGCGCCATCACCCCGCGGGCGCCGCTCGTGACGGAGGATCAGCTGCGGTTCCTGGTCCAGGTCGGAGAAGAAGAGGGCGTACTCGAGGAAAAAGAACGCGAGATGATCCACTCGATCTTCGAGTTCGGCGATACGCTGGTGCGGGAAGTGATGCGGCCGCGCGTCGACCTGATCGCCATTCCGGCCAAGGCAACGATCAACGAAGCGCTCGGCCTCGTCATGGAGTACGGCCACTCACGGCTGCCGGTGTACGAGGGGAGTATCGATCACGTCGTCGGGGTCGTCTACGTGCGCGATCTGCTGCCGGCGCTGCGCCAGGGGCGGCTTGACCAGCCCGTGGCGGAGGTGCAGCGGCCTCCCTTCTTCGTGCCGGAGACAAAGAAAGTCGACGAGTTGTTCCGGGAAATGCAGCGCCGCAAAGTCTCGATGGCGATCGTCGTGGATGAGTACGGCGGCACGGCCGGGCTGGTCACGATGGAGGATCTCCTCGAGGAAATCGTCGGCGAGATCCAAGACGAGTACGACCTCGAGGAAAAGCCGATTCAACTGCTCGATGAGCGCACGGCGATCGTGAACGGGCGGACGTCCATCGAAGAGGTCAACGACACGCTGGGACTGGATCTGCCGATCGAAGAAGTCGACACGATCGCGGGACTCGTCTACGCGTTCGCGGGCCACGTGCCCGTGCAGGGGGAGACCGTGTCCGTGCCCGGCGCGGAACTGCGTGTCGAGCGCGCGCTCGGCCAGCGGATTACCAAGGTGCGGATCACGCGGCTGCTGCCGACGGTTCCGCCCCAGGAAGCCTCGCTGCCGACGCGCTCACCGGCGGCCGGCGCCTAGCGCGGCCCGGCCGCGTTCACGCAGCGCGGCGCACTCTTCGGGGCGCGGCGCCGTTGCCGCGCGATCCCTACGATCCGGGTTCGCCGATGCCGTCGCCGCCGGCGCGCTTCACCCGGTAGAGCGCCTGGTCCGCCGCCGTCATGAGCCCGGCTTGTTCCGTTCCGGACTCCTTCGTCGTGGCGACGCCGATGCTGATCCGGAGCCGCACGGCCGCGTCCTTGATCCGCAGCCGCGCGACCTGTTCCTGGATGCGCCGCGCCGCCTGTACGGCGCCGGATTTCCCCGTCTCCGGCAGGACGACGATGAATTCATCCCCGCCGTAACGAGTGGCGAAGTCCATCGACCGGCAGGCACTCCGCAGGACACCGGCCAGCGCCTGAAGCGCCGCGTCGCCGGTGGAGTGGCCGTAACTATCGTTGACCTGCTTGAACTGGTCGACGTCCACCAGCAGGAGCGCGACACACTCATCCTTGCGCGCGGCGCGTGCCAGTTCGCGCTCGAGGGCCTGCTGCAGGGCGCGCCGGTTCGGCAGCCCGGTCAGACTGTCGGTCATGGCAAGCAGGATCTGGTCTTCGTGCAGCCGGGCGTTCTCGAGCGAGATCGCCGCGTGGACGCAGAATGCGTAAAACAGTTCCTGCTCGGCGTCGGACCACTGTTTCGGCGCGTTGAAGTAGCAGGCGAGCGTCCCAATCGCGCGGCCGCCGTGGACGAGCGGCCACACCCCGAGGGACTGAAACTCCGCCGGGAGCGCAGTGCGCCGCATGTCGGCGGGCATCGAACCAGGATCAGGATAGAGAATCGGAGCAATCCCCTCCGTCTCGAGCCTCCCGATTCGAAGCGGCCCCGCGGTGGCCGCCAAAAGACGTCCGGTTGGAAATACCTGGCCGCCCGCGGCAACCGCGGCGATAAAGCCGGCCGGCACGCCGTCCGACCACGCGCAGTGAAGCGCGCCGCCCGGGTGCTCGAGCCAGACAATTGCTCCGTTAGCGCCGCTCAGGTCGCGGGCGCTCCTGCCAATGAGGGGAACTAGCTCGCGCAGCGGCAACAGTCGGGTAAGCCGGGTGGTGACGACTACCAGCCGGCTCAACGACTCCGCCAGATCGATCCCGCTCAACGACTGCCGGACCATGTGCTCCAAACCATGGCAAGACACCCGTCCTGCCTCTAGACTCGTGCCACTGTACGGCGCTAATCGAGATATGCCCAAACGACGGTGGGGTGCGACTCGAGGTCCCTTATGCGTGTGACTAGAGCGTTACGCGCTGGTGAGCTTTGGCAAACCTCGGGTCTTCGAGTCTGAAGCCGTCGGGATTCGTGCCGCGGGCCAGGGCCAGGTGGTAGGAGAACAGTTGCAGCGGTACGGCGCAGGTCAGCGCGGTAAACGGCTCCGGGGTGGGCGGGACACTCCAACTGGCCGCGCCGTCGCGCAGCGTTGTCGCAGAGCCGTCGTCGACGACGACGAACGGCGCACCGATCTCGCGCACCGCTGCGGCGACGTCCGCCACACGGACCTGGCCGGGACCGGCCTGCGCGATGAGGATGAAAAGGTCTTCGGGCTCCGTGGCTTGGAAGGGTCCGTGCAGGATGGCTTCCGCGCTCATCCCTTGGGCCGTCGTATACGACGTTTCCAAGATTTTGAGCGCGCCTTCGATAGCGGCGATGGCGCCCGGCCCCGCCCCGACGAGCCACACCCGCGGGCTGGAAACGAAGTGCCGGGCGGCAAGGGCGGTGTCCGGTTCGAGCGCGAGGGCCGCGCGCAGGGCGTCCGGCACGGCAGTCGTCAGGGTCGCAGGACCAAGGGTGGGCCGCCCGAGACGCTGCGCGCCGATTTGTGAGGCGAGCGCGCCAAGCGCCGCCACCGCCCCGGCGTAGCTCACGGTGTGCGCAGAGGTGCGCTCCTGCGCGACCGTCTGCAGGATCACATCGGCCCGCGCGCGGTCCTCCGGTCCGTCTCCGGTGATGACGGCGGTGAGGCACCCCGCTTCTCGCGCCCGGACGAGGGCGTCGCGCGTGTAACGCTTGGTGCCGCGATGCGAGATCGTGACGACGGCGTCGCGTCCGTTGAGCCGCGGGCCGTACAACGCAAAGTCGAAGGCGTGCATCGCCTGGACCGGGAGGTCGCCGCCGAACGCGCGCACGAGTTGCTCTCCCGCGAGCGCCGCATGGTACGACGTGCCGATGCCCACCAAGTAGAGGCGGTCGCACGCGGCCAGCCGCGCCGCCAGTTCGCTCACGGCGGGCGCCACGCGCGCGGCGACGGCGGCGAACGCAGCCGGCTGCTCGCGTATCGCCTCGTACATATAGAAAGGATGCTGCGTGCGGGGAGGGGCGGGGCTCACACGGGAGACTTCGGGGCCGTCGGGTCCGTCCCTCGCGCGGACAGGACGGCGGGGCTTCCGCGCGAATCCACACCGCGACCGTTCGAGGTGCATATGCCGTCCCGTTCTCCGGGTCACAAGAAGCCGGCCGCGCGCGCGGTCTATGCACGGCTCGTCCGTATGGCGCGGGCCGCGCGCCGCCGCGCGTACGCGCCCTATTCGCATTTTCCCGTAGGTGCCGCCGTGCTCGCCGCCGACGGCTCGATCTACACCGGCGCCAACATCGAGAACGCGTCGTTCGGACTGACACAGTGCGCGGAACGCGTCGCGGTGCAGACCGCCGTGGCCGCCGGCCGCCGGCGGCTTCGCGCCGTCGCGGTCGCGGGGCCCAACGGGATTACGCCGTGCGGCGCGTGCCGGCAAGTCATGGCGGAATTCGGCGTGCGCGATGTCCTCCTGGCTGGCCGCGCGGGGCCGCCCATCCTGGTTCCGCTCGCCGGTCTCCTCCCGCGGCCGTTCGAGCCGGCCCGCCTTCATCGGCGGACGCGCACACCGGCCAGCCCGATGCGTGGAACTTCGCCTTCGCGGCACGCGGCGCGCCGCCGCAGGGGCCGACGGTCCTCGAAAGGGGAGGTGCGCCGTGCCGGTCTATAAGGTCGAGGCCGTCGTGCTGCGTCACCAGCCGGTCGGCGAAGCCGATCGCGTCCTGACCCTGTTCACGCGTGAGTACGGCAAGATGCGCGTCTCCGCGCGCGGGGTGCGCAAGACCACGAGCCGCCTGGCCGGGCGCGTCCAACCGTACACGCACGGGCGGTTCCTGGTGGCCCGCGGCCGCACCCTCGACGTCATTGCGCAAGGCGACGTCGCACGCCCGTTTGCCGGCCTGCAGCACGATCTCCTCCGCAGCGCGTACGCGGCGTACGTCGCTGAACTCGTCGACCGGTTTCTTCCCGAGCGGGACCCTCATCCCGACGTATTCGATGCCGTCCTCGATGCGTGGGGCGTGATTGAACACGCCGCGGAAGACGATGCCGAGGTGTACGCGCTGTGGTTTTCGCTCCATCTCGCCGAGCGTTTGGGTTACCGGCCCGAGATGGACCGGTGTGTAGGCTGCGGCCGCCCGCTTCCAGGCGGACGATCCCCCTCGAACGGCGTGACAGCAGAACCGATCGAACCGGGTTCGGAGCGCTCCGCCGCGCCGCGCGGGGCCGGGGGATGGGCGTTTAGTCCCGCCGCGGGTGGCGCCTTGTGTCCGGCGTGCGCGGCGGATGAGCCGTCGGCCGTGCGGGCCGCGCCCGGAGTACTGGCGACCGGGGCGTATTTGTTGCGGAACACCGCGGAGCGGGCGCGGCGCCTGCGGGTTCCGGAACGTCAGCGACGGGCGCTGGCCGCGCTTGTGCAGGCTCACCTCGAGCATCATCTGGACGGCCGGCTGCGCGCCCCCGCGGTGATTGCGCGGCTCCGGCAGGCACCGCGAACCGCCGATACCGGCGCAACGACATGATAAGATAGACTCCGGAGGTGATCCCCTGATGGAAATCGATCTCGAGCGGGCTAAGCGCGCGTTGATCCATTTCGGATCGGCGATAGAAGAGGCCCAGGGGGTCGTGCGAAACAGCAGGCCGGGCGTCGTCCGGTTCAACACGGAAGACAAAGTCCTCGAAATGCCGCTGACGTGGGCCGCGGCGGGATTGGCGGCGTTCGTGCTGGCGAGCATGGTCACGCAGCTGCCGTCGTTTCGGAAGGCGCGCGAGGAAGAGCCCCTCGGTATCGGCTAGCCCGCGGCGTGACGTTTCAGGAGCTACTCTTCAGTCTGGAGAAATTCTGGGCGGCGCATGGTTGTGTGATCGCGCAGCCCTATGATGTCGAAGTCGGCGCGGGCACCATGCACCCCGCCACGTTCCTGCGGGCCTTGGGCCCCGAGCCGTGGCGGGCGGCGTATGTGCAACCGAGCCGCCGGCCGGCCGACGCGCGGTACGGGCAGAATCCCAATCGTCTCTATCAGCATCACCAATACCAGGTGATTCTCAAACCGTCGCCGGACGATGTCCAGCAGGTGTACATCGACAGCCTCCGGGCCGTGGGCATCCGTCCGCCGGATCATGACCTGCGGTTTCTCGAGGACAACTGGGAATGGCCGACCGGCGGCGCGTGGGGCGTCGGGTGGCAGGTTTTCCTTGACGGACAGGAGATCAGCCAGTTCACCTATTTCCAGCAGGTCGGCGGTCTGGAACTCCCGCTCGTCTCCGCCGAACTGACCTACGGCACCGAGCGCATTGCGCAGTTCATCCAGCGCAAGGCCAGCGTCTTTGCGCTGGAATGGGCGCCGGGAATCACGTATGGCGAAGTCCGCCGGCAAGATGAGATCGAGCACTCCGCGCATGCCTTCGCTTCCGCGGACGTCGGGACGCTGCGGGCGCTGTTCGATGCGTACGACCTGGAGGGACGCCGCCTTCTCGAGGCCGGGCTCGTCCTCCCGGCATACGAGCAATTGTTGAAGTGCTCGCACATCTTCAATCTGCTTGATGCGCGCGCCGCGGTCGGCGTGGCGGAACGCGCGAGCCTGCTGGGACGCTGCCGCGTGATCGCGCGCGGCTGCGCCGAGCGGTATCTCGCACAACGCGAGTCGATGGGGTGGCCGCTGCTGCGCGGACAGGCGCATGTCGCCTGAGCGCACGCGCCGCCGCGTGGAAAAGGGCACCGAATCACCGGCCGGCCGCGCCCGTCTCGCGTTCGAGATCGGCACGGAGGAATTGCCGCCGTCGGCGGCCCGGGACGGCATGCGGCAGTTGGTGGAGCTGGCCGGGCCCGCGCTCAACGAAGCGCGCATCGACGCCGGCGACGTTCGCGCGTATGCAACGCCGCGGCGGCTGGTCCTCACGGTCGCAGACGTCGCGCTTCGGCAGCGCGAATTCGTGCGGGAAATGCGCGGCCCGGCGGTGCGCGCCGCGTTCGGCGCCGACGGCGCGCCCACCGCGGCCGCGGCGGGCTTCGCCCGCGCGCAGGGCATCGAGGTGGCGGCCCTCGAACGCCGGACGACGTCCCAGGGTGAGTACGTGTACGCGGTGCGCCGCGAACCCGGGGGCGAGACGCGCGCGGCGCTGGTAGAGCTCTTGCCGGCGCTCGCGGGCCGGCTGTCCTTTCCGCGGGCGATGCGGTGGGGCGCCGGCACTGTTCGATTCGCCCGCCCGGTGCGGTGGATCGTCGCACTGCTCGGCGCGGAGGTAATCCCGTGTGCGTTCGCGGGTATCGGTGCCGGCCGCGACACGGCCGGCCACCGCACGCTCCATCCACGGCGTGTGGCGGTCCGGTCGGCGGATCGCGTCGAGGCCGCGCTTGCGCGAGCGCGGGTCATGCTTGATCCCGATGAACG
>Ga0066903_100001286_pt1 | contig 18056 bp, 20 predicted proteins | sample PanSoiMetaGPlot1_FD_67491 | JGI IMG/M metagenome (GOLD analysis project Ga0066903, IMG submission 67491) | Tropical forest soil microbial communities from Panama analyzed to predict greenhouse gas emissions - Panama Soil - Plot 1 (version 2) | ecosystem: Environmental > Terrestrial > Soil >... | reverse complement strand
GTTTCCCAGGCCTGGTCGCGTGTCGGCCGCACGGGTCAGTACGATAGCCGCGCCGATGCCGTCGACCACCGTCGCCGACGCGCTCATGGAAACGTTCGTCATTGAGGGCTCTCAACCCTTGAACGGCCGCATTACGGCGGCTGGGAACAAGAACGGAGCGCTACCGATTCTCGCCGCGTGCCTGCTCACGGATGAGCCGGTGACGCTGACGAACGTCCCGCGGATCCGCGACGTGGAGACGATGGTCGAGCTGCTGGCGCAGCTGGGCGCCGACGTCGAGTGGGCCGGTGCGAACGAGGTGCGCGTGCACGCGACCGACCTGATCACGACGGAGGTCGACGAGGTGCTGGCGAGCCGGATCCGCGCCTCGTTCCTGCTCGCGGGCCCCATGCTCGCGCGCTGGGGCCGGGCCGCGGTGCCGCCTCCCGGCGGCGACGTGATCGGGCGGCGCCGCCTCGACCCGCACATTCACGCGCTCACGGAGCTTGGGGCGGAAGTTGATCTGAACGGCCGCTACGAGATGCAGACGGGCGGTCTCGTCGGCAAGCGGATCTTCCTCGACGAGGCGAGCGTCATGGCGACGGAGAACGCGGTGATGGCTGCCTCTCTCGCGGCGGGTGAGACGGTGATCGGCAACGCGGCCTGCGAGCCGCACGTCCAGGACCTCTGCCGTTTCCTGCGCTCGCTCGGCGCCGAGATCGACGGGATCGGCTCGAATGTTCTGACCGTCCGCGGCGTCCAGCGCCTGCGCGGCGGCGAATGGCGGATCGCCTGCGAGCACGTCGAGGTCGCAAGCTTCATCGGCCTTGCGGCCGTTACCGCCGGCGAGGTCACGATCGACGATGTCGTGCCGGATGACCTGGCGCCGATCCTGCCGTCGTTCGAGCGGCTTGGCGTGCGGATCGAGCTCGACGGGACGTCTCTGCGCGTACCGTCCGGCCAGGAGCTCGTCATTCAGGACGATCTCGGCGGCCAGATTCCCAAGATCGAAGACGGCCCCTGGCCTGCCTTTCCGGCCGACCTGACGTCGATCGCGCTCGCCGTCGCCACGCAGGCGCACGGCACGATCCTGATCTTCGAGAAGATGTTCGAGAACCGCCTCTTCTTCGTCGACAAGCTCGTCTCGATGGGGGCGCGGATCATCCTTTGCGACCCCCATCGCGCGGTCGTCACCGGCCCTGCGAAGCTGATCGGCCAGCGCATGGCCAGCCCGGACATCAGGGCGGGGATGGCGATGCTGATCGCCAGCCTCTGCGCGGAGGGCACCTCGACGATCGGCAACGTGGGCGAGATCGATCGCGGCTACGAGCGGATCGACGAACGACTGCGCTCCCTGGGCGCACGGATCGAACGCGTAGAGGCATAGGGCAGTACAGGCCGTGGCCCAGACCGGCTACGCGGGGGAGGAAGGTCGACTCCAGGCGCGCATCGACGTGCGCGGCTCGGGCAAGGCAACTGTCGACACCGGGGTCCCGGTTCTCGACCATTTGTTGACCCTGCTCGCCGAGCATGCATCCTTCGACCTCGCGCTCGAGGTTGCGCCGGAGGGGCCGGACGCTGAGGTCGCGGCGGCAGGGCGCGCGCTCGGACAGGCGCTGTCCGGCGCGCTGCACGACAAGGGCGCGCGCGGCCACGGGTCGGCGGTCGTGCCGGCCGACGAGGCGCTCGCGCACGTCGCCCTGGAAGCCTCGGGCCGGCCGCTGCTCGTCTCGAACGTCGACTTGTCGGACATGGGCGTCGGCGGGCTCGCGACCGACCTCGTTGCCCGCTTCCTGTCCGAGCTCGCCGACGGCGCGGGGCTGACCCTCCATGTCCGCCTGATCGAGGGCCGCGACACGCAGCACGTCCTCGAGGCGATCTTCAAGGGGCTCGGCGTCGCGCTGGCGCAAGCCTTGCGCTCGCGGCAGAAGGAGACCGACCGTGGCTGAAGACAAGCGGGTCGTCCGCACCGAGGCGGCACCGGCCCCGTTCCAGGGCGCGCCATATTCGCAGGCAATCCGCGCGGGCGGGTTCGTGTTCGTCTCGGGCCAGCTCGGGCTGAAGCCCGGCGACGAACGCATCGAAGGCGGCATCGTCGAGCAGACCGAGAAGATCTTCCAGAACCTGCGAGCCATTCTGGAAGAGGCCGGAAGCGGCCTCGACCGCCTGGTCAAGACGACCGTCTTCCTGATCGACCTCGACGACTTCGGCGCGATGAACGAGGTCTACGCGAGCCACGTGGGGTCTTCGCCGCCCGCGCGCGCAACTGTGCAGGTCGCGGCGCTCCCCTCGGGCGCCCGGGTCGAGATCGAGGCGATCGCGGAGGTCTAGGAGGGTCCGGCGGAATGACGCTCGTCGCCGGCGTGCGCCGGCGGCACAGCCGCTATTTCGCCGGACCCTCCTAGGCCAAAATGTGGGCATGCGGTGTGAAACCATCATCGCGACTCACACCAACACCGATTTCGACGCTTTCGCAGCGATGCTGGCGGCGCGACGCCTCTACCCGGGCGGCGTCGTCTGCCTGGCGGGGTCGCTGAACCGCAACGTCCGCGAGTTCTACCGCCTGCACGCAGATGAGCTCGACTTCGTCATCGACGCCTCGCGGCTCGAGTTGGACTCGATCCGGCGGCTCATCGTCGTCGAGACCGTCCATGCCGGGCGGCTCGGCGAGCTGGAGCCGGTGGCGCTCGACCCGGCCGTCGACAAGGTGGTGTTCGACCATCACGCCGGAGAGCTGCCCGAGTGGGCGGCGCGAGAGAACGTCGTCGTCTCGGAGGACGGCGCCTTGACCACGACCCTGGTCGGCGTCTTGGCCGAGCGTGAGCTCGCCGTTACGCCGGTCGAGGCCACTGCTTTCGCACTTGGGATCCACGAGGACACGGGATCGCTCACCCACATGACGGCCACCCAGCGTGACGCCGAGGCGCTCGGCTGGTGCCTCCGGCATGGGGCGAAGCAGGACCTGCTTTCGCGCTTCCTGCACACGCCGCTCGGCGACGTGGAGCGCGAGCTCCTCTCGACGCTGCTCGACTCGCTCGAGGCGCACGAGGCCGCCGGCACCGAGGTGCTCATCGCCTCTGCGACCGCTGGTGAGTACGTCGAGGGGATCTCGAACCTGGCGCACAAGCTCGTCGACGTGACCGACGCGGCCGGCCTCGTGGTCCTGGTCGAGATGGACGGACGCGTCTTCGCGGTCACGCGCAGCCGCATCCCCGAGCTGGACGCCGCGGCGCTCGCGGCCGTGCTCGGAGGCGGCGGCCACGCGCAAGCCGCGTCCGCGATCTACCGTGGCTCGCTCGCCGAGGCGCACCGGCTCGTCGTCACGCGCCTCGACGACGCCGTTCGCGAGCCGGCGCGCGCGCGGGACGTGATGTCGAAGCCGGCGCGGACGATCCCGCCGGACGAGACGGTCTCTCGCGCGATGGTCGCAGTCCAGCGGTTCGGGCAGAGCGGGATCCTCGTGGCCGCGGACGACGAGGTCGTCGGCGCTGTCAGTCGCGAAGACCTCGACAAGGCGATCTCGCACGGCCTCTCGCACGCGCCGGTCAAGGGGATCATGAGCTCGCGTGTCGCCACGTCCGACGAGGACACGCCGCTCTCTGAGCTTCAACGTCTGCTCGCGGGCGGCGACGAGCGCGTCGCGGTTCTGCGCGACAGCAGGCTGGTGGGGGTCGTGACGCGGGGGGACGTGCTCGAGGCGCTCGGCGAGCACGCCGCGGCGCCCGGTCGACCGACCGCCTCTCTGGCCGGTGAGCTCGCCGAGTTGGAGCGCCTCGCGCCCGTCTTCGAGGCCGTCGCCGCCCTCAGCGGGGACTTCGAGGGCGTCTACCTCGTCGGCGGGACGGTGCGAGACATCCTGCTCGGGGAGCGGAGCTTCGACGTCGACATCGCGGTCGAGGGCGACGCGATCGCGCTCGCCCAGGCGCTCGCAGACGCGCTGGGCGGACGCGTGCGCGCACACGAGAAGTTCGGCACCGCCGTCGTCGTCTACGGGGAAGGCGAGCGGGTCGATGTCGTCACCGCCCGCACCGAGTTCTACGACGCGCCGGCCGCACTGCCGGCGGTCGAGCACGCCTCGATCCGCGAGGACCTTTTTCGCCGGGACTTCACGATCAACGCGATGGCCGTCTCGCTGAAGGGCGACGACTACGGCCGGCTCGTCGACCCCTTCGGGGGGCGCGCCGACCTTGACGCGGGCAGGATCCGCGTCCTCCACAACCTCTCGTTCATCGACGACCCGACCCGGATCTTCCGTGCGATCCGGTACGAGAACCGCTACGGGTTCCGTATGGATGACCACACCGCAGCCCTCGCCCGCGGGACGATCGAGATGGGGCTCGTCGGCGACCTCTCCTCGGCGCGCCTGCGAGACGAGCTGGTGGCCCTGCTCGAGGAGGGCGAGGTCGAGCACTCGATCCTCCGCCTGGCCGAGCTCGGCGCCGACCGGGCGATCCACCCACACCTCGCGGCCGATGGTGAGGCTGTCGTGCTGCTGGCTCGGCTGCGCGCGCTCGCGCAGCAGTACGAGGTCGACGTCCCGGCCTGGCGGCTTGGCCTGATCGCGCTGGCGAGGAAGCTGCCGCCCGACGAGGTGTACGGGTGGCTGCAGCGTCTCAAGGTGAGGCGCCGCGACGCCGAGCAGATCGCGGCGGCGGTGACCGTCGGCCCGCGGCTCGTCGAACGGCTGCGCGACCGGGATGCCGAGCCGGCTGAGGTCGTCGCGCTCGCCGACCGCTACGCGCCCGACGCACCGCTCTACGCGCTCGCCCTGGCGGATCTCGAACCGCTGCACGACTACTTCCGAGGCCTGCGAGACGTTCGCCTGGAGGTGACGGGCAACGACCTTGCCGAGCTGGGGCTCGACGAGTCGCCGCGAGTGGGGGAGATCCTCGCGGAGCTGCGGCGGCGAAAGCTGAACGGCGAGCTCGACGGGCGAGACTCGGAGCTCGCGGCGGCACGGGAGCTGATCGGGGGGTGATCCGATGGGACGCGCCGGGCCCGTACGAGATCGCGTTCTCGACCCGCGCCGGCGGGGTCAGCGAGGGCCCCTTCGAGTCGCTCAACCTCACGCACGGCGCCGCCTGGTGGGATTTTCGGGACGCCGAGGCGAACGTGGCGGAGAACCGCTCACGCGTCTGCGAGACGATCGGCGCCGACCCGGCGCGGCTGACCGTCAACATCCAGCGCCACACGTCCCTCGTCCATCGTGCGCGGCCCGGTCGGCTGGAGATCGGCGACGCTCTCTGGACGGACGAGCCTAAGACGCCCATGCTCGCCCTTGGCGCCGACTGCGCGCTCATCGCGCTCGTGCGGGCGAACGGAGCCCGTCCGGCTGCGGCGGTTGTCCATGCGGGTCGGATGGGGATCCTCGCGGGCGTGCTCGAGGCGGCAGTCGGCACCCTCGGAGGCCGCGTCGCGGCCGTGATCGGCCCGACGATCGGGCCCTGCTGCTATGAAGTCGGCGAGGACGTAGCCGGGCCGTACCGGGAGCGTTTCGGCGCCGGGATCGTCAGCAGCGGCCGGCTCGATCTCCCGACGGCGGCCGAGCGCGTCCTTCGCGAGGCCGGGTGTGCCTCGGTGGAGCGGCTCGACCTCTGTACGTCCTGCCGGGCCGACCTTTTCTTCTCGTACCGCCGCGACGGCACCCCGCGCGGCGGCCACGGCGTGATCGCGAGTGTTGCTGGCTGACGAGGTCCGCTCGAACTACGAGCGGATCCGGGGCGAGGTCGGCGAGGCGGTCTCGATCGTCGCCGCGACCAAGTACGTCACCGTCGAGGACATGGCAGCGCTCGTGGAGGCCGGCGTCGAGGTGGTGGGGGAGAACCGCGCCCAGGACCTCGCGGCGAAGCACGTCGCCTACGGCGACGCCTTCCGTTGGCACTTCATCGGTCATCTCCAAAGCCGCAAGGCGACGATCGTCAACCGCACGTGCGAGCTCGTCCACTCGCTCTCCTCCGAATCGGCGGCGAAGCGCCTGGAGATCCCCGCCCTCGTCGAGGTCAATCTCTCGGGCGAGGAGACGAAGTCCGGCGTCCCCGAGACCGAACTCGACGCGCTGATCGAGGCTTACCCTCGCGTCCGCGGGCTGATGACGATGCCCCCGGAGACCGACGACCCCGAGGCCTCGCGACCCTACTTCAGCCGCCTGCGCGAGCTCGCCGCCGAGCGAGGCCTCGCGGAGCTGTCGATGGGGACGAGCCAGGACTACCGGGTCGCCGTCGAGGAGGGCGCCACCCTGATCCGCGTCGGATCCGTTCTCTACGGAAGTTAAGATGCCCTGGAAATGGGGTTCGCCGACGTCTGGAACCGAACTCTCGTCTATTTCGGCATCGCCGAAGAGGACGACGAGTGGGATGAGGACGGCTACGTCACCGAGGAGGAGCTCGAACGGACTTACAGCGAGCGTCCGAACGTCCGTCGGCTGACGCCGCGCAGCAGCAGGCGCGAGTTCGACGACTGGACGGATCCCGACGCCGACGAGGCGCGGACCGTCGTCCGCCCCCGACGGCGGGAGCGGCGCGCCGAGGTCGCACCGATGCCGGGCCCGACGGCCGTGCCGTCGGTTCGGGTTCACCTCGTCGTCCCGCACACGTTCCAGGACGCGCAGCAGATCGCCGACCGCTTCAAGGACGGGATCCCGGTGATCCTGAACCTCCAGGGGACTGAGCAGGAGCTCTCCAAGCGTCTGATCGACTTCACGAGCGGACTGACCTATGCCCTCGACGGCGGCATGCAGCGGGTCGCGGACAAGGTTTTCCTGCTGACGCCGCGAAACGTCGAGGTCTCCGCGGAGGAGCGGGCCCGCCTGCTCGAGCGCGGCGGCTTCTTCAATCAGGCCTAAGGCGTCGCTTGCGACGCCTTCTGCGAGGGTGTGCCGGTTTTGCCGGCGCGCCCGGATAATCCCGGGTTGCAACAGCGTTGCCGTGTCTTAGTTCGAGAAGTGGACGCGTAGGAAGCAGCTCTTTCAGCCCGAAAGCCACTCCATGGGCCTGAGCCCCGGCTCGATCCTGCTCTTCGACGCAGCGTCGTCGGCGAACCGCTTCATCGACGACTTCATCTGGGTCTACATCCTCCTGATCTTCATCTACATCCTGAGCTCTTGGATCAGGCTCCCGTACTCGCCCTGGCTGCGCCGTGCCCAGGACTTCCTGCGCGACGTCTGCGAGCCGTACCTCCGGCTGTTCCGGCGGATCCTGCCGTCGTTCGGGCCGCTCGACCTCTCGCCCGTCGTCGCCGTGATCGTCCTCGTGATCCTGATGCGGGTCATCGACACGATCTTCAGCAACTTCTGACCAGAAAGGAGGAGCCGTCATGGCCTTTACACCAGTTGAGCTCAGACACGTCAGCTTCAAGCGCGGCCTGCTCGGCTATCAGCGTGGTTCCGTCGACGAGGCGATCGAGGAGGTGGCCGACTCGTTCGAGACCGTCTGGCGCGAGCGGGCCGACTTCGCCGACCGGATCGAGCAGCTCGAGGCCGACCTCAAGCGCCACCGCGAGCTCGAGTCGCTGCTTCGCTCGACACTGACGACTGCGGAGCAGTCGGCGCACGAGCTGCGCGACCAGGCTCGTCGCGAGGCAGCGCTCGTCCTCGAGGAGGCCCATGCGGAGGCGCGCCGGATCACGCGCGATGCGATCGCCGAGCGTGAGCGGCTGGGCGCGGAGACGCACCGGATCAAGGCCCTGCTCGGCGCCGCGCTCGACGCCGTCGACGATGCGGCCGGGGAGGCGCAGGCACAAGCGGCTTAGGAGGGTTCAGCGAAATAGCGCCTGTGCCGCCGACGCACGCTGCTCGCCCCTGGCAGCGTCCTCGGTCGCGCCCATATCTACGGATATGGACGCTCCCTGCGTCAACCCCAGCGAACGAGCATCGCACGCCGGCGACGAGCGCCATTCCGCCGAACCCTCCCACGGCGAAATCTATACTGGCTCCATGGCCGGGGCTTCAACGCGTTTACGCCTGCGTGTCTCTCCAGGCGCGCGCTCGAACGCGATCGTCGGCCGCCACGGCGACGGCTGGAAGGTCCGCGTTACGGCGCCGCCCGAGGACGGCAAGGCCAACGACGCCGTGCTGCGTTTGCTCGCCGAACGGCTCGAGCTCCCCGGGAGGAGCGTGACTCTCGTTTCCGGTCCGGCCGGGCGTGACAAGATCGTCGAGCTCGCCGGCATCGACGCCGCCGAAGCCGAGCGGCGACTCGGACGTAAAGCGTAGGCACATGAGCACTCAGATCGACACCGAGCACTTTCGCGCCCGCCTTCAGGAAGAGCGTCGGAAGGTGCTTGCGGCGATCGCGTACCTCAAGAAGGAGAACCCGGGCGCGATTGAGGACATCACGGGCGACCTCGCCCTGGGACCGGGCGACAACCATCTCGCCGATCTGGCGACCGACACGATCGATCGCGAGATCGACGACACGCTCGAGGAGAACTCCGTGAACGTCCTCCGCGAGATCGATGCGGCGCTGTTGCGCATCGACGAGGGCACCTATGGCACCTGTACGGCCGGGGGCGAGCGCATCGAGCCGGAGCGGCTCGAGCACCTGCCTTGGGCGACCCTATGCGCCGAGCACGCGCGTGGGAGCCGCGGTTGACGCTCAGCCCTGATCACACATCAGATGGGGACCGTGCCAACACCCGGGTTTAGCGGCCGCGCGAGTGAATCGCGCGGCCTCTTAGGAAGCATCGCAAGCGACTCCTCGGGCGAACCGCGCGCGGCTGACGTCCGCGTCGGCTCGTCTACCGACGCGCTGACGCCCATCTCGGTGGCGACGCGTTCGCTCGCCGCGCGCCGGCCCCAGTGGATCGCCCTCGGCCTCGTCGTCGGCGCAGCGGTCCTGGCCGACCAGGTCACGAAGCACATCGTCTCGAGCCAGCTGGCGCTGGACGACTCCGTCCACGTTCTCGGCCCGTTCTCGATCCACCACGTCCAGAACTCGGGCATTGCATTCGGCCTCTTCGCGAACGCAACAGCGCTCGTGACGGCGCTGACCGCGCTCGCGGTGGGGTGGATGCTCGTCTTCTTCGCCCGGTCCGGGGCGCGCCACCCGGTGCTCCCCGTCGCGCTCGGGCTGCTGATCGGCGGTAGCGCATCGAACCTCGTCGACCGGATCCGGCTCGGCCACGTCACCGATTTCCTGGATTTCCGATACTGGCCGGCGTTCAACCTCGCGGACACGTTCATCGTCGTCGGCGTGGCGATCCTCTTCGCCGCGATCCTGATCGGCGACGCTCGGTCACGCTAAGCGCCTCGGTCTCACCTGAGGCTAAAACCGGCTCAAGGTGAGCAAGAGCTTTCGCGTCCCCCCAGCAGCTGCGGACGAGCGGCTCGATCGTTTCGTCGCCTCGCTTCCCGAGGTCGGCTCGCGCGCCGAGGCGGAGCGGCTGCTTGCGGCGGGAGCCGTCCGCTTGGACGGTGCGGTGCGGCCGAAGAGCCACCGGCTCCAGGGCGGGGAGGTGCTCGAGATCGAGGTTCCGGAGGAGAGCGAGGCCGACCTCGAGCCGGAGGCGCGGGACCTGCGGATCGCCTATGAGGACGAGCACCTGCTCGTGGTCGACAAGCCGGCCGGAATCGTCGTCCACCCGTCGGCCGGGCACGGGCGAGGGACCCTCGTGAACGCCTTGCTCGAGCGCGGCATCGCAGGTGGAGACGTGGCGGAGCGTCCCGGGATCGTCCACCGTCTCGATCGCGGCACGTCGGGGCTGCTCGTCGTCGCCCGCTCGGAGGAGGCGTACGGGCCCCTTCAGGAGCTCGTCCGCCAACGAGGGGTCGACCGCCGCTACATCGCGCTCGTCCGCGGCCGGCCGCGCTCGCGAGCCGGCCGCATCGAGGCGCCGATCGGCCGGGATCGCCACGACCCGCTGCGGCACTCCCTCGACACAGACACGCCCCGCGACGCGATCACGCACTTCGAGGTGATGGAGCTCCTGCCCGCCCACGCGTTGCTTTCGGTGCGCCTCGAGACCGGCCGCACGCACCAGATCCGCGTTCACCTGCAGGCTATCGAGCTACCGGTCGTCGGCGACCCGGTCTACGGCGTGCCCGACCGAGAGCTCCACCGCCAGTTCCTGCACGCAAACCGGCTCAGCTTTCGCCATCCCCTGACCGGCGAGGAGGTCGACGTCGAGTCGCCGCTCCCGGACGAGCTTCAGGCGGCGTTGGAGCGCTTCGCCTCGTAGAGGCGGACGTCGGCGATCGCGAAGAGCGTCTGGGCGTCCATCCCGTCCCCGGGGTAATGCGTCATGCCGGCGCTGATCGAGACCGGCACGGGCAGCTCGCCGGACTTGACGAACGCCGCGATCCTTGCTTGAAGGCGCGCGACGAACGCTTCACCCATGTGCTCGTCGGCTTCGACGAGAAACGCGACGAACTCGTCGCCGCCCATCCGTCCGGCGACGTCGGAGCGGCGCAGCTCCGACCGGATGAGCTGCGCCACGCGGCGGAGCACGAGATCGCCGACCTGGTGCCCGTGCGTGTCGTTGATCTGCTTGAAGTCGTCGAAGTCGAAGAAGACGAGCGTGATGCCGGTGCCGTAGCGTTCGGCTCGGTCGACCTCGTGCTCGAGCTCGCGCGTGAACGCGGCGTGGTTGAGCAGATCCGTGAGCGGATCATGCCGGGCGCGGTACGAGAGCTCGGCGGTCGCCCGGTCGAAGTACGCGACCACGCACTCGGTGACGAGGCTGTCGATGACGTCGTGGAGCCGCTCCTCGAGCGCGAGCACGTCCGCAGCCTCGAGCTCCGCACCGCGCTCGCGGACGAGGCGCCAGAGCACCCGCCGAAGCAGCTGGAACTCGGTGACGATGTCACGCGGCGCGAAGCCCAGCGCCTCGCGCTCGCGCGCGTGGTCGCGGACGATCGCCGCGAGCGGGCTGCTCCTCTCGAGGCGTTCCGGCTTCGGATGCGCGAGATGCGCCGCGAGCTCGGCGATGAAGGTCGGCATGTCCCCGAGCTGACCGACGCAGCCGAGCCGGCCGAGCGGCGGAATCGTGTCCTCATGGAGCCCTTCGTCGACGACGGCGAGGGCAAGGTCCCAGGCTCCGGTGCGGATCTCGTCGGCGAGATCGAGAAGTGGTCCCGAAGTCGGGGCGGCAGCCGGCTCCATATTGCAGCTATCGGCATCCTCGATTCAAACCTAAGTAAGAGTTCTTTGAGAATGAGGCAGCGGGTCGCCGGCCGAAGGCCCCATCATGAAAAGAGCTCTAAGCTGGCACCCATGGCGATCGAGCAGCGCGCAGACGCGGAGGCCGTCCGGGCGGGGCGGCAGCGGTACGTCGCGCGCGGCATCGCCACGACGGACATAGTGGTCGCGCGCGCCGAGGGCGCGACGATCTGGGACGCCGACGGCCGGGAGTACCTCGACTTCGCCGGCGGGATCGCTTGCCAGAACCTGGGCCACGGCTCAGAGGCGGTCGTTCAGGCGATCCACGAGCAGGCCGACCGCTACCTGCACCAGTGCTTCATGGTCGGCCTCTACGAGCCTTACATCGAGGTCTGCCGGCGGCTGGACGAGGTCTGGCCGGGATCGATGGAGACGAAGTCGCTGCTCGTCAACTCCGGCGCGGAGGCGGTTGAGAACGCGGTCAAGATCGCCCGGACCGCGACCCGCCGGCCGGGTGTCGTCGTCTTCGACCGCGCCTTCCACGGCCGCACCAACCTGACGATGGCCATGACCTCGAAGCTCGTCTACAAGAAGGGGTTCGGTCCGCTCGCCCCGGACGTCTACCGCGCGCCGGCGCCCTACGAGTACCGGGGCGTCACGACCGCTGACGCGCTCGCCGGTCTCGAGCTCCTTTTCGCCCAGGACGTCGACCCGAGCTCGGTCGCGTGCGTCGTCCTCGAGACCGTCCAGGGGGAGGGCGGCTTCATCCCGATGCCCGCCGACTTCGTCGAGGAGCTCAGGGAGATCTGCAGGCGACACGGGATCCTCTACGTGGCCGACGAGGTGCAGTCCGGCTGCGGGCGGACCGGCCGCGTCTGGGCGATCGAGCATCTGAACGTCGAGCCCGACCTGATCGTCTCCGGCAAGACGCTCGGAGGCGGGCTCCCGCTTGCCGCCGTCACCGGCCGTTCCGCCGTCATGGACTCGGTGCATCCCGGCGGCCTCGGCGGTACGTTCGGCGGCAACCCGGTCGCCTGCGCGGCCGCGTGCGCCGTTCTCGAGGCGCTCGTCGAGCCCGGCTTCCGCGAGCGCGCCGAGACCGTCGGCCGCATCCTTCGCGGCCGCCTCGAGGAGATCGCCGACCGGCAGGACGCGGTCGGCGACGCCAGGGGCCTCGGGCCGATGCGCGCTATCGAGTTCGTCGAGCGTTCGGGCGACGTCACGAAGGCGGTCACGACCAAGGCTCGTGAGAAGGGACTGCTGCTCCTCTCGTGCGGCCTCGACGGCAACGTAATCCGGCTGCTGCCGCCGCTGACGGCGACCGACGATGAGCTCGAACGCGGCCTGGACATCCTCGCCGAATCGGTCCCAGTAGCGGCCTGAGGTACGATTCCGCGGTCCGTTCCACCGACCCGGCGGGTCGGCTGGGTGGCGGTGCCGGCGCCGACGACGCCCGGTTCCACCCGGTTTCCGCCGGCAGCAGAGCAGCGAAAACCAACAGAAAGGGGCTCAGCCCGTGGCAGTCGTCAGCATGCGAGAGCTTCTGGAAGCCGGAGTCCACTTCGGCCACCAGACGCGCCGCTGGAACCCGAAGATGAAGCGCTTCATCTTCGGCGAGCGCGGCGGCATCTACATCATCGACCTTCAGCAGACCCTCGAACGTCTCGAGGAAGCCGCGGCGTTCTCGCGCAACCTCGCCGAGCGGGGCGGCTCGGTCCTCTTCGTAGGCACGAAGAAGCAGGCAATGGACGCGATCGCCGAGCAGGCGACGCGCGTCGGCATGCCGTTCGTGAACCACCGCTGGCTGGGCGGTCTGCTCACGAACTGGCGCACGATCTCGAACCGGATCGAGCGCCTGCACGAGCTACGGAGGCTCCGGGACGAGGGCCAGCTCGAGCTGCTGCCGCCGAAGGAGCGAATCGCGATGCTGGCCGAGCTCGAGAAGCTCGACACGAACCTCGGCGGCGTGGCCGACATGCGCAAGCAGCCGGACGCGGTATTCGTCGTCGACCTGCGCAAGGAGCAGCTGGCGATCCGAGAGGCGCGCCGGCTCGGGATGCCCGTGGTGGCGCTCGTCGACACGAACTGCGACCCGGACGAGGCCGACTACGTGATTCCCGGCAACGACGATGCAATCCGCTCGTGCTCGCTCGTGACGCGCGTGATCGCGGACGCGATCGAGGCGGGCAAGACGAAGGTGACGCAGGCCGAGCTCGCTGCGCCCGCCCCGGAGCCTGAGCCGGACCCGGAGCCCGCCCCGGAGCCGGAGGCCCCAAGTGCCGAGGAGATCGCCGAGGAGCCCGCCTACGAGCAGGTCGGCGCACAGGAGGGCACGGAGGCCGGACAGTGACGGAGATCTCGGCGGCACTCGTCAAAGAGCTCCGCGATCGCACGGGTGCGGGGTTCATGGAGTGCAAGCGCGCGCTCCAGGAGACGAACGGCGACCTCGACGCGGCGCAGAAGCTCCTCCGCGAGCGGGGGATGGCGAGCGCCGCCAAGAGCGCCGGCCGCGAAACGCCAGAGGGCAAGGTCGGCTACCGCGTCAGCGAGGACGCCAAGCGAGGCGTCATCGTGGCGCTCGGCTGCGAGACGGACTTTGTCTCGAACAACGACGAGTTCCTCGCCTTCGCGAAGAAGGTGCTCGAGACCGTCGAGCAGGACGGGCCGCCCGGAGTCGAGCAGCTCGACCAGGAGCGACAGGAGCTCGCCGGCAAGCTCGGCGAGAACATTGTCTTCGCCGGCGCGGCGCGCTTCGAGGCTGTCGACGGAGCCGTCATCGACGGTTACGCCCACCCGCCTGCGAACAAGCTCGGCGTGCTCGTCCAGTTGCGCGGGGGCTCGGACGGGATCGCACGCAAGCTGGCGATGCACATCGCGGCATCGCCGGGGACACGCTGGATCGGGCGCGACGACGTGCCGGAGGAGATCGTGACCGCCGAGCGCGAGATCTACGCGAACTCGGACGAGGTGCAGTCCAAGCCGGAGCAGGCGCGTGAGAAGATCGTCGAGGGCATGCTGAACAAGCGCTTCTTCGCCGAGCAGGTGCTCGTAGACCAGCCGTGGATCCACGAGGCCTCGAAGACCGTCGGCGAGGTTCTCGGCGAGGAGGGCGCCGAAGTGCTCGAGTTCGAGCGACTCCAGCTCGGATAGTGGCAGTCCACTCCGAAGAGGAAGTCGCCTCCGAACAGCCGGCACGGGCTGCGTTTCGCCGCGTATTGCTGAAGCTGTCCGGCGAGGCGCTGATGGGCGACAAGGAGTACGGGCTCGACCGCGAGCGGATCGACGCGGTCGCCGGCGAGATCGTCGAGGTGCAACAGCAGGGCGTGGAGCTCGCGATCGTTGTTGGCGCCGGGAACATCTATCGGGGCATGGCCGCCGCGGCCGAGGGCATGGACCGCGCGACCGCCGACTACGCGGGGATGCTGGCGACGCTTCTCAACGCGCTCGCGCTCCAGGACGCGCTCGAGCGGCACGGCGCGCACACGCGCGTCCTCTCCGCGATCGAGGTCTCCGAGGTCGCCGAGCCGTACATCCGGCGAAGGGCGATTCGCCACCTCGAGAAGCAGCGGGTCGTCATCTTCGCCGCCGGTACCGGCAACCCCTTCTTCACGACCGACACGGCCGCGGCTCTCCGCGCGCTCGAGATAAACGCCGACGCGATCCTGATGGCGAAGCACGGGGTCGAGGGGGTCTATGACGGCGACCCGAGGGTCGACCCGGACGCCGAGTTCCTGCCCGAGATCACGCACCTGGAAGCGATCGAGCGCGGCCTGAAGGTGATGGACACGACTGCACTCTCGCTCTGCATGGACAATCACCTCCCGATCTACGTCTTCGCGCTCGCGGACGGCAACATCCTCCGCGTCGTCGAGGGCGAGCGCGTCGGCACCATCGTTTCCACCCCCAGAACCGGAGCTGCCAGATGACGATCGACGAGTTCATTCAGGACGCGACCCGCCGGATGGACAAGTCCGTCGAGTCCGCCCAGCACGAGTTCAACACGCTGCGCACCGGCCGGGCTTCCGCCGCGCTGCTCGACCGCATCCAGGTCGACTACTACGGCACGAAGACGCCGCTCAATCAGCTCGCGACGATCAACGCGCCGGAGCCGCGGCTCTTGACGGTGCAGCCCTTCGATCCGAGCTCGCTGCCGGGCATCGAACGGACGATCCAGGAGTCCGATCTCGGGCTGACGCCGTCGAACGACGGCAAGATCATCCGCTTGCCGATCCCGCAGCTCACGGAGGAGCGCCGCAAGGAGCTCGTGAAGGTTGCGCGGCAGATGGCCGAGGACGGCAAGGTCGCGATCCGCAACGTCCGCCGCGACGTCATGCATCATCTCAAGGAGCTCGTCGACAACGGCGACGTGGGCAGCGACGAGGAGCACCGGGCCGAGGATCGCCTCCAGAAGCTCACCGACGACCACACCCACAAGATCGACGACATCCTGAAGCGGAAAGAGGACGAAATCCTCGAAGTTTGAGGGCCTCCCGTGGGCCTGCTCGACCGATTCCGAAAACCGCGCCTTCCGGAGCCGCCGGTCGAGCCGGTCGGCTGCGTCGCGATCATCCTCGACGGCAACGCGCGATGGGCGGCAGCGCACGGGGTACCGGTGGCCGAGGGCCACCGGGAGGGGACCAGGGCGCTACGAAGAACCGTCGAGGCGGCGATCTCGCTCGGGATCGGCGCCGTGGTCGTCTACGGCTTCTCGACGGAGAACTGGACGCGGCCGCCGGACGAGGTCGACGATCTGATGGAGATCTTCGGCGAGACGATCGACCGCGAGCTGCCGGATCTTGCGAGGCAGGGTGTGCGGGTGCGGTTCCTCGGCCGCCGCGACCGCGCGCCGGAGGAGCTCCAGGACAAGATGGCCGAGCTCGAGGCGGCGACGGGAACGAACGGCCGGCTCGATCTCTGGATCGCGTTCGACTACGGCGGCCGCGCGGAGCTGGCCGACGCCGCCAAGCGGCTCGTCCTGGCCGGGATTCCGCCGGAGGAGATCGACGAGGACACGTTCGCACGGGCGCTGTACGAGCCGGAGCTGCCGGATCCCGACCTGCTGATCCGCACCGCCGGCGACCAACGCATCTCGAACTTCCTGCTCTGGCAGCTCGCATACGCGGAGCTCGTCTTTCTCGACACGACCTGGCCGGATTTCGGCGAGGCCGACCTGCGCGCGGCTCTCGGCGAGTACGCGACGCGTGAGCGGCGCTTCGGCGGGAGATAAGTGGCCTCGCTCTGGTCGCGGATCGTCGTCGTCGCGGTGCTTTTGCCGGCAGTGCTCGGCTTCGTCTACCTCGGCGGCTGGTGGCTCTGGGTACTCGCCCTCGTGGCCGGTCTGATCGCGCTCCATGAGCTCTACCGGATGACCAGGTCGCTGCGGCCGCTCGTCCTCGCCGGCTTCACCGGCCTCGCGCTGGCGCTGCTGGGCGCCCAGCTCGGCGGCGTCGCCTGGCTGACCGGCGGCTTCCTCGCGACGATCGCGCTCGCCTTCGTGTTGAAGGGCATCTCGGAGACGAGGCAGTCGATGGTCGTTGCGATTGCGACGACGGTTCTCGGGGTTGCCTGGATCGGGCTCGGCCTCGGACATGCGCTGCTCATCCGCGCGATCCCCGAGCACGGGCGCCTGGCGGTCTTCACGGTGCTGCTGGCCGTGTTCGCCTCGGACGCGGCCGCGTACTTCACCGGCCTCGCAGTCGGCCGGCACCGGATGGCGCCAGTGCTCTCGCCGGGGAAGACCTGGGAGGGGCTGGTCGGCGGCACGATCGTCGCGGTGCTGATTCCGTTCTTCGCGCTCTACCACCAGCACTTCCTGACGGTCGGGGAGTCGATCGCCCTCGGAGTGGTGATCGCCATCGCGGCGCCGCTCGGCGATCTCTTCGAGTCGGCCCTGAAGCGGGATATGAACGTGAAGGACACCGGGCGTCTGCTGGCCGGCCACGGCGGCATGCTCGACCGGATCGATGCGCTCCTGTTCAGCTCGATCGCGTCCTACTACCTGATCCGCGCCTTCGGCTGGGCATAGGGCATCCGAGGCCACCCTCCGCTCGTACACTTTGAGGCAATGAAGCGAATCGCCCTCCTCGGGGCCACCGGGTCGATCGGGCGACAGGCGCTGGAGATCATCGACGCCCATCCGGAGCTGGAGTTGGTTGCGGCGGCCTCCGGTTCCCGGCCGATCGACGGGCTCGCCCCGCTGACGCAGGTCGGCGGCGACCCGACCGAGCTGCTCGAGCGCGCGCGGCCCGACGTCGTGCTCAACGCCGTGGTGGGTTTCGCCGGCCTTCCGGCGACGCTCTGGGCGCTCGAGCGAGGGATCGACCTCGCGCTCGCGAACAAGGAGAGCCTCGTGGCGGCGGGCGATCTGGCGACGGCCGCCTGGCGGCGTGGGGGAGGGCGACTACTGCCGGTCGACAGCGAACACTCCGCCGCCTACCAGTGCCTCGAGGGCCGCGATCCCGATTCGGTTCACTCCCTGGTCCTCACCGCATCCGGCGGCCCATTTCGCGGCCGTGCGCGCGAGGAGCTCGCCGACGTGACTCCCGAGGACGCGCTCGCGCACCCGACCTGGAACATGGGACCGAAGATCACCGTCGACTCGGCGACACTCGCGAACAAGGGTCTCGAGCTGATCGAGGCGCACTTCCTGTTCGGGCTCGACTATGAAGTGATCGAGGTCGTCCTTCACCCGACCTCGACCGTTCACGCTCTCGTGCGATTCCGCGACGGCGCGGCGATCGCCCACCTCGGGTATCCCGACATGCGCGTGCCGATCTCCTTCGCGCTCACCTACCCAGAACGAGCCGCAACCCCGATTCCGCCCCTCGATCTCGCCTCCGGCCTGACCCTCGAGTTCGAGGCGCCCGACTTGGAGACGTTTCCGCTGCTCGCGCTGGCGCGTGAGGCAGGGGAGCGCGGCGGCACCTACCCGTGCGCCTTCAACGCCGCGAACGAGGTCGCCGTCGCCGCCTTCCTCGAGGGCCG
>Ga0066903_100001285_pt1 | contig 18060 bp, 17 predicted proteins | sample PanSoiMetaGPlot1_FD_67491 | JGI IMG/M metagenome (GOLD analysis project Ga0066903, IMG submission 67491) | Tropical forest soil microbial communities from Panama analyzed to predict greenhouse gas emissions - Panama Soil - Plot 1 (version 2) | ecosystem: Environmental > Terrestrial > Soil >... | reverse complement strand
CAAGGAGGAGCTGGAGCGCGAGCTGGCCAGCGGCGAGGCGGTGGTGGTCGACATCCGCGACGCGCGCGAGCGGTGGGACCTCGGCGCCATCCCCGGCGCCCGCCATGTGCCCCGAGGCATGCTCGAGTTCTGGGCGGACCCGACGTCGCCCTACCACAAGTCGTTCATGGATCCCAACCGCCGGACGATCCTGCACTGCGCGGGCGGCCTGCGCTCCGCGCTGGCGGCGGACACGCTGATGAAGCTGGGCTACCAGGACGTCGCCCACCTGGAGATCGGCTTCGACGGCTGGCGTGATGAGGGTGGCGCCGTGGAGCAGGTCCCGGTGCCGGAGCGGTACCGGGGAGGGGGAGAGTAGGCCCTTCGAGCGGGCCCCCCTCCAGACCGCCCCGAGCCCCCCTCCGGCCTTCGGCCTCCTCCCCCGCCAGGGGGGAGGGGCCATGGGCGCCTACGTGCGGACGACCACCGTGTTGACGATCTTGTCCGCGAACGTCTGCCGGCGGGCGTCCCAGATGGGCCACAGGAAGCCGATGTAGCAGGGCAGCGCGTCGAGAATGTGGGCGAGCTGGCGCACGAAGGCCATCCCCGCCCCGATCGGCTCGCCAGTCTGCGCCGACACCAGCCGCGTGCTCAGCGCCTGCTTGCCCAGCGACTGGCCGGTCCTTCCCTGCCGGATGAACAGGTTCCAGATGCCGATGACCAGTGACACCAGCCCGCCGATCAGGTAGAGGACCGTGCCGGCGGGCGACAGGCCGGTGTTCGGGTCGGTGAGGCCGAACACCCCGACCAGGATGAGCGCCAGCCACGTGGCTGCCCCCGTGACGATCGAGTCGATGATGTACGACCCCAGGCGGTACAGCCAGTTCGCGTAGACGGGCTGCGCGACCTGCGCGCCGGCGGACATGGTGCCCGACCACGGGGGCTGCTGATAGGCCATGTGATACCTCCCTCTGGTTGTCCGGCGCCCTGCCGCCGGCACAGGGAAGCAATTCTCGCGGGACGTGTCCACTTGACGCAACTGGCCGCGCCCCGCTTCGGCCCGCTGCCGGACCGTCAGTCGGGGCTGAGCGCCCCCCGCAGCACCATGCCGATCTCGTCCAGCACCTCGCGGCTGCGATCGATCATCGCCGGCATGCGCAGGAAGCCGTGGATCATGCCGGCGTACTCGGACAGCCGCACCGGCACCCCGGCCTGGCGCAGGCGCTCGGCGTAGGCGACGCCCTCGTCCCGCAGCGGGTCGAACTCGCACACCACGACCAGCGCCGGCGCCACGCCGGCCAGCGTGGGCGCCCGCAGCGGCGACGCGTCGGGATGGCCGCCGTCGGCGCCGCCCAGGTAGTGATGCCAGTACCAGCGCATGGCCGCCTGCGTCAGCCCGTAGCCGTTGGCGTTGTCCACGTAGGACGGGCGGTCGAAGCGGTGGTCGGTCACCGGGTAGATCAGGGCCTGGCAGGCGAGCTGCATCCCCTCGTCCCTGGCCCGCAGCGCGACCACGGCGGCCAGGTTGCCGCCCGCGCTGTCGCCGATCACCGCCACCCGCCTGGCCTCCTCGTGCGCCCAGCGCGTGACCGCCCACGCGTCGTCGACCGCGGCCGGGAAGCGGTGTTCGGGCGCGAGCCGGTAGTCGACCGAGACGACGCGGGTCCGCGAGCGGTTGGCCAGCGCGCGGCAGACGCCGTCGTGTCCCTCCACCAGGCCCAGCACCCAGCCGCCGCCGTGCAGGTACACCGTGACGGGCAGGTCCGGGGCGCGCGACGGGCTGTAGACGCGCACCGGCACGCCCTCCACCTCGGTCCTGACGACCGAGTCGACGGCCTCCTTGGCGCCGAACAGCTCGGCGGCGGCGGACTCGGCCTGGCTGCGAGCCTCGGCCGGCGTCAGGCTCTGCACGGGCTGGAGGCCTGCGGTGAGCGTCCTGTCCAGGTACGCCCTGGCCTGGGGATCGAGCGGCATGGCCACAGCCTACCCCTCCGCGGCCTCGGCGGCGGCTCAGACGCCTACGCCCCGGTAGGCGTGCTCATCAGCATCCAGCGATGGCCCTCGGGATCCTCCATCCGGCACTGGCGCCCGTGCGGCGTGTCCTCGGGCTCCGACAGGATCACCGCGCCGGCCTCGCGCGCCTTCGCGAGCTGGCCGTCGACGTCGGCGACGGTCACCGCCAGGCCGTCGACGATGTACGGCGTGTCCTGCCACCGGCGGGCCGCCTCGCAGTGCTCGCGGTGCCGGCGCGGGCCCTCGTAGCCGGTGGTGCCCTCGCCGACCATGACCACGCCCCCGCCCGGCACGTCGAGGATGGCGTCCGTCACCCGCCCGCGCCCATCCACGAAGCGCTGCCGCTCCTGGAACCCGAACGCGGCCGCCAGGAACGCGACCGCCGCCTCGGCGTCCTCGTACTGGACCATCGGCACCACCACGGGCCACGCGGCGTCCGGCATCTCGCTCATCGCACACCTCCTGACGCGATCGGACTGGTTGGGCGCAACGCTACCCGGCCCGCGCACAGCCGTCTTGGACGGATGTTTCAGGTGAACCGGGCCAGCAGCTCGGTCGGCGTCACGCCCGCGAAGCGGCGAACGTCGCGGACCATGTGCGACTGGTCGAAGTAGCCGGCCGCCGCGGCCCGGTCGGCCCAGGGCGTCGCCGCGCCATCCGACCGCAGCCGGCGGAGCAGCGCGTGGAACCGCACGACGCGCGCCGCGGTCTTCGGCGTCAGCCCGATCTCGTCGCGGAAGCGGGCGGCCAGCCGCTTGCGGCTCCAGCCCAGACTCGAGCCCAGCTCACCGACCGGCACGGCCCCGGCGGTCGCCACGAGGCGCCGCCAGGCCCAGTCGATCTCGGGCGCGACCTCCGGCGCCTCCGCGACCCGGCGTGCGAGGGCGGCGTCGAGGATCGCGAACCGCTCGGGCCAGCCCGGCGCCTCGGCCAGGCGCTCCGCCAGCGACCGCGCCTCGGCGCCCAGCAGGTCCTCGAGCGGAACCGCCCGGTTGACGAGCTCGTGCATCGGCACGCCGAGCAGGCGGCGGGCGCCCACCGGGGAGAGGTCGACCTGCACGCCCAGCGCCGGGCCGGCAGCCCCGACCAGCGCGAACGCGTCGTGCATGCCGGCCACGAAGCTGCCCATTCGCACGGGCCGGTGGCCGTTCGCGGGCGCGGCCACGTGCCAGCCGGATCCCAGGTCGACGATCATCGGGACGCAGGCCGACGGGTGCTCCGGCTGGGCCGGCGGGGCGGGGTCGTCGAACCGGTAGGCCCGGTACTCGACGACCGTGCCTCGCAGCACCGGCGCGGGCGCCGCGGGCACGAGCTGGAAGCTCATGGCCGTCAGGCTAGCCTGTCGGCCTGCGCTATCGTTGGCCGCATGCCCTCGGTCAGCGTCCGATACATCGTGCACGACGTCGACGCCGCGATCGCCTTCTACTGCGGTCACCTCGGGTTCCACGAGGACATGCACCCGGCGCCAACGTTTGCGATGCTCTCCCGCGGCGAGCTCCGCCTCGTCCTGAGCGCACCGGGGGGCGGCCCCGGCGGGGGCCAGGCGATGCCCGACGGGACCCTGCCCCAGCCCGGCGGCTGGAACCGGTTCTCGATCGAGGTGAGCGACCTCGCCGCCACGGTCGACGTCCTCCGACGGGAGGGGGTCCGGTTCCGCAACGACATCGTCACCGGCGTCGGCGGCCGCCAGATCATCGTGGAAGACCCGTCCGGCAATCCCGTCGAGCTGTTCGAGCCGATCAGGCCCGAGGCGGCTCTGTCCCGGCCCACCTGACCAGGGAGCCGGCCGGCCCCCTGCTCCGGCCGGATCAGACTCCGACGTCGGCCAGGTCGATGAACGCGCGCCGGTGGTAGACGAGGGGCAGGCGGCCCTCGATCACGCCGCCGTCTCGCACCTCGCCGATGAAGACCCAGTGGTCGCCGGCCTCGATCGCCTGGCGGGTGACGCACACCGCGTACGCCGCCGAGTCCTCGTGCAGGATGGGGCCGCCCTCGGCGATGTCGGGTCGCCGCCAGGCGATGCCCTCGAACTTCTCCTCCGCCTTGGAGGCGTACAGCACGGCCAGGTGCTCGCGGCCGCCGGCCAGGAAGTTGACGGTGAATCCGCCGGACGCCTGCAGCGCGGGCAGCGTGTTGGATCCCTTGTCGACGCAGACGAGCACCAGCGGCGGATCCAGCGACACGGCGCAGAAGGCGCTCAGCGTCAGGCCGCGCGGCCGGTCGCCGGCCTCGTGAGCGGTGACGACCGCCACGCCGGTCGGAAAGCAGGCCATGATCTCGCGGTACAGCTGCGGGGTCACCGACACCGGGGAAAGCTTCGCGCCAGGTGACGACCGCCGTCAAGGGAGGCTGGAGACGTGGTCTGGATACCATGTCGCAGATGCCTGACGTCCTGGAGTTCCACCCCGAGCGCGCCTCACCCGAGGAGTGGAGGCGCCTCCACGTCTACCGGCGGCGGTACCAGCGGGAGCGGCGGCCCGACGAGCCGCTCACGCCGGACGACGTCATGGAGGGGATCCTTAAGCGGCCCGACCCGCGCGAGTTCCACCATCGCTACCACGTGGTGGCCGGCGGCGAGATGGTTGCCGAGCTGTACTGCTCGGCCCAGCGCCCGGAGTCACCGGAGTACGCGACCAACAAGCACCTGCTCTGGGCGTTCGGCTACGTCCTGGAGGCGCATCGGCGGCAGGGAATCGGGCGCGGCCTGGTGCCCATCGTGCTGTCCCGGATGGACGAGCACGCCTCGACCGTCGCGTCGAGCGGCGCCGAGGACGAGGCCGGCCATGCGTTCCTGCGCGGCCTGGGCGCCGAGCCGAAACTGGTCGAGCGGGCCAGCCGCCTGGACCTGTCCGGCGTGGACTGGGACGAGATGGACCGCTGGGTGCGGGAGGGCGAGGAGCGCTCGCCGGGCGCGCGGCTCGACCTGTACCCGCAGTGGGTGCCGGACGAGCTCCTGGACGACCACTGCACGGCCATGACGGAGCTGCTGAACCTGATGCCCTTCGAGGACCTGGACCACGGCGACATCGTGATCACGGGCGACACGGTCCGGGAGTGGCGGGTGCGCCTGACGGCCACGGGGACGATCAACCCCACGTGCGTGGTGCGGGATGCGGACGGATCGATGTTCGGCATGACGGACGTCCTGAAGCACCCGCACGAGCCGGGCGTCGTGCGCCAGATGTTCACCGGCGTCCATCCGCGCGCCCGAGGCCGCGGCCTGGGCAAGTGGCTGAAGGCGGCGATGGTGCGCCACGTGCGCCAGGCGCACCCGGACACGAGGTGGATCAGCACGGAGAACGCCGGCACCAATGACGCCATGCTGGCGATCAACCACGCGATGGGCTTCAAGCTCCACCGCGTGGAGACGTTCTACCAGGTGTCCCGGGAGACGCTGGGAAAGGCGACTCAATAGCCCCCTCCCCCATCGCGGGGGAGGAGGCCGCTCAGACCCGCTACGTCTTGCGCAGGCGGATCTCGCGGATCGAGTGGTCGGCCGCCTTGCGCAGGATCAGGCGAGCGCGGTCGCGGGTCGGGCGGATGTTCTCGCGCAGGTTCAGACCGTTGATGTCCGTCCAGATGCGCCGCGCCGTCGAGACGGCGTCCTCGGTCGACAGCTCCGCGTACCGTCGGAAGTACGAGCGCGGGTCCCGGAACGCGGTGTCGCGCAGGGTGAGGAAGCGTGCGACGTACCACTCCTCCACGTCCCCCTCGTCCGCGTCGAGGTAGATGGAGAAGTCGAAGAAGTCCGACACGAACGTCCGGATCGAGCGGCGCCGGGCGCCGTCCGGGGTCTGCAGGACGTTGAGGCCCTCCACGATCAGGATGTCCGGCTGCTCCAGGACCGCCTCCTCGCCGGACACGATGTCGTAGACCAGGTGCGAGTAGACCGGCGCCCGCACCTGCTCGGCGCCGGACTTCAGCTCGGCCATGAACCGCATCAGCCGCCGGAGGTCGTAGCTCTCGGGGAAGCCCTTGCGGTTCATCAGGCCCCGCTCCTCCAGCACCCGGTTCGGGTAGAGGAAGCCGTCCGTCGTGACCAGATCGACCTTGGGGTGGTTCGGCCACCTGGCCAGGAGCGCGCGCAGGATGCGGGCGAACGTGGACTTGCCGACCGCCACGCTGCCGGCGACCCCGATGATGTAGGGCACCGCCCGCTCCGGCTTGCCCAGGAAGAGGTCGGTCACGTGGTGCAGGCCCTGCGCGGCCGCGACGTAGAGGTTGAGGAGGCGCGACATCGGCAGGTACACGTCGGTGACCTCCTGCAGCGAGACGAACTCGTTGAGTCCGCGCAGGGTCTTCAGGTCACCGTCCGTCAGCGTCATCGGGGTGTTCGCGCGGAGGCGCGCCCACTCCTCGCGAGAGAAGCTGACGTAGGGCGTGTAGCCGTTCGGCGATCTCTGCAACGGGGCCTATGCTAGGCGCCGTGGCGACCCGCACGTATCACCTGCACGAGGCCAACCAGGTGCTTCCCCAGGTGCGCCGGCTGGTCGGCCAGATCGTGGAGCTGTCGGCCCAGCTCGACGAGCTGACCGACCAGGTCCGCATCGCCGAGTATCGGATGCGGCGCGACGGCGCGACATCGTCGGACCAGGACCGCTACGAGGAGAGCACCACCGCCCTGCGCCGCGCCGAGGACGACCTGGTGACGGCGGTGGAGGGGCTGCAGGCGATGGGCGTGCTGCTCAAGGAGCCGAGGACGGGTCTGGTGGACTTCCTCTCGTACCGCGACGGCGAGCTGGTCGAGCTGTGCTGGCAGCTCGGCGAGGACCGCGTCGCCCACTGGCACCGCATCGGCGAGGGCTTCCAGGGCCGAAAGCCGCTCTGAAAGTCATGGCCGGCCCCTCCCCCCTCGCGGGGGAGGAGGCCGAAGGCCGGAGGGGGTCGCTGGGGCCGATCTCAACGTCCAGGGATGGCTACGACGTCCGCGTCATGTCGGGCCGTGCCGACGCTGCGGCAGCATTCACCTGGTCTGAGCGACCCCCCTCCGGCCTACGGCCTCCTCCCCCGCGAGGGGGGAGGGGCTGTGGCTACGAGGTTCGGCTGCGCTCCGCCAGCGCCGCGCGGACGGCTGTCGCCAGGCCCACCGGGTCCAGGCCGTGCTCCGCCAGCAGCTCCGCCTGCTTGCCGTGGGGCAGGAAGCCGTCCGGCAGCGCCGCCACCCGGACCTTGCCGGCCAGGCCGTGCGGCGCCAGCGCCTCCAGCACCGCCGAGCCGAAGCCGGCCGTCCCCACGTTGTCCTCGGCCGTGACCAGCAGCGGGTAGCGCCGCCCCCAGTCGCTCGCCAGGCGGGGGTCCATCGGCTTCAGCCAGCGCGCGTTGATCACCCCGCAGGCGATCCCCTCCGCCGCCAGCTGGTCCGCGGCCACCGTCGCCACCTCCACCATGCGGCCGATGGCCAGGATCGCCACGTCGGCGCCGCGGCGCACCTCCTCCCAGCGGCCGATCGGGATCGGCTCCACCGGCAGGTCCGGCGTGGCCGGCACCGTGCCCTTGGGGAAGCGGATGGCGACCGGCCCGTCGGCCGACAGCGCCGTCTCCAGCAGGGCGCACAGCTCCGTCGCGTCGGCCGGCGCCGCCACCTTCATGTTGGGCATCAGGCGCAGGTAGCTCAGGTCGAAGATGCCGTGGTGGGACGAGCCGTCCGGCCCGGTCACCCCGGCGCGGTCGACCACGAACACCACCGGCAGCCGGTGCAGGCAGACGTCCATCATCGACTGGTCGAAGGCGCGCTGCAGGAACGTCGAGTACACGCAGACGATCGGCCGCCGGCCGCCCATCGCCAGCCCGGCCGCGAACGTGACCGCGTGCTGCTCGCAGATGCCGACGTCGAAGACCCGCTCGGGGAACTCGCGCGCGAAGTTGAGCAGCCCGGTCGACGACGCCATCGCGGCGGTGATCGCGACCACGTCCGGGTGCCGCGACGCCGCCGACAGCACCGCCTCGCCGAGGACGTCCGTGTACGTCAGCTCGGTGCTGCGGGGCCGCCCGGTCAGCGGATCGGTCTGGGCGCTGACCTGGTGGAGCTTGTCGATCTCGTCGTCGACCGCCGGCCCATAGCCCCGGCCCTTCTCGGTGACGGCGTGGATGACGGTCGGCGCCTTCAGCCGCTTCGCCCGTCGCAGGAGGTCCTCCAGCGCGTCCAGGTCGTGGCCGTCCACCGGCCCCGCGTACTTCAGGCCCAGGCTGTCGAACACCGTGGACGGCTGGAGCAGCTGCTTGGCCGACTCCTTGAACCGGAACGCCGCCACGTTCGCCTGCGGCCCGACCAGCGGGATGTCGCGCAGGCGGTGGGAGATGCCCTCCTTGACCCGCTCGTAGCGCGGGTCGATCTGGAGCTGGGCCAGGTGCCTGGCCAGGCCGCCCACCGTCGGCGCGTACGAGCGGCCGTTGTCGTTGAGGACGATGACGAGGTTGGGCGGCTGCAGGTGGGCGATCTGGTTGAGCGCCTCGTACGCCATGCCGCCGGTCAGCGCGCCGTCGCCGATCACGGCCACCACGTGGCCGGGGACGCCGCCGCGCAGGCGAGCCTCGGCGATGCCCAGCGCGTAGGAGAGCGAGGTCGACGCGTGGCTGTTCTCGACCACGTCGTGCGAGCTCTCGGCCCGCGACGGGTAGCCGGAGATGCCGCGCGGCTGGCGCAGCGTGGCGAAGTCGGCCGCCCGCCCGGTCAGCAGCTTGTGCACGTAGGCCTGGTGTCCGGTGTCCCAGACGATCGCGTCCTTCGGGCTCTCGAACACCCGGTGGATCGCCAGGGTGAGCTCAACCACGCCGAGGTTGGGGGAGAGGTGGCCGCCCGTCTTGGAGACGTGCTCGACCAGGAAGGACCGGATCTCGGCAGCCAGCGATTCGAGCTGGTCGTGGGTGAGCTGGCGCAGGTCGGCGGGAGCGAGGATCGTCTCGAGCACTGCTACCAAGCCTAACGGCGGCCAACCGAGAGCGGTTCCGGGGAACCCACAGGGACCGGGCCCGACGGAGTTCGCGGCTTGTGGCGGCGCGTCCGTGGCCCGAACATCGAGCCGTCCCACGAGCGCATGGGGGTCCGTCCGTCCGCGTAGCGAAGAGAAGCCGTTGGCGCGCGCATGACGTGGGACGAGAGGAGTGGGGATGTCTCGACCGATCAGGCTCCGGCGTCTCCTGGTGCTGCTCGGCCAGGCCGCGATCGCGGCCGGGACGATCGTCGCGGTGCAGCCGGCCGCGCCGGCGGCAGCCCAGGAGCCGCCGGCGCAGACCGCCGCGCCCGCCGCCGCGCAGGCCGCGCCGGACTTCGACGTCCGCGCCTCGCGGAGCCCGATCGTGCGCCGCCTGGCGCCGGCACGCGTCGCGTCCAGCGCCCTGGGCGGCGCGACCGTCGCGCAGAACGAGTCGGGCCTGCCCGCGTCCGTGATCAACTACGGCGGCTACCTGACCGATCCCAGCGCCGCCTCGCCCGAGGAGATCGCGCGCGGCTACCTGGCCGCCCACGCGGACGTGTTCCAGCTCGGCGCGGCCGACCTGGCCAACCTGGTCGTCGACTCGCAGGCCACGACGCCGGCCAACGGCGTCACCCAGCTCGTGCTGGTCCAGCGCGACGCCGGCCGCGAGGTCTTCGGCTCGTCCCTGCTGTTCAGCATCGACGCCCAGGGCAGGGTGCTGACGATGGGCGGCGCGTACTACCCGGGCCTGTCGGCGGCGGCGCAGCCCGCCATCTCGGCGGCCGATGCGGTGCGCGACGCCGCCGGGGCCGTGGGCGCGGAGCCGCGCGACGCGCTGGCGCCCACCGAGGAGCAGGGCGGGGCCGCCAGGCGGACCACGTTCGCCAACTCGCTGGCCGAGCCCGGAGTGCAGGACCCGTCGCCGGTCACCGCCGAGCTGGTCACGTTCCCGATGGGCGGGACGAGCGGCCGGCTGGCCTGGCAGACGGACACCGAGGTGAGCGACGTCGGCTGGTACCAGAGCGTGGTCGACGCCGGCACCGGCGAGCTGCTCTACCGGCGCAACTACTACCAGGACGACGCCGAGGGCAAGGTCAGCCCCGGCGAGAACCCGAACAACTCACCGCGCCAGGTGGTGCCGTTCACGGGGGACCCGGCGTTCGACAGCGCCGGCTGGGTCAGCGGAACGGTGACCGCCGGCAACAACGTCGTCTCCTACCAGGACCTGAACAACACCAACACGGTCGGCTTCCAGCCGACGGCCCCCGACCAGCACTTCGACTTCGCGTTCAACAACGCGTATGGCGCCGGTGACCACACGGACGTCACCACCGACGCGAGCGCGGTCGTGACGCAGGAGTTCTACTACGCGAACTTCTATCACGACTACCTGTACCGGCTCGGCTTCACCGAGGCGTTCCGCAACTTCCAGGTCGACAACTTCGGCCGCGGCGGCGTGGGCAACGACCCGGTGCTGGCCGAGGCCGACGACGGGTTCAACATCGGCCGCCGGAACAACGCCAACTTCGCCACGCCTCCCGACGGCCGCAGCCCGCGCATGCAGATGTTCACGTTCACCTCGCCGCCGTTCGCGTTCACGGACGGCGACATGGACGCTGACGTGATCTTCCACGAGTCCACGCACGGCCTCTCCAACCGCCTGGTCGGCGGCGGCCGCCTGGGCAACGGCGTCCAGACCGGCGCCATGGGCGAGGGATGGAGCGACTCCGTCGCCGCCTCGATCGACAACAACGCGGTGATCGGCGAGTACGTGACCGGCAACAGCGTCACCGGCATCCGGCGCGTCGCGTACGACCACAGCCCGGAGGTCTACACGGACCTCTGCAACCAGGGCTGCGAGGTGCACCGCGACGGCGAGATCTGGGCGACGGTCCTGTGGGACATGCGGACGAAGCTGATCCAGAAGTACGGCTTCGACACCGGCAAGCACCTGCACGAGCTGCTGCTGGTCGACGGCATGAAGAGCACCGTCACCGCGCCCTCGTTCCTGCAGGCGCGAGACGGCATCCTGGCGGCCGACATGGCCGACAACGCCGGCGCCAACCAGTGCCTGATCTGGGGCGTGTTCGCCGGCCGCAGGATGGGGTTCTCGGCCTCGTCCAGCGTGGACCAGCGCACGGTCACGCCGGGCACCGACGTGCCCGCGAGCTGCGTCTCGACGACCGCCCTGACGTCCTCGGCCAACCCAGCGGTGACCGGGCAGACGGTGGCCATCACCGCCGCGGTGACGGGCCCCGGCACCGGCGGCGAGGGCAGCGTCACGTTCCAGGACGCCGGCGTCGCGCTGGGCACCGTGCGGCTGGCTGGCGGCGCCGCGACCCTGACGACCGCGGCGCTGGCGGTCGGCAGCCACGCGATCACCGCCGCGTACAACGGCGACGGCAACCTGGCGCCCAGCTCGGCCATCCTGACGGAGATGGTCCAGCCGGACGCGACGATCACGACGGTGACCTCGTCCGCAGGCCCGGCGGTGTTTGGGAACGCGGTGACGCTGACGATCGGCGTCGCGGCCGCGCCGCCCGGCTCGGGCACGCCGACGGGCACGGTGACCGTCCGCGACGGCGCCGTCACCCTGGGCACGGCGACGCTGGACGGCGGCGCCAGGGCGAGCGTGACGACGGCCGGCCTGCAGGTCGGCACGCACGCGATCACGGCCGCCTACGGCGGCGACGGGAGCTACCTGGCCGGCACGTCGGCGCCGCTGGCCCTCGTGGTGGGCTGCGCCTCGACCGTGACCGGCACGATCCTGGGCCGGCTCGACGTGACCACCTCGACCTGCCTCGACGGCGCCACCGTCCGGGGCGGCGTCACCGTGGAGCCGGGGGCGGCGCTCTCGGTGAGCGCGTCCCAGATCTCCGGCGCCGTCACCTCGAGCGGCGCGAAGGCCATCACGGTGTGCGGCAGCACGCTCCAGGGCTCGTTGTCGATCTCCGGCACGACCGGTTTCGTCCTCCTCGGGGACGCCGGCGACGACGGGTCGCCCGCGTGCGCCGGCGGCTCGTATGCTGGCGCCGTGACCCTGGACGGCAACGGCGGCCAGGCGGAGGTCAGCGGCAACCGGCTGTCGGGCGCCCTGACCGTGAACAACACGAGCGGAGCGGGCCCGAACCCGGACCACCCGGCGACAGAGATCGAGGGCAACACGATCCGCGGCGCCCTGAACTGCAGCGGCAACGCGCCTGATCCAAGCGACGATGGGCGCCCGAACGCGGTGACGGGCGCCAGGACCGGCCAGTGCGCCGCGTCCGGCTTCTGACGACGGCCCTTGCGGGAGCGCGCCCATCCGGGCGCGCTCCCGTCCTGCTGCTCGCGCTGGCGGCCGGCGTGGTCCTGGCGGCGTGCGGCGCGACCGGCCGCGGCTCGTCTGGCGCCCCGTCGCCGTCGCCCGCGGCCAGCGCGGCGCCCGTGCCGGCGATCATCACCGAGGCCGACGGGGGGAGGACGTTCCGCGTCGCCGCGGGCGACGCGCCGCACCTGCGCCTCTCCGGCCAGTGGGTGTGGACGGAGCCGCGCACGACGGGCCCGATCGGACTCAACCCCATCGAGTACTTCCGCGACCCCGGCTACAGCGAGTGGACGATCAATCGCAGCGGCGCGGGACAGGCGACGATCCACGCCAGCGGAAGGCCCAACTGTCCGCCCAACACGACGTGCCGGCAGGGCCCGGTAGCGTTCGCGGTGACGCTCGTCCTCGAATAGAACCGGGGCTCATCTACACTCGCGACATGCACGGTGAGAAACAGTTCGGCTTCGACACGCTGGCCGTTCACGCCGGCCAGCGGCCCGATCCCGTCACCGGCGCCCGGGCAGTCCCCATCTACCAGACCGGTGCCTACGTGTTCGAGGACACCGATCACGCGGCCAACCTGTTCGCCCTTCAGCGCTTCGGAAACATCTACTCGCGGATCATGAATCCCACCACCGCCGTCTTCGAGGAGCGGATCGCCGCCCTGGAGAACGGCATCGGGGCGGTGGCCACCGCGTCCGGCCAGGCCGCCCAGCACCTGACCATCTTCACCCTGATGCAGGCCGGCGACGAGTTCGTCAGCTCGCGGACGCTGTACGGCGGATCGTTCCAGCAGTTCGACGTCAGCTTCCGGAAGATGGGCATCGACGCCCGCTTCGTGGACAGCTGGGATCTCGACCAGTGGAGGGCGGCCGTCACGCCGCGGACGAAGGCGTTCTACGCGGAGACGCTGGGCAACCCGACCATCGACGTGATCGACATCGAGGCGCTGGCCAACCTCGCCCACGAGGTCGGGGTGCCGCTCATCGTGGACAACACGTTCGCGTCGCCGTACCTCTGCCGGCCGCTGGAGTGGGGCGCCGACATCGTGGTCCACTCGGCCACGAAGTACATCTGCGGGCACGGCACGACGATCGCGGGCGTGATCGTGGACGGGGGCCGGTTCCCGTGGGACAACGGCAAGTTCCCGGGCATGACCGAGCCGTCCAAGGGCTACCACGACCTGCGCTTCTTCGAGTACTTCGGCGACTTCGGCTGGCTGATGAAGTGCCGGGCCGAGATGCTGCGCGACTACGGGCCGACGATGGCCCCGTTCAGCGCGTGGCTGCTCCTCCAGGGACTGGAGACGCTGCACGTGCGCATGGACCGGCACGTGGCCAACGCGTCGGCGGTGGCGGAGCGGCTGGAGCGCCACCACGCGGTCGAGTACGTCAACTACCCGGGCCTGGCGTCGAACCGCTACCACGACCTGGCCCGCAAGTACCTGCCGAAGGGCCCGGGCGCGATCTTCACGTTCGGCATCAGGGGCGGCAGGGAGGCGGGCAAGCGCTTCATCGAGTCCGTGCAGCTGTTCAGCCACCTGGCCAACGTCGGCGACGCCAAGTCGCTGGTGATCCACCCGGCGTCGACGACGCACCAGCAGCTCAAGGACGAGGAGCTGCGGGCGGCCGGCATCGGGCCCGAGCTCATCAGGGTGTCGATCGGGATCGAGGACCTCGAGGACATCTGGTGGGACCTGGACCAGGCGCTGACCCGCTCCCAGAGGGACGAGCCGGTGGAGGCGGCGGCGACGCACAACGGCCAGGGCCACTCGATCCTGTCGCGGGCGTTCGGCGCGCCGTACCAGGGCTAGGAGGAGACATCTCGTGAGCGCGGTCGGCGAGCGGAACGACTACGGGCTGACGGCCTGGGACCGGTACCGGATCCTGACGAGCTGCCGGACCATCGCGATGGTGGGGCTCAGCTCGAACTACTACAACGCCAGCTCGTTCGCGGCCATCTACCTGGACGCGAACGGCTACGACATCATCCCGGTCAACCCGGCGCAGGCCGGCAGGCGGGAGATCATGGGCCGGCGGGTCTACGCCAGCCTGCGCGAGGCCGCCGCCGACCACGAGATCGAGATCGTGGACGTGTTCCGCCCGTCGCACGAGGTGCCGGCGGTCGCGCGGGAGGCGGTTGAGACCGGCGCCAGGGTGCTGTGGATGCAGCTGGGCGTGGTGAGCGAGGAGGCGGCCGAGATCGCCAGGTCCGCGGGCCTGGAGGTGGTGATGGACCGGTGCTGCAAGATCGAGCACGCCCGGTTCTTCGGCGGCCTCCGGACGATCGGCCTGAACACCGGTGTGGTGACCAGCCGCCTGGCGATGCGCCTCCCGGAGGGCTGACCGTCCACGCCCCTCCCCCCTCGCGGGGGGAGGAGGCCGAAGGCCGGAGGGGGGTACTCCCAGGACAGCACGAACACGAGGTGTTCGTGCGCGCACTCGAGGACCTGGGATGGAGCATCTTGGACGATCTGTGGGCCGCAACAGCGACCTCACCGAGGACGAGGCGATGAGGCTCGCGTTCGACGAAGTCCACGCCCACAGGGCGGAGGTGCGAGCCCATCAGAGACCCACTCGCGGCAACCTTGGTTGAGCCGTGCGGAGCCTTGGGCTGATCCGCAGAAGCTGTCCGCGTCATGACTCCGGCCCGACTCGTCGAGGCCTGGCGAGCGGCCCCCCTCCGGCCTTCGGCCTCCTCCCCCGCGAGGGGGGAGGTGCCGTGAGCTTACGCGGACATCCCCGCCACCGCCTCTCGGACCGCGCGGTAGGCGAGCCCGGGGTCGCCCAGCAGGTGGCGCAGGCGCGCCTCCAGCGCGCCCACCGGCTGCAGGTTCTGCGGCGCCCTCGGGTCGCGGTGGGCCACCCCCGCGTAGCGGGGCAGGATCGCGGCCGCCTGGTCCACCACCCGGACGGCGGCCGGAAGGCCGGCCGACTCCGGCACCTCCAGGCGGACGATGCCGGTCCACGGGCCCGCGATCGGGCTGCCCGGCACCAGGCGCAGGTAGCAGGAGTAGCGCTCGCCGATCGCGAACAGGCTGGAGCGCTCGCCAGGGCGCAGCTTCGGCAGCTCGCGGTGGTGCTCCGGGCCGAGCAGGGCCCTGCTGTGCGTCTTGACGTAGCCCATCACGGGCAGGTCGCGGCTGCGCACGTAGTGCAGCGGGCCGTCCACCACGACCAGGTGCCCCTCCTCGCAGAGCCGCTCCGCGAGCACGCCCTCCTCCTGCCGCATCCGGAGCTGGAGCTGGCTCTTCAGCACCTCGGGGTCGTCGCCGTGCACCGACCGCGACTCCCACCGCCAGCCGCCCCTGATGTCCGGGATCTCGAACGGCAGGTCTCCGCCGCAGATGACCAGCCGGCGGACGCGCTCCCGCGTGAACGCCGGCCGCGCGCTCCCGTCCGCGACGACCGCGCCGCATGCGTGGCTGCCGGCCACGGCGCGGGCCACCCGCCCGGTGTCCGCCTCGAACCGGTACAGCGCGGCCTCCAGCCGCCGGACGCCGTCCACGAACGCGAGGCTCCGGTGCGGCCCGGCGTCGGACGGCTCGGCCGCGTGCCGGACCAGCCGGTCGCCGTCCTCGACCAGGTGGACGGCGTCGGACCCGGGATCGTCGGACAGCACGAGATACGGCGACCCGTACGTGCCGGCCCAATCCTCGACGTGGATGGTCGCCATGAGTCCGCCGATCGTAGCCGCCCGGCCGCTCTACCATGGCGAGGTGATCGACAAGGTGGTCGCCTCGATCGACGAGGCGGTGGCTGGCGTCAGGGACGGCGACGTCGTGCTGGTCGGCGGGTTCGGCATCGGGGGCGTGCCGCTGCACCTGGTCGAGGCGCTGGCCCGGCTGGGGCGCCGCGACCTCACGCTCGTCTCCAACAACTGCGGCACCGGCGAGATCGGCCTCGCGCTCCTCTTCAAGAACCACCTGGTCCGCAAGGCCTGCGCGTCCTTCCCCGCGCAGGCCGGCAACCACCACTTCGTCGCCGCCTACGAGAGCGGCGAGTGCGAGCTCGAGCTGGTGCCCCAGGGCACGCTGGCCGAGCGCCTGCGCGCCGCGGCGGCGGGGCTGGGCGGCTTCTACACGCCGACGGGGGCGGGCACCGACCTGGCGGCCGGCAAGGAGACGCGCGAGATCGACGGCCGGACGTACGTGTTCGAGAGGCCGCTCCGGGGCGACGTGGCGCTGGTCAGCGCCCACCGCGGCGACCGCTTCGGCAACCTGCGCCACCGCCGCTCCAGCCGCAACTTCAACCCCGTGATGGCGATGGCGGCGAGGCTGACGATCGCGCAGGTCGACGAGATCGCGCCCGCGGGCGCGATCGACCCGGACGACGTCCACACGCCCGGTATCTTCGTGGACAGGGTGGTCGAGGTCCCCGGAGGAGGAGGGCGATGAGCGAGCGGAAGCTGGGCTGGACGACCGCGGAGCTGGCCGCGCGGCTGGCCAGCGACATCCCCGACGGCGCGTACGTCAACCTCGGCATCGGGCTGCCGACCACGGTCACGGCGCACATCCCGCCGGATCGCGAGGTCATGCACCACAGCGAGAACGGGATCGTGGGCATGGGGCCGCCCCCGCCGGCCGGACAGGAGGACCCCGACCTGATGGACGCGGGCAAGAACCCCTGCACGCTGGCGCTGGGCGCGTCCATCTGCGACCACACGGTGTCCTTCACGATCATCCGGGGCGGCCGGCTGGACATCGCCGTCCTGGGCGGGATGCAGGTGTCCGCGCGCGGCGACCTCGCCAACTGGCGCGTGGCCGGCCAGAAGCTGGGCAGCGTCGGGGGCGCGATGGACCTCGCCGCCGGCGCCCGCCAGGTGTGGGTGATGATGACCCACACGGACAAGAGCGGCCGGCCCAAGGTCGTCCACGAGTGCACGTACCCGCTGACCGCCGCCCGGTGCGTCGACCGGATCTATACCACGCTGGCCGTGCTTGAGGTGACCGAGGAGGGCCTGGTCGCGATCGACCTGGCGCCGGGCGTGGACGCGGCGGCGTTGGAGGCCTGCACCGAGCCGGCCGTGCGGTACGCGGAGAGCGTGGCCCACTTCTGAGCGGCCCCCCCTCCGGCCTTCGGCCTCCTCCCCCGCGAGGGGGGAGGGGCTAGGCTAGGCGATGAACACGTGGACGGCTGAGACCAGGTTGTCGCCGTCGCCCCAGCCGCCCGCGTTCTGGGCCAGCGCCACCCGGGCGCCCTCCACCTGGCGGGCGCCAGCCCGGCCGCGCACCTGGGTCACCGCCTCGTGGATCTGGGCCAGGCCCGTCGCGCCGATCGGGTGGCCGCGGGCCAGCAGGCCGCCGCTCGTGTTGACCGGGCACTCCCCGCCCAGGCGGGTCGCTCCCGTCCGGATCAGCGCGGCGCCCTCGCCGGGCGCCGCCAGGCCCAGCTGCTCGTACAGCACCAGCTCCGCCGAGGCTGCCGCCTCGTGCAGCTCGACGCAGTCCAGGTCGTCGGGACCCAGGCCGGCCATCTCGTAGGCCGCGGCCGCCGCGGCCTGCGACACCCTCGCCGCCGGGCCCGCCGACCGGACCACTGACGCCGCGATCCGCACCGGTCGCTCCGACGCCTGGGCCACCCGGTCGCTGACCAGCACCGCGGCGGCCGCCCCGTCCGAGATCGGCGAGCACATCAGCAGGGTGAACGGCCACACGATCGGGCGGGACGCCAGCACCTGCTCGGCGGTCAGCTCGCTGCCGTACTGGGCGAGCGGGTTGAGCATGCCGTGGCGCTGGTTCTTGACCACCACCTCGGCGAAGTCGTGGACCGTGGCGCCCGTCGCCTCCATGTAGGCGACCGCCGCCTCGGCGTACAGGTCCATCAGGAACGAGCGCTCGGCTGGCTG
>Ga0066903_100001284_pt1 | contig 18060 bp, 12 predicted proteins | sample PanSoiMetaGPlot1_FD_67491 | JGI IMG/M metagenome (GOLD analysis project Ga0066903, IMG submission 67491) | Tropical forest soil microbial communities from Panama analyzed to predict greenhouse gas emissions - Panama Soil - Plot 1 (version 2) | ecosystem: Environmental > Terrestrial > Soil >... | reverse complement strand
GGCCTGGTGCAGGAGCGCGTGCGAGCGGATCAGCGAGAGGACGGCGCGGAAATCGCGCCGCAACCTGACTGCGACCGGAGGGACCAGCTCCGCGAGCATGGGGGCGTAGGGGATCGCAATGCGGTGCTCGGCGGTTTCGAGCCAGACCTGGAGGTCGTGCCAGCGGGCGAAGTCAGGCTCGCTGAAGTCGTCGTCGGCCAGACGCGAAAGCACAAGCCTGGTCTGATCCGATGTATCGGTCGCCGTGAGCGAGAGCAGGCGAGTCTCGTTCTCGGGATGGAGCGAGACCGAGGTCGTGGAGACGATCAGTCCGGTTGGCCCTTGACGCTCGACGAGCCGCGTCTTCAGTTCGCCGTCCGTTCCTTTCTCGACTGTCTCGTAGCGAACGCAGCCCTCCGAGAGCAGGCTGCGCACGAGGTAACTGGCGAAGTCGCTCTCAAGACCGGCAGCCTCGAAGAGGACGAGGAAGCGGTGACGGAGCGACTCGGTCCCGTAGGCGAGCGCTCGTTCGCTCATCGCCGTGAGCAGGTAGTAGGCCTGCGGCGGGAAGAAGTCGAGCACGCGCTCGATCGACCACGACTTGCCCGACGAGCTTGGCCCCTTGATCGCAAGCGAAGGAAAGCGGTCGAGGAAACGGCCGGTGATCGAGAGGTAGATCAGCTTGCACAGTCGTCGCTCGCCGACCACACCGGCGCCGTCGAGCTCGCCCTCGAACACCTCGAGAATGCGTGGCTCCCGTGCAAGCTCACCGGCCCGCTCCCAGGCAGCCCTCGCCCGGATCGCGGCTGAGATCCGCTCATGCTCCGCGTAGGGAATGGCGGCTTGCAACGCCTGCTCGAACCGGCCTGGGAACGCCTCCCGATCCTGGAGATAGAACTCGGAGACGTCCTTCGCTCCCGGAAGCGAGACGAGCTTGACGGTCGGGAGCAGCGGGCGGTCGTCGACCGGCTCTTCCTGCCACTGGTCGTACGTCTGGCCCATCCAGTCCGGTACGCGCTCGAGGATGATCTCGGTCGGCCCGGTCTCGCCACGAGCGTCGGTCTTACGGCGGCCGGTCGTGAGCATCGAGCCGGCGAGCCGGTCGAGGATCATCTGTCCACCCCGGTCCGGCTCGATCACGAAGTACACGGTCCCTATCCCCTCCAGCTCAGGGGCATCACGATCGTCCTTCCAGTTGCCCGCCCCGGGGATCCCGAGCGCCGGAATGCCCGCATGCCAAAGCGTCTGCGCGCAGCTCTCGCCCTCGACGAGGACCACGTAGTCGAGTTCGCGAGCCATCCGCAAGCGCGTCAGCCCGTACAAGCACAGCTTCGAGCGTTGCTTCCAGCGGAACTTGTCCTCGCCTGCGAGTGAGATACGGAAGCGAACCGCCCGCTCGTTACCGTCGGCGTCCACGTAGGGCATCCGCACGGCCGGCACATCCGCGTACTTCGCATCGGAGAGCCCGAGCGAGCGGAGGAACTCGACCGGCAGACCCTTCACCCCGGCATACGCCTCAAGGGTGCACGCGCACACCCCCTCCTGATTGGCCTGCAACGGTGCAACGGTGTCCCCCTCGGCAGCTGCAACGCTCGAGTGCGAGGCAGGCTGCGGCCTTCCGCGGGGCTGTTGCAGCGTTGCACGCGCATCAGCAGGGGTAGCGCGAGCGTCCTCCGGGAACAGGTCGCCCATCTCCAAGCCGACGGCGTACACGATCGCCTCAGCCGTGCAGCCAGCGAAGCACTTGATCAGCACGCGACCGTCCACGCCCTCCGAGACCGACAACGACGCCTTCTTATCCTCATGCGCCGGACAGCGCGCGGTCCAGCCCGAACCGGACTTACGAACACCCTGCAACAGCCCGAGAACCCTCGACACCGCGTCGGTCATCTCTGCTCCTTCGCGTCCTGGCGATCAGACTCAGCCGCGTCGGCGAGGAGCGCGGACGAGATGGCGAGGGCTCGACTGCCGCTGATATCGGAGGGGTCGTCAGAGGGATCTCTCTCGGCCCGCGCTGACAGTCGGTCCTCGATGAAGCGGCACAGGTCAGCGGGACGAACGCGGACGCGGACACCAATGCGGACGACGGGGAGAAGACCGTCTGCGATGAGCTGACGGACAGTCCTGACCGAGAACCGCAGATGATCGGCCGCTTCCGGGACGGTCAGAAGCGGGGTCATGGGCCGCTCGGGTCCTGTCTGTAGGCTCTGCATCGGGCTTCATCGCGATTCTCCGGTCTGCATTTGCGTCCGCCCGCAAAAGACACAAAACGCCGCCAGCGGAAGCCCGCGACCCTCGCTTTCCTCCGCCGGCTCTACTACGGCTACCCACTCGGGCACCCCGAACTGCATGGCTACTGGGACCGGATCGCCGCCACGTTGCAAGATCGCATCGACTTCCTGACCTGGGCTGGACGCGACGATGTGACTGACGCCACGGCGATCCTCACGGAAACCGAGCACCTGCTGCTCAGCGACCGCTCAAGCGACGCGCGCCCCGCGATCGTGGCGATCAGCACGATTCTCGGCACCCGCCACGACACCGCGGCCGAGCCCGGCTGGGAGACGCTTGCGCCGAAGGCAAAGCAGCTCCTCTTGGCTCGCCGCGGCGCGATTCCCACCTACAACTGGGTCGAGGAGCGATATAAGCCGCAGCCGCTCGCAGCCGGCCTGCTCAAGCTCATCGACAATGGCGAACTCGGTGACCTCCGCCAGTACACCGCGGCAGCTCGCGAGAACCTTCGCCGACGACAACTCGGCCAGCCCCAACGCTGGGACGGGCAACATCCGCACGATCGCGACCGCGACATCGACGGCCACGCCGAAGGCCAGGCTCTGTACCGAGAGACCCACGAGCGAAACGGACGGCTGACCGCTGATCTAGCGGGACGGCTCAGGACGCTCGCCAAGCGCGCCCGGGACCGCGGCGACCTGCCGGAAGACTTCCTTCAAGTAGTCAAAAAACGCGATCGCGTCAGGCGCGCTTCACACCACAGGTAACATTTGCAACACCTCGTTCCTGCTCCGGAGACAGCGATACATGAGGCGCGCACCCGATCTCACCGACGCCGATCGAACCGAGCTCGACCACGCGCTCAGAAGAATCGAGGACGCGGGAATCCAGGTAGCAGCCGAACTGGGCATCGACGTTGCCGCGGAACGCGACTGCCGCGGCCGAGCCCCAGCGCTCACATTCCGGGCGCGCGGATTCGCGCCCACCCAACGCTCGCCCGTGGAAACAGGGCCGGATACGAGTCCCGGCTAGCCGGCTGCAAGCGACCAACTACGTTCACCCTCCCCACCGGCCCGGTCGCCCGCTGCGACATGCTTCGTGGCACACGAGCTCGCACCGCGGCGCGCCGGCTCGCCGACCTCCCGCCCGGGAGCCCTCTCTCGCGCTCGCGCGCGAGTGTGCGGGGGAAAGGGCGCGTGCGTGCCTACATACCAAGCCTGCTCGCAGTCGGACTGCTGGTCACCCTCCCCGCCGTCCCCCCTCGCGCGCGCGGGCGCGGGACAGGCCGTGCGTGCCGCGCACCGAGCGCTAACTGGGAGACCGAGCGTTCCGCGGCTCCGCCGCTAGCAACACCAAGTAGTCGAGGGCATCGTTGAGTCTCTGCCGCCTATGGATGCGCTTGTCAGCCGGTCCAGTAGAGAACTTGACTCCAATGGGAGGCGCGTGGATCATGCTGTCAAGCAGCGCAAGGGGGTTGGGTGCCAGGCTGTCAATGCTGCTGCGGCGATACCTCGTTGGCGTTTGGCCGACGCGGGGTCGTTAGTGGTTGGTCGCGGCTCGGCGGCGTCGCAACGCTGGTGGGGAGTGCTCTGCCAACCACTTCCCGGTCTCGAGACCGGACAGGTTCGCAATTACTCGCCGTCACCAGCCTGTAGTGCTCGAGGTGTTCTGGATAGAGCTGGAACGAACACAGGCGCGGGAGGGGGACTAAGGCGATGCCGCAAGATTTCAACACGCTAATGATCACCGACAGCAAGAACCACATCGGGGCCGACAACTTAAAGGCGACTGACGCTCGGTTTGTCTACGCGACGATCGTTGAAGTGAATACGGTCGACGCGTTCATCGCTGAGCTGCGCAAGCCGCTTACAACAGGCGTTCTCGTGCTAGCGCTGAGCGGAGATAAAAACGGCGCAATTGAAATCGAGGGCTCGCCGCTTGACCTAAAGAAACTGACCGGCGTGAAGCTGGTGGTTCAGGATGTCATCTTTCTTGAAGGCATCTCGCCCAAGGCGTTCGTTGGGGCCGCGACTTTAAAGGCTAAGCTGATCGAACCGGGCAGCAGCGGCGGGGTCAAAGACGAGTGGGAACTGTCGCTGCCAAAGGTCGCCGTAGTCGTAGATGGCAACGACAAGCTGACGCATGAAGTTGCTGGTACGAAGGGTGATGACGGGTTTCTGCACTTCGTCACTGTCCAGAAGAAATCCCCGAAAGGCGCGAAAAGCGAGGTCATTCTTCGCGCGAAGCTTGTCACCGGCGACACTGCGGAAAACCTGAACCAACTGAAATGGGACTCGCCGAAGTACAGGGACCCCAAGGATCAGCGGACCGTGCGGATCTCGCGTGAGAAGTCGGACAGGGTGCAGATCCCTTTGGTGTTCAAGGGTAAGGTGGTCAAGCAGGTCGTCATCTGGATCGTGTGGTGCGAACTGACCCCGCTCATGACCTCTAACTCGCCGCTCATCCCTGGGGACGAGCTTGGCACGCTGCAGCCACGGACGACCGGGCCGCCGCAACTCCAGGCTCTTGGCTACGTCGACTGGCTGATCACAATCCAACCTCCCGGAATCATCTCGGATGCGGACCGACCGGACCTCGAGCACCCAACGAAACAGCAGGTGCTGCCCGGCGAATTGGTTGTTCCGAACCCGTTCTTCGGCTGGGACCTCGCGACCGACGAGCGAGTCTTCCGGAAGAAGGTGACACCAAAAGGTAAGCACGTCGTACTGAGTGGCAAAAATGACCCCGGTGGCATGTACCGATGGCCGAACGGGGACGCCGAAGGGCTCTCGACACTCGATTCGACAAACGACCAGGTCGAGAACCCCTACACGTCTAAACCACCGTTTCACGGCTGGCCGTGCCGCTGGACGGAGTCCTTCGAGGACAGCTACGGCGACCCTGGGGAAGTCCGTGGCTTCCACAGACAAGGACGCGTCTTCGAGCGCGTCCAACTCGGCACTACCTGGTACCGCTGCTCCGAGATCAAACGCTTGCGGCTAAAAGCCAGCGCCAAGAAGACGACCGCAGGCGAGTGGAAGCCGGAACCCGGCGTGGATCCAGTCTTCCAACCCGACAACAAGAACTGGTAGCCAGGCAAGCGCAATACGCGCGGCGGGCCCTGCTGGTGGCATCCTCCGACGGTGGGTTCTTCCGCGTCTGACGCGCCGATTCCGTACATGCGGCGCACGCGCGAGTGGTATCTGGCGCTCGGCTACGGCAACCCGTACGAGTGGGCTCACTTTGAGGAGGTGCCGTTCCACCCGCTGCAAAGGCCTCTGAGCCTTGCGCGGGTGGCGTTGATCACTACCGCTGCGCCGTACCGGGCTGGCAAGGGTGACCAGGGCCCGGGTGCGCCGTACAATGCGCAGGCGAAGTTCTTTTCTGTCTATTCAGGCGACACCAGCGTCGACCATGACCTGCGGATCGCGCATGTCGCGATCGACCGCAAGCACACCAGCATGGAAGACAGCGGCGCCTGGTTCCCGCTGCCGGCGCTGCGCAAGCAGGCGGCGTCAGGGCGAGTGCGACTCGCCCGCCGTTTCCACGGCGCGCCCACCAACCGCAGCCAGCGACACACGACCGAGGTCGATGCCCGCGAGATCCTCGCGCGCTGCCTGGAAGACGATGTCGATGCGGCCATCCTCGTGCCCAACTGCCCCGTCTGCCACCAAAGCGTCAGCCTGATCGCACGCCATCTCGAAGCGAACGGCATCTCCACCGTCGTCATGGGCTGCGCCAAAGACATCGTCGAGCACTGCGGCGTCCCCCGCTTCCTGTTCAGCGACCTCCCGCTAGGGAACAGCGCCGGCCGACCACACGATCCGGAATCTCAACAGTTGACGCTCGAACTCGCCCTTGGCCTACTCGAGACCGCAAAGCGACCACGCACCACCGTCCAGTCACCCCTGCGTTGGAGCGACGACGACAGCTGGAAACTCGACTACTGCAACCCCGAACGATTGAGCCCCGAGGAGTTGGAAAGGTTACGCGCGGAGTTCGACGAAGCGAAAGCAGCCGCCCGCGAGGTCCGCGAGACCACTTCAACTACCTAGCGCGACCACACTCCCGACCCTCGCGCGCGTCGGCGCGTGCGTGCGCACGGGAGAGGAGCGTGTGCTTCAGTCGACCCTCTAGCGGCGGCCACCCGGCGGAGAACGGCTAGAGCAGAATCGCCCTCCCCCGCGGCCCTCCTTCACGCGTGCGCGCGCGAGTGTGCGGGGAAGCAGCGCATGCCTGTCGACCCCGGGGGAAGCAGCGCATGCGTGCGCTCGAGAACGTTCGTGTTCAGGACGAGAGGATCCTCAGGCAAACGGCTTAAGGGCCACTGAAGGTCGTCAAGACTCGGTCGGCGGCCCGCCCTTCAGCCCATCGCCAACGTCGTCCACGCTCCGGCCGCCGAGCAGCTCCAGAGGGTCGTCTTCGCGTTTGCCTGGTCGTACTGGACGACGAGGCGCCCAACGAACGTGGAGTTGTTGCAGTCGGCCGCTGGCGGAGGGTTGCTGCTCGTGATCATCGGCAGTTGGAGATAGGCGCCGTAGCTGCTCGCCGGCTTTCCCAGCTGCAGCTGGCTCTGCGGCGTCGTCGTGCCGATGCCGACCTTGACGACGGAGGGGACCAGATGCCCTGGCACTCCCACGAGCTTGGGAGGCCGCCCGAGCACGAGGGCATCGCTCTCCCCGACGACGGCATCGGCGCCAACGGCGGTCGCGTCGCTCAGCTGGCTTGGTCCGTCGGGGCCGGCGTCGGCTCCCAGGAACGTGTTCTTGGAGCCGCTGACGTTCGCGTTTGCGAACTGCTGCGTCACACCAGCGAAGTGACCCAGAGCCGTGTTGTCGCTCCCTGTGGTGTTGAAGCCGAATGCAGCGGCACCCAGAGCGGTATTCCCGGCCCCCGTGGTGTTGTCTTCCATGGCACCCCATCCCGAGACGGTGTTGTCACTACCCGTTGTGTTCGCGTCCAGCGCCTCGCCGACGGCTGTGTTGTGCGTGCCCGTTGTGTTGAGGTACATGGAGGTGACGCCAACTGCGGTGTTGTCCTCACCAGTGGAGTTGTTGGCGAGTGCCGCAAGCCCGAGGGCGGTGTTGCGCGACGCTGTCGAATTCGAGAGCAGGGCCTCGGACCCGACAGCAGTATTGTCGTGCCCGGTCGAGTTCGAGAACAGAGCGTGGAATCCGTCCGCGGTGTTGTGAAAGCCGCCGTTCTCGCCTGCGAGCGCTCCAGTGCCGGTCGCCGTGTCCGTGGGAGCGAGTGCAGCGCTTGCCGTAGATACCGCAACGAGTGCGGCGCCCAACGCCGTCAGGCAGACGAGGCGAATGTGTCGACACGAGATCATTCTCTCTCCTTCCGGTTTCGGTCACCGCATTCGTCCACCGGCAGCTGAAGGAGCGCTGAAGGTCTGCTCGTGGGAGGCCTCGGGGCCCACGGAGGCCGCAGGCCCCGAGGACGGCACCCGCTAGTGGCTAGCCGAAGATCTTCCCCACCCAGATGCCGTAGCTGCCGTTGCTGGTCGAGACGCCGTCGGTGCTACGCGCGTACTCGTGGACGATCCAGATCCCGTCCGCTTCCTTGCCGAACGCGAAGTCGACCGAGGCGCCGGCGAGATCACCCCACCGCGTCGGCACCAGATTTCCGTACTTGTCCAGGAGCGGATTGTTGTTCGAGTCCGTGAGCTGCGTTTCCGTCGCCTCGCCGGCCTTGAGCAGGCGCCCGCCGCGCATGGTCGCCTCGTCGAAGATCCAGGCGTTGTAGCGGATGCTCGCGTACGCGTTCGGCCCCACGATCGCATACACGACGACCGAGTCGTTGTTCTTGTTCACCTCGAGGGCGGGCCAGCCGAACGAGCCCGTCGATCCGGCACCGATCTCGAGCTGGCGCGAGCCGCCGTTCGAGCCGCTGGCCGGAGGCGCCGGGACGTTGGGGAAGTCCGACACCCAGAGACGGAGGACGCGCACGCGCGCCAGTTTCGTGCTGCCGGCATCGTCGAGCGTGACGTAGAGGAACCACCTCCAGACGACCTTGAGGGGCCAGTTGTGGAGGTTGTTGAATGCGATCAGGTTGGTCGGCTTGCCGTCCTTCTGTACCGAGTTGGCGGGGTCGACGAGCGGCGTCGGGAGCGGCACCTCGGCCGACGTCACCTGCTGCGTCGGCTGGAGCAGGTCGGTCACCTTCCAGATCACCAGCTTGGACGCGCCCTCGACGCTGACGAGGTAGGAACCGCCGGGATCGGGATGCGCGAGGGTCGGCTGCACGATCGAGCCCGGGCACGACCCGTCGGGATTCTGCAGGCCGCCGCTTGCGCACGCGGTGCCGTCCGCGTTGATCAGCGGGTACAGGTGCCAGCCCTGGACGGTCGGCCCCTGGTCGGCCGCCATGTCGTCGGCGTTGTAGAGGGCGATGTGCGGATACGAGCGGGTGGCGCTACTGACGGAGACGCTGACGTCGACCGTCGTCGCGTTGATCCCGATGCTCGGGTAGTCGCCCATGTCGCGCGGCTGATACGGCGGGCTGTGCTTCTTCCAGCCGACGGCGGCGTCCCAGTAGTAGAGGTACCAGCCGTGCGTCGGGTCCTCGTCGGCCGACACGGCGAGGCCGACGACCATCCGCTCCTCGTCTGCCGGGAGCGTGGTCGCGCCCTTGACGCAGGGGCCGGAGGGATCCTGTGGGTCGGGTATACAGGTGCGATAGGCGCCCGTCGCGACCGTCCAGAATCGCTTCCGATACGGGTCGAAGATGACGCGCAGGTCGTTGAAGTTGTCGATGTGCCCGTTTGCGTCCTTCGCGAGCTGGGCTGCGTCGATCAGCGGCTGGAAAAGCTTCGTCTCGTCGACGTAGTTGCAGGCGGACGGGTACGGCGTTCCGTCCTTCTTGTAGAGGAGCAGCCCCGTACCGACGCCGACCACGACGAAGGTGCTGGACACCGCGATCTGCGGGTCCGGCGGCGTCCCCTGCCCGGTGGCGGCGACGAGCGGCTGGCCCGGCGGACAGTTCGGCTGCCCCGTCATCGCCTGCCAGCTCACGCTCGGCGCCGGCGAGATCGGCGTGGATACGGCCCGGGGAGTCTGGGCGGCCGCAATCGACCTCGCTGCCGGCTCGCGGTGCGCGCTGTCCCCCTCGCCCTCCTCGCCCGGTTCGCCGAACTCGGGGCTGACGTTGCTGGGTGTCGTCGGGCCGGCTCGGAGCAGCCGACGAAGCTCCGCCGCCGTCACCGGCGGGCCGGCGAAGGCCGGGCCGGGAGCGCCGATCGGACGCGGGACGGCTGCCCTCACTGCGTCGGACTGCGTGGCGCCGACGAGCGCCGCGCTAGCCGCCAGAGCGGCGCCGACGAGCACGACGGCAGCTTTCCGGATGACGGTCATCTCGATCTCCTCTCCACGCTGACTGACGGTTGCCCCGATGGTCGGACGACGCGCTTAAGGACGGCTGAAAACGCCGCAGCGCCCTAGTGGAGTCGTCCGATATTGCCGGAGTCGAACTCTGTGAACCAGATGCCGGCAGGGCCTGCTGCGATGCCGATCGGATCGCTCGCCGGCGTCGGGACCCCCACCTCCTCAAAGTCGCTGGTCTTGATGTCCAACCGAAGGATCTTGTTACCGATCCCTTCCGTGAACCACATCGCGTGACGCGCCGGCGTCACGTCACCGAGCTGGGCGTTGGCAGCTGGAACGGCGTATTCGGTGATGACCCCCGACGTCGTGATGCGGCCGATCTTGTTCGCGTCGAGCTCGACGAACCACAGGTTGCCGTCCGGTCCCCGGCTGATGTGGGTCGGCCCACCGTCCGGCGTGGGGATGGGGAACTCGGTAACCACGCCGGAAGTGGTGATACGTCCGATGCTGCTGCCGGCTTGTTCTGCGAACCACAGATTTCCGTCGGGCCCCGCCACGATCCCGTTCGGTCCTGCGCCCGGAGTGATCGGGAACTCGGTGATGACGCCTGTGGAGGGGTTCAGCCGGCCGATCTGGTCGGGTTGGAATTCGGTGAACCAGATGTTCTTGTCGGGGCCAAGAGCCACGTGCTCGGGGCCACTCCCGGCTGTCGGGATCGGATACTCGGTGATCGCGCCCCCGGTCGTGATCCGGCCGATCTTGTTCCCGTCCTCCTCTGCGAACCAGACGCTCCCGAGGCCAGCCGTGATTCCGTGCAGGCCGCTGTCAGGGGTGGGGACCGGGAACTCGGTGACCACACCGGAAGGCGTGATCCGACCAATGCTGTTCGCCCCGAACTCTGTGAACCACATCTTGTGGTCGGGACCCGCGGTGATGAAGCGAGGCTCGCTTGCCGGGGTCGGCGTCGGGAACTCCTTGACGACCGGAGCCGCGCTGGCCGCGACTGCCAAGGACGCGAGCGCCAACAACGAAGCGGCGATGGCGCCGTGGATGAGCTTGTGGGTCTTCATGTCGTCGACCTCCTTCGGGCGTCGGCGGTTGCCCGGCCGACTTCTGTTTCCGGACGAGACGATCGTCAGAGGGCGCGCTTAAGGGCGGCTGAAGAGACGAGCCGGCGCCGACACGGACGCCGGCTCATCCGGGACTGGCCGACTATCCGCCAAGCAGCTCGAGCGGGCCGTTCGAGAGGCTCGAGACGCGGGTCGCGACGACCTTCAGGAAGCGCCACTCGCCCGCCCCGCCCGGGCCTACGGTGGCACCGTCGCAATTGACGACGGCGTCGCCCGGTTTGGCGAACTCGTGCACGACGCTCATCGTCAGCCTGCTCTCGTAACCGGCCGCGAACTCTCCGGCGAGGGCGGCTCCGGTCTCGTCGAAGTCCGCGCCGGCGTGCAGCTCGCACCGGACGGCGACCGCGGTGGGTGCGTCGATCGAGTCGACGTCGAGCGTCGCCGAGATCGCGTACTTTCCGGCCGGCAGCGCAAGCTCCGCGATCGGCGGGGGCAGGGACGTGAATCCCCCGCGCGGGAGCGGGACGGGCCCGTCATAGAAGCCGGCGACGACAGCCGTACCAGGGCCGACGTCGTCGGGGTTGCAGGTCACGCTCCCATCCTCGTGGATGGCGCTGATCGACGAGTCGCCGAGGGGGCCGTTCACGCAGGAGCTGGCCACACGGGACTGGACGGCCGAGGAGTCGACGGCGAGGCGGACGTCGCCGTTGTCGCCTCCGCCGGTCAACCCCATACCGGCGTCGACTGACGTGACGTCGCCGCCGGAGAGGCGCACCTGCGTCTCGCTCGATCCACATCGTGCGAGCGGCGTGTCGCCGACCGCGACCGACTCGATCTTGCCCTTCCTGCTGAGGCACCCGGCGTACGACGCCACCGCCCCGGCCTGCCGAGCTGCTACCGCGTAGGCAGCCGGCGCCAGGCCGACAAGCGCGGCCGCGCCGGCCGCGAGCATGCGTGTTCTCATGACGGTTCACGATCTCCTTCCTGGCATCGGGTCGCTCATCAGCCGGCGCAAAGGACGTACGGTTGGAACGTCAGGTCGTGGAACTCCGGAGTGCCGGCGGACGAGTTCTCTACGGTGAACGCAAAGCCGGTCGGCGTGTCTCCCTGACTCGCGGTCGCGCTCCCCGCCAGCGGCACGATGCCCACCACCTTCAGGAAGTGGAGGTCGGCGTCCGGCCCACCGTAGCCTGCCCCGGTCGCCTTCTCTCCCGGATAGCACCCGACGTTGAAGGTGACCGTGACGAAACCGACTCCGTCGTTGGCAGTGCGGACGACCACGCCCGCAGGCCCGGGCGGCCCGGGAGGACCGGGTAGGCCGGGTTCGCCCTTTGCGCCCTGAACGCCGGCTTCGTTCCAGTCGAGGGCAGCTTCGGTCAAGCCGCAGCTCCCCGTGTCGATCACCCGGAGCTGGCCGTTGCTCTGCTTGTAGCAGCCGTGGATCACTCCGGCGGCGTCCGGAATCGATGCGTAGGCGACCGATCCAGCGACCGCGAGCAGCGCCGCTACGGCTCCGAGCAATGCCCACTTCTTCATCTCTGCCTCCTTGGGTCACTTCTTTCGCCCAATCCGTCCAGAGCCCGCTGAAGGTGCGCTGAAGTCGGGCCGCCGGATCGGCTTGCCGGCTACCGGAGTGACCGGGAGGCGGTCGCCGACCTGACGCCGGGCGCCGACACGGTCGCCTGCAGTAATCCCGCACGTGGAGCGGGGATCTCGGTCGTCACCGTGCCGTCCTTGCCCAGGCGGCCCGCGTCGAGCCGCCTGCCGCCCGAGCGCAGCGAGTAGTGGACGAAGCCGTCGCCGCCCGGGACGGCGATCTCGACCACGGCGGCGTTGCCGCGGCGAGTCGCGGTCACGGCCGGCTTCGCCAGCGAGACGACCGTGTCCTGGCCGGCCTGCTGGATCAGGGTCGACGCACCGCCGAAGAGCGGGCCGCCTTCGAGCGACCGATCCGGCGACTCGTCGGCGGCATACCGGCCGGTGAGGCCGGCTCGGTTCGTGACCGTGAGCGAGAGCGGGACCACGAGCGACCAGGTGCCGTCGGCGTGCACCAGCGTCGAATACGTCTCGGGGTCTCCGATCCACGCCGGTGCGATGGGAGGCGCGCAGCGGGCGAGATCGACGTTCGAGGGCGTGCACACTTGGCCGCGGCCGGGTCTCTCGACGAGGACCACGCCGATCGCACTGCCGGGAACCCCGGTACCGGTGAAGGTGGTCGGCTCGCCGTAGACGGCGTGCCTGGGAGCCTGGACGCTGACCTGCTGCGGCAACTCGACGACGACGGCGTCGCCGGCCGGTCGCCCCAGCTTCCGGCAGGCGGTGTCGGTGCACGGCCTGATCGAGACGGCCGCGTGGAGCTTCGTGGGATCGGAAGGATTGATCGTGAAGGCCCCGTTGCCGGCCGCCCATGGCAGGAGATAGAGGCCTCCGTACTGGAAGGTGTACCTCGCGCCCGCCTTCCTGAAGGCCTGCACGACCGGGCGAAGGTCTAGCGTCGCCGCCAGCGCGTTCTTTGTCAGCCTAAAGACGAGCGAGATCCGCGGGCCTACGAGCCGCGCGATCTCGGGAGGGAGAGCGATCGAAGCTGTCATCAGTGTCTCGCCGGTGGTCGGATCGGTGCCGACGCCGGTCTTCGTCACCGGGTACTGGACGAAGCCGCTCGAGCCTCCGTCGACGTAATAGCCGATCCTCGTTCCCGTGGCGGCAGCCACCAGGACGCCCCCCTCGGCGTTCAACTGGCGGCGGTCGAAGTCGAACGTGACCTCGCCGGCCGACACGCGGGCTAGGTTCTTCGCTACCGGCCCGCGGCCGATGTCGGCAGCGGCAATCAGCCCGATCGTCGGAAAGGCGTGCGGCGCGCCGCTCGTGACGCGCTCGGAGGCCGTGACGCGGAAGCCCGGAAGCGCCGATCGAGCGTGGTCACTGATCGCCGAGCGGAACGGAACCGAGGCGGTCGCGGATTCCGTGTCCGGAGCGGACACGGCCACCTGGAAGGCGCCGCTCTCGCGAGGCGCCGGGATCGTCGCGGCGGCAGTCCCGCCGCTGGTCAGGCTGCCGCCGGAGACATCGTGCCCGCCGAAGCGCAGGCGGTAGTGCACCAGGCTGTCGCCGCCCTTGACGGTGATCCCGACTGCGAGCTCACGACTCTGACGCGTGAGCGTGACGACGGGCTTCGCGAGCCTGACGACCGTGTCTGTGGAGGCCTCCTGGAACACACTGAAGGCACCGCCGAAGAGCGGGCCTCCGTGCAGCGAATCGTCCGACTCCTCGACGGCCGAGTAGCGCCCGCTCGGACCGAATCCGTCGCCCAGCGCCGGTGTTAGCGGCACGGCCAGCGACCAGGTGCCGTCGCCGCGCACGGTCGTGTTGACCGTGTCGTCCCCTTCCCAGGCGGGGCCGAGCTTCGGCCCGCAGCGATGGGAACTGACCGTGTTGGGCGTGCAGTCCGGCGCCGGGCCGGGAAGGTTGGTATAGGCGACGGTGATCAACTTGCCGGGCACGCCGGTGCCCGTGAAGGGCGCAGGCTTACCGTAGACGGCGCGAGCCGGTGCCTGGACGCTCAGGTCCTGGGGGAGGGCGATCGCGATCGCGTCGCTCGCGGCGGGCCCGAGGCGTCTGCAGTTCCGGTCGGCGCAGGGCCGCGCCGAGATCGAGGCCCTGAACGGGGTCGACTGGAACGGGTTCCGGGCGGCGTTCAGCAGGTACAGGCCCACGTACTTGGCGGACCTCGTGTCGAGACCGGCCGCGCGAATCTTCCCGACGACGTCCTGCAGGTTCAGCGTGGCGACCAGATCACTGGGCGTGCTGTGTAAAACGAGCGGCACGACGGGTCCGATGGGGCGCCATTCTGGGGGCAGCTCGACGCGGGCGTGGACGACGTTTCCGTCGGTGAGCCCGCTCTTTCGCACAGGCATCTGCACGAGCGTCCCGCCGGTCGAGCTCCAGTCCACCAGATAGCCGAGAAGCGACCCGGGCGCGGCGCCGAACGCATTGCCGGCGCCCCCGTCGAGCTGACCATGGTCGAAGTGGAAGTCCAGCTCTCCCGTTGCCCGGGGGCTCTGATTCACGGCCACCGGCCCCTGACCGGAGTCGACGGCGGCGGTCAGCCCGATCATCGGGTAGGCGCCCGGCAGGCCGCTCGTCATGCGCTCGGTCGCGGTCACGCGGTAGTCGGTGAGCGCGACGCGTGCGTGGATCGGCCTGGCGGTCGCCTGGTCGCTGCCGCCCACGACCAGGGCGATGCCGGCCGCCGCGGCGGCGACCGCGGCGATCGCGGCAACGAGGAGCGTGCGGCGCCGCCGCGGCATGCGCCAGGGCTTGGCGGCCTGTTCGGGCAGTCGGAGCGCCGTCCGCGCGGCGGCGACCAGCTCGGCGCCGGTCGCGTATCGGTCAGAGGGGTCCTTGGCGAGCGCGCGGGCGAAGACGGCGTCGATCTCCTTCGGCAGCACGGGTCGGCGCTCGGTCGCAGGAGGGGGCGGATCGTGCAGCTGGGCATAGAGCGTGGCGACCTCGGAGCCCCGCGCGAACGGCGGCTCACCGACGAGGCATTCGTAGAGCAGGCAGCCGAGCGAGTAGAGGTCGGCGCGACCGTCGACCTGCTCGCCGCGGATCTGCTCGGGCGCCATGTAGTCGATCGTCCCGACCATCTGCCCGGCTCGGGTCGATGTCGCGCTCGCAGCGGCGGTCTTCGTCAGGCCGAAGTCCGCAAGGAACACGTGCTCCTCGCCCTCGTGGTCGCGTTCGAGCAGGACGTTCGAGGGCTTGACGTCGCGATGGACGAGCCCGGCCGCGTGGGCCGCGTCGAGCGCGCCCGCGAGCTGCAAGCAGAGCGCGATCGTCCGGTCGGCGGGCAGCCTGCCGCGCGAGTGGAGGAGCGCCTTCAGGTCGCTGCCCTCGATCAGGCGCATCGCGATGTACAGCTGCCCGTCCGCCTCGCCTGCCGAGTAGATCGGGATCACGTTCGGGTGCTGGAGGGAGGCGGCGATCTTCGACTCGCGAAGAAAGCGGCGCTGGAAGCCCCGGTCCTGAGATTCGGGGGAGAGCACCTTCAGGGCCACCTCCCGCCCCAGCTTGGTCTCGGCAGCCCTGTAGACGGTGCTGGTTGCTCCGCGGCCCAGCACACCGACGATGCGGTAGCCGGCCAGTTCGCTGCCGAGGCGAACGTCAGAGCCGACGGCCCGGCTCATGTGTGAAAGCGTACGACACCCGGCTGGTCTCCACAACTGCCGGGCAGGGCGCACAATCCGTGCTATGGAGACGGGGATCAGCTTCGGCATCCTCGGGCCGCTGGAGGTGCGAGTCTCGGGCCGCCCCTTGGCGCTCCCCGCCCGCAAGCCGCGTGCCTTGCTCGCCTTGCTCCTGCTCGAGGCAAACCGGGTCGTGCCGAGCGAGCGGCTGGTCGACACGCTCTGGGTCGAGCACCCTCCGGCGAGCGCGGCGAACGCGCTCCAGGTCTACGTCGCCCAGCTCCGCAAGGCTCTCGACGCCGGCAGGGAGCTGATCGTGACCAGGCCGCCGGGATATCTGCTCGCGCTCGAGCCGAACGAGCTCGACCTGGACCGATTCGAGCGGCTCGCCGCCCAAGGCCGCGACGCGCTCGAGCGCGGGGAGCTCGCGGCCGCCGCCGGCTATCTGCGGACGGCGCTCGACCTATGGCGGGGACCGCCGCTCGAGGATCTGCGCTACGAGACGTGCCTTCAGACCGCCATCCTGCGGCTGGACGAGCTACGCGTCGCGGTGCTCGAGCAACGGATCGACGCGGAGCTCGGGCTCGGCAGGCACGGGGCGCTCGTGCTCGAGCTGGAGCAGCTCGTGCTCGAGCATCCGCTGCGCGAGATCCTCTGGAGCCAGCTGATGCTCGCGCTGTACCGGTCGGGTCGTCAGGCCGACGCGCTGGCCGCCTACCAGGCCGCGCGAACCAGGCTCGGTGACGAGCTCGGCCTGGAGCCCTCCCCGGCGCTTCGCCGCCTGGAGCAGGCCATCCTTGCCCAGGATCGCGCCCTCGAGCCCGCTCCGGCTTACCCGGGCAGCAGTGCGGCGCTCGTGCCGGAGCGAGGGGTGCTGCTCGTCGTCGAGCATCGTGAGCGCCTCCCGGGCCTGCTCGAACTCGGGCGCGCTCTCGCCGACAATCCGCCCCGGGAGTTGATCCTCGTGACCCCGCTCTCCCGCGACGACGACCTGACTCGGGCCAGCGCCGAGCTCAACAGGGAGCGGACGTCGTTGCTCGCGGACGGGCTCGCGGCACGTGCGGCGGCGTTCGTCTCGGACGATCCGGGCGAAGACGTCATGCGGTTGGCGACCCGCCTCGACATCGACCTCGTCCTGGTCGAGGCACCGCCGGAGCTGCTCGACGACGGGTTGTTCACCGGGGTCGCCGGCGAGCTCGCCGCCGAAGCTCCCAGTGACGTCGCTGTCATCTCCAACCGCGCTGGCGGCCGGCCGCACGGGCCGGTTCTCGTTCCGTTCGGCGGAGGCGAGCACGAGTGGAGCGCGCTCGAGATCGGAGCCTGGATGGCGCGGGCCCGGGGCTGTGTCCTCAGGCTTGCCGGCTCCGCGCCCCGCAAAGGGAGGCGCGACGCGAGCCGGATGCTCGCCGATGCCTCCTTGGCGGTTCAGCACGCGCTCGGTATCCCCCCGGAACCCGTCCTCGTCGACCCGGGGCCGGAAGGTCTCCTCGAGACCGCGTCGGACACGTCGGCTCTCGTGCTCGGACTGCCGGATCGATGGCGCACGGAGGGTCTCGGGGCCACGCGCCTCGCAGTCGCTCGGGGCGCGCCGGCGCCCGTCATGCTCGTCCGCAACGGCGTCAGACCCGGCGGCCTCGCCCCCGGTGAGAGCCAGACCCGGTACACGTGGTCGCTCGACCCCACCTCCGCCGGGCCTGCTTAAGCCGCCGTTAAGCGGCATCGCGAGAAATCGTGCGAAACGCTCGATTCAGGGAGGTTCGAGATGAGGACGAAACCCTTCATCGTGATCGTCGCCGTGCTGCTGCTCGCCGCGGGGGGCTCGGTCGCCTACGGGACGATCCCCGACGACTCGGGAGTGATCCACGGGTGCTACAAGGTGGTGAGTGGTGCTTTGCGCGTGATCGACTCGAGCACCGGCGGCACCTGTGTTGCGAGCGAGACCCCGCTCGATTGGAGCCAGGGTGGCCCGACCGGTCCGACAGGCCCCACGGGTGCCTTCGGGCCAACCGGACCGACCGGGCAAGCAGGCCCCTCGATCTTCGAACGGGCGCTGGGTAACGGTGACGTCCCGAACGATGTCGGGACGATCGGGTCGCTCCCACTGCCTGCCGGGAAGTACCTGATCACCGCCAAGCTCGAGGTAGCTCCCTCCGCGGTTGGTTCCAACACCGATGACTGGTGGCAGGTCGACTGCTCGCTCGTGGCCGGCAATGACGCCGATGGTGCGGCTGAAGCGGACGACACGTCGGACTTTCACTTCAGCCG
>Ga0066903_100001283_pt1 | contig 18061 bp, 16 predicted proteins | sample PanSoiMetaGPlot1_FD_67491 | JGI IMG/M metagenome (GOLD analysis project Ga0066903, IMG submission 67491) | Tropical forest soil microbial communities from Panama analyzed to predict greenhouse gas emissions - Panama Soil - Plot 1 (version 2) | ecosystem: Environmental > Terrestrial > Soil >... | reverse complement strand
CCGTTCAACGCAAGCACGCACGCGTTCAGCGCGTCACCGCAAGCTTGGCGCGCTCGGTAATGGTCTTTGGAAATCGGCGAACCTCTCCAGCAATCTGCTCATCTGGAGCCAGTGTGCGCAGGCGACGGGCGGCTTGCCGAGAAGTGAGTCACGCCATCTGCGCATACCGTCAATGTAGGATCTGCCACCGATCACAGACGAATCGACAGATCGTGTGACCAAGATGAATTCCGACTTTTTTATTGGGTAAACAACATTTGTACGCACTAGCCTGTGGAAAATATCCGGCGCTCCAGCATATTACCGCCTCCAATTAGACTGAGAGCATAAAAATTTGCTCATAGGTTGTAGTGTGGGAGTGGGCAATGTCAGACAGGCTGAGGCAACAAATTGCTGAGTGTTATCGGCGCGCCGACGAATACAGGCAGCTGTACCATCAAATGTCGAACTTGGACGAGCGCGAAAAATGCTTTTTGGCGACAATGCAGCTCACGCGTTTGGCCGAGGACCTTAGCAGCCAACTTCGAGGAAAAGATCGCGATCAATTCAGAGCGCAGTTCTTACGGCGACAATAGGATCCTCGTGTTCGGGCTGTGACGGCAAAGCCGTATTGCGGCGCCGTGCGCGCCGAGAGATTTTCGCGACTATTTTTCAGGGCACGATCTAGGCGCCCAAGTCACCGCCGCGTCTACAGCCATCGCGCTTCAAGCCTCCGCGACAGGAGGCCGTAACTATGCGTTACGATTCTCTGACGAAAGGTTTACAGAAAAAACGTGCGTAGGAGGGCGCTCGGATGCGCCGGCGTGCCACGCGACACGCCACCGCCCAACGCGCGGTTCTCTACTGGAAAGACCTGGGACGACGATGCCACAGGCTCACGAGATGATCCCGAGGTTCAGTCTTCGCACTGCATAAGTTGATCGGAACCTGCTGAAATAAACCTAGCGCAGCACCCAGTTCCGTTTCGCTCATACGCAGCATCTTTCTCCGCTCGCGCATTTTGTGACCGAAGCGGATATCAGCAGGTGTTGGAATACGTTTGCCTCGCGCGTTCATGTAGTTAGCCCCCGCAAGCCGTGCGAATGTTACTGAGTAATCTACAAACCACCGACGGCCTATTCGAACACTAATGAGAATCGGGGAGCGCTCACAAACGAGTGACGATGATGAGAAACAATCCATAGTGTGGCGCAATGGCAACGTCAGTGTCTTTCCAGCCATTTCTTTACTGATTAAGACTTGGCCTGACTAAGACTTGGCCTGGACGCGCCTCTGTGGCTTTCGATCAAGCCTCGCCAGCTGTTTCGAACGCAGCGGCTTCAAGCGCTCCCAGTCGCGTAACGGCCCGTCCTTATCCAATCCGGCGTGTTGCAAAAAAATCGTGCGCGGAAGGGGCACTGGGCAACTCTGCCAATTTTTCTCCAACGGGCTCGTAGAGACTCTGCAGAGTCTCTAAGAGATGCGCACTCGACTTGTCGATGACGTTCGACCAGGCGTCGCGACGCGTCGCGCCGGCGATGTTTTGAGAGGCCGCGCGTCTCAAAAACACCTGTATTTGATCGCGCGAGCATCCGCCACGGATGCTCCGGGTTCACACCGACGCGCTCTGCCGCAGCACGCGTTCAGCGCGTCACCGCAAGCTTGGCCCTCTCGATGACGGCCTTCGGATAGTCGGCGAACCTCGCCAGCAGCTGTTCCACCTGCTCATGCGTAGCGGGATCGATGTCGAGATTGGCCCTCTGCGCCTCGGTCAGGAATTCCTGGTCGCGCATCGTGTCCTCGAACGCCTTACGTAGAACTGCCAGCCGCTCCGGAGCGACCCCTGGCGGACCAGCCAAGGGACGGCCTAGCAGCTTGGTATTGAAGTGAAACTCAAGCACCTTGCGGTCGTCCTCGGTCTTGAGGAACTCGAAGATGCTCGGCACCGGGCCAAGCTCATCCGTCGTCTTGGGGCCGAGTTGCACAATGAGCTTGAAGAGGCCCTCCTGCGTGTCCTTCGGCCACAGCGACTTGATGTGTGTGCGGACCAGCCCGCACATGCCGTGCGCTTCGCCCTGCTGCATGGCGATATAGGCCTGCGACAGGCCGGCATAGCCGGAGACCAGCCGCACCTTCGCCCCGAACACGTTCTTGAAGATCAGCGGGTGCTGATAGCCAAACGACGTGAGGCCGCCCGAGGAGGCAAACACGGTCTCCTTGGTCAACATGTCCGCGAACGAGGTCGGTGCGCCCGGCCGCTGCCAGATGCCACAGAAATTGATCTCCTGGTTCATGCTGCCGATCCAGCTGAACCTCCTGGCGTCGAACTTGGCCTGGTCGTTGTCCATCAACGGCTCCATCGTTGCCGAGGAGCTGAAATTGCCAAGCTCGGTGCCGTCCTTCGCCGCAACATTGTAGATGTAGTTGGCGGCCCGCAACGTGCCGGCGCCCGGCATGTTCTTGACGACGATCAGCGGATTGCCGGAAATGTGACGTCCATAGTGCCTGGCAAGGACGCGGAAATAGAGATCGGGTGCACCGCCGGCCGGATAACCGATGCTGATGTTGATCGTCTCGCCTTTGAAGTCACCTTTGAGAGCAGCCGGCGTCTGCGCCGCAGCGGACGCCGACAGAGCAAGCGCGGCGGCAATCCCCAGGAATGTTCTCATGCGCGGAACGACCGCAAGCCAAATAGCCGCTGACTTTGCCTATTGCTCGAACTTCAGGTTGGCAGCCTTCACCACCGCCACATAGCTCTCGATGTCCGCGTCGATCATCTTACGGAACTCGTCCGAGCTGCCGCCGCCTGGAGTGACTGCCATGCCGCGCAGCTTGGCGGACACGTCCGGATCGCGGATCGCGCGTGAGAACGCCGACTGCAGCTTGTTGACGATCGCCGGCGGCGTCGAGGCCGGCGCGAACATGCCGCTCCACAGCTTGGTATTGACCTCGGGGAAGCCCGCTTCCGCCATGCTGGGCACGTCCGGCAATTCGGGCGAGCGCTCCGATCCGGTGACCGCGATCGCGCGCACCTTGCCGTCCTTGATCTGCGGGATCGCGGGCGGACCGTCGGCAATCGAGAACAGGCACTGCTCCTGGATCACGCACAGCATCATCTCGGCGCTGCTCTTGAGCGGAATGGCGACACCGGGTGCGCCGGTCTTGAGCTTGAAAAGCTCGCTTGCAATCGTGAACGCCGGCGAGGTGGTGCCGTAGTTCGCCTTGTTGGGGTTGGCCTTGGCATAGGCTACCAGCTCACTCGCTGTCTTGGGCGCGATGGTGGTCTGGCTTACCATGATCAGGGGAAAATTCGCGATCATCGAGAGCGGAACGAAGCTCTTGGTCGGATGATAGGCGAGCTTGGGATAGACCGCGGCCGCGACCGACATCACGCCGCTTGCGCCGATGAACACCGTGTATCCGTCGCCGGGCTGGCCGGCCACGAACTCGGCCGCGACCCGGCCACCAGCCGCCGGCCGGTTTTCGATCACGAACTGCTGGCCCAGGAACTCCGCCGCCTTGTTGCCGACGAGCCGCGCGAAAATGTCGTTGCCGCCGCCGGCCGCGAACGGCACGATCATGCGGATCGGCTTGTTGGGGAAATTGGCCGCGGGATCGGTCTGGGCCTGCGAGGGTTGCGCCACCAGTAGGGCCGCGATCGCGGCCGTCGCATGAGCGAGCAGGCGGGAAAGTCCGGTCATCACTCTCTATCTCCGTGGATTACGTGCGCAGCCCCGGCGATTTGGCCGCAACCACAAACCAAGTGGCCAGTCTACCAGCCGTGCCGAAATACGGATAGCATCGATTCTGACGCATCCTTAAGGGCTTGCCGTCATGTTGAATCCCGCCTTTGGGCCGGTCTTTGGCGTAGTCCCCGCAGGTCCGGCGCTGGCGCTATGGCGGTAGCCACTCAGCCTTTATATTGTCGCACTCACATCCTGGATTGCCGCATGTGCGGGAATTCGTCCAGGCATGCGTTAGGCGCCCGCTTGCAACAGCCGATGTGACCGCGGATGTAATAAGGACATCGCATGGCCTATTCCCAGACCCAGACGCTGCGTCGCCGCGCCACACGCGATTTTCTTGGCCATCCGCGCGGATTGGCCTTCCTGTTCTCGACCGAGATGTGGGAGCGCTTCTCCTACTACGGTATGCGCTCGCTGCTCGTCCTCTACATGGTGAGATACCTGCTGCTGGCCGAGAACGCCGACAACGTGATCGGACTTGCCGGGCTGCGCAGTGTTCTTGAAGGCATGTTCGGTCCGCTTGCGGCGCAGCCGTTCTCCTCGCACATCTATGGCCTCTATACCGGCCTCGTCTATGCCACGCCGTTCTTCGGTGGCCTGCTTGCCGACCGCGTGCTCGGCCAGCACAAGACCATCGTGATCGGCGCCTCCCTGATGGCGCTCGGCCATTTCATGATGGCGTTCGAGCCGCTGTTCCTGTTGGCGCTGCTCGCGCTCATTCTCGGCAATGGCTGCTTCAAACCCAACATGTCGGCGCAGGTGGGCACCCTCTATCAGCACGGCGATCCGCGGCGCGACCGCGCCTACTCGATCTTCTATGTCGGGATCAATCTCGGCGCGTTCCTGGCGCCGCTCGTCTGCGGCACGCTCGGCCAGGAGGTCGGCTGGCACTACGGCTTCGGCGCTGCCGGCATCGGCATGACGATTGGGCTGCTGATCTATCTTTACGCGCTCAGCAGCCGCGCGCTGCCGCCGGATGAGTATCAACGCTCCAAGGCCGCAGGCGAGTATCGCGGCCCGCTCGACCGCATCGAGCGGCGCGCCGTGATCGCGCTGTTGCTGCTGTTCCTGCCCAATACGCTGTTCTGGGCCACCTACGAGCAGCAGGGCAACACGATCGCGCTATGGGCTGACGACTACACCGACCGCACCGTCAATCTCATCTTCTGGCACGGCGAGATCCCGACCACCTGGTTCCAGGCCTTCAACCCGTTCATGATCTTCGCCTTCACGCCATTCGTCGTAGCGCTATGGGCGCGGCAGGCCAAGCGCGGCACGGAGCCGTCGAGCATCAACAAGATGGCGCTCGGCTGTTTTGGCGTCACGCTTGCCAATATCATCATGGCGGGCGCCGCCTGGCAGGCAGGCGGCGCGCCGGATGCGAGCTGGCTGTGGCTTTTCGCGTATTTCGTCGTCATCACCATCGGCGAACTCTATCTGTCGCCGGTCGGACTCTCGTTGGTGTCGAAGGCGGCGCCCGCCCGCATGGTGTCGATGATGATGGGCGTGTGGCTCGGCACGAGCTTCATCGGCAATTTCATTGGCGGCTGGCTCGGCAGCTTCTGGAGTGGAATGGACAAGATGTCTTTCTTCCTGATGATCGCCGCCGTCGCCGCGCTCGCAGGCGTCGTCATCGCAGCCTTCAACCGGCCGCTGGGCAAGATTTTGCGCTGACCATCCGCAGCGTAGCCCGGATGGAGCGAAGCGACATCCGGGTTTAAAATTGTGGCCGCGCTTCCCCGGATTTCGCCCCGCTCAATCCGGGCTACACGCTACAAGCTGCCTCACTACAAGTTCCCTCGCGCCACCCGTCCGCATGCGCTAATCTGCCGCCAGCTCGACCCTGCAAGATCGACTTGAAGATCGACGGGAGAGCTTAGGGAGAAGCCCATGAAACGCCTGACCATCAGCAGGATTCTGACTGCCGGAACTGCGGCCGGAACCATTTTCGTGGCCGCGCAAGGACTTGCCATCGCACAAGAGCGCGGCTCCATTCAGGGCGTCATCAACGATGCCTATGGCAAGCCGGTTGCCGGCGCCTTCGTCAAGCTGAAGAACGACGAGCGTCGTCTCACCTTCATGGTGGTGACTCGCGAGCAGGGCCAGTTCGAGGCGAGGGATCTGCCGCCCGGCAAATATCGGGTGCAGGGCGTCGCGGGCACCAATCAGACCGACTGGTTCGATAATGTGCAGGTGACGACGAGCGGCAGCGCCAAGGTCGGCCTTGCGCTCACGCATCAACGCGGCCCGATGCTGCCGCCGGCCTGGCCGCAGCGCATCCCGGAGCTGCAGGTCGACAAGATCGCGCTCGACTTGCCCAACGGCGACGGCAAGGATCTGGTGGCGGAGAAGTGCGCAAGCTGCCACGACCTGCGCCGCGTCGTGGTGAAGCGCTCCAATCGCGATCATTGGGCCCACACGGTCGCGCGCATGCGCACCCGTATGTCGGTCGCATCGATCCCGGATCTCAGCGAGCAGGAGACGAGCAAGATCGTCGACTACCTGGTCGCTCACTTCAACGAGGTCCAGCCTTACGACCCCAACAGCCGGCTGCCGACCGCAGTGCAGACCGGCAAGGCGGTCGCCTATCGGGTGGTCACGTATGATCTCGTCAACACGCATGCCGAGCCGCACGACGTCGCGGCCGACCCGAAGGGCAATGCCTGGGTGTCCGAGCGCGCCGGCAAGCTCGGCCGCTTCAATCCAAACACGCTCGAATTCGCCGAGTTCGACACGCCGCCTGGTCCCGCCTCCAAGGACCGCCAGAGCCTCGGCAATCCGCAGATCGACTCGAACGGCATCCTCTGGGTGGCCGACGGTCCCAACAATCGCTGGCTCAGCTATGACACCGCGAACGGCAAGTTCCTGGCCTTTGCCTGGACCGGTCGCAAAGGCGCAGCCGGCGGCAACAGCATGGCGTTGCATCCGGACGGCACGGTCTGGGCCACCGGCGCCGGCAAGGAAGCGCGCCAGCTGTTCCCCGAGACGGTGCAGTTCAAGTTCTACGAGGCGCCGGCAGCCAAGCAGCATCGCAATCCTGGCGCCTATGGGATCGCGGTCGCGGGCGACGGCTCGGTCTGGTTCGCCGAGGACGAGGTCGACCTGATGGCGCGCGTCGATCCCAAGAGCGGCAAGGTCGACGAGTTCAAGATTCCCTACAACGAAGGCCATGCCTATCCACGCCGCATGAACAGCGACGCCAATGGTGACCTCTGGGTCGCGCTGTGGAAGGCCGGCAAGCTCATGAAGGTCGACTACAAGACCAACGCGATGTCGATCTTCTCGCCGCCGACGCCGAACGGCGGCAGCTATTCGGTCGTCGTCGACAAGAAGAACAATTATGTCTGGGTCAGCCAGCACCAGGTCGACATGATCGCGCGCTTCGATCCCAAGACCAGTGAATGGATCGAGTTCACGCTGCCGGAGGCGGAATCCGATCCGCGCCGCATCGACATCGATCCGACGAATCCGAACCGGATCTTCTTCAGCGGCAACATCCCGGGCCGCGTCGGCTTCATCGAGGTGCTGCCGCAGTGACGGCGGGCGTTATTGCGCCCTCTCCCCCTGCGGGAGAGGGCATGAAGGCACAGCAACTTATTCAGATGGGTGAGGGGTAACGGCGAGGCCGACACCCCTCACCCATTCTTTGTATTGAAACTCGGAGCTGCCCTCTCCCGCAGGGGGAGAGGGCACAATAATAAGCGCCGCATTCGCGGGAGCGCGGATGAACTACACCTCGACCGGCAGCCCGACGTAGTTCTCCGCCAGGGTGCGCTTGCCCGCTTCCGAGTTGGCGAAATAATCGAGCTCGGCCAGCTGACACTTCCGGTCGAAGGCGTTGTGGGTCGGATGCAGATGCAGCATCTGCGTCATCCACCAGGAGAAGCGCTGCGCCTTCCACACTCGCCGCAGGCAGGTCCGCGAATAGCGCTCCAGCAGATCGCCGCGGCCAGCTTTGTAGTGCTGCACCATCGCGCGCGCGAGCACCACCACATCGGCGAACGCGAGGTTCATGCCCTTGGCGCCGGTCGGCGGCTGAATGTGCGCCGAATCGCCGGCCAGGAACAGCCGGCCGTGCTGCATCGGCTCGACCACGAAGCTCCGCATCGCGGTGATGCCCTTCTGCAGCATCTTGCCCTCGGCGAGTTCGCGCGTGCCGCCGATGCGCGCATGCAGCTCGCGCCAGATGCGCTCGTCCGGCCAGGCTTCGACCTCGTCGTCGGGCGCGCATTGCAGATAAAGGCGCGCGAGCACAGGCGAGCGCATGGTGTAGAGCGCGAAGCCGCGCTCGTGATAGGCGTAGACCAGCTCTTTGTCGGGCGGCGCCGACTGCGAGAGAATGCCGACCCAGCCGAATGGATATTCGCGATCGTAGACCGAGAGTACGCCCGACGGGATGCTGGGGCGGCTGATGCCATGGAAGCCGTCACAGCCGCCGATGAAATCGCATTCGATCTCCTCGTTGCGCCCGCCATGCCGGAAGCGGATCTTCGGCTTGACGCTGGTGACGTCGTGCAGACTGACGTCATCGACCTCGAACAGGATCTGACCGCCATCGGCGAGCCGCTTGGCCACCAGGTCCTTGATCACCTCCTGCTGCCCGTAGATGGTGACACCCTTGCCCACCAGCTCACGAAAATTGATGTGGTGGAGCGCGCCGTCGAAGCAGAAATGTATGCCGTCGTGTGAGAGCCCTTCGCGCCGCATGCGCTCGCCAACGCCAGTATCGATCAGGAGATCGCGCGCCCACTGCTCGATCAGCCCGGCGCGGATGCGGCCCTCGATATAGTCACGGCTGCGGTTCTCGATGATGATGGAGTCGATGCCCTCGAGATCCAGAAGATGCGAGAGCATGAGGCCGGCTGGCCCAGCGCCGACGATCCCAACCTGTGTACGCATGTCCGGTTCCTTGGCTGACGCTCTGCCCTATACGGTCTGACGATGCGGCTTGCAAAGGGTCAGGGCTTCCAGCCGTAGCGCGGCACGCTCGCCTTGTAGCGCCGGTAGTCCTCGCCGAACTTGGCCTCGAGATAGCGCTCCTCGCGGCGGACCACGCCGAAATGGAGCAGCAATGCCGTTGGAACGAGCAGAATCGCCAGCCCGTCGGACGCGAGCGCGACGGCGATCCCAGCCAGCAACAGCATCGCACCCACATACATCGGGTTGCGGATGTGGGCGTAGATCCCTGTGGTCGCGAGCGCGAGCGTGGGTCGCCAAGGCTTCACGTTGGTGCCCACTCGCTTGAAGATTTGCTCCCCGACCGCGATGAGCGCGCCCCCACCGAGAATGAGAGCCCCGCCAAGACCGATGCGAACCGGCCAATTGAGGACGCTGTCCAGACCATCCATTGGCCACAGCCAGTCGGCCGCAACCCCGAGCAACACCGCTGCGAGCGCAATCAACGGCGGAGGCGCGATCACGCCAGGTGTGTCGGCTCCTGCGCGCTCATGGCTCATGATCTCACCCTAGTGCCGCCGCGAGGTCGGCGATCAGGTCGTCGGCATCCTCGATGCCGACCGAGAGCCGCACCAGCGTATCACCAATGCCGAGCGTCGCGCGCACTTCGGGCGGCACCGAGCCATGCGTCATCAGCGCCGGGTGCTCGATCAGGCTTTCCACGCCGCCGAGACTTTCGGCGAGCGCGAACAGCGCACAACGCTCGAGGAAGCGTTTGGCATCGTCGAGATTGCCGACAAGATCGGCCGAGATCATGCCGCCGAACGCGCTCATCTGCTTCTTGGCCAGCGCATGCTGGGGATGGCTCGGCAGGCCGGGATAGTAAACGCGGCGGACCTTCGGATGCCGCTCGAGCCATGTCGCGATCTTGAGCGCCGAGGTGCAGTGACGCTCCATTCGCAGCGCGAGTGTCTTGAGCCCGCGCAACGCCAGGAATGAATCGAACGGCCCCTGGATGGCGCCGACCGCGTTCTGCAGGAACGTCATGCGCTCGGCGAGTTCGGCATTGTCGCCGACGATGGCGACGCCACCCACAATGTCGGAATGGCCGTTGAGATATTTAGTGGTCGAATGCACCACCAGATCGAAGCCGTGCTCGAGCGGACGCTGCACATAGGGACTGGCGAAGGTGTTGTCGGCGCCGGTCAGGATGCCGCGTTTCCTGGCGATCCCGGCAACGCGCGCAAGATCGACCAGCTTGAGCGTCGGATTGGTCGGCGTCTCGACCCAGATGAGCCGCGTATTCGGACGGATCGCGGCCTCGAGCCGCTCCGCGTCGGCGAGATCGACATAGCTGATGTCGAGCCCGGCCGAGCGTCGGCGCACGCGCTCGAACAGCCGGCGCGAGCCGCCGTAGAGATCATCGACCGCGACGATATGCGAGCCATGATCAAGGCAATCGAGCGTAGTCGCAATCGCGGAGAGGCCCGACGCGAACGCAAAAGCCTTGCGGCCGCCTTCGAGATCGGCCGCGCAGCGCTCGAACGCCATGCGGGTCGGGTTCTTGGTGCGCGCATAGTCGTAGCCTTTGTTGACACCCGGACTCTGCTGCACGAACGTCGATGTGGCATAGATCGGCATCATCACCGCGCCGGTCGTCGGATCGGGCTCCTGCCCGGCGTGTACGCAGCGGGTGGCGAAGTCGAGATTTTTTCGTTGAGTCATTCTGTCTCCGAATGATCGATTCTCTCAGCCTGTAGCCCGGATTGAGCAAAGCGAAATCCGGGAATTACGATGTAGATTTCTCGGTCGTCCCGCATTTTCGCCATAGCGCGCCGGAAGACGCGCGTAAACGCGCTTATGGCTCAATGCGGGCTACGGGCGTTTGCAACGACAATCACGTCGTGATCCGGAAGTAGTTGATGAGATCGAGCCGCGTCGCGACGCCGAGGAACTGATCGCCGTCCATCACGATGGCGATGTAGTCCTTGCGGAACAGTGGTACCAGCTCGGCGATCGGCGCATCGGCCGAGATCGTTTCGAGCCGCGTCACCATCACGTCCTTGACCGGGCGCTCGAACGCCTTGTTGGCGCCGCCAGTGTCAGTGATGAGCGCAGCCAATACATCGCTCTCGTCGACAAGGCCAACCACGTGCCCGCTCTCATCGATCACCGGCAGCTGCGAGACGCCGCTGGAGCGCATGCGCGAGAACACGGCGCGCAAGTTATCCTGCGGCCGCACCACGATCGCCATGCCCTCATTGAAGCGGCCGATCACGACATCGCGCACGGTGCCGTGGCGTTCCGGATGGGTCCAGCCTTCCTGCGCCAGGAACGCCGGATTGAACACCTTGGAGAGATATTTGGCGCCGGAGTCGCAAACCAGCGTCACGACACGCTTAGGCTCGCTCTGCGCACGGCAATAGCGCAGCGCCGCCGCCAGCAGCGTGCCGGATGATGAGCCCGCCAGAATGCCCTCGGTGCGCAAGAGCTCGCGCGAGGTTGCGAAGCTCTCCGGGTCAGGAATCGCATAGGCCTTGTTGACCAGCGAGAGATCGCAGTTCGGCGGGATGAAATCTTCGCCGATGCCTTCGACCGCCCAGCTTCCGATCGCGGGCACTTTTCCAGTTTCGACGAGGGGCGCGAGAATCGACCCTTGCGGATCGGCCAGCACCATCTCGATCTTGGGAGAGGCCCTTCGCATGCAGCGGCCCAGCCCGGTGAGCATGCCGCCCGAGCCGACGCCGACCACCACCGCATCGATGTCGCCGTCCATCTGGCGCAGCATCTCGGGGCCGGTCGTCGTCTCATGCGCGCGTGGATTGGCGGGATTGGCGAACTGGTTGACATAGAAGGCGCCCGGCGTGCGCTTGGTGATCGCTTCCGCCACGTCCTGATAATAGTCGGGATGGCCCTTGCCGACGTCGGAGCGCGTCGACACCACCTCAGCGCCCATCGCCTGCGCGTGCAGCACCTTCTCACGCGCCATCTTGTCCGGCACAACCAGCACGGTGCGATAGCCTTTGCGGCCACCGACCAGCGCCAGACCAACGCCGGTGTTGCCGGCGGTCGCTTCCACGATGGTGCCGCCGGGCTTGAGCTGTCCGTCCGCCTCCGCGGCCTCGATCATCGAGCGCGCCGGTCGATCCTTGAGCGAGCCGGATGGATTGGCGCTCTCGAGCTTGAGAAACAGCCGACAGGGTCCGCGCTCAAGGCGCGTCACCTCCACGAGCGGCGTTTCGCCGATGAGGTCGAGAACCGTGGGCATGACTATCTATAGCATTGCGCGGTGACCTCGTCCCGGGCCAACCACAGCCTCATTGCTTGAGCCATGTCACAAGCGCTTCATTGACCGCCTGCGGCCGTTCCAGCGTGGAGAGATGACCGCAATCGGGCACGCGAACGAGTCGCGCGCCCGCGATGCCAGCAGCGATCTCCTCCGAGAGCACGGGTGGCGTAAGCTCATCGCCATCGCCGACCAACACCAGCGTCTGACAACGAATGGACGCGAGCTGCGCCCGGCAATCCGGGCGCGTCAAGATTGCGCGCTGCTGGCGCACGAAGGCGTGTGGCCCGGTCTCCTCGGCCATGGTCCGCACAATTGCCCGCATCGCCCCGTCGTCTTGCCGATTGCGATGCACAAACACCGGGAACAAAAGATCGGGCACTTCGCCGAATCGGTCGCCCTCGGCGAGCGCGATCATTCCGCGCCGGCGCTCGCTCTGCTCCGGCATGTCGGGTCGCGCGGAGGTATCGAGCAAAGCGAGCCGCGCCACCCGCCCTGGCGCCTGCAGCGCGATCGCAAAGGCGATGTAGCCTCCCATCGACAGGCCAACGAGGGCGAACCGTGGCGGCGCCGTGGCCAGAATGCGTGCCGCAATCGCCGCCATGCTGTCGTCCCGCCGGTGGTCCGCGATGGTTACCGGGCCGAAGCCCCAGAGCGCAGGCACCTGCTCGGCATACAAACGCGCCGAACAGTTGAGTCCTGGCACGAGGACAATCGGCAAATGCCCATTCATGCTGTCTCCTTTGCGCCGCAGCCAGGAAAAATTAGGTATTCATGCGACTTATTGCACTGCGGCATGATTGACTTTCAGCTCTTTGCGCCTATCTTCCGCGCAAGATGGTTCGATCCATTCGACCGCACCCTCCCCGCGCACTCGTCGTCGTCTTGTCACCCGAGGCGGGTAGTTAATCGGTCTCGATTCGAGGATACATGCCTTTTTCAAAGCTTGGCTTGTCCAACAAGGTTCTGGCCGCCGTTAAGGCGGCGGGCTACCCCGCCCCCACCCCGATCCAGGAACAAGCGATCCCGCACGTGCTCGCCCGCCGCGACGTGCTTGGCATCGCGCAGACCGGCACCGGCAAGACCGCCGCCTTCACGTTGCCGATGCTGACGATGCTGGAGAGCGGCCGCGCGCGCGCCCGTATGCCGCGCACGCTCATTCTGGAGCCGACCCGCGAGCTCGCCGCACAGGTGGAGGAAAGCTTCACCAAATACGGCGCCGGGCAGAAGCTCAATGTCGCGCTGATCATCGGCGGCGTCTCGTTCGACGACCAGGACAATAAGTTGATGCGCGGCGTCGATGTTCTGATCGCGACGCCAGGGCGCCTGCTCGATCATTTCGAGCGGGGGCGCTTGTTGCTTACCGGCGTCGAGCTGCTGGTCATCGATGAAGCCGACCGCATGCTCGACATGGGTTTTATTCCTGACATCGAGCGCATCTGCAAGCTGGTTCCATTCACCCGCCAGACCCTGTTCTTCACAGCGACGATGCCGCCGGAGATCCGGCGCATCACCGAGCAGTTCCTGCACAATCCGGTTAAGGTCGAAGTGGCGCGTCCGGCAACGACGGTGTCGACGATCACGCAGCTGCTGGTGAAGTCCGGGCGTGAAGGTTACGAGAAGCGCGACATCCTGCGCCGCCTCATCCGTTCGGGTGATAGCTTCAAGAACGCGATCATCTTCTGCAATCGCAAACGCGAGGTCGCTCAACTCCACCGCTCACTAGTACGTCATGGGTTCAAGGCGGCACCCCTGCATGGCGACATGGGCCAGCCCGAGCGCATGGCCGCGCTCGATTCCTTCCGCAAAGGCGACGTGAGCCTGCTGATTGCATCGGATGTCGCGGCGCGCGGACTCGACATTCCCGACGTGAGCCACGTGTTCAATTTCGACGTGCCATTCCATCCCGACGACTACGTGCACCGCATCGGCCGTACCGGCCGCGCTGGTCGCAGCGGCACCGCGATTTCCATCGTCACCAGTGCCGACAGCAAATCGGTGGCCGCTATCGAGTCGCTGATCGGCCAGAGCATTGCCTGGATGGGCGAGCCGCCGGCAGCGGCCGAGGACGAAGCGCCTGCCCGTGCTGGCGATCGTCGCCATGGCCGACACGAGCGACACGGCAGCCGCGAGCACGGCAACCGCGAGCACGGCGGCCGCGATCGCAAGCCAGACCGCAAATCGGATCACAGGTCACGTCGGGGCGAGCAGGCTCCGGCGCAAGCCGCCGCGCCGGTAGCGCGGATCGAGGATGCACGGCCACGCCGGCCGCAGCGGCCGGCGCCGCAACGCGTCGCGCGCGAGGACGCCGCGACGGAGATGCATCTGCCGGCGTTCCTGCTGCGCCCTGTCGTGCGCGCGAAAGCATAAGCGATTCACCGAGCAAGCGGCCAAGCGCCGCAAGTGCGGCGCTCGTGAAGGCTGAACTTTCAGTCAGTCACTTTGCACACGCGAGCGACGCGAGCCTTCCATCTTCAATCACCGCCACGACCTGCGGGCCCTTTCTCTCCCGCCATATGTGCTCACTGCCTTCGACCTGATCCGGCTGTCCAAGCTGAAAGTACACTTCCGAGATGGGATCATCGGTTCTCAGCCGATCGCAGCGGGCAGCGGGATGGGCCCAATAGCCACAAGTTCCATTCTTGAAGCATAGGCGGGTCACGCAGGTATTGCCATTGCTACCCCACTTGCCGCCGACACTCTCGCACAGGGGACCGTAGATGCCTGGATGCATGACGGCAGCTCCGGCTCCTGATGCGAGAACGAGTACAACGGTCACGACGATCTTGGCGAATGGTCTCATCGCAACACGACCTTCGTGGCCACGCGGACAGGCCTGATTCAGCTGAAAATGTTTCGCTACTTATTTACGTGTCGGTTGCTCGTGCGGCCCCTGACGTTACTTCTCTTGACCGAGCTTGTCTTGGCCGTCCCGCGCTTAGCAACGCCTTTCTTGCTCACGGCCTTCTTGCCGGCAACCTTCGTTGCACGCTTCCGCACCGCACGGACGCCCGATCGTTGCGCTGCCGTCAGCGCATCGCGCGCCCACGTCGCCAATTCGTCGGGATCGTCGTAGAGCCGCTCCGGCATGCGCCGGTAGGACATCACGCCGCGCTTGCCATCCTTGGTTTCGTAAGTGAAGGGCGGCAGGTTCTCGCGCTCGAAGGCCGGCGCATTGCGCTCATCGGCCTTGAGATAGATGACGCCATCGGCCACCAGGCCGAACATGGTGCCGTCCGCGTAGATGCCGGCACCGCCGAACATGCGGCGCACCGCCACCACGCCAAAAACCGAAAACAGTTCCTGGATATCGTCGGCCGTCACGAGTGCGCGTCAGCGACGCCGCCCGCCGCCGGCTTGAGCTGAACGGATTCACCACAGCCGCACGCCGAAGTCTGGTTCGGATTGTTGAACACAAACTGCGCCGCGAGCTTGTCGGTCTTGTAGTCCATCTCGGTGCCGATCAGGAACAGGATCGCCTTGGGATCGATCAGCACGCGCACGCCTTTGTCCTCGACCACCTCATCGGCGGGCGCCACCGCATCGGCGTATTCCATCGTGTAGGTCATGCCGGCGCAGCCGCCGTTCTTGACGCCGACGCGCACGCCCACGACCGGCTTGGCCGCGTTCGCCATCACGTATTTGATGCGATCGGCGGCGGCGTCCGTGAGCTTGATTACCTGAGGTCTTGGCCTCGCCATTCCTCACTCCTTCTCGGGTTCAAGGCCCGGGCGGAATCTCATGCCCCTAAAATAGCAACGCAGGCCCGATTGTGAAGTGCGCCATCTGCAAAGCTGCACCTATTCCAGGCTTAAACCTTAGTAAATTGCCCACAATCCCGGCGTCGCCAGCTCCAGCAGGTGCCCATCGGGATCGCGGAAGTAGACGCTTTCGCCGCCGCGCGACCATCTGGTGCGCCCTTCGATTGCGATGCCGTTGGTCCATAGCCGTACCTCCCATTCGGGGAGTTCCTCGCGGCTGATCGCGAATGCGATGTGCAGCGGGCCGTGACCGTCATGGGGCGGGATGGTGCCGCCCGGCATGCGCACGGTCTCGAGCGTGAAACCGCGCCGGAAGATGAGCAGCACGCTGCGCCCGCCGACATCATAGGCGAGGAATCGCTGGTCGCTGGTGAGCGCCTTGAGCCCCAGCACCTCACCGTAAAAGCGCGCCGCACGCTCGAGGTCATCCACGTACAGCGATGTCTCGAGCACGCTGTCGAGCTTGGGCATGACCTACTCATCTGTAAGCGGCGGCGCTATTGCGCCCTCTCCCCGCTTGCGGGGAGAGGGCATGAAGGCACCGCAGCATATTCAGATGGGTGAGGGGCAACAGCCAGGCCGACACCCCTCATCCATTCTTTGTGTTGAGATTCCGAGCTGCCCTCTCCCGCAGGGGGAGAGGGCGCAACAACAGCCGCCGCCGTCAGCATTGGCATCTTCGACTCGCGCTCCCTACGCGCTACCACATGTTGAGCGTGGCCCGTGCCTCGTCCGACATCCTCGTTTGATCCCATGGCGGATCCCACACCACGTTGACCTTGACCGGCCCGACGCCGGCAACGCTTGCCACCGCGTTCTCGACCATCGTTGGCAAATCCTGCGCGGCCGGACAATTCGGCGTCGTGAGCGTCATGTCGACCGTCACGACGCGATCATCTGCGATATCGATCCGATAGATCAGGCCAAGCTCGTAGATGTCGGCCGGGATTTCCGGATCGTAGACCGTCTTGAGCGCGCCCACGATGTCGTCGGTCAGGCGAGCAATCTCGTCGGCCGGTAGCGCCGAGGCGCCGTCTCCAAGCGCGGCATCAGTCTTGGTGTCTTCGGTCATGCGAAAAATTCCTGTGCCTTGACGAGGGCCTCCGCGAGGCGATCGACTTCCGCCTTGGTGTTGTACATCGCAAACGACGCCCGACAGGTCGCCGTCATGCCGAAACGTTTCAGCAGCGGCATCACGCAGTGCGTTCCGGCGCGCACCGCGACACCGGCACGGTCGATGATGGTCGCGACATCGTGCGGATGCGCGCCCTTGATCTCGAACGAGACGATCGCGCCCTTGCCCCTTGCGGTTCCAATGATGCGCAGCGAGTTGATCTCGCGCAGCCGATCGTGCGCATAGGTCACGAGCTCCTGCTCGTGCGCGCGGATGCGATCCTTGCCGACCGAGGAGATGTAGTCGAGCGCGGCGCCAAGCCCGATCGCCTGCACGATCGAGGGCGTGCCGGCCTCGAAGCGATGCGGCGGATCGCCATAGGTGATGTTGTCCTCGAACACCTCGCGGATCATCTCACCGCCGCCGTTGAACGGTGGCATGGCGGCGAGGTGCTCGTACTTGCCATACAGCACGCCAATGCCGGTCGGGCCGTAGAGCTTGTGGCCGGTGCAGGCGTAAAAGTCGCAACCGATGTCCTGCACGTCGACATTGAGGTGAACGGCGCCCTGCGCACCATCGACCAGCACCGGAATTCCGCGCGCATGCGCGATCCGCACCACCGCTTTCACCGGCACCACGGTGCCGAGCGCGTTCGACATGTGGGTAATCGCGACCATTTTGGTGCGCGCCGTGATGAGCTTCTCGAACTCGTCGATGAGGAAATTGCCGTCGTCGTCGACCGGCGCCCATTTGATCACGGCGCCCTGGCGCTCGCGCAGGAAATGCCACGGCACGATGTTGGAATGGTGCTCCATGATTGAGAGCACTATCTCGTCGCCCGCCTTGATGCGCTCACGCCCGAACGTATAGGCGACCAGGTTGATCGCCTCGGTGGCGTTGCGCGTGAAGACGATCTCCTCGGACCGGTTGGCATTGAGAAACGCGCGCACGCGCTCGCGCGCGCCTTCATAGGCCTCGGTCGCCGCATTGGCGAGATAGTGCAGGCCGCGATGCACATTGGCGTATTCGGCAGTGTAGGCATGATGCAGGCGATCGAGCACCGCCTTCGGCTTCTGCGCGGACGCGGCGTTGTCGAGATAGACCAGCGGCTTGCCATAGACCGGAAGGGTCAGAATCGGAAAGTCCTCGCGAATGCGGGCGACGTCATAGGCGCCATTGGAAACAGCCGGGTGCATTACGCAGGGCCTCTCTGGCGCAAGGCATGACGCGCATACACAGGTGGATTTACGCCGAGCAGCACCACACCCTTCCCTCCCCC
>Ga0066903_100001281_pt1 | contig 18068 bp, 16 predicted proteins | sample PanSoiMetaGPlot1_FD_67491 | JGI IMG/M metagenome (GOLD analysis project Ga0066903, IMG submission 67491) | Tropical forest soil microbial communities from Panama analyzed to predict greenhouse gas emissions - Panama Soil - Plot 1 (version 2) | ecosystem: Environmental > Terrestrial > Soil >... | reverse complement strand
TCTTAGGTTTGCGTTCTGCTGAAAGGCCAAAAACGCCGGAGGGTAGTATGTAGGGCGGCCTACGTATAGCGCGGAATTACGCCGGGATGATAGCGCCCAAGGGGCCGGTGCGAAGACGGCAAGGGTCGTCGGCCTGAACCGGCAGGTTGGCGCAGGTGTTGCCGCCGGCGAGCGGACCGCCGTCGATCTGCATCGCCGACCGGCGCGGTTTCCCTGACGGCAACAAATGCTCTACCATCCAGGCGGTCAATCACAGGAGGGCTTGATGCCGGAAGTCGTGTTCTATGCGCTCGGGGGGCGTTCGATCGAACAGAAACGCGCCCTGATCAAGGATTTCACCGACGCGGTGGTGAAGAACTACAAGGTCGATCCCAGTGCGGTGACAATCACCATCGTGGAGTCGGCGAAGGAGGACAAGGCGAAGGGCGGCGTGCTGTTCAGCGACATGGGTGCGGCGAAGACTTGAGAGGCATTGAGCGACGAGGTCGTGCGGCGCTTTCGTTTCGTTGCTCTGCGTGGGACGGGCTGCCATAGACGATTGCGTTTGCGCATCGTAGCGGCGTAGGGTGGGCAAAGCGAAGCGTGCCCACTCCCGACGGTCCAGCCGATTGAAGTATGCGCTGGAGGGGAACCCCGGCAGTGGAATTTGGCTACTTCACGCTCAGCGACAATCACTACGAACGTAACACGCGCTCGGCGAACCAGTTCGTCGCCGACATCGCTGCAGAAGCGCTCTATGCGGATCAGCTTGCGATGCATTCGGCCTGGATCGGCGAACACCACTTCAACTCGCTCGGCGTGCTGTCCTGTCCGGACCTCGTGCTCTCCTACATCGCGGCACGAACCCGGGATATCCGGCTCGCGCCGGCCGTGACCGTGCTGCCGCTGCACCATCCGATCCGCGTCGCCGAGCAATGGGCGACGCTCGACCTCTTGAGCAACGGACGTGTCGATTTCGCCGCGGGGCGCGGCTACGACAAGCGGGAATATCTGCCGTTCCATGTTTCGTTCGAGGACAACCAGGGCATCTTCGAGGAAGGGCTCGAGGTCGTGCAGAAGCTATGGGAAGCGGAAGGCCGCATCTCACACCACGGAAAGCATTATTCTTTCGATGACGTGCGGATCACGCCCAAACCGGTGCAGCGGCCGATCCCAACTTATGTGGCGTCGTTCTCCAAGCCGTCGATCGAGCTGGCGGCCCGGCTGGGCTGCGGGCTGATTGTTGCCCCTTTTGCGGCAGCGATGAGTTATGGCGGTCTCAGGCAGGTCGCCGATCTCTACCGGGAGGCCTGCGTCAAGCACGGCAACAAGCCCGGCCGCTTGATGTGCAGCTATTTCACGCATATCGCCGACAGCCGGGAACAGGAAGCGGCAGCGCGGGCGCGACAGATACGATATTACCGGGAGTGCGTGATTCCGGCGTTGCCGGGCGACCCGAAAACCGTGCCGCCGACCTATCGCTACTTCGTCGACATGGTCGATCGTCTCCAGAAAGTGAAGCCCCAAGATCTGACCGAAAACTCGGTCTTGCTGGGCTCCCCGGCGCAGATCGTCGACACCTTGAAAAAAGTAGAGGCCGCGGGCTTCGAAGAAGTCATTCTCTACTTCAACGTCGGCCTGAAGCCGCATGCGCAGGTGAAGGAGGAGATGGATCGCTTCATGCGGGACATTGCACCAGCCATTGAAGGGGCCCACAAGCGGCGCGTCGCTTAGACGCATCAAGGCCGACGCATTTGTACGCGGCCCTTTCGTCGGCGGACTATCTCGGTGCGCTGACGGTATCCAATTACGGCTCCCACCTCAGATGGTGGGGGGAGCGCTGTGGATGGCTTTCGATGGCCGCCGGTCATTCACGGTCTGTTCACGTGAGGAATGCTAAGGTTGCTTACGTCTATGGGGCGGGAACACCAAATTGCCAGAAACGAATGGTTGAAGCACCGTTCGCGGAGGATGGGCTGCCATGGAACCGGCTGGGACTAATCTCGGACGATTTCCGTCGAAATTCCTGCTGATGGTCATCCCCGGCCTGGTCGCAAGCGGGGTCGTGGCATCGGTCCTGTATGCGGTCCATGTTTCTCGCGCGCCCTCGGCGTCCGAAGTTCTGACCGATTTGGCGCCGCAAGGCGACGGTCTTTCAGCAGAGGAGCGCCGCGACCTTACCCGGCAGATGCTCAAGGCCCGCCGCGAAAATCCGCAGGAGCCGGCCCAGGTGCTTCCGACGCCGACGTCGCGTCCGGCCGACATCGGGCCCGCCGAGGAACCTGCCGCCGACAACAAAGCTGCGGCTGACAGCAAGGCGGCTGCGGCTGATGGCAAGGCCGCCGCCGCTAAGGCCGCCGCGGACCGCACGCCCCAAGATCACGCCGCACCGGATCGCACGTTCGGTGCTGCGCCGTTGCCGGTCGCCCGGCCGGCGGCCCCTCCACGGACGCGCCTCGATGCGCCCGTCGTCGCGATGCCGGCGGCGCCCGCCCCGACATCCGGCACCACTCCGCCTCCAGTGGCCGCGACGGCGCAACCGGCGCCCCTGCCGCTCAGGCCGGACCCCACAGTGCAGCCGCCGGTGACGGTCAATTCACCTCCCGGCGTCGAGCCCGAGCCTCAGCCGCGCGGTTTCGCCGCCAACGTATTTTCGTCGTTGTCAACGTTCGCCGGAAATGCCGCAAATGCCACCGGCAACAGTGTCAACTGGGTGATCGACCTTCCGGGCAAGGCGATCTCGGCCGGCGGCAGGTTGCTTGGAGGCAACTCTTCGGCCAGCAATCAGCCCGCAGAGCCGCCGCCTGCGGGCGGCCCCGGCACCGCACCACCGGCCGCCGCCGCACCGCCGCCGGCAACGGCGCCGCCGCCCAAGCGGAATCTTTAGCGCCCGGTCGGGGGCCGTTGCTCTCGCCTTACGTTCGGGGGCTGACAGTCAGGCAATTTTAACCGGCATTGTTCGGCGCAGGCCGCAGCGAGGTGCGTTTTTGAAACAATGCACACGGATAGGCGTTTTCATCGTATCGCTCAGGCGTCGCATTAACGTTCAGTCAGAAAAGATAAAAGCGGTTCGGCAGATGAGCGAGGGCTAACAGCGAAGGCATCGAAATGAGCGAAGTTTGGAAAACAAAATACGGACCTCGAAGGGTTCGACGCGACCCGCCGACCGTGGCGGAGGCTGTCGCAGCGGCGCGTGGACTGACCGATGATGTGCACGAGCAAATCGAGATCGCGGCATCGCTGATGGATCTGCCGCCCGATCAGGTCAAGTCCGAGGTGCTCAAAGCCGCGACCGCGCGCAAGGACGCCAATACCGTTGCCTTTGTCGGCCGCGCCGGCGCGCCGCGCACGGTCGTTGTTGAACGCGTGTCCAGCCGTCGACCCATGGCGGGCAAGGCAGTCGTTAGTAAGGGGTTGACCGGGAAACGGATTGGCCGCTAGGCGGTTGCGCGCTCCTCATGCGCGTCCCCGGATTTGATCGCGGGATTAGCGCGGGGCCATACCGGCAAGTTTAGTCATATGTCGGGAAACAATTTCTTTCGTTTGCGTGTCGTCACCCTCGAAAAACGGACGATCCAGTAACAACCTAATTTCGTTTGGGGCATATCTCCTTCAATTGGATCTTGCGGAGGTGACCGAATTCCCGCTTTCGAGCGTGTGAAGAATTCGGCTCCTCCATTAATCGCAGCGTGCACCTTCTCCCCGCGTTTTGGGGAGAGGGAGGTCCCCGCTGAGAGGGCTGGATTATTTCACACGCTCTTTCGCGGGTACGACAGTCTGTGATTCGTTCTTTGGCCGAGGTCAATGCCAGCTAGGCGCAACCAAACCACCCGCATAAGAATCGCGCGGACCTCAAACATTACGAAAAGATAATAAAGATAAATCGATGATGAATTCCCTGCACACCGGCGGTTCAGAGCCAATGTGCTTCTATGGACGCGGGCTGAACTTGGGGCATATTGCAGGAGGGTCATCATGGTTCGCAGCTTGGCTCTGATACTCGTGACTGCCGCCGCCGTCGGAGGCGCCGCCTTCACCCCGACGACTGCATCGGCCGGTTGGTATGGACACCGCGCCGACATCCGTGCCGATCGACGCGACATTCGCGGCGATCGCCGCGATCTTCATCGTGACCGCGCTGATTTCCGGCGTGACTTCCGTGACCTTCGCCATGATCTGAACTCCGGACGCTTTGGCGAGGCGCAACGCGACCTGGCCGATCTCCGCCGCGACCGTGCGGACATTCGGCGCGACCGAAGGGATCTGCGGCATGAGCGTCGCGACCTGTTCTTTGATCGCCACGGTTACTAGCTAATCGGGGCGTTGCACGGCCTCGTCGCCTGAAGGCGACGGGGTCGTTTTTTGTTCGATGTGATATCTGAAATCCGGGAAAGCAATCGCGAAGTCCGCGGGTTGGCTGTGTGTCACGAGTATCGCCTGAGTTGGGCGCCGCGTCACTGCACGAGAGATGAAGGGGGCCCTTCGCGTTCGGCAATGAGGTGCTGATTCCAAGCCAGCGCAAGCCGGTGTCGTAATCCTGGCTAGCCCTATGAATGCGGTAACGTCGGTCCCGGGTTTCGCTGATGCTCAACCCGGGCGACAGGACTACTTCTCCCGTCCCATCACCTCCACCGCCGGCAACCCCAGCGCATCCAGCGGCGATGGCGTCGTCTCCTCTGGCAGACGCCCGATGCTGGCGCGCACCAGGGCGGCGCCGACTGCACGGTTCGCCGTCGCTACACACAACGGGATCGCAAACGCGAGCCCGCCGGCGATCAGCAACGCGTAAGGGATCGCGACAGGCGCTGCGAATGCCAGCGCCGCAAGACATGCCCAGCCGAGCGCCGTCTGCCCCCACAGTCTCGCGATCGCCAGCCGCAGCGGCACGGCGTGATCGTCGCGCGCCTGTCCGCCCCAGCCGACGCTGCCGCCGAAGAGAAGAGTTGCAAGGAATACCGTATGGGCGAACCACATGATCGGCGACAGCATCAGGAAGAAGATCGTCTCGACCGCTACGTTGACCACAAACATCGGGCCGCCGCCGTAACGGTAGCGCGCCTTCGCACGCGTCAGCGCGTCGATCACGGTCGCGATCTTTGGCGCAAACCACATGATCAGCACGAGGATGAGTACCGCGAGGCCGGCATCGGGCGCCATGAAGGCTGATGGCTCATCGGCTGTGATGACGCCGTATGTGCCGAGCACCAGGAGGGTAATCCAGGCCGGCGAGCCGAGAAACATCAGGATCGCGAAGGCGAGCTGATAGCGGCTGATCAGCTTCAGGCCCGGCAAGGTGAGGAAGTGCCAGTACTGCATGTTGCCCTGGCACCAACGGATGTCGCGCCGGATGAATTCCAGGAGGGTCGGGGGATTTTCCTCCCAGCCGAGATGCTCCTCGGGGAGCACCCTCACCTCGTAGCCGGCGCGGCGCATCAGCGCCGCTTCGATCTGGTCGTGGCTGAGGATGTGTCCGCCCAAGGGCCCCCCCTTGGGCAGCGGCGGGATGTGGCAATGGGCCGTAAATGGCTTCAGGCGCAGCACCGAATTGTGCCCCCAGTGTGGGCCGCAGTCGCCCTGCCACCAGGCGCTGCCGGTGGTGTAGGACCACATGGCGAGCCGCATGCCGAACTGGAAGATGCGGGCGAAGGCTGAGGTCGACGGCATGCCGACCACGAGGCCCTGCAGGATGCCGATCTCCGGCGAGGCCTGCATGATGCGCACCATGCGCAGGATTGCGGATGCAGGAATGAAGCTGTCGGCGTCGAGGGTGACGGCGAAGTCATGGGTGCCGCCCCAGTGCAGACAGAAATTGCGGATATTGCCGGCCTTGAAGCCGGCATTGTCTTCGCGCCGCCGATACGTGACCGCAATGCAGCCGCGCCATTTCTCGGCGAGATCGGCAAAGCAGCGTTCTTCCGCCACGGCCACGGCGGGGTCGCTGGTGTCACTCAGCGCATAGAGATGAAAATGCGCGCCGACCGCCGCGAGGCCGTCAAGCATCGGCGCGAGATTGCGGATGACCCGGGCAGGGTCCTCGTTGCGGATGCAGGCCAGCAGGGCGACCGAAGCCGTGATCGGTTCGTCGCCGCGAATGCGCGCCGCTGCCGGCGTCACCGTCGCGACCGGGTTCCTTGCAAACCGCAGGACCAGAAACCCGATAGCGGCGTTCCAGAACCCGATGACGGTCCAGGGCAGGGTGACGAGGAACAGCGCCAGCAGCACGACGTCGATCACGCCCAGGCCGTCGGCCGACAGCGCGATGGCGGAAAGCCACATCACCGCTGTGATGGTGGCGATCACCAGGGCAGCGAACAAGGCTCGCCGTCCGCTCAGGCTCGACGGGCGCGCAACGTACTCGGGCAGGGCCGTCGATCCCCTTCGGGATCCGGCTCGGACTTCTGTCATGGAAAAATTGCTTTGGAACGGAACCGCGCTGCGTGAGATATAGCGGGTTAGCGGGCCAGGTGTCCAACATAAGGGCTGGCGGGTGGTCGATCGGATCAGCGAACGGGCGAAAGCCCTGTGGTATGTCGGCCCTGGGCGAGCCGAAATCCGCCCCGAAATCCTGGCGGATGACATCGGTCGAGGCGAGGTCCGGATCGAAGCCCTCTATGGCGGCATTAGCCGAGGCACCGAGCGCCTGGTCTTCACCGGCTGCGTGCCGGCGAGCGAATATGCTCGCATGCGTGCCCCCTTCATGGCCGGAGAGTTCCCGTTCCCGGTGAAATACGGCTACGCTACTGTCGGCCGCATCGCCGCGGGACGGGACGCCCTCATCGGCCGCACCGCCTTTGCGCTCTACCCGCATCAGACCGCATTCACGCTGCCGGCGGACCGGATTGCGCTGCTGCCAGCCGACGTGCCGGCGTTGCGCGGCGTGCTGGCCGCCAACATGGAAACCGCGCTCAATGCGCTGTGGGATGCGGCGCCCGGCCCCGCAGATCGGATCGCGGTCGTCGGTGCCGGCGTGGTCGGCTGCCTGTGTGCGTGGCTTGCGGGCAAGTTGCCCGGCGCGCAGGTCACGCTCATCGATATCGACAACAGCCGCGCGGCGGTCGCTGCCTCGTTGGGCGTCGAATTTGCGCCGCCCGATGCAGCTCCCGGAGAATGCGATCTCGTGATCCACGCGAGTGCTTCTGCGGCGGGTCTTGCCACGGCGCTGCAGCTCGCCGGCAACGAAGCGACCGTGCTGGAGTTAAGCTGGTATGGCGCCGGCGAAGTAGCCGCCCCTCTTGGTGGGGCGTTCCACAGCCGGCGGCTGCGGCTGATATCGAGCCAGGTCGGACAGGTTGCGCCCTCGCACCGGCCGCGTTGGTCTCATCATCGCCGCATGGAGGCCGCGCTCGCCCTTCTGGCCGATCCGGCCCTCGACGCTCTGCTCGCTCCGGCGGTTGACTTTCATGATCTGCCGGCGGCTTTGCCAAAAATTCTTACCGGGCCAAACAGTGTGCTATGTCAGCTCATCCGCTATCCCGCCGCGCCGTCGTAGGCTTCGAAAGAGTGCCATCCACAGAGCTAAGCTGTCATCGCCCGGCTTGATGACCGGGCGATCCAGTAACAACCGACTCGGGATGCTGTCATGGCCGGTCAAGCCGGGCAAATGACATTGCATAGAGGACATCGCCCGTGTACGCCGTCGAAGTTTCCGATCACATCATGATTGCCCATTCGTTTCGCGGCGACGTTTTCGGCCCCGCGCAGCGTCTTCATGGCGCCACCTTCGCGGTATCGGCTGCCTTCATGGCGGAAGCACTCGATCCCAACGGCATCGTCGTCGATATCGGTCGGGCCTTCGAAGTCTTGCATCAGGTGCTGGCGCCGCTTAACTATCGCAATCTCGACGACATCCCAGCGTTCAAATCCGTCAACACCACGACCGAGTTTCTCACCAGGCACGTCTTCGACGGCCTGGTGGCGGCCGTGAAGAACGGCGAGCTCGGGCGCGATGGTCACGAGATCGGCGCAATCCGGGTGACAGTCGCGGAATCTCCGACTGCGCGGGCATGGTACGAGGGGGCATTATGGCAGCGGTGACTTTCGCGGTGCCGGGAAGCCTCGATCAGCCGACCGGCGGCTATAACTACGACCGGCGTGTGATTGCCGGTTTGCGGCAACGCGGATGCGAGGTCGAAGTCATCGACTTGGGCGACGGATTTCCGCGTCCGACGCCAGAAACGCGCGATGCGGCATTGCCCCGCCTCCGGCGTGTGCCCGCCGGCCAGCCGATCGTGGTGGATGGGCTTGCGCTCGGGGTGCTTCCCGACGCAGCCGAGGCGCTGCGTTCCAGCCACCGCCTGATTGCGCTCGTGCACCACCCTTTGGCGCTGGAATCCGGGCTGGCGCCGGCGGAAAGGGCGGCGCTGCGCGAGAGCGAGCGCGCGGCGCTCTCGGCAGTGACTCGGGTGGTTGTCACCAGCCCGGCCACACGCGACATTCTGGTGGCAGACTACGGGGTTCCACCGGAAATCATCGCGGTCGCCTTGCCGGGCTCGGTGCCCATGGTTGGCGCGACGCTCGCGCGTAAGCAGGCGGGGAAAACCATTAACCTCCTCGCAGTTGGCGCCGTGGTGCCGCGCAAGGGCTACGATGTTCTGATCGAGGCGCTGGGCCAACTCACCGATCTCGATTGGCAACTCGTGGTCGCGGGCGACTGCAAGCGCGACCGTACGACCGCAATGGAACTGGCCGCGACCATCGCGCGCAAGGGCCTCGAGCCGCGCGTATGCCTTGCCGGCGCCGTGAACGAGCACGACCTGGCCGCGCTCTATGGCGAGGCGGATGTGTTCGTGCTGGCGTCAAGGTTCGAGGGTTACGGCATGGCCTATGCGGAAGCGATCGCGCATGGGCTGCCGGTGGTCGGAACACGGGTGGGTGCCATCCCGGACACGGTGCCGGCGGACGCCGGCGTCCTGGTGCCGCCCGACGACACAGCAGCGCTTGCGGCGGCGCTGCGTTCCATGATGACCGATCCGGGGCTGCGCGAGCATTGTTCCGCGGCGGCACGCGCGACGCCGATGCCCACATGGGAGGCGGCGACGCAGGCATTTCTCGACGTGTTCGCGCCCTTCCCTCTACCCCCGGCTCCTCGGTGCCCTCCCCTGCATGCGGGGCCGGGCAGCGAGGGCGGAGCGTAGGGATGGGGCATGCGCGGCTTCTCGGCGCAATGGCTCGCGTTGCGCGAGCCCTATGACCTTGCGGCGCGCAACGGCACGGTGCTCGATGCGGTTGCCGCCACTTTCGCAGACATGCCGGCTGTCACGGTGACGGATCTCGGCTGCGGTACCGGCGCCACGATGCGGGCGATTGCGGCGTGCTTGCCGGCGCAGCAGAACTGGCGCCTCGTCGACAATGACCACGTCCTGCTTGACGCGGCCAGAAGCGCGGCGCCCGCGGGGGCAAGTGCCACGACCCTAGCACTCAACCTTGCCGGCGCGATCGAGCAAGCGGTCGATGGTTGTGATCTCGTGGCGACTTCGGCGTTGCTCGACCTTGTATCGGCTGCCTGGCTCGATCGCCTGGTGGCGATTTTGGCACGCCAGTCGCGCCCGCTTTATGCGGCGTTGAGTTACGACGGCGTCGTCACACTCTCTCCTGAGACCCGTCACGATGCGGCCGTGATCGCTGCGGTCAATCGTCACCAACGCACCGACAAGGGGTTCGGACCGGCGCTCGGCCCCGACGCGGCGCGCATCGCGCTGGACCGGTTTCGCAGGGCAGGCTTTGCGGTTCTTGAAGGCCGCTCCGATTGGCAGTTCGGTGCCAGCGACCGCGAGATCCAGATGGAGATTCTGGCCGGCTGGGCCGACGCCGCTGGCGAGATCGGGGTCGATCCTTCGATCCTCGTCGAATGGCTCCACGAGCGTCGTGACAACGTCATCTCAGGCCGCTCGCAGATGCGGGTCGGTCACATCGATTTTTTCTCGACGCCGACCGGCCGCCGTTGAGCCGAAAGATCACAGTCGAACAGCACCTCGTTCCCGAGCACATGCGTGATCGTGTGTGGGCGCAATGCTTCCTCGCATCGCGTGATCGGCGCAAGGTCGAGGCTCGAGCGGCCGCCGCCGAGGATGATCGGCGCCACGACCACGTGCAGGCGATCGAGGCAGCGCGCTTCGAGGAACCGGGCAACCGTCGCCGGGCCGCCTTCGATGAGAATGCGGCGCAGGCCGCGCGCCGCGAGGCTTCTCAGGATATCGCCGGGGTCGAGACGACCTTGCGCTGAGGGCAGCGCAATACGCTCGATTCCGGCTCCCCGTCGATTGTCGCCCCTCCCTCCCCGGCATGCGGGGGAGGGTTGGGAAGGGGAAGGGAGAGGGTAGGGAGCCTCTTGCGCGGCGATCACCAGGCGGCGTACGCCGTCATCGCGAAACGCGCGCGCGGTGGCCGGCAGGCGGCCGTTGGGATCGATGATGACCCGCGCGGGGTGCGGCCCGGCGACGCGGCGCACCGTCAACAAAGGATCGTCAGCAAGCGCAGTGCCGACACCCACCACCACGGCGTCCATGAGGGCGCGCAAGCGGTGGAGATGGTCGAGCCCCTCGGCGCCGTTGATGTAGTGGGAGTGGCCGCTCGCGGTCGCGGCGCGCCCGTCAAGCGATTGCCCGATCTGGCCAACGACGAGAAGATCATCGACCCGCCCGGCGCGCAGGGGCCCGAAAATCCCGTCCCAATGCGACACGCCATTGCAGCGTCCGGCCCGGATCGCCGCCATCGCGTCGCACCAGTGTGCGTCCTCGGCATGCCGGGATGTGGGGTCGATCACCTTCATTGGGTTACTCGACGAGAGTACTCCTCGGATGGGTTGGGGTCTTGCGAATCCATCCTCGGCTTCGCCAGCGGGAGGGCCTCGATGGGCTTCGCTCTCAACGCAGCCTTACGAGTACCCTTCTAGCAGAAATGGAGTGCGGGCGTCGCGCCTGCTTTTTGCCCCCCGGGAAGCGAGGCAGGGGAGCGTGAAGGCACTCTTCTCAGCGACCGCTCTGCCCGCGACCGATGCCGTGATATGCGAACCCCTCCAACTCCTCGGGACGATACACGTTGCGCAAGTCGACCAGCACGGCCTGCTTCATCACGCCCTTGAGGCGCTCGAAGTCGAGGGCGCGAAATTGCTCCCATTCGGTGACGATCACGAGCGCGTCAGCGCCGTTGGCGCAGGCATAGGGACCGTCGCAGAATTCGATGCCTGCGAGCACTTGGCGCGCCTGCTCCATTCCGACCGGATCATAGGCCCTCACCAGCGCTCCCATGTCCATGAGCGCGGTGATCAGCGGGATCGACGGCGCTTCGCGCATGTCGTCGGTGTTGGGCTTGAAGGTGAGGCCGAGCACCGCGATCGTCTTGCCGCGCAGGCTGCTGCCCAGCGCGGCGGCGATCTTGCGAAACATGCCGCGCTTGCGGGCTTCGTTGACAGCTGCGACTGTCTCGACGATGCGCAGTGGCGCTTCATAATCCTGGCCGGTCTTGATCAATGCGACGGTATCCTTGGGAAAGCACGAGCCCCCGTAGCCCGGCCCGGCGTGCAGGAACTTCGACCCGATGCGGTTGTCGAGCCCGATGCCGCGCGCCACTTGCTGGACGTCCGCGCCGACTTTTTCGCACAGCTCCGCAATCTCGTTGATGAAGGTGACCTTGGTGGCAAGGAACGCGTTGGCGGCGTATTTGATCAACTCGGCCGTACGGCGAGTGGTGTAGAGAATCGGCGGCTGGTTGAGATAAAGCGGGCGGTAGAGTTCCGCCATCACCTTGCGGGCGCGCTCGTCCTCGGTGCCGACGACGATCCGGTCCGGATGCTTGAAATCCTGAATCGCTGCGCCCTCGCGCAGGAATTCCGGGTTCGACACCACGGCGGCGTCGGCATCGGGGCGTGTTTCCCGGATGATGCGCTCGACCTCATCACCGGTACCCACGGGCACCGTGGATTTCGTAATCACCACCGTAAATCCGGTGAGCGCCGCGGCGATCTCCGCCGCCGCCGCATGGACGTATGACAGGTCCGCGTGGCCGTCGCCGCGGCGCGAGGGGGTGCCGACCGCAATAAACACGGCATCGGCCTCGGCAACCGGTACGCAAAGATCGGTGGTGAAATCGAGCCGCTTCTCCCGCGTGTTCCTCACGACGAGACGGTCGAGGTCAGGTTCGAATATGGGCATTTCGCCCTTGCGCAGTCGCGCGATCCGCTCGGCATCCTTGTCGACGCAAGTGACATGGTGGCCGAAATCCGCAAAGCAGGCCCCGGACACAAGCCCAACATATCCGGCCCCGATCATCGCAACGCGCATGAAACATCCCGTGTGCTGTTGTCTCGGGTCCGGCCTTTGGCCGGCCCGATGATAAACTCCGCGTCATCCGCCCGTTGTGAGGAGGGCGGCGGGTTAGGCTGGGGCCTGCCACGGGCCGCACTTGGTGCGGACCCGCTTGAGCGAACCTGCCCTAGCCGGGCCAGGGCGAGCCTCCGCCGCTGAGACGATCTGCCTGAATTTTGCCGCGGAGTAATAGTCGTTTCCGGGCGCGTTGGAAACTGGCGCCCGCGAAAAAATCAGGGGGCTGGCGGCGGCTCGAGCGCCATTCGGGTTCTCCTTTGTACCGCCATGCGATGGTCATTCTATTGAGCAAAAACGGCATAGCTTTGCGCCGCCGGGAGGACTAAGAAATAGGTGGGAACGCATCGCGGTTCTCTTGCAGCGTTTGTGTTGCCAGTATCGTGGGGCGGAATGCGAATGGAAGACATGCCAAGGGGGCTCGGCCCGTTCGGCAGGGCCGACGATATTGCAGTTCAACGCGGCATCGCGGAATTTCAGGCGAGCCGGCCAGTCGTCATTGCGGACGCCGACGAAATGATCGCGGCATTGCCGGTGGACGGTCTGACTGAGACGACATGGAGCGCGTTCAAGGCCATGTGTTCGCCGGTCGCGCCGCGCCTTGTCATCACGAAGCGGCGCGCGCGGGTGATCGGCCTCGATGTTCCGGGTCCGGTGTTCATCGCCGTGGCGGTGGACGATAGGCACGACACGATCTGCTCTCTTGCGGCAGGTTTGCATTGCGAACGGAGGACCGCGGCCGGGCTCGCCGGCGCGGCGGCAGAACGCGCGATCGATCTTGCCAAGCTCGCGCAGCGTTATCCGGCCCTTCTCGTGGCAGATGCCAAGGCGGTTGCGCCAGCCATGTTGGCGCAGATGATCGTGGTGCGCGCGGATGCCTTGGCCCGTGTCAACGACAAGATCCTCGATACACTGGAGATCGTCAGCGAAGCGCGGATTCCGCTACCCGACGGCGCCACGGCTCGATTCTGCGTTTTCCGCGATGCGGTCGGGTCGAGCCCGGTCGCCATCATCCTTGGCGAACCTGACTTTTCGCAACCGGTCAACGTGCGCGTGCATTCTGCCTGTCTTACCGGCGATGTGTTCGGATCGCGCCGGTGCGACTGCGGGGCGCAGCTCAAGCTTGCGATGGCGCAGCTGTCCGAAGCCGGCGGTGGCATCGTGCTCTACCTGGAGCAGGAGGGGCGCGGCCTGGGGCTCGCGAACAAGATGCGCGCCTACATGCTCCAGGACAACGGGCTCGACACCATGGATGCAAACATGATGCTCGGCTTTGATGACGATGAGCGCAATTACGGCGTCGCGGCGCGCATGCTCAATATGATCGGAGCAAACCGCGTTCAACTTCTGACAAACAATCCAGACAAGCTCGAAGCATTGCTCGAAGGCGGCGTCGAGGTCTGCGCGCGGATCGCGCTGCATACGCAAATCAATCCGGAAAACCGTCGCTACCTCGCCACCAAGGCGGCCCGCGCCGGTCATTGGCTTGACGATATGCTGGAGGCGGGGGTGGCGCCTCACCACGAAGCGACAAGATCGCGAACCGGATAGGGAAGCCCGGATTTCTCACACGACGGGTCAGCGCTGCACCTCGCGCGTGACGTTTTGCGCGGAAACCTGCGCCACGCGAACAAAATCCGCGTTACGGCGACAAGACCAGCCTAAGGAAAGGCGCCCCGGGGCAGCGCCGCGTTGGCGACCGGTCCATGCAACCGCTGCGGCGAGATCGGCCCGGCGGGGGCGTCTTCTGCTGGCGGGGGATCAAGGAGTTGGGGAATTTTGCGGTTGCGATCGTCGATCGGGGCGCTGTTGTCATCAGGGAGCGATTCAAGGAAGCGCTGGATTTCATTCACCGCCACCGCACCCCTCGCTTCCGCGACCACGTCAACTGATGCCTTGCGAGAGGCCAATGATTTCGGGCTGTCGCCGGAATAGCCTGGGCTTTGCAGGCCCGTCGCCGCCAGCCGGGCTCGACCGGATAAGCCCGGCGCGTCCGGCACCTCGTAATCGCGGGGCCACGGGGAAACTTGCGGCAGCGAATCATGGCCGCGGGCCAGGAGTGCGCGCGATCGCCAGGCCCCGCCGCCAACGAATGGAGCTGCGTGAAGGAACGAAAATGAGTTTGACGCCACGTCAAAGCCGAAACTGACCGGGTTCGGTACCGGCAGCTCCGGTTCCGTTTCGATGAAAATCGGCGTCCGCGGGGAGACGCGGGCGTGCATGACCCATTGCGCGGGATTGGTCGCGGTCTTGGGGAGGTCAGGGGATGTCGGCACCACGTGGACGACCTTGTAGCCGCGGCGCTTCAATTCCCGCAACAGATGGGGCAGAGCCTCCACGGTCTTGGCCTGGATGTCATGGAGCAGCAAAATCCCTTTGTGGTCGGCCTCGATGCGTTGCAGGGCGCGCGAAAACACCTGCGTCGGGCCGATTCTGAGCCAGTCGTCAGCCAGGAAATCGGCGCTCCAGACCTGGATATTGCGGGCGGCGAGGTAGTGCTCGACGCCATCGGCGCGCAACAGGCCGGGAACGCGGAAAAACGGCGCCGGGCCGTCGTCGTCGCCGAGCGCGGCAGCAACTGAGGCGATGCCTTCGTTGATTTCAAATTGCGCCCTCTCCAGCGACATTCTGTGAAAGGTCAGGGGATGGCTGTAGCTATGCGTCCCGATGGTGTGGCCGGCGTCGTGGATGCGCCGTACCACCTCGGGGAAGTTCCGCGCCATCTTACCGATCAGGAAGTAGGTCACCTTGACGCATTCATGTTCGAGTATGTCCAGCACCTGGGTCGAGCGGGGCGGCAAAGGACCGTCGTCAAAGGTGATCACGATCTCGTGGTCTTCGAGCGGGAGGCTCTCGCGATATTGCATGGAGCCGAGCCGCGGATGCTCGGTGGGATCGACCACAAGGGTTCGGCTGGTGCCCAGCGCATCAGGATTACCGGGGCATTCGGCCGCTGAGGCGAGCCCTGGCCCGAAAGCAATCAAGGCGCATATGGCCGCCAATACACTACGCATCGTACTTGTACGCATCCGACTGTTCTTTCCCCCCGGCGGCAGGGCGTGGTACCACCCCACCGGCCTCCAAGATCACAATGACTCGTCACCAACCTAACGTCACGGACAAGAAATCGTTTGCACATTATTTCATGAAATCGACTCTCAGGTTCCCGGTTGTTCAGTCGCCGGTCCGACAATGTGCACGATGCTATAGCCTTCCCTCCTTAAAAAACGCAAGAAAGCAGGCAACATCAGGGCCGTCTGCCGCTTTGTATCGTGAAACAGGATGATTCCGCCATGGGTCGCTTTGAGCCGTCCGAGCACCTGGCTGAGCTCTCGGCCGGGCGACATCGGGTTCCAGTCGCCGGCCCATAGGTCGGCGCCGAACACGACGACATGTCGCGCTGCGAGATGGTTCAGCAGGTGCGGCGTCGAGGCGAAACCCGGGAAGCGGAAGAACGGGGTTCGCAGGGGGTCGGTCGCATGGCCGTAGAGCGCCGTGTCAACGGCGGCGAAGCCGCGGTCGATTTCCGCTTCCGCGGCGTCCGGCTTCAGGCGATCGAGCAGCGGATGCCGAAAGCTGTGGTGTGCCACCGTATGGCCCTCGGCCAGCTCGCGCCTTGCCAACTCCGGATGGGTCGACGCATTTCGGCCGGTCAGAAAAAAGGTGGCGCGCACACATTCCCGCCCGAGCGCGTCCAGCACCGCAGATGTCGTCCCGGGCCACGGCCCGTCGTCGAATGTGAGCACGACCTCCTTGTCGGCGAGGGGCAGGGTCGTGGGAAATTGTTTGCGCCCAACCTGCGGCGTCGTTGCGGCATCGACTGTGATGACCCGTGAAGTCGCGAGTGCGTCCGGGTTGCCGGGACAGGGCGGCTCGGCCTTCTGAGCCGATGCTGACTGGGCGGCGAACAGGAATACCAGCAAGGCGGATTTTGGGGCGGACATCTGCTGCTAGGGCCGGGGCACGCTGGAACCAATTCGAGGCGACCCGGATTCGCCGCAACGCGGTCAACGTTGCGGTCGGGACCGGTCCGTGTAACGGCTGAGGTCGAGGAAAAGCAATGGCTGGCGTGATCGCCCAACGCCCGTCGCGTCAAGACCGTGATGCAGCTTGAACGTTTCAACCATGGATTGTCTCAAGGATTGCTCCAACTTGCCGGCTAGGCGGCAATCGTTCATATGATTTGCAATGATTGCAGGAGTAGCCATTGGCCGGGATCACCATCAATCTTGACGATGACTTCAAGCAAGCTGCGCCTGCGTGCCGCCCGCCGAAACCGATCAATGGTAGAGGAGGCACGCGACATTTCGCGAACGGCGCTGGCTAAGGAGTGCGCGCAGACTCAAAACCCGGCTGATGCCATTCGGGAACGCATCGAGCCGGTCGGCGGCGTTGAATTGGAATTGCCGCCGCGCGGCCCGATGCAGGATTTTGAGGTGATCAATCCGTGGCTCTGATTCCCAATGCCTGGACAGGCTTCGATTTCGGTCTCGGCGAGGATCTCGACCGGCTTCGCCAAACCGTCGCTGCCTTCGCCCGCGATCGCATTGCGCCGCGCGCTGCCGAGATCGACCGCAGCAACACGTTTCCGCGCGACCTGTGGCCGCAAATGGGCGAACTCGGGCTGCTGGGCATCACGGTCGAGGAGGAGTGGGGGGGCGCCGGAATGGGCTATCTCGCCCATTGCGTTGCGATGGAGGAGGTGTCGCGCGGTTCCGCGGCAGTGGGCCTCTCCTACGGCGCCCATTCGAACCTGTGCGTCAATCAGATTCGCCGTAACGGCACCACAGACCAGAAATCGCGCTACCTGCCCAAGCTGATATCCGGCGCCCATGTGGGCGCGCTCGCCATGTCGGAGCCGGAGGCGGGCTCCGACGTGGTCTCAATGCGAACCCGCGCCGACCGCATGGGCGATCGGTACGTTCTCAACGGCTCCAAGATGTGGATCACCAACGGCCCCGTCGCCGATACGCTCGTGGTCTATGCCAAGACCGATCGCGACGCCGGCGCGCGCGGCATCACGGCCTTTATCATCGAGAAAGGATTTGCGGGTTTTGCCACCGCGCAGAAGCTTGACAAGCTGGGCATGCGAGGCTCCGACACCTGCGAACTCGTCTTCGCCGATTGCGAGGTGCCGGCCGAGAATGTGCTCGGAGCGGTCGGCGACGGTGTCAATGTGCTGATGTCGGGGCTCGACTACGAGCGCCTGGTGCTCGCCGGCGGTCCGCTCGGCATCATGCAGGCGTGCCTTGATCTCGTCATTCCATATGTGCATGAGCGGCAGCAATTCGGCCAGCCGATCGGGCAATTTCAGCTCATTCAAGCTAAGCTCGCGGACATGTACGTGGCCGCCAACGCTGCGAAGGCCTATGTGTATGCGGTCGCGCGCGGCTGCGACGACGGCCGTGTCACCCGCGAGGACGCCGCTGGCGCAATCCTCTACGCCGCCGAGCGGGCGACCTGGATGGCCCTGGAGACAATCCAATGCCTCGGCGGCAACGGCTATATCAACGACGTCCCGGCCGGCCGGCTGCTCCGCGATGCCAAGCTCTATGAGATCGGCGCCGGCACCAGCGAAATCCGACGCATGCTGATCGGGCGGGAGATTTATGAGAAGACGCGGTGAGGCGTGTGCATGAAACGCCCCAATATCCTGGCCGAAGGGCCGCAAGGATGAGCGCCGGGCGGCCGTCGGCCCGACGCTAAGCGAAGCGAATTCCTCGATGAATTTTACGGGCATGCAGCGCGACGGCGGGCCGCCTGATTTTCACC
>Ga0066903_100001280_pt1 | contig 18071 bp, 14 predicted proteins | sample PanSoiMetaGPlot1_FD_67491 | JGI IMG/M metagenome (GOLD analysis project Ga0066903, IMG submission 67491) | Tropical forest soil microbial communities from Panama analyzed to predict greenhouse gas emissions - Panama Soil - Plot 1 (version 2) | ecosystem: Environmental > Terrestrial > Soil >... | reverse complement strand
TCGCTGTTCGTCGCGCTGAGCGGCTCGCCGCCCGCGCCTCCCGGCGTCGACGAGAAAACGCTCCCGCCGCCCGACCGGTCGGCCGACGGCATCGGCGAGATCGACGTAAACACCTACAAGGTGAAGCGCATCATCCACGCCGGCAACGATCCGGAGCAGCTCGCGCTGAGCGACGACGGCAAGCTGATGTACGTCGCGAACGAGGATGCGGCGCAGACGAGCGTCGTCGACGTGGCGTCGGGCAACGTCGTCGCCACGGTCAAGATCGGCGACGAGCCGGAAGGCGTGAGGATCAGGCCCGACGGCAAAGTCGTCTACGTCACGAGCGAGGAAGACGGCGCCGTCTTCGCGATCGACACCGCGACCAACAAGGTGCTCAAGAAGATCCCGGTCGGCCATCGTCCGCGCGGCATCGGATTCCTGCCGGATGGATCGCGGGCGTACGTCACGCTCGAGAACGACGGCGCGCTCGCGCTCGTCGACGCGCAGCGCCACGCCTTCATGAAGCTGGTCGCGCTGAAAGGCGAAGGACAGACGCCGAAGCCGAGGCCGATGGGCATCGCGGTCCATCCCGACGGCTCGATGCTGTACGTCACGACCGGCTCGTTCGGCAAGCTGTTCTTCCTGGATCCGAAGACGAACGAGAAGACAGCCGATCTCGAGGTGGGCAGACGGCCGTGGGGAGTCGCGCTGACGCCGGACCAGAAGACGCTGTACACAGCGAACGGACCGTCGAACGACGTGTCGATCGTCGACATCGCGACGAAGACGGTCGTGAAGAAGATTCCGGCTGGCGACAGACCCTGGGGAGTCGCTGTAGTCGTGAGTCGGTAGTCGGGAGTCGAGAGTCAGTCGGGAGTCGAGAGTCGAGAGTCGGTCGGGAGTCGATAGTCACGCCGAGGTCGCGAGCGCGTCCGCCAATCTTCGAATCGATTTCCGATTCCGGACTCTCGACCGACTCCCGACTCCAGACTCTCGACTGACTCCCGACTCCCGACTACCGACTGACTCTCGACTCCCGACTACCGACTCCCGACTTCGATGTGCAGTTCCGCTCCGAACAGCATCGTCCGATCGTTATCGATCGCGGCGTACTTGAGCAGCGTCGCAAGACTCCTCTCGACCTTCCGGTTGAAGACGGTTCGGCCGTTGGCGACCACCGTCACCGGCTTTCCGAAGTCGAATTGATCGGGCGACAGCAGCAGCGTGAACGCCGCGACGCCGCGGGTGGTCGCTGCCACCGTGTTGCCGTTGCGGATCAGATCGACGCGGCCAGTCGATCCGCCGCGGGCGAAGAGTGGACGCGGAGGCCCCTGCACGACGTCGGGACGGTAGACGCCGCTCAGCTCGACCGGCAGATTGTCGCGCGCGACGAGCAAGGCGATCGTCGATCCGGGCGGCGTGTCCTCGAGCGCATCGGCGACGTCCATCGGATCGGGGACCGTCTCGTCGTTCAGCCGGACGAGCACGTCGCCCGCCTTCAGGCCGATGCGTTCGGCGTTCGAACCGGGCATCACGCGGTTGATGCGCGTGCCGATCGACCGCACGCCGAAATCGGCCGACGGCGCGACGGCGATCTCGCCCAGATCCGGAAGCGCCTTCGCCTCGTCCCGCGTAGCACCGAGCCGGTCGATGATCAGCCAGTGCGCGCGGTGGTGGTCGACGCTGTTGCCGGCCGACCACGTCAGGCGGTCCGGCAGCGGAGCGCGTGGATGGCCGCGCACGAACGTCTCGTAGGCGTCTTTCACGTCGGGCCACCAGGCCGTGTTGTGGCCGGCGTTCGGCTGCGGGCTGTAGTCGACGGTCACGCCGCCGCGCCTCAGGTGCTCGATGTACGGATCGACGACGCGCGTCGGATACAGCGGATCGCGGCCGCCGTTCACCGCGAAGATCGGCTTGTTGCGCAGGTTGTTCGCGAACATCAAGCCGTCGTCGATGTCGCGCGCCGCCAGCACCATCAGGTAGCCGTTCAGCGGCAGGAAGCTGGCGAACGGCGTCGTCTCGCGCATCGCAACGTAGTATGCACCGGTGCCGCCGTCCGATACGCCCGACACGACCACGCGGTTTTCGTCGACGTTGTAGCGCCGCTTCACCGCGTCGATGATGTCGACGAGGTTGAGCGCCTGATCGTCGCTCCACCACGGCGCGTCGGCCCACGCATACGGAATGACGTAGATCTGTTCCGCTCCCGCCAGCGCACCAATGGAGCCGGAGCCAACCGGCGCGTTGGTCCTTCGTCCGCCGACGCCGCCATGGAGATGAACGCGAACCTGATATCGCCGCGCCGGATCGTACGTGTCCGGCACCTCGACGGCGTAGAAATGCTCGACGCCGTCCGCCAGTCGATTCTCCATCCGGACAACACCGGTCGGCTGAGCTGAGTAGGTGCGGCCGCGCCGCAACCGGGCGTACGCCTCGTCGAACGCGACGTGGCTCTTCAGAACCGGCTCGACGCGCGACGACGCCTCGTCGCGGGACCGCGCCGCCCAGAACGCGTCGAAAGCCGCATCGGTGCTCGCGTTCTGCGCGCCACGACCGCCCGCCATGACGGCGACGATCGCCCATGCGCCGACGACAACCCGTGACATGGCAGGGTGTATAACATAAACAAACGACATGAGGGGATTGGGCGATTGGGGGACTAGGGGACTACGAGGGCTTCGGAGTGCTCGCGGCGGAGCGCTCGTGGTACTGGTCGCTGCGGCGACCAGCGTGTCGCTCGCACAGGTCGTGAAGCCTGCCGCGCAGCTCGAGAGCGTGCCTCCGCTGTCGTTCACCTGTCCGATGCATCCGGAGATCGTCGAGGACCGCAAAGGCAGCTGTCCGATCTGCAAGATGGATCTCGTCGGCATCCGGCTCGAGTCGGTCTGGACGTGCGGTACTCGGCCGCTCGCCGTCATCGAGGGCAAGCCGGGGCGATGCCCGATCGACGGCACGCCGCTGGTGCAGGTCACCTCCGCCGTGTCGTGGATCTGCGGGGGCAGCGACAGGGAGTCGCTTTCGCCGGGCACCTGCGCCGACGGAACGCCGATGCGGAAGAAGTACGCGCCCCGCGCGCACGGCAACCACAATCCTCAGCACGGCGGACAGTTCTTCATGGCGGCCGACAACTGGCATCACCTCGAAGGAACGTACTTGTCGACCGGCGTGTTCCGCATGCACTTCTACGACGACTTCACTAAGCCGCTGCCTCTCGCGCAGGTGCGCACGATCACGGCCGAAGTCGTCGTGAAGGACGCGCGCACCAGCGAGGAGAAGCGGATCCCGCTCGTGCGCAGCGGCCGCTCCATGCAGGCAACCGTCGGAAAGCTTCCGCTGCCGGCGCCGATGTACGCGCACGTCCAGTTCAAGCCCGACGGGCCGCACAACCGGTTCGACTTCACCTTTGAGAGTTACTCGAAGGAGCCGGGGACCGCCCCGACGGCGACGATGACGGCCGCGCCGGCCGCTTCGCCGGCGCCCGCAGGCGGATCGATTCCCGCGCCGGGCGCGCCCGATCCGTCGTCAGGCGTCGATCCCGCGCTCGTGCCGCTGCCGATTCCCGACACGGTGCCGGAGATGCTCGCGCAGCTGCGCGCGCGCACCGATCAGATCCGCGCGATCATCGACCGCGGATCGTTCGCGAGCATCTACGTGCCGGCCTTCCAGGCCAAGGACCTCGCGCTCGCGCTCGACGCGCGCAAGGATACGCTGCCGCCCGACAAGCGCCGCGTCGCCGAGCCGGCGATCACGAAGCTGGTCCGATCGGCGTGGCTGCTCGACGCGTTCGGCGACATCGGCAACAAGCAGCAGATCACAGAGGCGTACGCGATGTTCGTCCAGGCGGAAAAGGACATTCAGGCGGCGTTTCCCGCACGGCCATGACTGTCCGCTCGGCATTCGTCCGCTGCGCGTTCGCGTCCGGCGTCATCGTCGCGGCCCTCGCCGTGTGCATGCAGCGAGGCGAGGCGCACAAGGCGATCACGTCGAAGTACACCTACAACGACGATGTGTTTCCGATCCTGAGGGAGCGGTGCTCGCCGTGCCACATCAGTGGCGGCGTCGCGCCCATGTCGCTGATGACCTACGAGGAAGCCTTCCCGTGGGCCGAGTCGATCCGCGCCGAGCTGGTTGCCGCGCACATGCCGCCGTGGAACGCGGAGGACGGCTTCGGCGACCTGAAGCGCGCGCACACGTTGCCGTCGAAGGATCTCGACATCATCCTGACGTGGGCGACCGGCGGCAATCCGCGCGGCGCGCTCGATCAGAAGCTGCCGGACGTGAAGCTGCGGAACGAGTGGACGCTCGGCGCGCCCGATCTCGCGCTGCAATTGCCGTCCGAGTTCACCCTCGGCGCCGACAAGATGGAGGACACCCACGAGGTCACGCTGGCGACCGGCACATCAGAGGCGCGCTGGGTACGCGCCGTCGATCTGCTGCCCGGAACGCCTTCGATCGTGCGCAGCGCCACCATTTTCGTGAAAGAGCCCACCGCACCATCGACAAACAGTCCGACGCCCGAGCGTGTGCTCGCCCACTGGCTGCCCGGCCACGAGTTGGAACCGATCGACAGCGGCACGGCGTTCCGACTGCCGGCGGGCGCCCAGCTCGGAGTGCGCATTCACTACAAGAAGACGTGGCAGTTCGAGGGCAAGGCGCTGACCGATCGCAGCGCCATCGGCGTTTACTTCGCGCCGGTGAAGGAGGCGCGGGAGCTGATGATGCTGCCGATCGAAGGCACGGCGGTGCCGCCAGCCGGCGCGCCGAGTCAGACGGTCAGCTTCGGCCGCTCGCTCGGCGAGGATGTGCAGGCCGTCGCGCTCAGCCCCGACGTGGTGCCCTCGAACATCACGCTGCAGGTCGAGGCCGTGCGTCCCGACGGCGTGCGGACGCCGATGCTCCGCCTGAACACGCGCGCCGACTGGGACCGCCGCTACTGGTTCACGCGTCCCCTGGCGCTAACCCGCGGCACGAAGATCGAAGTGACCGCGAACTTCGAGGATCCCGACATCCTTTCGTCGGCGTTCGCCGTTGCGCCGCCGACCACGCCGAAGCCTCGCCCCGAGACGTTGCGGCTGACGCTCGACGTCCTGCCGGCGAACGCCCGACCAGCCGCACCGTAACGGGACCACGAAGGCACGAAGGACGCACGAAGATTCTTTTCTCTCGGAACAGAGAGAAGATGGGTCTTCGTGTACTCTTCGTGTTTTCGTGGTCCCGGCAGCGTCAGGGAATGAACGTGAACTTGACCCGGCCGGTGATCGTCTTGGTCAGGCCGAGCAACGATCCGCCCATGGGCCGCGCGCGGGTCGTCACCCGCACGTAATAGTCGCGCGCGGGATCGAGGCGCGCGGTATCGGCCACCGGCACGCGGCTCCACTTCGTCAGCCAGGTTTTCACGACCGCATCGTCTTCGGTCGCGAGCGCGTCTTCGACGCGGCCGTCGACCGTGCGCGTCAGCGTGTGGCGCCGGTTGAGATTGTCGTACCGGTCGGTCGCGGAGACCACGGTCGTTCCGACCGTGCGATCGATCCATCCCGGCGTCCGCAGCTCGAGCTCGTAGGTGAACGTGGTCCGCAGTCCGCTCGCGATGGCCTCGCGAACCGCGTCGGTGTAGGCGTCGTTCAACTCGAACGACACGACGACGTGGTTGTCGCTGATGGATGTCGTGATGCGGAGCGTCTCTTCTGTCCGTACCGTCGCCGGGGCGAGCAGCAGGAAGAGCGCCACTGAGCGGACGAACCAACGTCGAGTGATCATGCCCACGCCTCAGTACCGAATCGCGACCGCCATCGTCGCCCGCCAGAATGATAGCCGCTCGTCGCCGAACGACAGTCCAGTCTCGCCCGCGCCCCCGCCGACGCTCTGAAAGCGGCGCAGGTCCCAGCACACGCCAACCTTGTTCGTCAGGAACCCGACCACGCCGACGCCAAGGTCGAACTGCGGCATGATCGTCGAGACGTCGAAGACGCCGAACGCCGTCGTCGTCCTGACGCTCATCAAGCCCGCACCGCCGACAAAATACGGTCGCAGCGCGTACTCCGTCAGCCGGTGCGGCGCGGCCACCACGACATTGCCGGTCACCGTGGTCACCCGGCTGCCGCGGACGAGATTCTTACCCGCCTCGAAGAAGCCCGGCGCGTCCGCGACCTCGACCTCCGTGCCGAGCACTTCACCGAGAAACATCGCGCCGACGCCGACCGCGAGGCTCGGGCTGCCGACGGCGCTCTCCGGATCGACAAGCGTCGTCCCGCCGCCGAAGGTGGCGCCGATGAACGGGCGCATCTGGCGATCCGCCGCGTGCAGCCGACCGGACATGAGCAGAACACCCGACAGCAGTACAAGAGTCCTCCACACCGAAGCCCGACCGCTCATCGGGCAAATATCGACAGAAACAGCCGCGCGAACGGCGACACGGTGATGTCGCCCGCGGCCAGCGGGAACGACCGCGCGAGCCCCTGGCTGTTCGCGAGCAGAATCAGCGTCAACCCTCGCCGCGGCAGCGTAATCAGCATCGACGACGAGGCGTTGTCGCTGGCGCCGAACTGCCAGACGACCGGCTCGCCGTTGTAGTTCTGCACGAACCAGCCGTACGCGTGCGGCAGCGGCTGCCGGTTCGCGTCGGTCGGAGGCGTCCACGCGAACGCGAGCGCCGTGGATCGCATCACCACGCCGTTCTTCAGCGCGAGATCGAACTGCTCGAGGTCGCGCACGGTTGAAATCAGACCGGACGAGGGCGTGAGCGTCGAGGCCGTGTACGACGACGGCGTCGCGTGCCCGCCCGCGTCGACCGCGTACGGCGTCGCCAGACGCTGCAGCACGTCGGCGTAATGCTGAAGCGCCGACGCAGTGAAGTGCTCGGCAGGGGCGGTCAGCCGCACGATATCGGATCCGGGAACCGTATCGACCATCGCGAAGCGCTCGACGAGGTTGGCCATGCCCCACCGGTAGGTCGAGTCGGTGCAACCGGCAATCGCGGGCGCGACGGGCGCAAGGCGATCGAGGCGATACGCGAACGTGAGGCCGGTTGGGCTGGCGGTCGTGTGCGTCAGAACCTGACGCATCGTCGCGTTCGCGTCGGGGCTCGACGGGAGAAATCGGCCGACCGTGTCATCGAGCGACAGCCAGCCGTCGGCGGCGCAGCGGATCGCGAGCGACGCGGCAATCGCCTGCGTGGTCCCGTCGATCTGAAACGGCGTGTCGGGCCGGACGGCGATGTTGCGTTCGACGTTCTGCCGGCCGAACGATCCCTCCCAGTTGACCGCGTCGAGGCCGACAATCGCCGCCGACAGTCCCGGAATCCCGGCCTGGATGCGAAGCGCGTCGAGGTAGTCGCTGAAGCGCGAGAAGAGGAAGTCGTCGGCGTGCACGAGCGCGCTCGCCCACAACGACAGCGCCACCGTGACCACCAGCAGAAAGCGATGCATGCCCATGACCCCAGTGCCGGGAAGGCTCCATCATACCGGAGCCGCTGCCCCCCCGCTCGTCGCCGTTGTCTGGTCGACGGGCCAGTCCAGCAGGGGCGCCAGCAGTTCTGCCGCGAAATCGGACACCGACGCCGGCCGCGCCGACGAATCTTTTGCGATCGCCCGCTTGATCGCCGCCTCGAGACGGCGTTCCGGCGCGCTCTGCCCCGGGAGTGCAAAATCGTGTTGGAGGATAGCCAGCAGCACGTCGCCCGGCGTGGCACCCTCGAACGGCCGCTTGCCGGTGAACGCCTCCGCCGCCATGACGCCGAGCGCGAAGATGTCGGTGCGCTCGTCGACCTCGCCGCCGGTGAGCTGCTCGGGCGCCATGTACCCCAGCGTACCCATGACGACGCCCGGATCGGTGAGCGCGCCCGACTCGCGGGGCTCGAGCGACATCAGCTTGGCGAGGCCGAAGTCGACGACCTTGACGAGATCGGTCCCGCTCTCGGACGTCGCGATGAGGACGTTCGCCGGCTTGAGATCTCTGTGGACGATCCCGCGCCGGTGCGCCGCGGCGACGGCGCCGCAGATCTGCTCGAACCATGCGGCCATTGTCGCCGGCGGCAGGCGCCCGCTCCGTTCCAGCTTCTGCCGCAGCGTCAGCCCGTGGACCAGCTCCATCACGATGTAAGCGCCATCGGCGCCTGCGGCGCCGAAGTCGAACACGGTGACGATGTTCGGATGCGCCAGGCGCGCGGCGGCCTGCGCCTCGCGCTCGAAGCGGCGCAACGCCTGACGATCGCCAAACCCGCGACCGAGCATGATCTTCACGGCAACGGTACGGGCGAGCCGCAGATCGGTCGCTTCGTACACCGCGCCCATTCCGCCCCTTCCAATGTTCCGATCGAGGCGGTACTTGCCGTCGACGGTAGACTCCACCGGAAGCGTCAGCAGGAGCTCGGCGCCGTCGGCGGGACAATGCGTTTTGTCGGAACCGAAGCAGGCGCCGCACGACGGGCATTCGCGGAGCAGGCTGACGCTCGACGTCTCCAGGCGCGCGAGGACGTCGTGACGGATGCGCCGATCCTGATCGACGCGATCCTTCAGCCGCACGTTTTCGCGCGCGACCGCAATCTGCCGTCCGATCGCGGAGAGCAGCGTGAGATCGGCGGCCGAATACGGCTCCTCGGACTTCTTGCCGCCCAGCATCATCAGGCCGACGATGGCGCGGTCGGCGCCGACCATCGGGACGATCAGGCGCACGCCCGCCTCGCCGAGCCAGTCGCGATCGGCCTGCGGCAGCTCTGCGGAGTCGGACGCCGGAAGCTCGATCACGCCGCTCTGCCGCTCGGCCATCCGCACGAGCGGCGCGTCGATCGAGAGCTGCGGGCTGTGGATGTACCCGCCGGAGGAATAGGCGAGCGTCAGGTTCGCCGCCGTCGACTCGCGATACCAGACGAACAGGCATATCGGGTGAAACGCGAGCTCGAGCTCGTGGCTCACGAGCTTCGACACGCTCGACGCCGAGTCGAGCCGGTCCACCTCGCTGATCAGGCCGAGGAGGATGCGCTCGCGATCGTACGCTTCCCTGAAGAACCGGCGGTCCACCCAGCGCGACAGCTGCGCGCGGAATTTCAGGCTGACGAGCGCCGCGCCAATCAAGTACAGGTAAACGGAATTCGTGCGCAGCAGGCTCCCGACCGATTGATCGGGATGCATCGCGACGCCGGCGAGCAGGCCGGCGACGGGGAGGAACAGCAGGACGCGCAGCGCGTTCTTCGCGAGCAGGTACTGGAGACCGCGCCGGACGACGACCGTGATGTCGAAGACGCGGTGCCTGATGATCGCGTAGCCGAAGCTGAGCGGAATCATGACCGTCGCGAGGTTCGCGTTGACGTACCACGGCAGCGTGATCGGACCGCGGCCCGGACGCGCGAGCTCGACCGCCACCAGCAGGCTCGCCACGATGAGCGGCGCGACTGCCAGAGCCGTCCCCCAGACGACCCACGTCAGCCTTCGTCGAGCATCGGGATCCGCAATCGTGCGGTAGTTCCGGGCGAGGACCGCGATGATGGCGAGCGCCGCCGCGACCAGCACGGCAGCCATCGCGTAGTCGCGGGTGCTGGAAACGGCCGCGGCGCTGGCGAGCCGAAACGCGAGCTGCGTGCGCTCGTCGATCGCGAAAGCCGCGAAATCCGCCAGCGACCAGAGCGCCAAAAGCGCGCACAGCATGAACAGCGTCGAGCGGACGGCGCGCCACGCGCGCGTCGGCGCATCGTTGTTCGGAAAGCGCTGGTAGAAGTCGTACCCGAGCGCGAGGTGCAGCGGCGCGAGCGGAAACAGCGCCCAGCTCAGGGTTCGCTGCCAGTGAGCGACGAACGGGGCGATCGGCTGGAGCGAATTGACGACGAAGAACAATCCCACCGACATGCCCGCCGCGTACGCCGATCGCGCGCTCGGCTGGTCGGGACGCAGCACGGCAATCAGCGTCGCGATCGAGCACCAGACGATCCCGACGAGCAGCAGCAACCGCGCAAGATAGCTCTGCTGCGGCCTGACGACTGTCGCCAGGTTCACGCGAAGGACGACGTCGGCGTCGTGTCGCCGCACCGTGATCGCGTAGGAGGATCCGCGCAGGAACTGTCGAACGACCCGCGGATCGAGACCGTGGTCGACGCGCACACCGTCGACCGCGACGAGGCGGTCGCCGTCGGCCAGCGTGCCGGCCGCCGGCCCGTCAGGATCGACGCGCGCGATGAATCCATCCCCGGCGCGCTCGGGCTGCCAGCCGGCGACGTACGTCCTCCCGCCCGCGCCCGCGACTGCCGCCGCCGTGACGATCGCGCCGGCGAGCGCGACGGGCGCGACGGCGACCGCCAGTGCGCGGAACCGGGTGTGTGCCATCACGGACGTGAGCCTACACCTTCATGATGAACGGGTCCTGCACCTCGTCCCCGAGCTCGCACCACACGCTCTTGGTCTGCAGGTACTGATAGACCGCTTCGATGCCGTTCTGCCGCCCGATCCCGCTGGCTTTGTACCCGCCGAACGGCGAATTGAACGTCAGCGCGCGATAGGTGTTCACCCATACCGTGCCCGCTTCGAGCGCGCGCGCCATCTTGTGCACGCGGCGCACGTCGCGCGTCCAGACGCCTGCGGCGAGGCCGAACTCGGTGTCGTTGGCCAGTGCGAGCGCTTCGGATTCGTCCACGAACGGCGTCACCGCGAGCACCGGACCGAACACCTCGTTGCGCATCAGGAAGCTGTCCTTCGCCGCCTGATGCACGACGGTCGGCTGGTAGAAATAGCCGTCTGGAAACTCCGCGAGCGCCGGCCGCGCGCCGCCGCACAGAATCGCCCCGCCTTCCTTCACCGCGCGCTCGACCATCGACTCGTCTTTCTCGAGCTGCATCTTCGTCGCGACCGGCCCCATCTGCGTCTCCGCGCGCATCGGATCGCCGAGCGTAATCCGCCGCGCGCGGGTCACGATGCGATCGACGAAGCGGTCGTAAATGGACCGCTGGATGTAGGCGCGCGAGCCGGCCACGCAGGTCTGCCCCGCCGCCGCAAAGATGCCGGCCAGGACGCCCGCTTCCGCCTGATCGAGGTTCGCGTCCTCGAACACGATGTTGGGACTCTTTCCGCCGAGCTCGAGCATGCAGCCGACCAGCCGCTGGCCCGCGCGCGCCGCGATCGCCTTGCCGGCGCCGACGCTGCCGGTAAAGGAGATCTTCGCGACCAGCGGGTGATCGACGAGCGCCTCGCCCGTCTCGCGGAAGCCGGTGACGACGTTGATCACGCCCGGCGGAATGCCGGCTGCCTCCGCCAGCCGCGCGAGCTCGACGGCCGACGCCGACGTAATCTCCGACGGCTTCAGCACGATGGTATTGCCGGCGGCGAGCGCCGGCGCGAGCGACATGATCGCGATGAAGGTCGGCGAGTTCCACGGCGTGATGACGCCGACGACGCCCATCGGCTCGCGCAGCGTGTAGTTGAAGATGCTCTGCCGATCGAGCGGGATGACGGTGCCTTCGATTTTGTCGGCGAGTCCGCCGAAGTAGTAGAGCCAGTCCTGGGCGATCCGCGCCTGCGCGCGCATCTCGGCGAAGAGCTTGCCGTTCTGTCCGGTCTCGATGGTCGCGATGCGGTCGGCGTGCTCGGCGATGACGTCGCCCCACTTCATCAGCAGCCGCCCGCGGCGCGTCGGCGACAGTCTGCCCCACGGTCCTCCGCGGAACGCCTCGGACGCGGCCTTCGCCGCGCGGTCGACCTCGGGCGCGCCCGCCAGCGCGAACGTCCCCCACACGCCGCCCGTCGTCGGATTGAAGCCGGTGAAGGTACGGCCGTCGACCGCGGCGACGTCGCGTCCGCCGATGTAGTTCAGATAGCTGTTCATGGTCAGTCCGCGATCAGAAACTCGAGGGTGTTCCGTCTACGATCAGATTCGCTCCGGTCGCGGCGCGGACGTTCTCGACTGTCGTGTCCGACGCGATCTCCTTCAGCATGAGGCCCCGGTCGGTCACCTCGATGACGGCGATCTCGGTGACGATCAGGTTGACGACGTTCATGCCCGTCAACGGCAGCGTGCACTGTTTCAGGATCTTGTGGCCGCCGTCCTTCGTCGTGTGCTCCATCGCGACGACGACGCGCCTGGCGCCGGCCACGAGATCCATCGCGCCGCCCATTCCCTTCACCATCTTGCCGGGGATCATCCAGTTCGCGAGGTTGCCCTGCTCGTCGACCTGCAGCGCGCCGAGGACCGTCAGGTCGATGTGGCCGCCGCGGACCATCGCGAACGAATCGGCGCTGCTGAAGTACGAGCAGCCGGGAGTCTCGGTCACGGTTTCTTTTCCAGCGTTGATCAAATCGGGATCGACCTCGTCCTCCGTCGGAAAGGGACCGATGCCGAGCAGACCGTTCTCGGAGTGCAGCGTAATGTGCACACCGGAGGGAATGTGATTGGCGACGAGCGTCGGCATGCCGATGCCGAGGTTCACATAGTCGCCGTCCTTGAGTTCGCGCGCGACGCGCTTCACGATGCGGTCGCGCGCGGCGAAGCCATCAGCCATCGGCTCTCAGCTTTCAGCTTTTTCGGGTTGTTCGCTTCTCGATCCGCTTTTCGTAGTTCTCGCCCTGGAGGATCTTCTGCACGAAGATGCCGGGCGTGACGACGTGATCGGGATCGATCTCGCCACACTCGACCAGCTGCTCGACCTCAGCGATGGTGGTTTTCGCTGCGGTGGCCATGACCGGATTGAAGTTGCGCGCCGTGCGCCGGTAGACGAGGTTGCCCGCGCGGTCGCCCCTCCAGGCCTTGACGAACGCGAAGTCGGCGGTCAGCGGCCGCTCGAGCACGTACGACGTGCCATCGATCGTCCGCGTCTCTTTACCTTCGGAGACAAGCGTCCCACAACCGGTCGGTGTAAAGAAACCGCCTATTCCCGCGCCGCCGGCGCGAATGCGCTCGGCGAAGGTGCCCTGAGGCACGAGCTCGACCTCGAGCTCGCCGGTCAGGAACTGCCGCTCGAATTCCTTGTTCTCGCCGACGTAGGTCGCAATCATCCTGCGCACCTGCCGCGCCCTCAGAAGGATGCCGATGCCGAAATCGTCGACGCCTGCGTTGTTGCTGATGACGATGAGCCCCGTGGTGCCGCGTTTGTGGAGGGCCGCGATGAGGTTTTCGGGAATGCCGCACAGCCCGAAGCCGCCCATCATGATGGTCGCGCCTTCAGGGACCGTCGCGACCGCCTCGTCGGCGCTCGCGAGCACCTTGTTCATTGATTTCCATTCTATCAAGTAAGATGTCACTCCCTATTCGATGCATCCTGACCTCGAACAAGCCATCGGGTTCCACGACTCGATCGTCGCGGAAGGTGGAAAGGCGCTCGTCGGGTACGAAACGGCCAAGGCGCTCGCCAACGTCGTGCTGATGTCGGAGATTCCGACGTCGTACGACAAGAAGGAGCAGCGGCAGGTCAACGCGGGCAACCTGCTGCTGCGCGGCGTGCCGGGCGTCGGCAAGACGTTCTTCGGCGTCATCCTCGCGGCGATCAGCAACGCGAAGTTCGTCCGCCTGCAGGGCCGCGCCGACCTGCAGCCGACCGAAGTCGTCGGCTTCCAGATGATCAACCCGGCGACCGGCGAGCTGATGACCGAGTTCGGTCCCATGGCGCAGGCGGAAGTGATCCTGCTCGACGAGATCAACCGCATCCCGCTGAAGTCGCAGAGCGCGTTCCTCGAAGCGCTGCAGGATCGAACGGTGACCGTCGGCAACACGACCTACGAGCTGCCCGCCTTCAGCTTCGCGATCGCGACGATGAACCCGGTGGAGCTCGGGCAGGGCACGTTTCCGCTGTCGGAGGCGGCGACCGATCGATTCGCCATCATGGTGAACATCGGCTACCTGCCGCCCGAAGAGGAAGCGAAGCTGGTCCACTTCGACTTCAAGCGCGTGCGCCTCGATTCGCTGATGACGAAGGAGCGGATCGTCCAGCTCCGCGCCGCGATCAACGAGCACGTGTTCCTGCACGAGAAGCTCGGGATGTACATCCAGCGGCTGGTGGCGGCGACCCGGCCGTACAACCCCGACACCGACTGGCTCACGCACTCGCCGTCGGAGCTCGTCGAGCACGGCGTCGACCTCGGCGCCTCGCCCCGCGCGATCATCTGCTGGGGCCGCCTGTCGAAGGTGTGGGCGCTGCTCGTGCGGCACCGCACTGAGGTGTATCCCGAGGACATCCAGGATCTGGCGCAGTACATCCTCGGCCACCGGATCTGGCTCGGGCCGCACGCCGCGAGCCACGGGCTGACGACCGACTCCGTGATCAATGATGTGATCGACAGAGTCGCGATCCCATGAGGACGCGGGAGCAGGACGTCGAGCCGTTCGTCAACCTCTCGGAGCTCACCGAGATCGAGCTCCTGATCATGCGCCGCATGCGCGAGTTCACGATCGGCGAGCACCGGAGCCTGTTCCACGGATCCGGTTTCGACTTCGTCGGCCTGCGGGACTGGCAGGCCGGCGACCGGATGTCGCAGATCGACTGGGCGCAGTCGACGCTGACCAACTTCAGCCCGATGGTCGTCCGCGACTTCGAGCAGCGCAGCACGGCGACCATCATCACGGTCGCCGACGCGTCGCTCTCGACGCGGTGCGGCATCGACGGCATCCCGATCGCCGCCGCCATCGCGCGAACCATCGGTACGATCGGCATGTCGGCGGTGTTCTTCCAGGACATGTTCGGCCTCATCACGTTCGGCGCGAAGTTCGAGGAGCTCTCGGCCATCCGGCCGCGCGTCGGCAAGAACCAGGTGATTCACTGCCTCGACGCATACCAGTTCGGCGAGGGGCTGCTGCCGCTCAAGCGCGCGGAAAGCCTCAGCATGACGCTCGCCGGCTTCATGCGGAAGACGTCGATGGTGCCGGTGATTTCCGATTTCCTCTTCGACGAGGCGGCCGACGTGATGCGGGAGCTCGGGCAACTGAACAACACGCACGACGTCTTCATCGTGCTCATCGACAGCGCCTTCGCCTTCGAGCTGCCGCCGGTGTCAGCCGGATGGATCGAGGCGTTCGACGTCGAAACGGGCCGCTCGAAGGTGATGTCGCGCCGGGCGCTGCGCGCGCTCTCGTCGAAGACGCGCGCGTGGCAGGACGAGGTGGCGCGCCTCGCGAAAGCGCACGACCTCGACGTCCTGCGCATCGGCGTCGACGAACTGCAGACGACGATCGCGATGAGCGAGTTCATCGCGGAGCGAAGGTTGAGGAAGGCCGCATGACCAGGCACAGAGTTCTTGCCGCGATCGCGCTCGCCGCCGTCGGCGTCTCGACGGCAGGCGCGCAGGACGTGTCCACCGATCCGCTGCAGTGCTGGTGGCGCACGAGCACGGGCGCCGTCCGCGTCGGCGAGCCGTTCTCGGTCGTCCTCACGTGCGCCGTCCTCGAAACCGACGCCGCCACGGTCGTCGTCGATCAATCGCGGCTCGAGCCGTCGGTCGTGCAGTTCGCGCCGTTCGAGGTGCTCGGCGGCTCGCACGGCGCCGACCTGCGGACCGACCAGCGGCGGTTCTTCCAGTACGAGTACCGCCTCCGCCTCATCTCCGAAACGATGTTCGGTCGGGATGCGGCGCTCCCGGAAACCAAGATCAGCTACCGCGTGCAGAGCAAGGTCGGCCAGAAGACGGCGATTCAGGGGCGCGACCAGACCTACCTGATGCCGTCGCAGTCGGTCCGCGTGATGTCGCTCGTGCCGGCCGACGCCTCCGACATCCGCGACACCTCGGTCGAAACGTTCGGCGACATCGACCAGCGCGCGTTTCGCGCGAACCTCTTCACGGTCGTCGGGGGCGTGCTGTTCGTCGTCGCCGGCCTCCTCGCGCTGCTCGCGCTCGTGCGCCTCGTCCGCCGCTACGGGGCGCCGGCGACCGCGGCGGAGCGGCCGATCGGCGACGCCGCCATCCTGCGGGGCGTCGGACGCGAGCTGACGGCGGTGCGGCGCGCGCGGGAGAGCAGCGGGTGGACGCCCGATCTGGCCGGACGCGCGCTGTCGGCGCTTCGCATCCCCGCGACCTATGCGGTCGGTCGCAGCGCGGTGGCCAGTCACAGATCGCAAGCCGCCGGTCGGGGCGCCGGACAGCTCGTGCTGCGGACGGGTTGGCCGAAGGGCAAGGACGTCGCCGTGTCAGGACCGGTGACGTCGCAGACCGTCGCCCGCGAAGTGGCGCGCGGCGGCGCGGACGCGAAGCGCACCGCGATGCTCGACTCGCTCGCCCAGGCGCTCAACGCGTTCACCGTCACCCAGTACAGCCGCGCCGACGCGAAGGTCGACGACGCGGAGCTCGATGCGGCGCTCGACACGGCGTTCCAGGTGCTGAAGCGGGTGCGCCTGGAGCAGACCTGGATCATGAAGAGGCTCGCGGCCAGACGCCGCGGCGCCGTGCCGGTGGAAACGCGCGCGTGGTCCCGATAAGCCAGGTTCCCGCGTCGGTCCGCGACGCCGTGTTCGAGTGGCGCAACACGCGCGCCGCCGACCTCCTGTTCACGCATCGCACGGACGCGATCATCGCCGCAGTCCTCCTGATCGGTGTGTCGATGGCCGTCCTCGTCGGCCGCGCGCTCACGCGCACGAAGGCGGGGCGCACGCAGGTCGCGCTACCCGCCGTGCTCGAGTGGAGCGGCGGATCGTGGACCTCGATCGTCCGCCACGGCGCGCTGCTGCTGTTCCTGGCTGGATTGCCGTTTTTCGTGATGGCGTTCGCCGATCCGTACTCGTCGCTGACAAAGGAGGACGTGTCGTTTCCGGGCCGCCGGATCGCGCTGATGATCGACGCCTCGTCGAGCATGATGGCGCGCTTCCCCGCCGCGCACCTCAACGCGAAGGCGCCGAACGAGGCGACCTTCTTCACCACGGTGGCGGCGGCCGACACGTTCATCCGCCAGCGGCTGAGCGGCAAGTACCACGACCTCATCGGCCTCATCGAGTTCGGCGACGAGGCGTACGTCGTCACGCCGTTCACCAACGATTACGACAACATCCTGCTCAGCCTGTCGCTCATCGGCGACTGGACCGAGTTCATGAAGTTCCCCGATCAGGGCACGACGATCGGGCTCGCGATCGAGCAAAGCGTCGGGCTGTTCAAGGCGTTCGATTTCCTCGAGGCATCGGGCAACCTGATGCTGATCTTCAGCGACGGCCAGGACACGCAGGTGACCATTCACGGCAAGAACGTGAACGAGATTCTCGCCGGCGCGCGCGAGACGAAGATTCCCGTCTACTTCATCCGCACGAGCTACAACAAGGGCCTTGGCGCCGTGCTGCCCGACGACATCTGGAAACCGGCGGTCGAGGCGACGGGCGGCAAGTTCTATCCGGCGGGCGACGAGACGGCCGTGCTCAATGCGATCAAGGACATCGACGTCCGATCGGCGGGCCGCGTCGACATCAAGCGCTACAGCAGCCAGCAGCCGAAGTTCTCGGGCTACGCGTTCATGGCCGCAAGCCTGTGGATGATCGCACTGACCCTGCAGCTCACGGTTCCGTATTTCAGGAAGTTCCCGTAGGGCGGGTCTTTGTTCAGGACGTTCCAGTAGGGCGGGTCCTTTCGGACCCGCCGGAGGCCGATATGAAATCGATCGTCGGACCGCTCGTCGCCGCCGTCGTGCTCGCGCTCGCAGGTGCGGCTTTCTGGATCGCCGGCCAGACGGAAACACGGCTCGCCGACGTCCACAAGCAACTCGCGATGCTGCGCTACGCCGACGCCGCCGGCGAGGGCGATCGGTTCGAGCAGTCGCTCGGGCTGGAGCGGCGCGTGCCGATGATGGGGCACGCCGTCGAGGCCGACGCGCGCGACGTTCGGGCGTCGGCGGGTTACTGGCGATCGGACTACGCCGCGATCGCCCCGCAGCACGACGCAAACGGCGTCGTCACCGAAACCGACCCGGCGATTCTGCTGCTGTCGGCGAACGCCGCGTTCCGCGGCAGCCAGAACATCGATCGCATCACGGCCGTCCGCCGGCTCGACGAAGTCGTCAGGAGCTACGGCGACGTGTTGAAGTCGCAGGACAAGGAGCCGTGCGCCACGGACGCGCCGGCATGCCGGTCCCGCGCCCTCGATGCGGCGTTCAACTACGAGTTCGCCATTCGGACGCGCGACGCGCTGGCGAAGAACCGCCCGCCCGCGCCG
>Ga0066903_100001279_pt1 | contig 18071 bp, 18 predicted proteins | sample PanSoiMetaGPlot1_FD_67491 | JGI IMG/M metagenome (GOLD analysis project Ga0066903, IMG submission 67491) | Tropical forest soil microbial communities from Panama analyzed to predict greenhouse gas emissions - Panama Soil - Plot 1 (version 2) | ecosystem: Environmental > Terrestrial > Soil >... | reverse complement strand
CCGAGATGGAGCGCGCCGCCGACCTGCTCGAGCGGGTGCGCAGCACGATGGGCGTGACCATCATCTGGGTCGAGCACATCATGGGCGTGCTGATGCGCATCGTCGACCGCGTGATCGTGCTCGATCACGGCGAGAAGATTTTCGAGGGTGCGCCCGCGCAGGCCGCGGTCGATCCGCGGGTCACCGAAGTGTATCTCGGCAAGGGACGGCATTGATGCTGTCGCTGGCCGCCGTCAACGCCGGCTACGGCTCATTCCAGGCGCTGTTTGACGTGTCGCTCGACGTGCCACAGGGCGAGGCGGTGGGGGTGATCGGCCCCAACGGCGCCGGCAAGACCACGCTGATGCGGGTGATCTCCGGGCTGGTGCCGCTCACCAGCGGCACGATGACCTTCGACGGCCGCCCGGTCGGCGGGCTGCAGGCGCATCACATGGTGCGCGAGGGCATCGCGCATGTGCCGGAGAACCGCCGGCTGTTCCCGCGTCTCACCGTCGAGGACAACCTGCGCATCGGCGCCTACATCCCGCAGGCGCGCGCGCGCTTCGCCGCCGAGCTCGAGCGGGTCTATGCGCTGTTTCCGCGCCTCAAGGACCGGCGCGAGCAGCTCGCCGGCACGCTGTCGGGCGGCGAGCAGCAGATGTGCGCGATCGGCCGCGCGCTGATGTCGCGGCCGAAACTGTTACTGATGGACGAGCCCTCCGCGGGGCTGGCGCCGCTGGTCGTCGAGCAGGTGTTCGAGCTGGTGCAGCGCATTCGCGCCGAGGGGCTCACCGTGCTGATCGTCGAGCAGAACGTGGCGCAGGTGCTCGCAGTGGTCGACCGCGCCTACCTGCTCGAGGTCGGCAGCATCAAGCTCAAAGGCACCTCGGCCGAGCTCAGGGGCAACGATTTCATCCGTCGAAGCTATATGGGGCTGTAGCGAGGATGGACATTTATCTGCTCGAGGCGATCATCAACGGCATCCTGCTCGGCGGGGTGCTGGCGCTGCTGGCGCTCGGCTTGAACCTGATCTTCGGCGTGATCGACGTGGTGTGGATCGCCTATGCCGACCTCGTGATGTGCGGCATGTACGCGATCTACTGGCTCTATGCCGAGCTCGGCTGGCCCTTGCCGCTCGCCTGCCTCGTCGCCATCGCGGGCGTCGCCGGACTCGGCGTGCTGGTGCATCTCATGATCATCGCGCCGATCCTCGGCTCGGCGCCGATCAACCAGCTGCTCGCCACCGGCGGCTTGCTGTTCTTCCTGCAGAGCTTCGCCACGCTCCTGTTCGGCACCGACTTCCGCAACATCGGCGTGCGGCTGCCGGTGATCGAGCTCGGCGACATCTATATCAGCTACGCGCGGCTGCTGGCGTTTGCGGTGGCGCTGATCGGCGCGGTTGCGCTCTATGTCTTCCTGCGGCGCACCTTCGTCGGCACCGCGATCCGCGCCATCGCGCAGGACCGCGACATCGTCGGGCTGATGGGCGTCGACCAGCGCCGCATCTATCTCGTCACCTCGGCGATCGGCGGCGCGCTCGCCGGGCTCGCCGCCTGCCTCCTGGCGCTGCAGTACGACGTGCATCCGTTCATCGGCAACACGTTCGGGCCGCTGATCTTCATGATCTGCGTGCTGGGGGGCTTGGGCGACATGATCGGCGGCTTCATCGCCGCCTTCGTCATCAGCCAGATCATCGCCATCGGCGGCTACTACACCAACACCGAGCTGTCCTACGTGCTCGCCTTCACGTTCTTTATCGTGCTGATGTTCGTGCGCCCGCGCGGGATCTTCGCACGATGAGCGCCCGCCACGCCACTCTGGCGGTCGCGCTGGGTATTCTCGTCTGCGTGCCGCTGTTCACGCCGCCCTATTTCATGCATCTGCTGATCCAAATCCTGCTATGGGGCTTCGTCTACACCGCCTGGTCGATGATGGGCCGCTTCGGCTTCGTCTCGCTCGGCCACGGCGCCTTCATGGGCGTCGGCGCGTATATCCCGGCGCTGCTGTGGAACTACTACGCCGTCACACCCTGGATCGGCATTCCGCTCGGGGTTGCGCTGTCGGTGCTGCTGGCGCTGGTGATCGGCTATCCCTGCTTCCGCCTCAAGGTGGTCGGCCACTATTTCGCGCTGGTGACTCTCGCGCTGAGCCAGGTGGTGATGCTCTCGATCGTGGCAGCGCGCGACGTCACCGGCGGCTCGCTCGGCTTCACGCCGAACGCGGTTGGCTTTTCCTGGTACGCGCTGCAATTCCCCGACAAGCGCTACTTCTATGCGATCTCGCTCGCGCTCTGGCTCGGTGGGCTCGCGGTCTGGCGCATGATCGACCGCGGCATCGGCCGCGAGGCACTCGAGGCCATCTCCGAGGACGAGGACGCCGCCGCCGCGATCGGCATCAACGTCATGCGCGAGAAGCTGCGCGTCACCGTGATCAGCGCCGCGCTCACCGCGCTGGGCGGCGCGATCTTCGGACAGTACCTGATGTACCTCAATCCCGAGACCGTGTCCGGCATTGCGGTGTCGCTGCAGATCGTGTTTGCCGCCATCGTCGGCGGCATGTATGCGATGCTCGGCCCGACCATCGGCGCATTTCTCACGATCTCGCTGAACGAGGGCCTGCGCGTCGCCTTCGCCACCAACTTCATCGGCGCCGCCAATACGATCTACGGCGTGCTCTTGATCCTGTGCATCATCTTCATGCCGCGGGGGATCGTGGGCGTGGTGGGGCGGGTAAGGTTGCGCCGCCCGCCGGCCAAGGCGGTGCCGGCCGAGTAGCGCAGATTCGCACGTTCGCTGTAACATCGACGCCGAGCCCGCACCCAAAGTGACCAATCGGGGAAGAACGCCGTGAAAGTCATATCGTATCGTCGCAACGGAGAGCCTGGCGTCGGTGTCGTTATCGGCAGCAAGGGTGTGATTGCCTTGTCAAAGGCAGCGCCTGACCTACCTCACGATCTGCGCAAGATCTTGCAGCTCGACCCGTCCCTCGCGATGATGCGGGCGGCAACGGCGGGAAAATCGGCAGATCTTTCGCTCGATGACATCGAATTCGACCCGGTCATTCGCGAGCCGCACGCCACCTGGGCGCTGGCGCTCAACTACAAGCTCCATATCGCGGAGACCGGACTGACGACCTCGCCGGTCCATCCGCAAATCTTCCTGCGCATGCCGATCTGCCAGGTTGGACACCGGCAGCCGCTGTGGGCGCCGAGCCGGAAAATCGCCGAAGCGTACGATTACGAGGGCGAGCTTGCCGTCATCATCGGCAAGCCCGGACGCTTCATCAAGCGCAGCGAGGCGTTCGCCCACGTCGCCGGCTATTCCTGCTACAACGAAGGCTCGGTGCGGGAGTATCAGGGCCACAACCGCCAATTCGGCCTGGGCAAGAATTTCGAGCGCTCCGGCAGCTTCGGGCCCTGGCTGATGACACCGGACGAATTCGGCGATCCAGCCGATCACACCCTGGTCACGCGATTGAACGGCATCGAGCGCCAGCGCGCGGGGATTTCAGGGATGCTGTTCGACGTGCCGCGGATCATCGAATATCTGTCCGAAGGCTACACGCTGCAGCCGGGCGACGTGATTGTCACCGGCTCGCCCGGCGCCTTGCCGTTGCGTCCGGGCGAGAGCCCCGAGAAGCCGGTGGGCAAAGTCATCGTCGCGGGCCAGCTCCACATGCGCCCTGGCGACGTCTGCGAGGTCGAGATCGACGGGCTCGGCGTGCTGTCGAATCCGGTGATCGAGGATCCGACGCCGACGCGGTAACTCTCACTCGCCCTTGATGCCGGCGGCGCGGATCACCTTGGTCCACTTCTCGGTCTCGGTGGTGATGAACCTTGCAAAGTCGGCGGGCGATCCTGAGAACATCAGGCAGCCCAGGTCGGCGAGGCGCTGCCTCGTCCTGGGATCGGCCAGACCGGCATTGATCTCCCTGTTGAGCTGGTCGACGATCTCGGCAGGCGTGTCCCTGGGCGCAGCGATCCCGTACCAGCCGCTCGCCTCGTAACCCGGCAGAAATTCATCCATGGCCGGGACGTCCGGCAAGACCTGCTGCCGCTGCGTGGTGGTCACGGCCAGCGCCCGCAACTGCCCCGACCTGATGTAGGACAGCGTCGACGGCAGGACCCCGAACATGATTTGCACCTGGCCGCTGATCAGATCAGGGATCGCGACCGGCTCGCCGCGGTAGGCAACATGGGTCAGATTGACGCCGGCCATCATCTTGAACAGCTCGGCGGCGACGAAAAGCGGGGTCGCATTGCCGGTCGACGCCACGTTGAGCTTGCCCGGATTGGCCTTGGCGTAGGCGATGAGCTCGGGAACCGTCGTTGCCGGAACCGACGGATTCATCTCCAGCGCCAACGGAATCCTGCCGATGCTCGCCACCGCCGCAGCGTCACGGGCAAAATTAAAGCGAAGATTGTCGTACAACGACGCGTTGATGGCGTTCGCCGACATCGCCAGCAGCAGCGCGTAGCCGTCCGCGGGCGCGCGAATGACCGCTTCGGTGGCGATATTGCCGCTGGCGCCCGGCCGGTTGTCGACGACGAAGGGCTGGCCCAGCCGCTCCGACAGCCAATCGGCCATCACGCGGGCGATGACGTCGGGCGCACTCCCGCCGGGCACCTGGACGATCAAGCGAACGGGCCGCACCGGATAGGACAACGACCAGGCAGAACGCGACAGCGCCGGCAGGCCGACGGCGCCCGCAGCCAAACGTAAGACGTGCCGACGGGGAAGTGTCATGCCCATCCCCAGGGTTCAACTGCAGGCTACAGAATTGGTCACCCGCGCGGAAGGGGACGCCAAAGCTTATGACGATTTTGCCGCGGCCGCATCAGACGTCCTCGAACGTGCCCGTCGCGGGATTGCGCACCGTGAGCTTTCCGGTCGCGACTCCGAAATAGGCTCCGTGCAGCGTCAGGTCGCCACGCTCGACCATGGCGCGCAGCCTGGGAAAGGTCAGCAGGTTGGCTAGACTGTTGCCGATCGAGGCCTTCTCGAGTTGCTCCAGGTATTCGGCGTGCGGCCGGCCCGCGCGAGGACCCACAGTCTCCGCCGCGGGGCCCATGAGCGACATCCAATTGCCGATGAAGTCGCCGGACGAGTGCGCGCCGGGGCTCTCCGCGAATGCCCGGACGCCGCCGCATTGAGCATGGCCGAGAACGAGGATGTGCTTCACTTTGAGCTCGGCGAGCGCAAACTCCAACGCAGCCGAGACGCCATGATAGCCGACCGACGGGGAATGCGGCGGCACGAGGTTTGCGACGTTGCGGACCACGAACAGCTCGCCCGGCCTGGCATCGAAAATGACTTCCGGCGAAACCCGGGAGTCGCAGCACCCGATGATCATGACTTCCGGCGATTGGCCGCGCTCGGCGAGGTCGCGATAGCGAGTCTGTTCCACGCGCAGCCGTGCGCTGCGAAAGGCCTGATATCCCTCGCGAAGCCGGAACGGCAATCTCATCGGTCTGTCCTCACTTCGCAAGCTACACAATTATCGATACCATCAACCGCGGCACCACGGGCAAGGTGACGGCACTCCACCCATCCTACAACGCGATCCGCCGCCCCTCCTCCGCGGACCAGTAGCCGGCGTAGTTCACCTTGATGGTCTCGTAGGCGAGCGCCATGTCGGCGAGCGGCTGCCGCCCGGTCGCCACGCATTCCATGAAGTCCTGGATCTCCTGCAGGTAGCCACGCGTCCATTCCTCCTCGAGGCAGACGAACTGCCAGCCGGTCTTGCGGTCGACTTTCTCGGTGATGTAGACGCTCGCGAGCTTCTGCTCGTCCGTCAGGTAGCTCACGAGGTGATTGTTGGGCGTGATGTTGGCGACCAGCGCGCCGCCGTTGGTGTAGGCCTCGACCACGTTGCGCACCCCGCCCATGATCATGTCGCCAGAGAACACCGTGCTCTTGGTGCCGTCGGAGAACGTGAGCGTCAGCATGCCCCAGTCCTCGACGTCGACCGGATGGGATTTGATGTAGGTGCGCTCCTGCGGCGAAAGACCCGCCGCGACATTGCCGACGTCGGCGGTCACCGCCGACACCGTGATCGTCTCGCCGCGCGAGCGCGCCTCGACCTGCTTCAAGTAGAGCACCGCCGACAGCGGATGGCAGCCCATGCGGATGAGCGAGCCGCCACCGGTCATCGCCCACTGCGCCGCATGCGCGGCGTGCGAGCCGCTGTGGCTCTCCTCGCCCTTCATGAACAGGATCTTGTCCTTGGTCGCCTTGAGGATCTCGACGATCTTGCTGACCGCCGGCGCGTAGACCCAGTCCTCCGCATACATGAACAGCCGCCCGCTCGCCTTGATGGCGGCGCAGGTCCTGTCCATCTCCTCGATCAGGCGCGCATACATCAGCGCTTTCGGTACGTGCTTGCCGATCGGCGCCTGGTCGCCCGCGCGCCCGAAATAGCCGCTGAACGGCTTCTCGCAGATCACGTGCTTTCCCGCCTGCACGGCCTCGACGATCATCGTCGCATGCAGCGCGGGCGGGGTGCAGATGTCGATCACGTCGACCGCCTTGTCCGCGAGCAAAGCGCGGAAATCGCGACAGACCGTCGGGATGCCGTGCTTCTTGGCGAACGCGACCACATGGTCGCCGCGCGCGGCGACCGCGACCACCTCGGCATCGACGCCGTAGACCCGCCGATACGCGTACATGTGCAGCTCGGAGACAAAGCCGCATCCGACAATACCCACGCGGACCTTCGCCATTACCGCTCCTCCCGGAAGCTCGTCAGAATTTGACGGATAGCATAGAGTATCCGAGGATCGGCGCACGAGGGGCTCGGCAAGCATGCAGCAGGCGGTTGGAGCACAGCTGGTGCTGCTCGGCCTGATCGGCTCGCCGATCAAGAGCTCGGCCGCTCCGTTCATGCATGAAGCCGCGGCACAGGCCGCGGGGCTCTCCGCCCACTACCGCCTGATCGACATTGCCAACGCCGACACGGTCAAGCTGCGGGCGCTGCTGGAGGGCGTGCGGCTCCTCGGCTTCTCCGGCATCAACGTGACGTACCCCTACAAGGAGGCGATCGTTCCGCTGCTCGATTCGCTGACCGACACCGCGGCCGCGATCGGAGCGGTGAACACGGTCGTGGTGCAGGACGGCAGACTGATCGGCGATAACACCGATGCGACCGGATTTGCCCGGGCGTTCGCGCAGGTGCTGGGATCACCCGGCGACGTGCCCGCCATCCTGATCGGCGCCGGGGGAGTCGGCCGCGCCATCGCGTTCGCCATGGCCGAGCTTGGTGCGCGCGAGCTCCGCCTTGTCGATACCGCCGCGGATAAGGCCGCGGCGCTCGCCGAGCGGCTGCGCGGGCGCTTAGCCGCGCGCGTTTTTGTCGACCTGATCGAAGCCTTGCATGGCGCCGGCGGCATCATCAACGCGACGCCGATCGGCATGCTGCCGGATCGCGGCAGTCCCGTGCCACCCGAGCTCATCCGCGACACGATGTGGGTCGCCGATGCCGTCTACACGCCGCTGTGGACTCCGCTGCTGCAGACGGCGCGCGCGCGCGGCGCGCGCGTGATGACCGGCCGGGAGCTTTCCATCCATCAGGCGATCGACGCGTTCCGCCTGTTCACCGGCCATGAGGCTTCGTACGAGGTCATCGCGAGCACGTTCGATGCTGTGATGGCACGCCGCGTCGGGTGATTGCGCGAGTTTGCAAGAATGCCCGGATCTCCGGCCCATAACGAGGGCTCGCTGTCATATAAGCATTAATCCTTAGGTAATTACCGCAATCTAAACTTAAATCTTAGGCAGTTGATGCGATCACATCGCCGATGGCCAATATCCAACTGGGCGCGTGGATTACTTGAGGTCATAAGCCATGAACGATTTGAGCTCACGGGCTCCCGACGATGTGTCGGGAGACAGCGTCCGCGCGCGCCATAGTTTGGCGTGGCGTGTCATCGCTCCAGTCCCACTGGCCATCATCCTGGCGACAGCGCTGACCTGGCTGATTATCCCACGCGTCATCGCCAACAACTCGACCGACGAGGCTATCCGCGCCGGCCAGCAGATTGCCGAGCAGTTCAAGACGATACGTGCCTATTACACCGACAACGTCGTCAGCAAGGCGCTCAAGCCCAAGGCCCTCAAGCCGTCGTTCGATCACAAATCCCAAGACGACGCGATTCCGCTGCCGGCGACACTGATTCATGACCTCAGCGATCTCTTGTCCGAGAATGACACCTCCGTCGGCCTGTACAGCAAGTATCCGTTCCCCAATCGCAAGGATCGGCAGCTCGATGATTTCCAGCGACAGGCCTGGGACTATCTGAGCGCAAATCCCGGCGCGACCTTCTCGCGCAACGAGATGCGCAGCGGAAAACACATCGTGCGCGTTGCGGTCGCCGACAGCATGACCGTGCAGGCCTGCGTCAACTGTCACAACTCCCACCCGGCCTCTCCGAAGAAGGATTGGAAGCTCGGGGATGTCAGGGGCGTTCTCGAGGTGGCTTCGGTGATCGACAATCAGCTGGCCGCCGGCGCGAGCTTGAGCCGGTCGATCATTATCGGCGCCATTTTGTGCGGTCTCGTCCTGATGGGCGTCTCGCTGCTCGCTGCCCGCAGCATGACCCGGCCGCTGAAGGGGATGGTGCACGCCATGGGCCGGCTGGCGTCCGGCGACTTCGACGTGACCCTGCCCGGACTCGGCCGCAAGGACGAAGTCGGCAGGATTGCCGAGGCGGTCGAGACCTTCAAGCTGAAGGCAGCGGAAAAAGCCCGTCTCGAGGCCGACGAGGTGCTGCACCGACAGAACGCCGAGGCGGAAGCGCAGGCGATCGCCGCGGAAGAACGCGCGAGAACCGCCGAAGAGCAGGCACGCGTCGTCGAGCAGCTCGCGGAAGGACTGAAGAGTCTGTCGGATGGCGATTTGACGTTCCGACTGACCGACGGTTTCTCCGCCACCTCCGTGAAGGTGAAGGACGACTTCAACGCCGCAATGTCCCGGCTGCACGAGACGGTTCGTGCCATCGCCGTAGCTGCACGCGAGGTGGCCGGGGCATCGGCCGAAATCTCCGGTGGCACCACCGACCTGTCGCAGCGCACCGAGGAGCAGGCCGCGAGCCTGGAGCAGACCTCGGCGTCGATGGAAGAGATCTCCTCGACCGTGAAGAAGAACGCGGAGAACGCGCAGCAGGCCAATCAGTTCGCGGCCGGCACGCGCGAGGTTGCCAACCGCGGCGGAGAGGTGGTGGCACAGGCAGTGAGCGCGATGGCGCGTATCGAGGAATCCTCGCGCAAAATCTCCGATATCATCGGCGTGATCGACGAGATCTCACGGCAGACCAACCTGCTGGCGCTCAATGCAGCGGTGGAAGCGGCGCGCGCCGGCGAAGCCGGCCGCGGGTTCGCGGTGGTTGCCTCCGAGGTGCGCAGCTTGGCGCAACGCTCCTCGCAGGCGGCCAAGGACATCAAGGACCTGATTACCTCGAGCTCAGGCCAGGTGCAGGAGGGGGTGGAGCTGGTCAACAAGGCCGGCACCTCGCTCACCGAGATTGTTGCTTCCATCAACAAGGTTGCCGCAATCGTGGCCGACATCGCGGCCGCCAGCGCCGAGCAATCGACTGGGCTCGATCAGGTCAGCATTGCACTGACCCAAATGGACGAGGTGACGCAGCAGAACTCCGCGCTGGTCGAGCAGAACGCCGCGGCCGCCAAGGCGCTGGAGCAGCAATCGCGGACCATGGACGAGCAGGTCAGCTTGTTCCGGCTCGGTGATGAGCCCGTAAAAGGCTCATCGCACGCGTCGCCGACCGCGCTCGCACAACTGCCCCGCACTGCGCCGAAGCGGCCAGCTGGCCGCGCCGCCGCGTAGCGCAAAAGCAAGGCGGCGGCGCGCAATCCGCCGGCTGAAAATCCCTTTGCGTCACCAGGCCGGCGCGCGCGGCGCGCGGCAGGCAGCAAGCTCGCTTATCCACCCTGGCTCACGGCAAATGGTCGCGCTACCGTGCGCCACTGCAGCCATGGAGGGATGTCATGGTCAAGAACTTCGACCATCTCACGATCGTGGTGCGCGACGTCGAGCGCGCCAAGGCATTCTTCGCTCTGCTCGGGTTCAAGGAGGCGATCTCGGTCGTGATCTCGGGCGAGCCGTTCAGCAGCTACATGGGCGTTCCTGGAATCAAAGCAGACCATGTCACGCTGGTGCTGGACCATGTCACACCGCGGACAGAAATCCAGCTGCTGCGCTACCACAATCCCGCCCCGCTGCCCGATCCGAACATCCGCGACCTGCACAAGATCGGCATGAATCACATCTGCTTTGCGGTCGACGACATCGAGGCCGAGGTCGCCAAGCTCAGGGCGAACGGCTTCCAGACCCGCAACGAGATCATGGACTTCCACTCGCGCAAGCTCGTGTTCATCGAAGGCCCGGAGGGCGTCACGGTCGAGCTGTCGCAGTGGCACTGAGGTTCGACAGGTAATCCCGCGGAAATCACCCCGCCTTGCGCGCACCGGCTTCGTCGCTCCAGAACGACTTGTGGCGGCCGGTAAGCTTGCGTTGCGGAATGCGCACTTTCTTCTCGGGGTCGGCGACGGCGTGGCCGATCACCTGCGCCTGCCGGCCGTGCTTCCTCAGGATCGACAGCGTGGCATCGGCAGCTGACGACGCGACCACGTAGCAGAAGCCGATCCCCATGTTGTAGACCTCGTACATCTCGCTCGTCGCCACGCCGGCGAAGCGCTGGATCAGCGCGAAGATCGGCTGCGGCTCGATCAGGCGGTCGATCTCGAAGCCGACCTCGGCCTCGACCCGCACCAGGTTGAGCAGCCCGTCGCTGGTGATGTTGATCAGCGCCTTGACGCCCGGCACGGTCTCCAGAATCTCCAGCGCCTCAGGCACGTAGATGTGAGTGGGGCGCAAGAGCTCCTCGCCGAGCGTTAGGTCGAGCTCGTCGAATTTGTGCTCGATGCGGTAGGACTGATTCTGGAAGAACGCGCGGCGCGCCAGCGAGTAGCCGTTGCTGTGCACGCCGTTGCTCTTGACGCCGATCACGACGTCGCCGGCAGCCACGCCCTTGCCCGAGATTACCTTGTCGAGGTCGACGCGACCGACCGCCATGCCGACGAGGTCGAAGCCGTTGACGATGTCCTTGAGCTGCGAGGTCTCGCCGCCCGAGATCGAGATGCCCGCCATCTCGGCGCCCTTGCAGAGGCCCAAGCCGACGGCGTCGAGCATGGCGGCGTCGGCGTGATCGATGGCGATGTAGTCCACCATCGACAGCGGCTTGGCGCCGACGCAGATCATGTCGTTGACGTTCATCGCGACGCAATCGATACCGATGGTGTCGTACTTGCCCATCATCGAGGCGATGATGGTCTTCGAGCCGACGCCGTCAGTGCAGATAGCGATGCCCGCCCCGTCGACCTCGATCACGTTGGCGAAATAGCCGATCGGCAGGATCACGCGGCCCATGCCGTGGCGCGGCCAGGTGCCCTGCACCCGCCGCACGATGTGGCCGAGCCCGGTGTCGGCCTCGGCAGTGTCGACGCCGGACTGCTTATAGGCGGCGTGACGGGCGTCGGTCGGGTCGTCTGATGTCGTCACCAATGCACCTTCGAGAATGCTAGACCATAATCCGCTTCGAAGCGGATCATGGTCTAGCTCTTTGTTTGAGCATGATCTTTTCCGAAAACCGGAATCCACTTTTCGGGATCATGCTCCAGTCGCCGGTAGGACTGCGATCCCACGGCGATCCGTCCGGCGGTGCTCGCTTTGGACCATAAGCGGTGGCGCCGCTCAACGCATATCGGCGTCGAGGTGCGCGGGAATCACAATCTTTTGCGGTGGGTTGCTGAAATCGCAGGCCGGCGCTCGCGGCGTCAGGAGCATGCCGGAACAACGGAAAAGGGGCAGAAGGGGTGGGCGCGGCCTATTCGGTCGCAGCCGCCAGGAAGCCGGCCATGAGCGCGATAAAGCCGACCGCAAGCAGCACGAGATCGATGGGGACGGTCGAGCCGAGCATCGGGGCCTCCCCTCAGCGAGACGCGCGGCGTCGCGACAACGCGGCGCGCAGCTCGTCGTGGTATGGACCGCTATGGCGCGCCAGATAGTCCGCGATACCGGCGTCGGCCTTGCGCTGCCGGCCTTCCATGATGGTGTCGAGCAGGTTCCGCCAGAGCGAAGGCGAGCGAGCCTCGCGTGCCGGGGCGAGCCAGGAGGGGGAAAACGTCTGCAGCGTCATGATGGCCTCCGTCATGCAACGACCTCCCCGTCCCAGCCCAGGTCCAGCCACAGGTCCCAAGGGCTTGCATGCTTCTACGGCGGCTTCGGCTGCTGCTTTGTGAGGCAGCTCACACGCGGGGCTGATTGTTTCCGCGCCGGTTTCAGCTGCCGCCGCCTCGCGGCATGCCGATCCCCCTCCCTGCCCCGCATCAGCGCGCTCCACGCGCGTCTTCAACGCGCTATGCGGGGGAGGGTAGGGAGGGGGTATGCGTCCGCCCGCCATGACGGCACGGCGGCGCTGCGATAGGGTCGAGAAAACCTTTCGCGCAGCGAGGTGTGCCGGAATGACCAGACTTCGCGCTCTATTCGCGGCGACGTTGCTGTGCGCGGCGGCCGGCGCGTCGCAGACGCAAGCCCAAAGTCCAGCCTGGCCCCACCGGCCGGTGAAGATCATTGCGCCGTTCGCCGCCGGCGGCGCCGCCGATACGCTTGGCCGCATCATCGCCGAGCAGCTCTCGACGGCCTTCCACCAGCAGTTCTTCATCGAGAACCGCGGCGGCGCCGGCGGCATCGTCGGCGCGCTCGCCGGCGCGCAGGCCGAGCCCGACGGCTACACGCTGGTGATCTCCAGCATCGCCTCGAACGTGATCTCGCCGGTGTTCAACGCCAATTCCGGCTACGACGGGCTGCGCGACTTCACCCACATCGCCTATCTCGGCGGCCCGCCGGTCGTCATGGCGGTGCACCCCTCGCTCGGCGTGAGCACGTACAAGGATTTTCTTAGCCTGGCTCGCGCACGGAAGGAGCCATTGAACTTCATCTCGCCCGGCACCGGATCGCACGGATTCCTGGTCGGCGAATACCTGGCGCGCGAGGAAGGCTACAAGGTCAGCCACATTCCCTACAAGGGCGCGGGCGCCGCCATCACCGACCTGATTGCCGGCCACGTCAAGCTCGGCACGCTCACATTCTCCACCGCCGCCGAGCAGATTCGCGCCGGCCGCCTCATCGCGCTGGGGGTCTCGGCCAAGAAGCGCATCGCGGGCTTCCCGGACGTCCCGACTTTCCGCGAGGTCGGTCAGGACCTGGTGGCGACCACCTGGTTCGCGCTGTCCGGACCGGCCAGGCTGCCGGACGACATCGTGCGTGAGGTGAACCGCGAGACCGTCAAGGCGATGCAGACGCCGGAGGTGCGCAAGCGCCTCGCGGTCGACGCCATCGAGACGCAGCCGATGTCGCCCGATGAGTTTACGCAATTCATCGCGCGCGAGACCGCGCGCTGGGCGCCGCTGGCGAGGTCGCTGGCGGCGACGAATCCGCAATGACTGCGTTACCGTTGCGTCTGGTTCCGTAGGTTGGGTCGAGCTCTTCGCGACCGCTTCGATGCGTCGTCCCCCGATGTTGGGTCTCGCGGAAGAACGCTCGACCCAACCTACAAAGGGACCATGGGCTAGATCGGAACCGCCATCGCCTCGAAGGCGGAATCGCAATTGATGAGATCGACGCGCTTCTGCACGATGCGGAAGCTTGTGCCCTCGCGGCGGAGGCGATGGCGCTGGCGGCCGGCGAACACGCGCTGCTGCTCGTCGCGATACTCGACCATGATCACGGTCGAGCCGACGACATATTCGCCCCTGGCGTCGTCCACCTCCTCCACGATCGCGTTGCCGACGAGGTGCGCGGTGCGCGAGGGCGGGGTCTGCACGTGGATACGCGGGTGCTCCAGCCGCTCGATACGCGTTCGCATCAAGTCACGGTCGTCGTAGAACAGCGAGGCCTGGTCGAACGGGCTTTTCTGGTCAGGCACGGCGGGCACCCAATAGGTGCCGTCCTCGGCGAACAACCCCATCCAGTCGCGGAAGCGCCGCTGGTCGAGCAGCCGCGCTTCGTGGATGATGAACTCCTCGAGCTCGGCGCGAGGCACCGCCATCACGCGGCCTCGCGCATGTAGCCGAGCCAGGCCTTGTACTGCGCGCGTACCACCATCTCGTGGGTGGCGAGCCCGCGGGTGGCGTTGAGCTCGCGATCCGGCTCCTCATCGCCGAGCCCGCGCGAGATGTCGACCCAGTCCGTCAGAGTGCTGCGCAAACCCTTCTGCGCGCGCACGAACGACTCGAGATCGTCGGTCTGCACGAACGACGCCGCCGAATGCGTGACGTTGAGCAGGCGGATGTTGCCGAAGTTCATCGCGTCGGGCGCGCCAACCAGGCGGATGGGATAGATCGTCACCTCGGTGCGATCGACCGCGATCGGCTTGATCACGCGCACGTGGATGTTGAGCCCCATGATCGACACGTTGGGATAGATCAGCGAGTTGTGCAGGTGCGGCGTAAGAATTTGCTGCGCGCGCTCGGCGCCGACCTTCTCGGCCAGCACGCGCTTGTACTCGTCGAACGCCGGGCTCGAGCGCTTGCCGTCGTCGAGCGCGGTGTTACTGGTCCAGCCGTGGCCATTGCCCACGATGTAGCTCTTGCGGTCCTTCCAGGAGGCGGCGGTCTGCTTCTTCTCGGTCTCCACGACGGTGGCGCCTTTGCTGTCGCCCTCGCGGCGGGCGAACTGCACGCCCTGCTTGTTCACGGTCGAGGCATGGCCGAACGGCACGTGGTAGGAGTCGAGCACGTTCTCGACCTGGAGCTTCCAGTTGCCGGCATAGACGTAGCGGTGCATGCCGACATCGAGCGCAAGCTCGCCGGCAGGCGCGCGGTCGACCAGGTCGTCGATGTTGCCCTTCATCGGACCAATGTGATCCTCGAAGCTCGGACCTCTTTCCGACAGGCTCGCGAACACGAAGCCGCGGTACTCGCCGACGCGCGGCGCACGGGCGAGGCCGAATTGCGCCGGATCGAAATCGGCGGCGCACCCTTCCGGCACCGGAACGCTGGCGAGCCGTCCGTCGGTATCGAAGGCCCAGCCGTGATAGCAGCACACCAGCCGCGGCGCGCTGCCCTTGCGCTCGTTCACCACCTTGGCGCCGCGATGGGTGCAGCGGTTCAAGAGCACGTGCACCTTGCCGTCGCGGTGACGGACCATGACCACGGGCTGCCGCCCAAGCTCGGTGGTGACGTAGTCGCCGGGTTGCGGCACCTGGCTCGTGTGCCCGACGAACAGCCAGGCGCGGCCGAAGATGCGTACCATCTCGAGCTCGAACAGGTCCGGATCGGTGTAGACGTCGCGATGCACCCGCCCGGGCGCGATCAGCGCGGCGATGTGCTCGGCGTTGCCGTTGCGCATGGAACGATGTCCCTTACTCTCACTACGCTCGCGGATTCCATTCCGCCCTCATGCTGAGGAGGTTTGCCGCAGGCCGCTTGGCCTGTGGCAAACCGTCTCGAAGCATGGGGCGGCCACGCTCCCGGCCCGGGGCCGGCCTCTGCTTCGAGGAGCATCACAGCGCAAGAGCGCCGTGATGCTCCTCGGCATGAGGCCGGAACGAATATCTCGCCATGGGCAACGAACCTACTCCACCGCCTGATGGGCGTAGCTCTGCACCTCGATGTTGACGAGCTGCAGCGGCGATTTGGTCTCCTCCAGCATGCCCCAGCTCTTGAGCCAGTCAGTGGTGCGCTGCATCTCGTCGAGCGGGATCGGCGCGGGATCGCACACGACCAGCCGGCTCTCGCGCAGGTCCGCGACCTTGAGCGCCGCGATCTCCGGATCGCTCTTGGCGTGATAGTCGATGAAATAGTGCAGATAGGCGCGCTTGTTGGCGTTGATCCGCTTGACCGCCTCGCGCACCGCGCGGTTGAAGGCGGCGTAGGTCTCGGCATCGACGCGCGATGAGGCCACCTCGGTGCCGTGGAAGAACGCGGTGCAGATGATGCGGCAACCCTTCTTCTCTGCGAGCGTGATGTGCGGCTCGGTCAGGGTGGTGGCGTCGATCTCGCCCTTCATCAGCGCGTCGAGGCGGTAGCGCGAGCCGTTGGGCGCGCTGCACAGCTTGATCATGTCGCGCGGCAGAAAGCCCTCGAGCATGTGCAGCGCGATGTAGTGGGTGCCGAAATAGAACGGCACCCCGATCGTCTTGTTGGCGAGCTGCTGCGGGGTATAGACCGGCGAGTCGCCGCGCACGACCAGCGCGGAATAGGCGATGATGGCACGCCGCCCGATCTGGCGGCTATTGGCGTCCGTCTCCTGAACGCGGCAGTAGTTGCCCCATTCGCAGGCGTTGTACATGTCGGCCTGGCCCTTCTCGAACAGCTTGCCGTGGCTGGCGAAGGGATCGACCATCTTCGGGCTGGTGATATCGGTGCGGACCTTCTTCTCCACGCCTTTCTCGCGGTCGGCCCATTCGATCTCGATGCCTTCCTTGGCGAACAAGCCTTCGTCATAAGCGACCAGCTCCGGCAGGCCCTGGAACGGCGCCGTGGTTTCCAACACCAGCTTTTTCATGAGTTTCGCTCCAATGGTCGGGTGTTCGGCGACTTGCCTAATTGCCGGCAGTTCACTACGAATGGCATCCCTGGGTCAAGTGCCCGATGGTAGGATTGTTCAACAATGGCCTACAGCCCCTCCCCGATCCGGCGCGAGAGCGTGATCAGCCAGGCGGCGCAGGAGATCTGCCGCTTCATCGAGGCCGAGAAGCTCGGGCCCGGCGACGCGCTGCCGCCGGAGACACGGCTGTCGCAGATGCTCGGCATCAGCCGCAACTCGCTGCGCGAGGCGCTGCGGGTGCTGCACGGGCTCGGCCACGTCGAGAAGGCGGCCGGCCGCCGGGTGGTGGTGACCGCGGGCGCCACCGGCAAGAGCATGTTCGACGAGAGCGTGCTGATCGAGGCCGCGCCCGTCGCCAACGAGGTGCGCTCGCACATTGCGCAGAAATGCGCGGAGCTCTCCGCCGAGCGGCTGACCACGGCCGAGCTCGGCGAGCTCGAGCGCGCGCTGGTGGCGCTCGAAGAGGCGATCGCCCGCGCCGACATGGCGGCGGCCAAGGCCGCGCATGACGCGTTCCATGGATTGCTGCTCGCGAGTGCGCGCAATCCGCTTTTGGTCGCGATGTTCAACCAGGCACAGGTGGCGCGGCTGTCCAACGTGTCGCCCGAGCACAAGGGCTTCTCCGATCCGCAGCACCTGGCGCATCATCGCGCGCTGTTGCGCGCGCTCAAGAAGCGCGATGCGCGCGCGGCGAGCGCGGTGGTGCGCAAGCATTTCCAGAGCCTCGGGCTGATGCTCGAGTTCGCGACGCGGGCGAGGCGGAAGCCGGCGGGTCAGGTACTGACGCTGGTGCGGGGTCGCTAACACGAGGATTTGTAGGGTGGGCAAAGCGGCCCTCTTGGGCCGCGTGCCCACGAACACGCGCGCCTCCCATTCGGTGCTTGTTGATCGGCGCACGTGGGCACGCCGCGCAAGCGCGCAGCTTTGCCCACCCTACAAACGCTGAGCTTCTACGCTCGCGGCCTTAGCCGTTGGATCTGCAGCTGCGCGAGGAATGGCACCAGCGGGTGGGCGCCCATCTTCACGATGCCTGGCAGGTCGAGCTTGATCAGCGCCTCGCGCTGGTCGGGCGGCAGCTGGTACTTGTCGGCGAAAGCCGGCGCGTCGGCCAGGTATTGCGCGCGCTTCTCCGCGTCGTGCGCGATCTCATGCAGCGCCGAGGTCAGCTCGACCAGCTCCGGCTTGATCGACGGATAATGCGCGGCATGCGAGGCCTCGGCGTGCGCGGAGGTCCAGCCGAGCGAGGCGTAGTTGTGATGCCAGCTCGGGTCCATCGACACCACGTCGGGCTTGCGCTCGCCGAGCGCACCGGCAGCGCAGGCCCAGCAGCGCAGCTCGATATTGCCGGTGTCGTCGAGCTCGGCCTCGTCATAGCCGATCAGCGACTTGAGCTTTCCGTCGCGCAGCTTCTCCAAAACCTTGTTGTCCCAGCTGAGCTCGGGATTGGAGTAGCGGTCGGTGCCGGGGAAATG
>Ga0066903_100001278_pt1 | contig 18074 bp, 16 predicted proteins | sample PanSoiMetaGPlot1_FD_67491 | JGI IMG/M metagenome (GOLD analysis project Ga0066903, IMG submission 67491) | Tropical forest soil microbial communities from Panama analyzed to predict greenhouse gas emissions - Panama Soil - Plot 1 (version 2) | ecosystem: Environmental > Terrestrial > Soil >... | reverse complement strand
GATCGACCACTCGACATGGAGCGAGTTCGGGAGCGAGTTGTAGACGACCTCGATCTCGTCGTCCTCGAGCAGCGCGTCGTAGCTGCCGTAGGCACGCTCGAGCCCGCGCTGGCGCGCGTATGCGTCGGCGCGGGCCTGGTCACGACTCGCGACCGCGACGACCTGCGTGCGCTCGCTCTGCCGCGCGCCACCGAGGATCGCCTCGGTGATGCGGGCAGTCGAGAGCAGGCCCCAGCGGACCGGCTCGGTCACGCGGGAGAGACGGCGGTGCCCGTCGTCGCCGAGCGGAAGAGCGCCTCGATGGCGCGCGCCTGACCGACCGCGTCCTCGCGCCCGAGGAGAGGATCTGCGGCGCCGCGGATCGCGTCGCTCAGATTCTCGACCTCCAGCCGATACGAGTCCTCAGGCTCGAGCTCGACGAGCTCCACTCCCGCGTCGCGTCGGAGCTCGATCACCGGCTCGACGCAATGCCACGGGTCGTCGAGGAAGAGCGAGCCGTCGCTCCCGAGTGCCTCGAGCTCGTCACGGTCGGTCAGGGCCGTCCCGCAGTCGAACTGAGCGAGGACGTCGCCCGGAAAGCGCATCGTGCCGGTGAAGACCCAGTCGGTGCCGCTCGGGCCGACGAACTGCTCCCCGTAGACCCGCTCGGGCTCGCCGCCGAGCAAGCGGCTGCCGCTGACGCAGTAGCAGCCCACGTCCATCAGGCTGCCGCCGTCCACGTCAGTTCGCAACCGGATGTTGTCCGCGTCGTACAGCGCATAGCTGAAGCAGGAGCGGACGACGCGAAGGTCCCCGATCGCGCCCTCGTCGACGAGCTGCCGGAGCCGTGCCGTCTGCGGGTTGTGGCGGTACATGAACGCTTCCGTCAGGATTCGCCCGTTCCTCTGGGCCGCGTCGAATGCGGCTTCGACGTCGGCGACGTACCGGCTCATCGGCTTCTCGCAGAGCACGTGCTTTCCGGCCTCGACGGCACGGATCGACCACTCGCAGTGCAGTGTGTTCGGCAGGGAGAGGTACACGGCCTCCACATCGGCGTCCTCGAGCAGGGCGGGATACGAGCTGTACGCGCGCTCGATCTCCCAGTGGCGTGCGTACTCGTCCGCCCGGCTCTGCTCCCGGCTCGCGACCGCGATCAGCTCGGCCTTCTCGGACGCGTGCATGCCGGGAATGACCTTGCGGTTGATGTCGGCGGTCGAGAGGATCCCCCACCTGACAGGCGCCTCTAGCCCCATGACGGCTCCGTCACCGGGCGAAACGCCGTCTCGAGGATGCGGAAGTTGCGCGGCCTCGTGAGGACGAAGAGGACGACGTCGGCAACGTCGTCCGCACTCATCATCCCAGCGAGCGCACCCTCCGTCCGGCCTCGTCCCGGCTCGAGTGCGAAGTCCGTGGCCACGCCGCCCGGGCAGACATTCGTGCAGCGGATGCCGCGCTCGCGCAGCTCATGGTCGAGCGAGCGCGTGAAGCCGACCTGGGCGAACTTCGACGAACAGTAGACCGCCTCGAGCGGAAGGCCTCGCCGCCCCGCCTCAGACGCCAGTGTGACGATGTCCGCCTCCCCGCTCTCGAGCAGGTGCGGCAGGGCGGCGCGCACGGCGTAGAGCGTTCCTTTCACGTTCACGTCGATCATCTCTTCGAGGAAATCCGGAGCCAGCTCGAGAAAGGGACCATAGGCGCCCACGCCCGCATTCGCGACGAGGATGTCGAGCCGGCCGAATGCGTCAACGGTCGCGGACACGATCTCCTCGACCTGTCCGGCGTCTCGAACGTCGCACGGCTGCGCAACCACGCCTGCAATGCCGAGGTCGTCGCCGCTGCGCGAAGCAAGTCCCAGCTCGACGCCCGCTGCCGCGAGTTGTCGTGCGACCGCCGCACCGATGCCGCGACTGGCACCGGTGACGAGTGCAACCTTTCCGTCAAGCGTCGTCATATGTCCTCCAATGGTCGAAGGGCCGGGTAGAGCAGTTGGAACCGGCGGTAACCGCGTTCGTACACCGCGCTCCACTGGGGGTCCGGCTCGACCGGATCGTGGAGCCGGACGCACGCGGCGACTGCCTCCTGGACGTCGCGAAAGACACCGGCGGCGACACCGCCGAGGAGCGCCGCGCCGTACGCAGAGCCCTCGTCCGTCTGCGCACGCCGAATAGGCAAGCCCAGGACCGAAGCCAGGATGCGAAGCCAGAGCTCGCTGCGAGCACCGCCGCCGGAGGCGTGGCCGGCGTGCGGGTCGACTCCGAGCTCGCGCAGGAGCTCGAGCGAGTCCCGCAGTCCGAAGGCGACCCCCTCGAGCACCGCGCGTACGAGGGCGCCGAGGTCGTGACGAAGCGTCAGCCCGGCGAAAGCGGCCCGCGCGTGCGGGTCCGCGTGGGGCGTCCGCTCGCCTGTCAGGTAGGGCAAGAAGGTGGCCCCTTCTGTGCCGGGCGGCCAGTCCGCAGCCGCCGCGGTCAACTCGTCATACCCGTGACGGCTGCCCAGTGCGCCGCGTAGCCAGCGGAGCGATCCCGCTGCGGACAACATCACCCCCATCGCGTGCCACCCGCCCGGCACCGCGTGGCAGAACGCGTGGACGCGCGCCTGGGGGTCCGCAGCGAACTCGGGCAGCGCGGCAAACACGACCCCCGACGTACCGAGCACCACCGACACCGGCCCAGGCCGGTCGACGCCGACGCCGAGCGCCGCCGCCGCCTGATCACCCGCGCCGGCGGCGACGGGAACGCCGGTGTCGGTCGTCCCCGAGATTTCCGGCGACTCGAGCGCTCGCGGCAGCCAGGCGGGATCGAGCTCGAGCGCATCGAGCATCTCCTCGCTCCAGCGCCTCCTCGCGACGTCGAACAGCAGCGTGCCGGAGGCGTCGGCAACGTCGATCGCATGCTCGCCCGTCAGCCGGAGGCGAACGTAGTCCTTCGGCAGGAGGATGTGCGCGATGTGTGCGTACCTAGCCGGCTCATTACGCCGCAGCCACAGCAGCTTCGGGGCCGTGAAACCCGCCAGGGCACGGTTGCCGGTCAGCTGGATCAGCCTTCGCAGCCCGACCCGCTCCTCGATCTCGGCGCACTCCGCCTCGGTCCGCTGGTCGTTCCAGAGGATCGCCGGTCGGAGCACGCGATCCCGGTCGTCGAGAACGACGAGACCGTGCATCTGGCCCGAGAGGCCGATCGCCGTCGCTTCGCCGCCGAGCCGGGCGAGCGCCCGCTCCGCAGCCCGCCACCAGTCCTCGGGATCCTGTTCCGCCCACCCCGGCTCCGGCGTCGAAAGCTCGTAGGTCTCCTCGGCTCGGGCGAGCACCTCGCCTGCAGGCGAGAGCGCGAGCGCCTTGACACCGGTCGTGCCTACATCGAGACCGACGAGCCGCGTCACCCGCCGAGCGCGGCATAGACGACCTCGTATGCGGCAACGGCGTCTTTCTGCGCCTGCGCCGCGCGCAGCGCAGCGTCGTCGATGCGCGATGCAGCGGCATCGATGAAGCGCCACTGCAGCACGCTCCGCTTCACGGCCGCCACGGCGTCCTCGGTGTACGGGTAGAGATCGAAGCCGAGGCGTTCGCCGTTGTCCCCGTAGCCTGCGCGGCGGAGCTCGACGGCGAGCTCGAGCGTCTCCATGAACGCGAGCGCTCCGACCATGTTGTCGTCGTCGAAGGTTCCCCAGCCGGAGTTCGCATGCTGATGGCCGAGCAGGCCTTCGCCCGCCAGCATCGCCGCGTACTCCGCGAGGTTCTCGCCGTTCATCAACAGGTGCTGCCAGTCCATGTTGACCTTGACGTTGTCGATCCCCTGCGCGCGGAGCTTGTGGATCACGTGCAGCGTCATGCCGATGTTGCGCATGAAGATCTTCATCGCCGGCTCGGAGTTCTTGTGCTCGAGGAAGAGCAGCACCCCACGCTCCCGGCAACGCTCTGCCGCCTGGCCGATTCCCTCGACGAACCAGGCCCAGCTCTCCCGGTAGGGCGTCTGGAAGGGATAGTTGTAGCCCTCGATGCCCGGCCAGATGATGAAGTGGGCGCCGAGCTCCCCGGCGAAATCGATCCCCGCGAGGGTGCGGTTCAGCGCCTCCGCCCGCGTCGCCGCGTCGGGGGATGCGAGCCCGCCGCGACCGAAGCGTGCGTCGAGGTGGAGACCGGTCGCGAGGCAGTAGACGTCGTGTCCGTCGAGCGCGTGGCGAACCTCGTCCAGGTTCTCCTCCGAGAGCTCCTGCGGGTAGTGGAACTCGTACCCGTCGATCAGGTCGCCGAGACCCTCGACGGCGCGGCGAACACGCTCCACCGTGCTCTCGTTCGCGAGCTCGGGCTTGTAGCCACCTGGGACGAACCGCGTAGCCATCGAACCGAACGCCCAGATTCCGAGCGAGGTCTTCATGTCGCGCCCTCCTGAGACTCGAGTCCCGACCCTGTCGTGCGGAGCCTAATATCAGCGGCCGTGACGGAAGCCGAAGCACGCGAGCGGGCGGTAGCGATGCTCGCCGAGGCGGGCATCGTGTTGACACCGCTCGAGCGCCAGCAGATCGAGATCGCCGACTTCGGGCTGGGCCGGCTCGACGAAGTCGGACTGCAGATCGTCGTGTACGTGAACACGGATCGGGTGTGCGCGAAGGAGCTCGTCCTCTTCCCGCGCCAGCATTGCCCCGAGCACCGGCACCCGCCGGTGGCGAGCGACCCGGGCAAGGAGGAAACGTTCCGCGTGCGTCGCGGGCGTGTCCACCTGCACGTCGAGAACACCGGAGACATCGTGCTCGGGCCGGGCGAGCAGTACACGATCCCGCCGAACACGCTGCACTCGTTCGAAGCCGGCGACGACGGTGCGATCGTCTCGGAGTTCTCGACGACGAGCCGCGACGCGCTCGACGTCTTCACCGATCCGCGAATCGTCCGTTAGCGGGCCACGACGGAGTTGCGCAGCACACCGATGCGCTCGACCTCGCACTCGACGACGTCCCCGACCTGGAGCGCACGCCGCGGATCCATGAAGTAGCCGCATCCCCAGGGCGTACCGGTCAACAGCAGGTCGCCCGGCTCCAGCGTGAAGCTGCGCGAGCAGAACGCGAGCAGCTCCGTGACGCCGAAGAGCATCTCCGCGGTCGACGAGTCCTGCATCACCTCGCCGTTCACCCGAGTGCGAAGCGCGAGCGCCTGAGGGTCGGCGATCTCGTCCGCAGTCACGACGACGGGACCTACCGGGCAAAACGTGTCGAAGCTCTTGCCGCGCGTCCATTGACTCTCCGAGAACTGAACGTCCCGCGCGGAGACGTCGTTGCAAACCGTGTACCCGAACACGTAGTCGAGCGCCGCGTCGGCGGCAACGCCACGCATGCGCCGCCCGACGACGACTCCGAGCTCGACCTCCCAGTCGACCTCGGTGGTGAGCTCGGCGTCGACGACGATCGGCTCACCAGGGCCGATGACGCTGGAGGGAAACTTCGCGAAGACGAGCGGCTGAGGTGGTCGCGGCAGGTTCGACTCGCGGATGTGGTCGAGGTAGTTGAGCCCGATCGCCACGATCTTCCCGGGCTGGAACGGTGCCGCCAGCTCGTCCGCAGCCGGATCGCCGACGCCGAGATCGTGCGGGTCGACGCCTGCGCGCACGAGCGAGAGGAGATCGCCCTCGAAGTCGAGACGCCGAAGGTCGCCGTCCACATCGGCCGCGATCTTCGGCCCGTCCGACTCCTGGACGGTCGCAATGCGCACGGAGCGATCCTGTCACGTGGAGTACAGTCGGCGGCGTGACGGAAACGCCGGTCGACGCAGCTCGCCGACGGGCCCGCACCGGGCTGCTCGACCGCGCCGATCGTGCACCTGCACGCGCGCACTTCCAAGCGATGGGCATCGACCCGGCGCGGCTCGGCGGGCCGATCATCGGCGTTGCATCGACCTGGACGGGGACGATGCCCTGCAACCTCAACCAGCGCGAGCTCGCCGATCGTGTCGGCGAGGGCGTCTCCGCCGCGAACGGCCTCGCACTCGGTTTCAACACGATCGCGGTCTCCGACAACCAATCGCAGGGAACGCCGGGAATGCGCGCGTCACTCATCTCACGCGAGGTGATCGCGGATTCGATCGAGCTGATGGTCCATGCGCACGACTTCGACGGGCTCGTCTGTCTCGTCGGGTGCGACAAGACCGTCCCCGCGGCGCTGATGGCGCTCGCACGCGTGGACAAGCCTGCAGTGCTCGTCTACAACGGCCCGATGCGCGCCGGCCGTTGGCGCGAGCGCGAAGTGACGATCCAGGACGTGTGGGAGGCGGTCGGGGCCGAGGAGCGCGGACTGATGTCGCGCGACGACCTCGACGAGCTGGAACGCGCTGCCTGTCCTGGCATCGGCACGTGTGCCGGCCACTTCACGGCGAACACGATGGCCGTCGCGATCGACTGCCTGGGAATCGCATGCGTCGGGGACGCGCTCGTGCCGGCGGACGAGCAGGAGCTGAGGGGCGAGGCCGCTGCTCGCGCCGGCGCGCTCGCCGTGCGGCTCGTGGAGCAAGGGGCGACGGCGCGCCGCTTCCTCGATCGGCGTTCGCTCCTGAACGCCATGGCCGGCATCGCCGCCACCGGGGGCTCGACGAACGGCGTGCTCCATCTGCTTGCGATTGCCCGTGAGGCGGATGTGCCACTGACACTGGAAGAGCTGACGGCCGTCGCGGGCCGAACCCCGGTGATCGCCGATCTCGCCCCTTCGGGTCGCTGGATGGCGGAGGACTTCCACCGTGCCGGCGGCACGCGCGCGGTCATCCGTGAGCTCGCGCGCGGCGGGCACATCGACGGGGACGCGCCGACCGTCGACGGCCGGACACTCGCAGAGGTGACAGACGACGCACCGAACCCGGACGGGGAAGTCGTCTACACGCTCGAGCAGCCGTTCAAGCCGACCGGCGCGCTGCACGCGCTCCGCGGCAATCTCGCGCCGGAGGGCTCTCTCGTCAAGGTATCGGCGACGAGTCGCCGCAGCCATCGCGGGCCTGCGCGCGTCTTCGACAACGAGGAGGCGTGCTGCGACGGCGTGCGCGCTGGGCGCGTCGCGGCCGGGGACGTGCTCGTCGTGCGCTACGAGGGTCCCGCCGGCGGGCCGGGGATGCGCGAGATGCTGAGCGTCACGTCCTCGGTGGTCGGCGCCGGGCTCGGCGAGTCGGTCGTGCTCGTCACCGACGGTCGCTTCTCCGGGGCGACTCGCGGGCTGATGGTCGGGCATGTCGCGCCGGAGGCGGCGCGCGGAGGACCACTTGCGGTTGTGCGAGACGGCGACGTCATCGCGGTGGACGTGGATGCGGGCACTCTGGTCGTCGAGCTCGACGACGCCGAGCTGGCCGAGCGTCTCGCTCGCTGGCAGCCTCGTACGCCGGGTTACGACCGCGGCGTGTTCGCGCGCTACGGAGCGCTCGTGTCGTCCGCCTCCGAGGGCGCTGTTCTCCTCACGCCGGCCGGATGACGCGCTTCGCGGGCAAGCGCGCTCTGGTCACGGGCGCCGGCTCCGGAATCGGCTCAGCAGTCGCACGCCTGTTCGAATCGGAGAACGCCGACGTAGTCGCCGCGGACATCACCGGAACCGACGTCCACCTGGACGTGCGCGACGAAGAGCAGGTGGCTGCCGTCGTCCACGATGTCGACGTCCTCGTCAACGTCGCCGGCGTCGGCTCGACCACCACGGCGCCCGAGACGCCGCTCGACGTCTGGGAGGACGTCTTCGCCGTGAACGCCCGCGGGACGTTCCTCTGTTGCAAGCACGCGATCCCGTCGATGATCACGCGCGGCGGCGGGTCGATCGTGAACATCGCGTCGGTCGCGGCGATCGTCGGCATGCGTAACCGGGCTGCCTACTGCGCGTCGAAAGGCGCGGTTGTCTCGCTGACGCGTGCGCTGGCGGTGGATCACGTGAACGACAGGGTCCGCGTCAATGCCGTGTGTCCCGGAACGGTCGACACACCCTGGGTGCGCCGCCTCGTCGGAGAGGTGGGCGAGTCGCTCGACGAGCTGACCGCGCGGCAGCCGCTCGGCCGGCTGGGGACTGCGGACGAGATCGCGGAGGCGGTGGCCTATCTTGCCTCCGACGCGGCGAGCTTCGTGACGGGCAGCGTGCTGGTGATCGACGGCGGGCTCTCGGCGGCGTAGCGTGCTGGCGCTCGTCGCCGAGCCGGGGCATGCGCACACGACGCGGGTCCAAGACGTTCCGTTCACCGGAGCACGCGAGGGCGAGGTGCTCGTCCGCACGCTCGAGGTCGGCGTGTGCGGCACCGACCGCGAGATCTCCGAGGGCCTGTTCGGCGTCGCACCGGAGGGCGAGCCGCTGCTCGTGCTCGGGCACGAAGCGCTGGCGGTCGTCGAGCGAAGCGGCTCCGGCTTCACGAGGGGCCAGCTCGTCACCGCAACCGTCCGCCGCTCGTGCGGCCATTGCCTCGCCTGCGCCGAGGACGAGCCGGACTCGTGCCTGACGGGCGACTACAGCGAGCGCGGCATCACTCGCCTGGACGGCTACGCCCGCGAGCTCGTGGCGGAGGATCCGTCGCAGCTCGTCGCGATTCCGAGCTCGCTCGGCCGCCTCGGCGTGCTCGCGGAGCCGGCGTCGATCTGCGAGCGGGCGCTCCGACACGCCCGGACGATCGGCGGCCGGCAACCGTGGCAGCTCGAGCGTGCGCTCGTCATCGGCGCGGGCGCGATCGGCCTCTTGACGACGTTTCTCCTGCGCCTGGCTGAGGTGGAAGTGTGGACGGCGTCGCTGGAGCCCGAGAATGAGCTCGTGGAGCAGTCCGGCGCGGGCTACGTCTCGACAGCCGACACGGAGCTCTCCGCGCTCGGCACGTTCGACCTCGTGGTTGACGCGGCCGGCGACGCGCACCTGATCGGGCAGGCGCTGGGCAGGCTCCGCCGCAGCGGAGTCGCGTGCATCCTCGGGATCGATCCCCGTGACCAGGAGGTCGAGATCGTGGGGAAGCTGCTGGGTGTCGACCTGATCCTGCAGAACCACGTGCTCTTCGGGAGCGTCAACGCGCAGCGCCGAGACTGGCTCGCCGCGGTCGCGGACCTCGACCGCGTGCGGGAACGATGGCCGGAAGCGCTGGCGCAGTTCGTCGACCTTCGGGTGCCGGTCGACAGATTCCGCGAAGCCTTCGAGCATCGCGGCGGCAAGGCGACCCTCGTCCTCTCGGAGGACTAGCTCAGACCGAGAAGCCTGCGGCCTCGAGCGCCTGCCGGGCGAGCGCTTCGTCGACCTCGCCCGGCAGCCCGCTCACGCCGACGGCGCCGACTCGTGTCTCGCCGTCGAACGCGGCGAGACCGCCGAGGAAGAACGTGAAGAACGGGTCGAAGCTGTCGCGCTCGACGGGGTCGTCGCGCGCCTTCTCCGCGAGCTCTCTCGTGGAGCGTGCATCGCTTCGTGCGGCTGTGTACGCCTTCCGCTGCGCGTTCAGGCGCGTGTCCGCCGCCGCGCCGTCCATCGTTGCGGCCGCGACGAGCTCGCCGTGCGAATCCGCAACGAAGACAGAGACGGGGCCTGACGCCTGCCGGACGACGAACTCCACGATCGCCTGCGCGTCAGCGAGCTTCATTCAGCAATGCGTAGCTGGACCCGAGTCTCGTGCCCGCGCGAGCGAGCTGCTCGTCGGAGGGCACGTGCCAGTCGAACGAGTCCGCCAGTCGAACGATCATCGTGAAGAGAGCCGCAACGTGGATCGCATCGATGAGTGCATCCTCGCCGACACCGGCGGCAAGGACTGCTTCCGCGTCCTCCTTCCGGAGCTCGTCCGGTTGCAGCGTGAGCTTCTCCAGGAAGCCGAGCGTCGCGCGCAGGGACTCGTGGACGGGCGCCGTGCGCCAGTCACGCCTCACCGCCTCCCAGACCTCTTCGCCGAGTGCGTGCGACGCGACCGCGCCGTGTGAGGCCGTTCAGAACGGACACTGGCTGACGGACGAGACGAACGCGGCGAACAGCTCGCGCTCGCCCACGCTCCAGTCGGATGGGCCGTTCATCGCCAGGTCGAGCGTGTCGGAGAACGGACGTCCGAAGAGCTCGGGCCGGTAGTGCAGCGTCTTCAGGACGTCAGGCGGCTCCGATCCGCGCTGAGCCCGGATGGCATCAAGGAGGAGTGCCTCGCGGGGAACGTGCCCGTCCTCGAGGCAGCGCAACCTCATGGGAGCACCTCGAGCCCGGCTTCGAGCCGCTTCAGACCGGCGGCGACCGCGACGGAGACCGTCTGCTCGAAGATGACATCCTCCGAGCAGCCGGCGTCCTTCAGGGCCTGGACGTCCTGGTCGCTGACCTTGTACGCGTTCCTCCGCACCTTGTCGAGGTAGGGACCGAGCACCAACGGAGCCTCGCGGTCCGGTTGGGCGGCCTCGCGCAGCTGCTCGACGAGCGAGTCGTATCGGGTCGTAGGCCTGGCCAAGAGGGTGTAGTTCATCACAGTACGATTCCGCCGATGAGCGCGCCAGCGATTGCCGGCGGGCCGGTGCTGACGATCCGAGGAAGGCAATACCCGGTCCTGCTGCCCAAGTTCCGCGACCCGCGACTCCACCTCGCGGCGGTGATCATCACGCTGCAGGTCCTCGGCCAGACGGCATTCGGGTTCAACCTCTCGATCGCGCAGATCCTCGTCGCGATCGGTACGTGTGGGGTGCTCGAGATCGGCATCGCCTTCTTCCGCCAGCACGTGATCATGTGGCCGGCGAGCGCCCTGCTCACGGGGAACGGAGTCGCGTTCATCCTGCGCGTGCCGGGGACGCCGCACGGCGACTGGTGGAGCCTCCAGGGCGCCTGGATCTTCGCGGCGACCGCGGCCGTCTCGCTGTTGTCGAAACACGTGATCCGCTGGCGCGGCCGCCACATCTTCAACCCCTCGAACTTCGGGCTGGTCCTCTGCTTCCTCCTGCTCGGCGAGAACCGCGCCGAGCCGCTCGACTTCTGGTGGGGCCCGATGTCCCCCTGGCTCGCGCTGGCGATCGCGCTCATCGTCCTCGGCGGCCTGACCATCCTGTCGCGGCTGCGACTCCTCGTCATCGCCGGAGGCTTCTGGCTCGCATTTGCAGCCGGGATCGCCGTCCTCGCCGCAAGCGGCCACTCGATGACCGCTCGCTGGCACCTCGGCCCGATCACTGGCTGGTCGTTCTGGTGGCTGCTCGTGACCTCGCCCGAGATCCTGATCTTCCTCTTCTTCATGATCACCGACCCGATGACGATCCCGAAGGGGCGCGTCGCGCGGGTGGTCTACGCCGTCAGCGTCGGTCTGCTCGCGACACTGCTGATCGCTCCGCAGACGACCGAGTACAAGACCAAGGTCGCCGTCCTCGGAGCCCTCGCCCTGGTCTGTGCGGCGCGACCGCTGCTCGAACGGCTCCTGCCGGCACCCGGCTCGGCCGAGGATCGCGCCTGGCCGTGGGCGCTCGAACACCTGCGACGCGGGTGGGTCTCGACCGCCGCGGTGGCTCTCGCAGCGGCCGCCTTCGTGGGAGTCGTGGTGGTGGCGGGCATCCCGGCGCGGCCCGATGCAGCAACGGCGAGCGCTCTTCCCGGGAACGAGCCTCTGCCGAAGGTCGACGTCGTCGCGACGGACGGCGTTTCCTCGCGGGTGGATTCGGCCACCGCCGATCAGATTGCGCGGGACATCGTCCTCGACCTCCGCGCCAACGCGGAAGCGCTCCGACTCCGCGACCCGCAGCGGGCGAGCGTCGGCGCCGGCGGCACGTGGCTGGTCGATCTCCGCCAGCAGATCGGGGCTGCAGCCGGCAGCTCGATCTCGGTGCCGACCTATCGAGTCTCGCGCGTCGACCTGACGCTCACGCACGGAGCGGGCCAGGGACCGCCCAGGATTCTCGCTTCGGTCAGCGGCACCCAGCGGGCGGCCGACTATCGCGGCCGCCCGCCGCAGCTCGAGCGTCGACACGCTCCGGTGTCGTTCGAGCAATCCCTCGAGGTGGCTCTTCAACAAGGTCACTACGTCATCGTCCGAGTCGGAGGGACGACGTCGACCGCGCCGGAGCCTGCACGGCGCGCGGTGGTCGTTCGCGCGACAGGACCGCTCGCCGACGTCCGGCTGCAGAACGTCGCCTCCCAGGTCGGCCTCGACTTCCGCCAGGGCGCGTTCCGCTTCGGCGTCTCCAGCGACGTGACCGCGATGATGGGAGGAGGCGTCTGCTGGCTCGACTACGACAACGACGGTTGGCTCGACCTGTTCGTCGTCAACTCGTACGCCACCACCGATCGCAGTCGCTGGGAGAAGGACGGCGGGCTCCCCCGCAGCGCGCTCTTCCACAACGTGAAGGGCTCGTTCGTGAATGTCAGCAAGCAGTCCGGCGCGGACCTTGCCGTTCGCGGAGAAGGCTGCGTCGCGGCGGACTTCAACGGGGACGGTTACACCGACCTCCTGGTCACGACGGCGACGGGCGACGAGCTCCTCTGGAACAACGGCGACGGGACGTTCACCGAAGGCGCGAAAGCCGCCGGGATCGACTCCTTCGGCTGGCATACGGGCGCGGCGGTCGCCGACGTCAACGGGGACGGCCGCCCGGATCTGTTCATCGCCGGCTATGCGGACCTCAACTCCCCGGTCACGACCGCCGTCAGCGGCTTCCCGTCGAACTACGAAGGCGTTCGCGACCTGCTCTACCTCAACGAGGGAAACGACAGGCACGGACACGCGAAGTTCCGTGAAGTCGGTGTGCAGGCAGGAATCGAGGCGACGGACTTTCGACACGGCCTCGGCGCGCTGTTCACGGACTACAACGGCGACGGGCGGCCCGACCTGTACGTCGCCAACGACGAGGACCCGAATCAGCTGTACGAGAACGTGCCTTGGCCGGGCGGCGCCGCAGCCGACCCGGCGGGCCTCGGCTTCCGCTTCGTGGAACGGGGCGCCGCGGAGGGAGTGGACGATCCGTACGCAGGGATGGGCATCGCCTCGGGTGACTACAACGGCGACGGCCGGCCCGACCTCTTCGTAACGAACTCCCGGCGAGAGCCGTACGCCCTCCTCCGACGCCGCGCGGCGTCGAAAGGGCCGGCGTTCCGGGAGGCGCGCTCCGCACTGCGGTCCGCCTACGCGGGGTCGGCCGGCTGGGGCGCAGCCTGGGTCGACCTCGCGCTCAACGGCAGACCGGACCTCGTGCTCGCCAACGGTGACATCCCGATCACGAGCCTGACGAAGGACGCCGGCCGAACCCGGGTCCTCTCCGACCTCTCGGCCGACGGCGCGTCGAGGCGGTTCGCGAACGTCGGCGTCGCCGGGCTCAGCGGAACCCCGCCCGTGAACGGCCGCGGCCTGGCGGCGGCGGACTACGACAACAACGGAACCGTCGATATCGCAGTCGGCTCGATCGGCGGTCGTCTCGTGCTGCTGCGAAATACGGGTGCGACCGGTCACTGGCTCGAGGTCAAGCCGGCGACCTTTTCACCGGGAGCGGTTGCGACCGTCGTCCTGCCCGACGGACGCAAGCTGGTGCAGGAGCTGCACGCGGGAAGCAGCTACCTGTCCTCCGAGGATCCACGGCTCCACTTCGGCTTGGGCGACGCCACGCAGGCTCGGTCACTCGTCGTCCGCTTCCCCGGCGGGGGCGAACGGCGGTTCTCCGATGTCCGAGCCGACCGACTCATCGTCGTCCAACCGCCGGCCCGTCCGCCCGCGAAGGTCGCGCCTGCGCCGAGCTCCTATGCTCAGTCCAACTGCTCGCCGCGCACGCGATCCGGCCGCTCGGTTGCGCGCATCTGGGACGAGGCCGCGCTCGCCGTCGAGCCGGCGAGCGACAGCCCCGCCGTGCAGGCCCGCAACCTGTTCCACCTCTCAGCGGCCATGTGGGACGCGTGGGACGCCTACGAGCACAAGGGGACCGGCTACTTCGTCAAGGAGAAGCAGCGGGCCGCCAACGTCCGGTCCGCCCAGGAGGCCGCGATCAGCTACGCGGCATACCGGCTGCTGCTCTGGCGCGCGTCCTACGGAGCCGACGTGGCCCCGGCGTTCCACCGCCTGACCGCGACGCTGCGCTCACTCTGTTACCGACCCGACTTCGTCAGCACGAGCGGCAACTCGCCCGCGGAGCTGGGGAATCGCATCGCCGCGGCGGCAATCGCCTTCGGTCAGCGCGACGGCTCACTCGAGCGGGAGCATTACGTCGACTCGAGCTATGTGCCGGTGAACGAGCCGCTTGTCGTGTCCCAGCCCGGCACGACGATGCACGACGGGACGTTCTGGCAGCCGCTCGCCTTCGGCCAGATCGTCGTCAAGGGAGGCTTGCCGATCGCGGCCGAGGTCCAGTCGTTCGTCGGCTCACAGTGGGGCCACGTTCGCGGGTTTGCCCTTCGCGCGGCGAAGGACGGGTTGCCGATCGACCCGGGCGCGCCGCCCCTCGGAACTTCGAGCTCGGCGACGTACAAGCGAGCTGCGCTGAACGTGATCCGGCGGAGCTCGCGTCGCGGCGGAGCGTCGATCGCAGCGCGGTGGAACGGGCCCGGGGCGCCGCCTGCCATCTGGAACGCGATTGCGAATGGCCGCAAGCAGCGCGGCTCGAGTGCACAGCGCCTCGCCTCGGACGTGAGGCTCTACTTCGCACTCAACGGCGCCCTCCACGATGCCGCCGTAGCGACGTGGGGCGCGAAGCGCAGGTACCAGTCCGTTCGGCCCATATCGATGATCCGTGAGCTTGCGTTCCAGGGCCAGTCGAGCGACCGGCAGGCACCGTCGTTCAACCCCGACGGGCTGCCGCTCGTGCCAGGGCTCGTCGAGGTGATCAGCAAGGCACGCCACCCTGCACTCGCAGGGCATGTCGGCGACGTCGCGATTCGGACCGCACACGGCTGGACACTCGGGACGCGCTGGTCGCCCCGCGCCGGCATCGTGACGCCGCCGTACCCGGGCTGGGTGTCGGACGGCAGCGCCTTCGGCCGCGCCGCCGCCACGATCCTCACCGCGCAGACTGGCAGACCTCGGTATCGGCGCATTGCCGACCAGGAAGGGATCTCCGGCGTCGACGCAGGGACGCAGACGGCCGCCGACGACGTCGCCGGCCGCGGGCTCGGCTCGCGGATCGGCAAGCAGGCATGGTCGCTCGCGCAGCGCTACTTCGCGGGCACCGCGCGCTGAAAGATCAGCGGCCGGACCGAACCTGCAGCCGACGCGCGACCGTGTCCAGCGTCACGGCGAACAAGAGGATCAGGCCGGTGACGATGTAGATCGTCCCCGTCTTGTAACCCGCCGTGTCGAGCCCGTTCGAGACGGTGGCGATGACGAGCGCGCCGATGAGGGCGCTGCGGACTTCACCCCGACCGCCGAACAGGCTGGTGCCGCCGATGACCGCCGCGGAGATCGCGTCGAGCAGCAGCGTGCCGCCGCCGACGTTCAGGTCGACGGAATTCAACCGCGCCGCCAGGATCACGCCTCCCACCCCGGCCATCGCGCCGGAGATCATGAACACGATGATGCGGATGCGGGCGACGTTGATGCCGGCGCGACGGGCCGCCTCTGCGTTGCCGCCGACGGCGTAGACGTGGCGGCCGAACGGGGTTCGTTTGGCCAGATAGGTCAGCGCGATCAGGAAGATGACCACGAGGACGCCGGCCAGCGGCAGGCCGCTCGGCACCTTGGCGTGGTTGGAGATGGCCACGGTGCCGAAGCAGGCGACTGCGACGCCGACCACCTTGGCGACGATTAGCAAAGGCCTTTGAATCTTCACGCGCGCGCGGCGTTTGCCGATCACTCCGCCGAGCGTGCCGAGGAGGTAGAGACCTGTGACGATCCCCGCGATCAGCCAGCCCGCATGCGGGCTGAAGTAATAGTTCGCGAGATCGTTGATCAGATTGTCCTGGATCACGATCACGCCTTTGACCTCGAGCACCTGCAGGATGACTCCCTGCCAGATCAAGAGCCCGGCGAGCGTGACGACGAACGACGGGACGCCGACATAGGCAACGACCGAGCCCTGGGCGCTGCCGATCAGCGCGCACAGGCCGACGGCGATCGCAATGGCGACGACTCCGGGGTACGCATGGCCGCTACCAGGCAGCTGGAATTCGGCCACGGCCAGAGCCGCGATCCCGCTCAGGTACCCGATCGAAAGGTCGATCTCACCAAGCAGCAGGACGAACACCACGCCGAAGGCGAGCATCGTCAACCCGGCCATCTGGACGATGATGTTGTTGAAGTTGTCCGCGGTGAAGAAGTTCGTCGCCTTGAAGCTGAAGAAGACGATGATCAGGATCAGGCCCAGGACGATCGGCAGGATCCCGAGGTTGCCTGTCTTCAGGTTGTCGAGCGCCCGCCGCCAGACCCCCGGCGGCGCTTCCGCCTCGTCCCCTTCGGGGAGACCGATTCCCGGTGCCGCGATGTCGACGTCGGAGCTCACGTCGCCAGCTCCGGCGCCGTCTCCGGAATCCCGGCGACCTTCGTCGGAATCCCTGCAGTGATCGCCTGTACGACCTCCTGCTGGTTGGTCCTCTCCCGCTCGTAGACGCCGACGTCGCGGCCGAGTCGCAGCACCGTGATGCGCGTGGCGACCTCGAAGACGTCGTGCAGGTTGTGCGAGATCAGGACAACACCGAGGCCCTGCTCGGCGAGGCGCTTGACGAGCTCGAGCACCTGGCGCGTCTGCGCCACACCGAGTGCAGCGGTCGGCTCGTCGAGGATGACGAGCTTGGAGTTCCAGAGTACGGCCTTGGCGACCGCGACCGACTGCCGCTGGCCGCCCGACAACGAGGCCACCGGCTGACGGATCGACCGAATCGTCGTGACGGACAACGAGCTCAGCGTCTCGCCGGTGCGTTGCTCCATCACCGGCTCCCTCAAGCGCCAGAGCCAATCGCGCTCCTCGCGACCCAGGAACATGTTTTGAACCACGTCGAGGTTGTCGGCCAGTGCGAGGTCCTGGTAGACGATCTGGATTCCCAGCTTGGATGCATCCTTCGGCCCGTGGATGTGAACGACCTTCCCCTCGAACAGGATCTCGCCGCTGTCCGGGCTGTGGGTACCCGCGATGCATTTGACGAGCGTCGACTTGCCCGCGCCGTTGTCGCCGACGAGTGCCATCACCTCGCCGTGGCGCACCTCGAAGTCGACGTCAGTGAGCGCCTGCACTGAGCCGAACGACTTGGAGATACCGCGGAGTTGCAGAACCGGCGTCTCGCTCACGCTGGAGCGTTTCCTACCACAAAAAGGGTGGAGGCGCCCATCTGGGCGCCTCCACCTCGTCGGTACTCGTTGCTCCTAGCAGTACTGCGCGTAATCCCCCACGCAGACGTCGCTCTTCTTGATGAAGTTGTCCTTGAAGAGCCTCGTGTAGTTCTTCTTGGTGATCGAGACGACCGGGAGCTGAACGGTCGGCTCCTTCTTGCTGCCGTTCTTACGGAACCCGTTGATTCCCGGGATCTTCTTGTGCTTCAGGAGCGCAACGGCTGCCGCCGCGGCGGCGTTTGCCTCGAGCGGGACATACTTGTAGACGGTCATCGTCTGCCAGCCCGAGATGATGTTCTGCACGCCCTGGACGGTCGCGTCCTGGCCCGAGAGCGCGATCGGCTTCAGCTTCTTCGCCTTCAGGGCGGCGACGACAGCGCCGGCGATGTTGTCGTTCGCCGCGATTGCGCCGTCGATCTTGTTGTTCGTCTTCAGCAGCATCTGCTCGAAGATCGGCTGCGCATTGGTTGCCAGCCACAGCGGCACGAACTGCTGCGGGCCTTTGCTCAGCTTGCCGCTCTTGAACAGCGGATTCAGGACCGCGTCGTTCCCGCTCTTGAACCAGAACGCGTTCTGATCGGTCGGACCGCCCCACAGCTCGGCAACGACGGGCTTCGACTTGCCCTTGAGGGCATTGACGACGCCCCTGGCCTGCGCTTGACCGACGGCCTTGCCGTCGAACGAGATGTAGACCTTCGCGATACCGCCTACGACCTGACGGTCGTAGTCGATCGAGTAACCCTTCGCCTTGGCGAACTTCTTCTCGATCGCGATCGACGTCCCCTGCGCGATGTCGGTCACGATGGCCACCTTCGCACCGCGGGACAGACACGAGTCGGCCTGTGAAACCATCTTTTGCGGGTCGTTCAACGCGTTCGTGATCGAGTACGTCACTTTGGCCTTCTTCAAGGCCTTGGCGAAGTCAGGTGCATCGAACTGCACCCAG
>Ga0066903_100001277_pt1 | contig 18081 bp, 18 predicted proteins | sample PanSoiMetaGPlot1_FD_67491 | JGI IMG/M metagenome (GOLD analysis project Ga0066903, IMG submission 67491) | Tropical forest soil microbial communities from Panama analyzed to predict greenhouse gas emissions - Panama Soil - Plot 1 (version 2) | ecosystem: Environmental > Terrestrial > Soil >... | reverse complement strand
GCGAACGCCTCGTTGATGACCGCCACGCGGCGTCCATCGACGTCGTCGGCCTCGGTGAGCGGCCGTCCCATGACGATCCGGTCGCCGATTGTTTCGAAAAACCCCGGCATCACACGCGTCCAGTTGGACGAGGCGTCATCTCTCGCGCCCGGCTCCGGCCGGCCCGCAATCCGCACGTCATGCGCCCAGTACAGCCCCGCCATCGGCGCGTAGAGCGCCGCGCTCGCCATCCGCACGCCCGGGATCACGCGCAGACGGCTCTCGATCTCGAGAAAGAGCGGGAGCAGCCGCTGTTGCGCGTAGTTGGAAAGCTTCGAGTCGATCCACACCAGATAGCGGCCCTCGGCAGCGAATCCGAGGTTCTGGTGTTCGAGATTGCGCAGGCTCTGGCCCAGCATCGCTGCCGTGCTCAGCAGGACGACCGAAATGGCAGCTTGAGCGATCACCAGGATCCTCTGTGCGCCGCTCGTGCCCGAAGCCGTGCGGGTCGATCGGCGCATTGCATCCATCGGGTCTGCGTTCGACGTCGTCCACGCCGGCGCGACGCCGAAAACCAGTCCGGTGATCAGGGACACGGCGAGCGCGAAGAACAGGACCGGCGTCGATGGCGCGGCGCTCACCGGGACCCAGGCGTCCGTGAAGGCGAGCTGCAGGATCAGGCGCGCTCCGCCATACGCGACCGCGATTCCGGCGGCGCCGCCGGCGATGCCGAGCACCGCGCTCTCGATCAGCGCGTCGCGCACGAGTCGCACGCGCGATGCGCCGAGCGCCGCGCGCATCGCGGTCTGATGCCGGTGCCGCCACCCGCGCGCGAGGAGCAGGTTCGCGATGTTGGCGCAGGCGAGCAGCAGCACGCAGACGGCAGCGATGAGGAGCAGGCGCAGACCGTCCTCGTAGTGCTCGCGCATCAGCGAAACACCTGCGCCGCCTGGCGTGAGGCGCAATGTCTGTTTCTCCCACAGCGTTCGGTCCTGCGGGTTCATGTCTGCGCGATGGCTCGCCAGCCACTGGTGCAGCTCGCCCTGCAGCTGCACTTCCAGCGTCTTCGGGTTCGTGCCGGGACGCACGCGTCCGATCAGATCCAGCCAGGCCACGCCGGAATTCTTCAAGCGAGACGTGGCGCCGGCGATGAGTGGTTCCTGCGTCAGCGGCAGCCACAGATCGGGCATGTTCGCGGCGTCGACCTTCGCTCCGAAGAAGCCCGGCGGAGCGACGCCGACTACCGTGAACATCTGATCGTTGATCGCGTACGTCGCGCCGACCACCGACGGATCGGATCCGTAGCTCTGCTGCCATGTGTGAAAACTCATCACCGCGACCGGCGGCGCGCCTTCCACGTCGTCGGCGTCGGTGAACAGACGCCCGCGCCACGCCGAAAGCCCGAAGGTCCGAAAGAAATTGCCCGATACGTACTCGCCCTGGTGTGCCTGCACAGGCGCCGGCGAACCGGTGCGACGCACCGCCAGTTGACCGTTTCCCGTACCAATCTGGAACGCCGCCAGCTCCTCGAACGCGGGAGTCTCTTCGCGGAAGCGCCGGTACGCCTCCCATGAAAAGAGCGTCCAGTCATTCTGCGCGACGTGGTTTCCCTGAGCGTATCCGGTCGAATAGCAGCACGTGACGGCGTCGCCGATGCGCCAGAGCCGCTGCGGCTTCGCGACTGGCAGTGACCGCAGCATCACCTGCTGGATCAATGTGAAGACCGCCGTCGTCGCGCCGATGCCGAGCGCCAGCGTGACGACCGCCGCGGCGGTGAAGCCCGGCGATTTCTTCAACTGGCGCAAGGTGTGGTTCGCACCGGCCACAATGTCGGCAGCAGCTCCATCCATCCGGCAGCTCCCTCGGACAGCGAAGAATACCGCGATTACCACTGGCGCCGCGCCGGGCACCGGCAGGCGTCGATCGCGTAGACTGTTCACGCGTGTTTTCGCCGCAGGCGCGCGATCGCGTTCACCAGCACATACTCGCGTGGGCGGACGACGACGCACGCGTCGTCGCCGGTGCGGTGGTGGGATCGTTGGCGCACCAGCCGGGCGACCGCTTCTCCGACATCGATCTCACGTTCGGTGTCCGAGACGACTGTCCGATCTCCGCGGTGTTGGACGACTGGTCGCGAAGACTAATCGAGGACTTCGAGGCCGTTCGGCTCTTCGACTTGCCGGCCGGTGGTGCGCTGTACCGCGTCTTCCTGTTACCGGGGTGCCTGCAGGTGGATCTGTCGTTCGCGCCGGCATCGGCCTTCGGTGCGATGGGTCCGCAATTTCGGTTGCTGTTCGGCGCCGCCGTCGACAAACCATTTCCGCCGCCACCGGATCCGCAGCAGTTGTTCGGCTACGGCGTGCACCATGCCGTCCGGGGTCGAGTCTGCATAGAGCGAACGCGCTACTGGCAGGCCGAGTACTGGATCAGCGGTGTTCGCGACCACGCGTTGACGATGGCGTGCCTGCGCCTCGGCCTCTCACCGCACTACGGCAGAGGATTCGACAGTTTGCCCGACACGATTCGACATGCGGCTGCCATGGCGTTGGTCCATTCGACCGACCGCGTCGATCTTCTGCAGGCACTGAGGCATGCGACGAACCTGCTGTTGAACGAAGGTGCTCTCGCACCGGTATCTGCGTCGCACGTGGCGGCGCGATTGTCCGAATTGGTCGCGATCGACTGAACGGGTCTTTTCTTCGCCCGATGCTCAGAGCGCTGTTTGGTCACCGCAATTCGTGAACGGTGAGGTTCCGGAAGCGGATGCGGCCGCCCCGAAGCCAGCGTGAGCCACCGTGGACCTGCAGGCCGATCGCGCCGTTCACGGCTTCGCCGGCCGCGTGGTTGGCTGTATCGGTCCAGTCCGTGATCATCGTGCCGTTGATCCAGACCGTAATGTGTGGAACGTTCCCTTCGATGCGTGCGCGCAGGTGATTCCATTCGCCGGGATGCCACGCCTTCACCCATTCGAGATTCGGCTTCGCATCGAGTTCCACGAGCCCCTCCCCAAACACACCTCCAACGTTGCCGCCGTCGAGGTAGTCGATCATCACCTGATACGCGGCGCCGTCTTCGCTCGACCGGAGGAAGAGCCCGCTGTCGCAGCCGAAGTCGGGCCACACGTCGAGCGCGACCTCGACATCGCCGTACCGGCGGTTCGTCAACAGGACGCCCCCCACCCCTTCCCGCTCCTGCCCGCCGACGAGCACTCCGTCCTCCACTCGCCACGCGCGCGTCTGGCCGTGATGGTTCGTCGCGCTCACGTGCCATCCTGCGAGATCGCGTCCGTTGAAGATCGGCTCCGTCGCTGCGCCCGCACAGCTTGCGTGTGCCGATGCAAGCGTCGAGAGCATGACGACCAGGACGCCGTTGCGTCCAAGACCCACTGCGTCATGCTAGCTCACGGCCAAGCAGGTGCGATCTTCGTCGGCAAGACCAACATGCACGAGTTTGCGTTTGGGATCACGACCATCAGTTCGCTGGGGGGCCAAACGCTGAACCCTTATGACTTGCGCCGCAATCCGGGTGGATCGAGCGGAGGCACCGGCGCGGGAGTGACCGCGAACTTCGCGGTCTTCAGGATGGGAACGGATACCTGCGGCTCGATCCGCATTCCCTCCTCGCACAACAGCCTCGTCGGACTGCGCGTGACGCAGGGTCTCTTCAGCCGCGATGGAATCGTCCCGTTAGCGCTCACGCAGGATGTCGGTGGACCGCTTGCCAGGAACGTCGAGGACATCGCCGTCGTCCTTGATCAGACCGCCGGCGTCGACCCGAACGATCCGGTCACGAAGGTGGCCGCGCTTCACACTCCAGCGAGCTACACGGACTTTCTCAGGACCGGGAAGCTTCGCGGCGCGAGGTTTGGATTGATGACCGACGTGCTCGTCACGACTGCTGCGGACCAGGAGGTGGCGGACGTCATTCTGGGCGCGAAGCAGGAACTCGAGGGTCTGGGCGCCACCGTGATAAACGTCGCGATTCCCGACTTCGCCACGGTCAGCAACACATCCGTCATCACGATGGAGTTCAAAGAGAATCTGGATGCGTATCTGGCGGCGACGCCCGCGCGCCCTTCAAGACGCTGCAGGATATCTTCACCTCCGGCCTCTTTCACCCGTCCCTGACAACCAACCTCACCAACGCACTCGCGTCCGGAACCAACACGCAAGCGTACCGCGACCGTCTTGCCGGGCGTGTGATCTTCAGGCAGGCACTCGTCGAGGCCATGGACGACAACCACCTTGATGGGCTGATCTATCCGACGATTCGCCAGAAGCCGATCTTCGTTCCGGCCACCAACCAGCCTGGCAGCAACCGCCGCGTGAGTGCACAATCTGGGCTGCCCGCCATCTCGGTGCCGGTCGGATTCACGGGTGATGGGATTCCGGTTGGCATGGAGTTTCTCGGACGCGAGTTCACGGAGGGCGATCTGCTCGAGTTTGCGTTCTCATGGGAACAGGCAACTCACCACCGGCGGCCGCCTGCCACGACGCCCGCGATCGATCCACAGTGGTCGTTCCGCGTGTCTGATGGCGTGGCGGTGTTCGTGGTCAACCCCGACCTGCAGCAATTGCGCTTCACCGCTCCGCACTTCGAGACCTATGCCTACATCGATCCGGGGATGAACGTCTCACGCGAATGGATCTCAGGTGAGTTCAAGGACAGCCACTGGCAGATCCACTACAAAGTACCGATCGACAAATCGAAGTCGAGATCGGCCTCGATCGTTGTCGACAATCTATGGGTGGGAGGTGGCACGTACCGTTTGTCAGGTGCCGCGATCGCGCAATAACGACCCGATAGGTAGGGACCTGTGCGCGGGCACGCCCAATTGCAGAAAATCCGACGTTGAGCTGCCGTTCGATCACGGCTGCAGGTAGGTGCTCCTATCGAGTCTCAGCAACCACTACGTCACCCTTTCAGCATCGTTCGAGTCACCGTAGAGTTCGTACATCGCAAATCCCAACGTCCGCCCGAACTCGCGCTCCCATCGCTCATTGAACAGCTCGCCCAGAACACGCCGGAACACTCCGTCTCCGTCAGCCGTTCCCGACGCGCGGCGAACGACGAGGTCGCGCGCGTATCGCAAATGGGCGACCAGCCGCTCGACGATCTGGACGGACGAACAGCCCGCATCCCGATCCATTTCGTACATCTGCTCGGCGGTACCGAGCAGTTGTCTGGCATAGGTGTTAATCGGATCGGGCAACGGCGCTGACGCGGTGGCGGCATCCGATGCCTGCGGTTTTGATGGAGCAGGAGCGCTGTCGTTCGGTTGACCCGGTTCATCGCTCTCGTCGACTGGCACCGGCGGCTCGAGCGAGGGGCTCAGATTGACCGTCGAACCGGCATGGTCGCCTTCGGGGCTGGCCTGCGCCGCGAGGACGCGCTCGATGGCGTGAACGATTGACGACCAGCGCCGGGTTTCTGAAGTCAGTTGGTCCAGCTGCTGCCGCAGCTGCGCGACGGTGGCATCATGCTGCTCGGCGTCAGCCAGCGCTGCGGCCTCGAGCTGCGCGATGGTCTCGTCGCGCGCGGCAACGGTCACGCGCTCAGCGTCGCGTTCTTCGCACACTCCGCGGAGCCGTGACTCATACTCGTCGGTTATGCTCAGCTGTTTTTGCACGGCGTCATCGCGGGCAGATTCCGCCGACCGTCGCAGCTGCTCGGCCTCCGCCAGTTCCTCCCGGAGCGACGCCTTCGTCCCGCGCTCTGCCGCGAGAAGCGCGTCCAGGTCGCTCATCGTGCGACGGAGTTCCGCGATTTCGGCGTTCGCCTCGGCGCGCGCTCTTTCGACGTCGGCCTCCGTATCCGCTACGACAGCCGTGAGTTGATCGACGATCGAACGTAGACGCGGCTTCTCCTCGGCGGCGTAGTCACGCCGTGTCGAGGACTCGCGTCCGACAACATACATGGCGCCATTTGCTGTCATAGGATCCTGCCGTTACTTCATCTGAACGCTGACTGCGCGCCGACGATCACCAGGACGGCCGTCGGTAAGTCTCCGATGAACACGTGATGTCGCGTGGCTTCTCCCAACGGCGCACCTCGTCGCGTCCGACGCCGATTGCGGAATTCGTACCGCCGGCGATCACAATCCAAAGCCGCGGGATTCCCTGACGTTTTCGTCGGCGACGCTCGTCTTCAGGCCGGTGCAACCCCCGGGATCAGCTACAAAATCCGTCAGCCAATAACAGATTGTGATCCGTCGGGTCGTTGCCCAGGCGTGCGTGCGGGAGCGGACCGGCGAACAATTGGCAAAGGCTGCATCTTTCTTCGGCTGGCCCGAGTCACCTTTCGGCTGCGGCGGCTACTTAGTCAGCAAGGAGGCCGCACCGATGCTCGATGACCCTAGGTTCCTGTTCGCCGCGATGGACGAGTTTCTCGATGCCCGGGAGGTGCGCTGATGATGGCTGCCAATCTGGACCAGCTGGAGCCTCTCGTTGCCGCCGCCGCTTCCGGTGATGCCGATGCGTTCGGCCGGATCATCGGTTCGACCAGCGGAATGGTTTCATCGGTCGCTCTTTCGATCGTGCGCGACGTCGAACTGAGCCAGGACGTCGCCCAGGACGTCTTCCTGTCGGCCTGGCGCGATCTGAAGAAACTCCGGAATGCCGCGAGCTTTCTTCCGTGGCTGCGTCAGATGACCCGTAACCGCGCTCATCACGTGCTCCGAAGCCGCATTCGCAGTCGTCGCTGGTTCGAGCAGCTCACCGGAAACGAGAGTCAGGCTGAAGCGACGCCAGATACGCGGCCCGATGCGGCCGGACATCTCCTTGCCGCGGAACAGCGCGAAGCGCTCCGTTCGGCGATCGCCGCCCTGCCGGATGACACGCGCGAAGTCGTGATCTTGTTCTATCGCGAAGGACAATCTGCTGCTCAAGTGGCGTCGTTGCTCGAGCTGACCGAGGACGCCGTCAAGAAGCGGCTGTCGCGTGCACGCGCCTCGCTGCGCGGCACGATGCTCGAGCGGCTCGGCGATACGGTCGCCAAAACCGCACCCGGCGCCGCGTTCACGCTGGCGATTGTGACGGCGCTGCCGCTGACCGCGCCGCTGACCGTCTCGGCGGCCGCGGCGGGGACAGCCAAAGTGACGTCGGCCACGGCGTCCAGCACGTCGTGGGCGTGGATTGTTTCGCTCGTCATGCCGGCGGTCGGTGTCGTTCTGGGCTCGATCGGAGGACTGCTCGGTGCGGTGCTTGGCGTGCGCGGCGTGATGAAAGAAGCGCGAGACGATCGCGAACGGCAGGAGCTGCGGTGGTTTGCTGTGGCGAACGTGGCCGCCGTCCTGGCGGCCGGCGTCGGCTTTCAGCTTGGCATCAATGTCATCAGGGGTGCGTGGTTTACGATCGTCAACTTCGCGACGCTGAATGTCGTACTGCTCTGGCTTCACCTGCGGTGGTTTCCGCGCATCGTGGCGCGGCGGCTGGCGGCGGAGATGGCGGAAGATCCGGTTCGCGCCCGGCAGCGCCGTGAGCGTGACCGGCTGTTCAAGATCATCGGATGGGTTGTCGGTCTGACACTTGGATGGCTCGGATTGTTTCTCGGCCTTCTGGCGTCCCACAAACTCTGACCGTGTCGCATCATCGTGCCAACCGGCCGCGAGCCGGTTGGCATGCTGGCGAAACACAGGATGCTTAATCGCTTTCCATCGCTAGAGGCGATTGGTCAGTCGAGAGCGCCACACGACTCGCCTCCTGAAGAACAGATGGAAGATCGCGAGCAGAATGACCGCGCCCACGATCGACATGAGGAGACCAGCGCCCTGATTCCGTCCGTACCAGCCCATCGCTTGACCGATGTAACCGCCCAGCACTGAACCCGCGATTCCAAGCAGAATCGTGATCAGGAACCCGCCGGGGTCGCGGCCTGGCGTCAACAATTTCGCGATTGCGCCGACGATAAGGCCGAACACGATCCAGCCCAGCACACCAGTCATCGTTGCCTCCTCCAGCGATGTGTGCAAAGACGTGGACCTCGGCGGATCTTCAATAGTTGAGCGCGTCTGCTCCGCCTATCTGCTCGCTCGCAAGTGACCTGTGGTCGATTGACCTATACCCACAGAGGCGTGGGTGCTCCGGATGAACGGGAGCACAATGACTGCACAGGCTCTGAGCGGTGCGGGCCCGGCATTGCCAGGCCCCTCCGCAAAGTGAGAGTGCTATCGGTTCAGGGGAATCACGACGCCGGCCGACACGCGCACTGGTGAAAAGCTCTGGACATCGTCGAACACGTGACGGATGTCCACCTGGGCGCGAATGCGGATAGCGCCGCTCGGGACAGCCTTGAAGTCCAGGCCGCCACCGCCCTGGATCGCGAAGTCGTTTACGTTGCAGATGCCGCAGTGATACAGACCGAGCACGAACTGGCCGAACGGCAGGACGGTGGCACTGGCATTCGGGAAGCGGAGGCGCAGGCCGCCCATAAAGGACGACACTGTTCCCACGTCAAGGCTGTTGAAGCCGACCTCACCCATGACGCCGACGAACGGCACGTCGCGCTTGACAGTGCTCGCGATGTCAAAGTGCGCGCCAGCCGCGCTCGTATTTCCGGTCTCATGGTAGACGAAGTCGTAGTTCGCGCTCGCGGTCGCGAAGTACGGATCGCGCGATTGAGCGGAAGATGAGGTTGCGGCGAGCACCGACAATACGGCAGCGGTGAGCAAGTGTGAGATTCTCATACCTGACTCGGGCTGCATAAGGTCGACCACGATCGCGCGATCCCTGTTGCATCAACGACTTGCGGGAATTGACCCTCTCGCGCAACGGCTCACCTCGGGCGACGGCAGTCGTCAGACTGTGTAACGAACTTCCCGAATCGCTTCCGCAAATCGCGTGCTCCGCAATAATCCGGCGCGGCTGGCTCGGCTCATGCGCCGCGACCTGCTCGAGGACCACTTGAAGGCGCGCGCTTGCGTTCAGATCACCGCGATCGCCTCAACTTCGATCATCCAGTCCGGGTGCGCCAGCGCCGAAATCTCGATGAGAGTCGAGGCGGGTCCTTTCTTTCCGAAGAACTCCTCGCGCACGGGAGCGAGATCGACCCGGTAATGCATGTCGGTCAGGTACGTCGTGAGCTTGACGACGTTGGCCATCGTGCCGCCCTGGGATTCGACGAGCGCCTTGATTGCTTCGTACGCGCCACGCGCCTGCCCCTTGAAGTCGCCGCGGCAGGCAACGCTGCCGTCGCCGGTGTAGGCGACCTGTCCCGACAGGAACAGGATCGTCTGGGCTTGCGTGACCTTGATACCTTGACTGTAGGTGGCCGGCTCGAAGACCCCGGTCGCACCGAACTTCTCGATCGTCGCCATGAGCTTGCTCCCGGAAAATGTCGTGTGATGAGCGTCCCCGGCACGAGGCATCGACGCTCGGTCGCAATAGCTTAGCGGATCGAAACGGTACGCGAGCTCTTTCTGTTCATGGCGGACGACAAGGTCCGCGCGGCAGCAAGCCGCGCGACAACGTTGTCTGTGAAGCCGGATAGGCGGGATTCTCTACCTGACGCTTTCACACCGCGCGAACATTGCGGCAAGTACGTTCGATGCGGCACTCACGCAGTGATCCGCTTCTCGATCCGATCGATCGCATCGGTCGCTTTCTCAATGGATTGTCGTATCGAACGGATGACCTGCGGTGTCGTTGCGCTGCGGCGATGCGCGAGATGATCGAGCGCCGTGGCAATGTTATCGAGCCCGGTGGCAAGGTCGTCGACGCGCGATGTCACCGAGTCGTCTCCGGAACAGAGCAGGACTCCGCCGCCCTTGCGTCCCGCCTCGCGCGCTTCCTCTGCCGTCCATTCGTGAGCAGTGCCGCGTTGATGTGCAGCTCGACCGCCTTTGCGCGCGACTTCGCGCCGACTTTCCTGGTCCATCGATGCAAATCCGCGCTGTTTCTGGGACATTCGATCCTCACTCCTTCAGGCCGCACGCTGTGAGCAAGATACACGCCACATCTTCCAGTCAGAGCGCGACAGCCGATCAGTTCGCTTTCGAGCGTGCGGAAGGTCGTCATTCGTTTTGCCGCGATCGTATGCGTAATTGACACGATGCGGCGTTTGCCGTCGGTGGCCAGCGCCCAAACTTGTGGAAACGCATCGAAGATCGCTTGGTGCGGGATGCATCCACCGATGCAGCGCGGCAGCTTTCATGAGGACCTCCATCTCACTCAGACAGTCGTCGCGCGAGAAAAAAATCGAGATGTTCACTGGTTTGAGTAACGATGAAGTTTCAACTCTTCAATAGAGCGCCAGCATCAAGAAAGATGCACCTCCCAGATGTCCGGGGTGATACCATCCGCGCGCGAATCACTCACGTTTTTCAAAAAGGAGTGCGCATGAAGCGAGCTCGTCTCGTCGTCAGCATCCTCGGCCCCATCGCCGCGGTTGTGCTCGTCAGCGTTTCGACGCGCGTCGCCGCCGACAAACGCCCCGGCAGCGGGCGGTTCGAGCTCGTGGAGACCACGATCCCGGCTGTCCAGCAGGCAATCCAGGACAAGGTCATCACCGCCGACCAGCTCGTGGAGATGTACCTGGCGCGCATCGCCGCGTACGACGGCAAGAGCACGGCAACGCACCTCAACTCGTACATGCACGTCAACCCGCGGGCTGTGAAGGATGCACAGAAGCACGGCGGCGGACGCGCAAAGGGCCACCAGGACGAGCCGCTGTTCGGGATCCCCATGATCCTCAAGGACAACGTCGACACGAAGGACATGCCGACCACTGCCGGATCGGTCGCATTCGCCGGGTCGATGCCGCAGTCGGATGCGTTCGTCGCGCGCAAGCTGATGGACGCGGGCGCCATCATCCTCGGCAAGGCAACGATGACGGAGTTCGCGAACTTCCTCACCAACGGCATGCCCGCCGGCTACAACTCGCTCGCAGGATACGGATACAACCCGTACGATCCGCGGCCCGATCCGCGTACCGGCCCGACGGCCGTCGATGCGCTCGGACGTCCACTGAATGACGGCCGACCGGTGCTGACGCCTGGTGGATCGAGCTCCGGCCCCGGCATTGCCGTTGCGGCGAACCTCGCGACGGTCGGCATCGGCACCGAAACGTCCGGCTCGATCCTGAGCCCCGGCACGGCGAATGGCCTCGTCGGCATCAAGCCGACGGTCGGATTGATCAGCCGCGATGGCATCATCCCGATCACCGCGGATCAGGACACGGCCGGCCCGCTCGCGCGGACCGTGCGTGACGCGGCGATCGTGCTCGGTGTGATTGCCGGGTTCGATCCGAATGATCCGGCGACCGAAGCGTGCCTCACGCCCGGCAACTGTCTCAGTGATTACACGCAGTTTCTCGATCCGAACGCGCTGCAGGGTGCGCGCATCGTCGTCCCGATCTTCCCGGCGAATCGCGCAGACGTGATGAACAACGCCATCACGGTCCTCAGAAATCACGGCGCGATCGTCGACGTCGTGCAGGTGAACCTGGCGGCCGGACAGCTCGGCGGCTGCCCGTCGCGCCCGCCGCAGGCCAACTACCCGCCTGCGGGCGATCCGGCTCCTCCCGCGCTTCGGTGCTCGACGGTGCTGAACTATGGATTCAAGCGCGATCTCAATCACTACATCGCCGATCACGTGCGCCAGGCGTTCCCGATCAAGTCGCTCGAAGACGTCGTCAACTTCAACATCGCGTTCGGCCCCGGCGCGACCAAGTACGACCAAGACCTCGCGATTTTCTCGCAGCTGTTCGACATCTCGCCCAACAGCGCCGACACGGCTCGCTACAAGCGGGATCGCGCCGAGGACATCGTGCGATCGCGCGGCGCCATCCTCGGGCTGCTGAACGGACCAGACGGCCAGCCGGGCACCGCGGACGATTACGACGCGTTCCTGGCGTCGGGCAACAGTCTGGCGGGAACACCGGCCAAGGCGGGCTTTCCGAGCATCGTCGTACCGGGCGGCACGTTCAAGAACGTGGCGGTGGCGCCGCAGCCGGACTTCCCCGCTGGCTTCAACCCGAAAGACGGACCCGCGGGGGTGACCTTCTCAGGCCGCGCGTTCAGCGAGCCGCGCCTCATCGCGCTCGCGTACGCATTCGAACAGGTGACGCACCTCCGCTTCCCGCCGGCAAGCGCGCCCGCGCTGCCGTCGGATACTGTCGTCAAGTAGGCATCGTTCGACAAGCTCACGACGAGCGGTCACAAGCTCACACGAGCGGACCGCTCATCGTGACCGCACGTTCTTCAGAATCGAGACGACACTCAGTTCTACTGCGCGCGCTGCGTGATGTTGATGGCCGTGCCCGTGATCGTCAACGTGGCGCTGCGTTCGGGGCCGGTGTTGAGCGCGACCGCGAACTGCACCGTGCCTTCTGCCGTGCCTGACGCGCCCTGAGTGACTGTGAGCCACGAGGCGCTGCTGACAGCAGCCCACGCGCAATTGGTCCCACGCGGGCTCACAGAGATAGATGCCGATCCACCTGCTGCAGGAAACGTTGTCGTCGTCATTCCAGTGATGATCTGACACCCGTTGGACGACGGAGACGTTGTCGAGCCGTTGTTGCCACAGGCCATCGCGAAGAGCAGCAACCCGACCGACAAGGCGAGCCGCGTCGGCCTCGAGAAATGACCAGATGGAAACCATTCCATAAGGCTTCCTCGAAGTGCATGATTCGCGCCGACTGGCGGGATGACTCGTGAACACAGCTGACCTCTGTGCCAACCGCACAGGTCCATCGTCGGCCGTTACGGCACCACGGACTACCTCGGCTGGCCCCGTCGCAGGCTCCACAGTCCGCGCGCGGAGAGAATGATCGAGAAGAGCGCAGTTACGCCGAGCGCAATCAGCGTCCAGACGAAGAAGAAGTGTCCCTCGGTATGGGCGACCCTGCTTTCGAGGCCGATACCTCTTCCCCTCATGTGTACTACGGGCATAACGAACCCAAGGAGCGACGAGAGCAACACGATGATGTACCCCGACCGCCGTTCGGCGAGCAGCAGCGTGCCGTACAGCCAGACGACGAGGATGGGAAGAGCCGTGAGAGTCCAGAGCTGTCCCTTTTCGTACCCGAACACAATGTCATCCGCCAGGTGAAACGTAGACAAGACCAGCGAGAGCAGAGACGCCGTGACCAGGATTGAGCTTTGCTTCATTCGATGCTCCTCGACATGCGTGCCAACATGGTCGGGGCACGCGAGCGCTCGAACAACCAGCTTGCGACGAAGCGCGGATTTGCGCGGACGAACGGCGGCTACATCTGCCGGAACAACTGCAGGTAGTTGCGGCTCACCGGCAGAACGTCGTCTCGGCCCTTCAAGTGAATCTCCGCCGTTTCGTTGTCATGCCGCTTCAGATGGCTGATCGCGCGGAGATTCACGACGACCGAGCGATGGACTTGCGCGAACAGCTCCGCGTCGAGCTGCTCCAGCAGCTCCTTCAGCGGCGCCCGCACCACCGCCTCGGCCGGTTTTCCGCCGTCGCGCCAGGCGACGATGGTGTACTTGGCATGGGAGCGAAGATAATCAACATCGTCGATTGCGATGAAGCGCAGCGTGTTCCCTGACTGCGCGCGAATCCATCGCAGCGCCCCGTTCCTGCCACTCGCACTCTGCAGGGTCGCGAGCTGCTCGCGCAATTGCTGCAGGAGCTGCTCGGTGTTGATCGCCGGCCTGGACGACTGCAGACGCTCCTTGAGGCGGCTCACGGTCTCCGCGAGCCGCGCCGGTTCGACCGGCTTCAGCAGGTAATCGAGTGCGCCCTGCGCAAACGCCTGCACTGCGTAGTGATCGTAGGCGGTGACGAACACGAGATGCGCGCGCCGGCCGATGTGATTCGCGGCATCGACGCCGGAGAGTCCCGGCATATGGACGTCGAGGAAGCAGATGTCGGGATGACGCTCGTCGAACAACCTCACCGCCTCCCGCCCGTTCCGCGCCTCCGCCACGATCTCGAGCTCGGGCCAGATGATCGCAAGTTGGCGCCGCAGCGCATCGCGCAGCAGCGGCTCATCGTCCGCGATCAACGCCGTGGCCTGGACGTTCATGTCCGTGCCGGCATATCGATTTCGACGACGGCGCCGCGGGAACCGTTGGGGGTCAGGCGCAGGTGCGCCGCATCGCCGAAGATCAGTTGTAGCCGTTCGCGCAGGGTCGTCAAGCCGGTCCCGAGACCGTTCGCGGATTGACGAAGTCCAGCACCCGTGTCGGCGACGCGGACCACGCAGCGTTGACCACGTCGGGTGATGTCGACGTCGATCCGGCCCCCTTCTTCGCTGGGGTCGATCCCGTGTCGCACGGCATTCTCGACCAGCGTGAGCAGAGTGGTCGGAGGACAGCGAACGCTCAGCGCCGCCGCGTCGACGTTCATCGCGTAGTGAAGGCGATCGGGCATGCGCATCTGCATGAGCTCGAGATATGGTCGAACAAGCTGCAGCTCGCGCTCGATCGTTGCAGCGGACTCGTGGAGCAGCGGCACCGCCGCGCGCAAGTACGCGGTGAGGCTTTGCAGGACGGTCGACGCATGCGGCGAGCCCGCATCGACGAGCGCCTGCACGTTGGCGAGTGTGTTGAAAAGGAAATGCGGCGCGACCTGCGCCTGCAGCAGACGTAATCGCGCGTCGAGCGCCTGCCGCTCGAGCTCACTGCGCTCGAGCGCGAAGGTCAGCGTCTGATCGCGCGCAAACGCTTCCTTCTGCCGGACGATCGCGGCGAGCGCCGTCCACGGCGCGAGGAGGACTCCGGCGATCGTCAGATGCGTCCATCCGCTCATGCGGCCCTGGCTCTCCCAGAAGGGCGTCGCGCCCCGCGGAGTGGACAGAACATAGACGAGTGTCGTCGTCAGCGGCATGAACACGCCGACCGCGACGACCTGCAGCGCCCATCGCTGGAGCCATCGCGGCAGCCGCCGTGGCCACACCTCGAAGAATGCGAAGGCAGCCGTTGCCGACAGGCCGAGGATGATGGTGCGGAGGAAAAGTGAGGATGGAGAACTTCGCCATGTAGTCATCAGCAGCAGGCCGACTCCGATCGACATCACCAGCGCAACGGCAACGCGCCGCGCTGTCTGTGCCGCGATGCCGTCCGGCGTTGACGACTGATCGAGCGCTCGGCCATCTCCTGCCGTCTGGCCACGTTGACGCCCTTCCCGGTCAACCATAGTGCGAAGGATAGCTCGCCGATGCGCGCAGCATTCCAGTTCCAGAGTCCGTCGGGGCCGCGAATCGAGCGCACTTCGGCCCGGGCCTTGACAACACGGCTCGGACGAATTAATTTGTCCGTCACAATCGATTTGATTGTCCGCATGGGCGCCAGACACCTCGACATCATCGACGACCCGGCACGCGCGCGCGCGGCCCTGCAGCCGATACGGTTGCGGCTCCTTCATCTGCTCGAGCGGCCGCAATCGGCGCCGCAAGTCGCCAAGGTGATGGGAATGCCCCGCCAGCGGGTGCTCTACCACCTGCGGATGCTCGCGGCGCAGCGGCTGGTGGAGGCGGTCGACCACGGCAGTGTTGGCCGCCGGATCGATCGCTCGTACGTTCGCACCGCGACGTCGTACGCCATCGCGCCGAAGACGTTGGGAGGAGTCGCCGTCGATGCGCGGACCGTCGCCGACGCCTTTTCTGCTGCCTACCTGTCGGCGGTGGCGGGCCGGGCGCTCAACGACCTCGCCGCGCTCGGCCGAGCCGCCGCCGCTCGCGGCAAGCGTGTGCCGACGATCACGTTGGAAACCGCCGTGCGGTTTGCGACACCGGCCGATCAACGACGGTTCGCCGACGAGCTCACCTCTGCTCTCACCACACTGGCTGCCAGGTATCACCAGCCCAACGCGACAAAGGGCCGCACGTTCCGGGTATTCGCGTGCGGCTACCCGGCTGTGCCGTCAACCGCGGCCGAACCCGAAGGCGGCCGCAAAGCCGACATGGAGGCGAAGTGAGCGACGACCGCAAGCGCACCGACCGCACGATCGAACTGACCATCGACATTGACGCCACGCTCGAGGAAGTGTGGCACGCCCTGGCCACCGGCGACGGCATCGCCCGCTGGTTCGCGCCGCACGCCGCCGTGACGCCCGGCGAAGGTGGCAGCGTCAGCGTCGGCTGGGACCCGAAGGAGATGTGGGAGACGCCGATTACGGTGTGGGAGCCTCGGCGGCGGCTGCAGACCGCCAGTGAGATGCCATCGAAAGACGGTCGCATGGTGCGCCTCGCCGTCGACTATTACCTTGAAGTCCAAGGCGGCCGAGTGCGGGTCCGTCTGGTGCACTCGGGCTTCGACGATGGCTCCTGGGACGACTACATCGACGGGCTCGACGCGGGCTGGTCCTACTTCCTGCTCAATCTGAAGCACGCGCTCGAACGTCACCGCGGCGTCGAACGCCTGCAGCAGTCCGCACGCTTCCGCACTACGGCGCGCGCCGGCGAGGACCATCCGGTGTTCGGCTCGAAGGGCTTGCGCCTGCGGCCTCCGATTGGCGGGCTGCGGCCGGGCGACGCCTGTCGTCTCTCACTCGGCAGCGTCGACGTCGACGCCACGGTGGCCGTGCGGCACGCATCGCGCACCATCGCCTTTTTCGTGCCGGCGTGGAACGACGCGCTGCTCTTCGTCGAACGCGAAGGGATGAAGGAGGTGCATCAGCTGGGCATCTGGCTGTCGCTCTATGGAGTGCCCGAGACGACCGCAGCGCCGCTGCGCCAGGGACTGGCCGACGTGGAGTCGGCGCTCAGGGTACCTGAAGCGTGAATCGCTTCGACTTCTCGCAACCTTATACTCGCCTGGTTCATCCAACAGAGCGATGTCATGGAGTCCACACCAGACCGTATACGTGACGCGGGCCGTCGATCCGTGATCGAGGACTCGCTGCACGATGTTCGTCACGGCCTTCGCATCTTCCGGCGGTCGCCGGGTTTCACCGCTGCGGCGCTCCTGACGTTGGCGCTCGGCATCGGCGCGACCTCGGCCGTGTTCAGCGTCGTGCGCACCGTCATGCTGGAGCCGCTGGCATACCGCGACCCCGATCGCATCGTCGCCGTGTGGGAAACAAACCGCGGCGGCACCAGCCGCAACGTAATCGCTCCCGCCAACTTTGTCGCGTGGCGCGAGCGGGTGCGGACCCTCGAACACCTCGGCATGGTGGGGCCGACCAATCTCGTCTTGATGGTCGACGGCCAGCCCTCGAACGTCTCGGGGCTGACGTTGTCGGCCGACGTCTTTGCCGCGCTCGGCGTGCGACCCGCGCTGGGCCGCGCGTACACGGTCGACGAAGATCTCGGCGGACGCAGCACGGTGATCGTGTTGTCGTACGAATTCTGGCAGAGTCACCTCGGCGGGCGTGATGTGCTCGGCATGATCCTCAGCACCGGCCGCGGTCCGGCGACGGTGATCGGCGTCATGGCACCCGGCTTCACGGTGGTCGGGCAACAAGCCGACTTCCTGGTTCCATACGGGGAGAGCCTCGAGCAGCTTCGCGCGGTGAGCGGCCGGGGCAGTTCATACGCCATCGCGCGACTTCGCGACGGCGTCTCGTTCGCGCAGGCGGCCAGCGAAATGCGAGCTGTCTTCGCCGATCTCGAGCGCGAATTCCCCCAGCTCAACGCGCGGCGCACGGTGATGCTCCTTCCGCTCCAGGAGCAGATGGTCGGAGAGATCCGTCCGGCGTTGCTCGCGCTCGTGGCGGCGGTTGGATTGGTGCTGCTCGTCGGCTGCGTCAACGTCGCGAACCTGCTGCTGGCGCGCAGCGCGGCGCGAGAGCGCGAGATCGGGCTGCGTACTGCGCTTGGTGCCCGACGTGGACGGCTGGTGCGTCAGATGTTGACGGAGAGCCTGGTGCTCGCCGCCGGCGGCGGCATTGCGGGCCTGGCCGTCGCGGCGCTTTGTCATCGGGGCCTGCTCGCGCTCGTGAGCGATCGGATCCCGATCCCGCGGCTGGACCAGATGTCGATGGATCTTCGGGTCGTCGCCTTCACCTTGGTCGCCGCGCTCGTCACCGGCATCGTGTTCGGCGTCGTTCCCGCATTCGTCTCCACCAACCACGCGCGCGACGCCATACGCGAAGGCGGGCGTCACGGCGGCGGCCGGCGACTGCATCGCGTGCTTCGCTCGCTGGTCGTCGTCGAGGTCGCACTATCGCTCGTGCTGTTGGCTGGCGCCGG
>Ga0066903_100001276_pt1 | contig 18081 bp, 18 predicted proteins | sample PanSoiMetaGPlot1_FD_67491 | JGI IMG/M metagenome (GOLD analysis project Ga0066903, IMG submission 67491) | Tropical forest soil microbial communities from Panama analyzed to predict greenhouse gas emissions - Panama Soil - Plot 1 (version 2) | ecosystem: Environmental > Terrestrial > Soil >... | reverse complement strand
TTTCCCTGTATTGCTACAGGAAAAAATCTCGCTCGACTTGCATGTCTTATCCACGCCGCCAGCGTTCGTTCTGAGCCAGAATCAAACTCTCCGTTAAAAACGACTCGGTTCCCGTGAGGGAAACCGAAAGTTTGTGATCTGACCTTTCATTGCCCAGACCTGTAACCGTCGCCTTACGGGCGACGCGCTTCGCACAGCGAAGCGGCTACAAATCCAGGAGTTTGTCCGATCTAAATCTTTGAATTCAAAAAAGATCGACAGATAACGCACAATTCAATGTTTGCTGACTATCTCCATCGCGAATTCTCAAGGGACAGCTGTTTCCAAATGCCGACCAATAAAACTCACGACCAAACTGTCAAAGACCACCCTTCTTACCTCCGGTACAGAGCAAAACCCGACCCTCGCCAATAACCTGACCAAGATCGGCTTGTCTCAAGCCAAGAGAAGAACACCAACCTCACGCAGGAGGTGGTCCGCTTTTCGCGGGATTCCAAAGTTAAATGATCAATGCGATTCGTCAACTAAAATTTAACCACGAATTCACACGAATTAACGCCAAAAGGACGGTGTGGCGACGGGCTTTGACCATCGATTTTGGGAGCTGCGTAATCCCCACGCAATCCAAGCCGCAGCGGCTCGAAAATTTGCGTCTATTTGTGTCCAATCGTGGTAAAGGATTTCCTAAGCACGTACCTAATGTTGAGCGACGGCGGCCGGTTCCCGTAAACCTTTTTCGCTGTGCCGCTCTTGATCGCGCCGATTTTCTCCGTCGCCCTCTGAGAACGAATATTGTTTTCCCCAATAAAGAAAACGACGTTTTCAACAAACTTGAACGCATGCGCCAATAGTAATTGTTTCATCTCCGCGTTATAACGTCCGCCCCAGTATTTTCTTGCGAGAAACGTCCATCCAATTTCAATCTCGGATTTCTCCGGATCGTAACCGTAGAACCGCGTCGATCCGATGACTCGTCGAGTCTCATTGTCGATCACGACAAACGCTCCTCCCGATTCCAGAGCACCTTCGAAGAAGATTTTGAATACGCCTTTCTTATAGCGATCGCTCTCCGGATGTTGCTCCCAGATCAGCGGATCAGACGCAACGCGAAACAGTTCCTCCCAATCTTCCGGCATGAGTGGGCGAAGCTCGATTAGTTCGCCTTCCAAATGCGGCTGAAGATCGAATGACATCCTAACCATGAATCAACCAGCCTTCACTCAATTTGTCATCCCGAGCGAACGAACAACGCGCCCGTCACGGCGCGAGAAATCTCTGGAGTGACTGCCAGGCAGGAGCAAATGGCCACGATTTCCAGTATTTCTGGTCCGAAAATACGTGTCGATTGGTGTCCATTCGTGGTTACAATGGACCTTGAGACAGCATGCGCAGACAGAGTTTCGTATCAACTGCACTCGTCTCGATTTTTCTCCTCATGTCGACTGATACGAGCCGGCTGACGGCGGCCAATATGCGCAGCTCCATAGAAGCTGTCCGGAGAAAAGCGACGCTGGTCTACATTGGCTCCGTCAAAGAAGTGCAGCTTCTCACACGAACGAAGTTCGACATTAAGGCGCGCGCGGTTGTTGATGTGTTAATGGTGGCGCGAGGGCCCAACACGAATCCTCGCGGGGCTACTATCGAATATTCGAGTTACGACGATAAAACACCAACGTTAGAAGGCGGTCCACAGTATCAACTGCGGCCTGACGTCATGGTGGTCGTCTTTGCGAACTCTTTCGCAAGCAACATTCCTCCAGGATATCTCCTTCAAGGCAGCCGCGAAGAAATACTGCACCCTGTTGAAACGCTCCGCGATGCCCTAGGGCAGATGTCTCCCGACCAACTCAAGGTCAACGAGATTAACGAGGAAGATCGCCATATTCAGCTCACCTCATACGAAAAGCTTTCTGCTTATCTGCGGTCGTCTAAGTAATCCGCGTTACTCGAAGTAGCGACTGAGCGTCGTTTAGGCGAATACGGAAAAGGCTTCAATGTGCGCGTCGCCGGTGAGCGCCACTCGGGCAGCCGCGCATCTTCGGAAAGAGTTTCCGCACTTCTGTGTTGGCAGCGTCAGCTAGAAGATCCTCCTGAAGCCGTCGCCGGTCGCCAAAGAGCAAATTCGAGGCTCGCTGGTCAACAATGTGTCGCGCCAGCAGGTCGAGCGCGGTGTCGACGTCGCAGACGCCCTCGGCATAGACCATCCGATCCTCGCGCTCAGCGCCGTAGCCCTCGGGCTGGTGCAGAAGCCGTCCGAAATACTGACATGTTGCCTCCCGATATCTCGGCTGGTGGGCGCCGCAGATGACGGCGTACAGCCCGGCCCAACGGGTTTCGCCAAGATGGTTGCGCCAACGTCCGAGCAGCGCGTGCAGTTGCTCGAGCTCGATGCACACGGCCAGGCGCGCGGTCTCGAGTGCACTCGACGCGAGTCCCTGGACGTGTTCTTCGAGTCGCTTGAAGTTCACGACACCGTCCGCGAGAACCCGGTCGACGAGCGTACGCGCGCGGCACAGCAGCTCGGTAGGTGCCTTCGGTGCGATGGTTACCGTCGGTGAGGAAAATGCACTGTCCGACAAACCATTCGCTGCGACGTGTGCCTCCCGAATCTGTGCGCGCTTTTCGTGAAGCTCGCTCGCCGTCAGCTCGGTGAGGCGGCCGCTTCCGTTTGCCATGAGCGTGAGTTGGATGCCGAACGCGAGGTGAGCGAGCGCCTTGAGCTCGTGGTAACGGGCCAGTATGACCTGCTCGCGTTGTTCCTTGCCGTCACAGAGAAGCGTCGCATCGTCGCCGGTCAGGACTACTACGGGGACGTTGTCTCCGAGCTGTGTCAGGACCTGCTCAACGAGCCGTGTATAGGTCTCGTGGAAGCCGACGTTAATCGCAGCAAGCAGCCCGTCACGGGGGGGAAGTTCCCGCGCTTCGGCGAGTTTGTGCTGCGTAATTGGGTTAGGAAGCGTCATGGAATCCTAACGCCACGCTAAAACGCCATATCCGTCTCGCAAGCGGATTGGCTCAGTCGGAAATGCATGGCATCGGTGCAATCAGTCGTTAGGCTTCTTCTTCGGCACTGTATCGAACGACGGGATCGATTCGTCGATGACAACCCACGGCAATTTATCTTCGAGAAAGATCGCTTTCTGCGGTGGGAATGGTGTCGGATCATCGAGCGATGCAATAGTACGTCGATCGTATTGGAATCTTTGCTGTCTTCGAAAAACAAATGCGTGCCACAACACGCGGCGAACGAACGAATGCGATTCGCGTAATCAATCTTGCGTGTGTCACCCTTTGTCACGATCAAATCTTTGCGCGGTACCGATCCCCATTGCACATAAGGCGCACCGGCGCTTCGCCGGCAATCGATACAATGACAATCGACCAATGCAAATGGCCGGCTCTTCAACACGTATCGTGTCCCGCCACAGACGCATCCACCACTGAATTCCATATCAAATTGCGTTACTCACTATCGCTAACTCAAGACTGGCCTGCGCACGATGAAAATGTTTGTGGCGTGACTGCTCTAACCTCGGTGAATTGGCTTTTGGATGTGCTTGAAGATCAAACGCATCCCAATCACGAAGCAATACCAATTCGAATTTTCTCTGGGCAGCACATACGCTTTGAGTGCTGGCCATGGGGCCAGCTCGATCGGGGAACGCTGCTAGGGAATCTTTCGACAGGTATCACAATCGCTCTAAGTATGCGCTGCTGCCTTCGCACCTCACACACTCGCGACTAAACGTTGCATACGAATGCGTCTTCTGTCCTAATGGGCGCGCGCACTCTGATCCGTTGCACTCGATCTGGTCACAAACTGAACTTTGTTAAACCTAGATTTTGCGTTGCTTCGCGTAATTGGGGGCCTATTTTGGCTCGTCGCGAACCTTCAACACGATCTTGCCGCGAGCATGACGCGTGTCCGCCTTCTGCAAGGCCTTGGCCGTGTCAGCCAGTGGAAAAGTTTCGGAAACGACGACGTTAATTTTCTTTGCATCGATCAGTTTCCCGATCTCGGCCAGCTGGTCGCCATTATTTTCAGCCTCGAGAGACAAGCCGCGAATCCCATATTTGTCCAGCTCCGCCTGGTCAACGCGGCCAACCAAACTCACCAGAATTCCGCCTTTCTTCACGATGGGATACGATCGCTTCAGTGTTTCACCGCCGACGCCATCAACGACTACGTCAACCCCTTTGGCGATATCCTCGAATTTTTGGGTCTTGTAATCGATGGCCACATCGGCCCCGAGTTGTTTCAGGAAATCTTGATTGGCCGTCGAAGCAGTCGCGAACACTTTCGCACCACGAACCTTTGCAATTGGAATCGCGAACATTCCGACTCCCCCAGACGCTCCCTGGATTAATACGATCTGGCCCGGTTGAACATTTGCTTTAGCAACGAGCGACTGCCACGCGGTCAGTGCGACACTCGGCACACCGGCTGCCTGGGTGAAACTCAACGTCGCCGGCTTCAACGCCGCCCAATTTTCTTTCGCCAAGGCATACTCTGCGTAGCCACCTCCACTCGGAATTGAGATGAAAGCATAGACAGGATTACCGACCTTGAAGCTGGTCACCTTGGCTCCGATTTTTTCTACGGTGCCCGCAACGTCATATCCAGGAATCCAAGGCAGCTGTGTTCCAAACGTTTTCGCATACTTGCCCGTCAAGAGAGTCGCATCGAACGAATTCACACCGGCGGCAAAAACTTTAATCAGCATCTCGTTCTCTTTCGGCGCTGGAACCGACACGTGTTCGAGTTTTAACACTTCGGGTCCACCCCACTGATGCGCCACCATTGCTTTCATTGTTGGCGGAGCCGATTGAGCGCAAACAAGACTCAACTCCTGACTTATAATCAACAACGTGGAGCCTAGAGAGAGTATCGTTTTCATCTGGAAAAAAACGTTTAGCTGACTTGAATGCGTTGGGAAATCTAATTTAAGCGAGTTGAAGGTCCTCGAACGCGACGTTTTAGCCGCGCAGTTTTTCGCTTTACCGAGTTACGAGACTTGTATTGGCGCGATCCGCTTCACGATCGCTTGGAAGCGGGGATGATCGCGAAGGTTTTCGAAATCCGGATCGTGTTTGATCCAGTCTGCCACTGCTACACCCGCTTCGATTGACCGTTCCAGCCTGTTGAGCGCAGCGTCGGGTTCGCCTAATTGCGCCAAATTACATGCGGCGTTGTAAAGAATCACCGGATCGTTAGGCGCGAGCGCGATTGCTTGTTCGGACCACCGTTTTGAATCCTCGCCTTTACCGAGTCGCGCCAACGGACTGGCTCCCAAACTGTAGGCGCGCGCTTCGTTAGGATTAATCTCGAGATACTTATTAATCAGGTCCAATGCCTGCTGGTCGGTTGCGCGCGCTTGGTCTGCCCATCCCAACTCGTGTAACGCCAGAGCACGCAATGCTGTTGCTTGATAATCTTCCGGTCGTGATCGGTGCGCTTTTTCAAACAGCTGAACCGCTTTCTCAAGATCTCCGGCTTCGAATGAAGATCTCGCATAAAAATAATATGCGTCGAAGGAAGTGGGATCCAGTTCGATGGCCTTCTCGAATTCGGCCGCGGCATCTTCGAAGCGTCGTTGGATTGCGAGTGCCTGACCGATGGCAACGTGGGCTTCGGCCAAATTCGAATCGAGTTTCAACGCGTGAGCACTGGTGCGTTGCGCCTCTTGCAAATCGCGCAAATTGCGACCCCATCGATAAAGATCGACATAAGTCTTGGCCAGCTCCGCCCAGGCCAAGGCAAACCTCGCATCTAGAGCAACCGCCCGCGCGAACATCTGCCGCGCAAACTCCATGTTTTGACGTGTCCACGTTTGGAAAAGCTTACGTCCACGCAGATAAAATTCGTACGCTTGAACATTCGTCGTGGATGGCTTGAGGAAACGACGTTCCTCCCGCTGCGTGAGAGAAAGTCCCAGCGCGTCGAGAACGCTGCGGGCAATCTCATCTTGAATGGCAAAGATGTCCTCGATCTCGCGATCGAACCGCTCGGACCAAAGATGATATCCGTTTTGTGTTTCGACCAATTGCACCATGATCCGCAAACGGTTTCCGGCTTTGCGGATGCTGCCCTCGAGAAGCGCCTCAACGCCGAGACGTTTCCCTATCACGCGCGCGTCCACGTTGGTCTCACGAAACGCGAAGCACGACGTCCGGGCCGGAACGTGGAGACCAGCGACTTTAGTCAAGGCATTGAGGATTTCCTCCGCGACGCCATCACTAAAGTATTCCTGATCGTGTTGGGCGCTAAGGTCGGCGAATGGTAAAACGGCGATCGAGTGAATCTCCGATTTTGTTTCTTCCGCGCGTTGAGTGGTCTCTGATCTGCCGGGCGGGTGAAGCCTTGTGTTCGATTTCTCTACGGTAACAACGTACAAGCCGATTGGACCGACTCCTTTTAATGAACGATCGCCTAACGACTCGAACTGAAATTCCGTACGACCGCGCAATTGACGCCAGACGTCCTGGCTGAGGATTACTTGCCCCGGTTCGGCTACTTCCTGGACGCGCGCAGCCGCATTAACTCCATCGCCATAGAGGTCGCCATCGGAATCCACGGCAACATCCGCGATATGAACGCCGATCCTTAGGTTGTGCATGCGCCCGGTTCCGGCTGATTGCTCCGCATACTCTTTGCTCAGCGCGGCTGCGGCGCGGACGGCCAGGTCGGTGCTTGGGAATTCCGCGAGAACCGCGTCGCCCATGAATTTAACTACTCGGCCGTCATAGCGTTCGACTGTTTCGCGAGACAGTGTTTGAAGAAGGTCGATTAACTGCAGCGCGGCGCGTTCATCCTCCGCGGCGCGGTCGCTGTAACCCGCGATGTCGGCAAACCAGAGGGCGACGAGATGGTGAGTGAGACGTGTTGTTGGCATCGTAGTCTGGTGACAATTAAGTATGCATTGCCGCGTTTAGCCGGGCAACAAGAGGGGGTTGTGCATCGATCATTTTGGCCCCGGTGCGAGGCGAGTTTGCCATTCAATCCCATCCCATGGCAAAAGATTGTCCCAATAGTAAGAATCAGCGAATGTTCCGGTAATGGAAACAGACCTCGCCCAATTAGCGCACGATCGATTTGAAATTGCCGACGCCCTGCATCGTTACGCTTTTGGTCTCGACCATGGCGATGCCGATTCGCTGGCGTCGGCATTGACGGAGGATTGCCGGTTCGATTTCAGGCCAGCGGGAAGAAAACTCGAAATCGATTTCCCACTCCTGATCGGTCGCGACGCTATTCTGAACACGATTCTTCCATTAATCGGTCCGCTCGATACGAGTCACAGTGTGAGCAATCTCCAAATCGAGATTGTCGGTGATACCGCTACGTTGTATGCCTACGTTTTGTCGCAGCATTTCTTGCCGCGCCAGGGTTCGCGGCGTGGATCGGAACATGCGTTGTTGATGAATCGCTACGATTGCAACCTGATGCGCGATCGTGACAAGTGGCGTTTCAAGAGCATGACGATTGATAATGCTTGGGCGCTCGGAAATCCGGAAATCCTCAATGCCCTGGCCAGTCAGCTCGTGCTCAGAGCGAAATCGAAAAAAATCGGGTAGAAGGAACTCGACGTCCGACACGGACGCGCGGCAAGAGTTCAAACATTGAAGAGCTGAAGCGGAATTCTTTTCGGTGGCACGGAAAATTTCTGAAAGTGCAGATTGTTTCCAAGCGGATTCTAATCGAACCTGTCTCCAGATCGGAAAGCGAGATCGCGGAAGGCCATAAATGACCAACGAGCACATTGAGAAGACCAAATCAGCTATTGAGTCTGCTGAAAATATTCCGGCGGACAGGAAAGCCGAGTTACTAGATTTACTGTCGAAGCTAAAGCCGGCCATTGCCAAGGTTTCCGAGACCCATCACGAGGATGCCAGGAGTATCGCCCGTCTGGTTGAAGCATCGGCCCACGAAACAATTCGTGCCGAAAAAGAGCCGGAACAGAACAAGAGGCTTTTGCACGACTTGAAAGAATCCGTGCAAAACTTTGAAGCCACGCATCCGCAGCTGGCCGCTTTTGTGAATCAATATTCCACGTTGTTGAGCGCCCTGGGCGTTTGAGCTTGGGCGGACGCTGCGTCGCGCTACAAGAACTCGCTATTGGAAAGCGAGATTTGGTTTAACAATTTGAGCTGAGAGCATCGGGGCGCAATGAGAATTGCGGAACAATTCCGTCTGATATGAAAACCGAACTCGAAGTTCCTGCCGTCGCTTTTATGACAGGCACTGCACTGGCGTGCGTGATAGGACTCTCGTTGTCGTGCGCAAAGCAACGACCGTCTGCACTCAAGCGAATCGACCGGGCTGCGCTGCAGACCATGGTGGACGCGACCGCCAAGGAACTCCTGATACCCGGCGCCGTCGTTCTTTTGCGCACACCCCAAGGCGCGTTCACGGTCAGCTATGGCACCACGTTGATAGGAGCTACAAGTCCACCCCGCGGCGACACCCACTTCCGGATCGCCTCGAATACGAAGACGATGACGGCCGCGGTCATCATGCTGGTCGGCCAGGAAGGCAAGCTCAGTCTCGACGATCCAATCTCGAAATACATCCCGGGCGTGCCCAACGGCAACAACATCACCATCGCTCAGCTGCTAGAAATGCGCAGCGGCCTCTACAATTACACCAACGACCCCATAATCTCGAAGACCATAGACACAGACCCAACCAAGGTTTGGACCCCCGCCGAGTTACTGGCAATCGCATTTGCGCACCCGCCCAATTTTCCGCCGGGTAAAGAGTATGAGTACAACAACACCAACTATGCGCTTCTTGGTCTCGTCGCTGAAAAAGTTGACGGCAAGCCGCTGGCGCAAATAATGCACGACCGGTTGTTCGCTCCTCAAAATATGAAGCATACCGAGCTTCCCCCCAGCACCGTGAACGCTATCCCCGAACCGTACTCGCACGGGTACCTGTACGGCAGCTCCTCGGTCGCGTTGGTGGGCGAACCGCCTTACTCGCCCGAGGTTCAGGCTGCGGCACGAGCTGGCACCCTCCTGCCGAAGGACTATACAGAAGTGAACCATTCCAATGCCGCCGCGGCCGGGGGTGTCATTTCTACTGCCGACGATCTCGCCAGTTGGATCAAGGCACTGGTTGGCGGCAGGGTGTTCAACGCGAACTACCAACACCGGTGGGTCGACAGCTTACAACCCGAGGACCCTGGCAAGCCCAAAGGCCAAAAGTACGGGTACGGCATCGCTCAACTTAGTTGGGGGCCGAACACGATTTATTTTCACGGTGGCGAGACTCCCGGCTACAACTCTAAAATCAGCTACGATCCGGCCAACGACATGACGCTTATTGTGTGGACCAATCTGCCTGTATCACTCGACGGCCAGCAGACCGCCAATACCCTCTGGGTAAAGGTGCTCGACCAGATCAACGTGGTGTCACCGCTTCGATCGGCGCGACCCTGAACCGCGACGCGAGCACTTCCGCCGACGGAACAAGATAAATCTGTCGATACAGACAGGAACACATACACAGTTCAGGCATTGAAAATTGAAGCGGTAGCGAAACCGACGGTCGCGCGAGCCATTTGCACCGAGACAACGGCGAGAAGAGATTCACATCACATGACTGCGACATACCGGGCATTGACCCCGAAAGCTTTCGGGGTTGACGGATACGTTGGGAACACGCCCTTAATTCGACTGCGGCGTTTATCGGAGCTGACGGGATGCGAGATTCTGGGAAAAGCGGAATTCATGAATCCGGCTGGGTCGGTGAAAGATCGGGCCGCCTACGGAATCATTACTGACGCGGAACAACGAGGTCGGCTTATGCCGGGCGCCACAATCGTTGAGGGAACTGCCGGTAATACTGGGATCGGGCTTGCCGTGATCGGACGGGCGAGAGGATATCGCACGGTTATTGTGATTCCGAATAATCAGTCGCCGGAGAAAATGCATTTGCTCCGTACACTCGGCGCAGAGGTAAAAGCGGTGCCGGAGAAGCCATACAAGGATCCCGAAAATTACAATCACATCGCGCGTCGGCTCGCGGACGAAAAAGGTTGGTTCTGGGCGAACCAGTTCGATAACACAGCTAACCGCGACGCGCATTATCGCAGCACTGGTCCTGAGATCTGGAAACAAACCGAAGGCAAAATAACGGCGTTTGTCGCAGCTGTCGGCACCGGCGGCACGCTTGCCGGAGTCAGCAGTTACCTCAAGGAGCAAAATCCGAATATTCAGATCGTGTGCGCTGATCCGTACGGCGCAGCGATGTGGTCATGGTTTACCAATAGCAACCTTGAGACGAACGACGGTGATTCTATCGCGGAAGGGATCGGTCAGGGGCGCGTCACGAAGAACATTGAAGGGGTCAAGGTCGATCGAGCTTATCGGATTCCGGATGAGAATGGCCTAACGATCGTTTATCAGCTTCTGCGCGAGGAAGGTTTGTTCCTCGGTTTATCAAGCGGCATCAACATTGCCGGTGCGGTGCGCTTCGCCAAAGAATCCGGTCCCGGTCAAACGATCGTCACCGTTCTTTGCGACTCGGGCCAAAAGTATCAATCGACACTCTTCAATCGCGACTGGCTGGCTTCCAATCATCTCGATCCAAATCTTCCACTGGAATCGGTTCTCGAACTGTAGTCTTTCCTTCAAGGGGTGCTGCATCTTGTTGCGTGCGATGGGGTCGTGGCTGACCTTCACCGTGACGCTGATGGAGCGTTCTCTCAAAATCGTGCTCGCATGCGCAGCAGCGGCTCTTTTCGCTGCCTGTCAGGGCACACAAACATTACGTCAAGGGAGTGCGCCTAACCAGCCTGCCAATCTAGCTGGGCCGCCAGCTTCTACGCCGAACCGCTATGAGGTTGATTCCTTCGGCCCTTTGGAGCCTCCAAACTACCCTCGTTTTCAACTCGGGAGTTTCAGAGGCCCTTGAAAAATCGGGGCGACCGCGAAGGCCTCCAAATCCGATTCTTTTATTGAGGGTGACGCATATTCATTAAGCGTCCGGAGAACGGGCTAGCAGAGCCTTTCGTCCCTCACAAAACAACAACAAAGAAGGAGTGTTACTATGAAAAGACTTCTCTTAATCGGATTGATGGCAGGCGGATTGGCTTTCGTACCCGCGCAGCGTTCTGACGCTCAGGTGTCAGTTGGAGTCGGGTTCGGTTATCCGAGCTACGGATACGGCTACGGCCACGGCTATTACCCGTATGGGTACTACAGACCTTATCGATACTATGGGTATTACTCGGGTCCTTCCTACTATTGGTACAACGGGCATCGAGTTTACCGCCATCACCGGTACCGTCATCACTATTATCGCTACTAATCTAAGTAGCGCCTAAGTTAGCTGAGCTGGCTCGGACAGGGTTTCGAGCCAGCTCTTTTTTCGTACGGCGGGTAACAGCGACCAAATTGATGACCGTCGCCGTGAAAAGAATGTCACGAAAGCGGGGAACCGGGCCACTACCCATATTCGATTTTCCGATAGAGGGAAATGCCTCAACGCCCGAGCAAATCCCGGCTGAGGTTTCGGCCCTTCGCAAACCAGAGAGTCAGGAAAATCGTTATGAAAAAGCTATTGTTGATTGGATTGGCGATAAGCGGATTGGCATTCGTTCCGGCAGAGCGTTCTAATGCTCAAGTATCCGCGGCACTTCCGAGAGTTGGAGGAATCAGCTTTGGATTTCCCGGAGGTTATTACGCATACCCAACAGCCTACAATTATTACCCTTACGGGTATTATATGCGGCCGTATTACAGTTATTCTCAGTCGTCTTCGTACCGGTATGGAGGCACATACCCTTGGTATAACGGGCGTCGAGCCAATCGCCACACGCATCGCCACCATTATCACTAACGCCACAATCTGCCGCAGACGCGAATTGGCATGAGCGTGAGCATCCGGAATCGGTTGGCTGGCACGATCGAGAAAATTGTCTCTGACAATGTCGTGTCAGAAGTTGTGATCCGAACTGCCGCTGGTGATATCGCGTCGATTATCACGACTAGTTCGGTTCGGCGAATGAACCTCAAACAGGGCGATAAAGTTTTTGCGATAGTCAAGGCGACCGAAGTCTCCGTTGAAAAGGAATAGTTTTCTTTAGCGACGCTTTAGACCGTCGGAGGGGTCTAAAGCCATGTCTGGGCAAAGCCGGCAAAATTTGGAATAAGATCGCCGGCGGCGTGGATAAGCATGAGGACAAAAAGATTTTTTGTTCGGGCCCAGATGACACCAAAAGTGAGTCCACTTATTGCCAAAACCACGATCGAGTAGGCAACAGCGTCGATGGCGCTTGGGTTCGAACCGAGTCCTTCAACCGCGCCAGCCTGGCGAAAAATAAATCCTGGTGCGTGTGCCAGTCCAAAGATCAGCGACATCAGTACGATCCCGCTCACTTCGGATTTAAGCGCTGCAGCAAACTGCGATTGAACGAGAGCGCGAAAGAAAAATTCTTCGACCAAACCGGCTTCGAGGACAAGCCAAATGAAGCAAAGCGGCAACCCAAGAAGCAATTGATAGGTGCTAAAATATCCGTGTCGAAATGAAGCGCCGCCGCCGCTGAAGAAATATTGGAACGCCAGAAAAGCGCCGCTCACGACGAGAACAACCGGCAGATGACTCCTATAGAGCGCACGAAAACCCTCGGTTTGAATTCCGAAATCACGAATTCGATAACCGAAACCGAATCGAAAAATCGCGAAAGGAATGGCAACGAAAATGATAAGCTTCTTTGCGAGCGTAACAAAGAACCTGATCCTCGACGAATCGGTCCACGAGGAAGGAAGATGCTGATCAATCCATTGCGGACCGCCGATTAAGTAAACCGATAAGACAATAACGTATCCGATCAGGACGATTAATTGAAACTTTCTCGTGTGTGCGGAAATTGAGAGCGGAATAACGTGCCGAGTTGTAATCCATCCGATAAACGGGAACGCAATTCCAAAAACGACGAGCACGACGAGGGCGTCGCTAGTTTCGAAGCTCTTGTTTCGTAAAAGAATGGCGAAGGCGCAGACATAAAGAATGATGCCGCAAATGAGAATGTGAATGTGATTGTGCCCAAAACGCGGAGAGCTATTTCGATGTGGCATTATGGCTGTTAGATGCGCTGAATGGCGCTCGTGGATGCAAACTTTGGAAGCACAGTGCGGCAGCGCCGACACCCGTCACAACATCGGTAACGGTCTTTTGGATTTGGGCGGTGGAAACTCCCGATCGAGATCGGCTAGATCATGGCTGGTCAGTTTGACCTCTGTTGATCGCGCGTTATCACGGACATGCTTTTCGCTGCTTGCTTTGGGAATAGCGATTACTCCCAGTTGCCGCAGCACCCATGTCAATGCGATTTGAGAAGCGGTCGCGTCATGGCACTCAGCGATCGTCTTTAGGGTCGCGTTCTCCAGCAAACCGCGCCCGTGACCTACTGGAGAATAAGCCATTATTGCAACCTGATTGTTTCTGCTCCATTGCAGAAGGCCAAATTCAATTTCGCGATTTTCCAGGTTATAGAGGACCTGATTGGCAGCGCAGTTCGCGCCGTTTTCGATCGACCAAAGGTCTTCCATATCATCGACATCGAAGTTCGAAACGCCCCAACGTTTGATCTTCCCGGCGGTTCGAAGTTTCTCGAATGTTTCAACTGTTTCTGCGAGGCGCGTGTTTCTTTCCCGCCAATGCAAAAGATAAAGATCGATCGTGTCGATTCGAAGACGTTTGAGACTGCGCTCACATGCTTTTGGCAGTTCCGTGCGCGAGGCGTGGTGCGGATTGACTTTCGTGACAACGAACACGCGATCCCGTTGGCCCTCGATCGCATCGGCGACGACTTCTTCAGCTCCGCCTTCGCCATACATCTCGGCCGTATCGATCAATGTCATACCGAGCTCGATTCCGAGTACCAAGGCGGCGACTTCATTCTTGTGCGCTCGCTTGTTTTGGCCCATGCGCCAGGTGCCCTGGCCAAGTGCTGGAACGGGCTTGCCATCGGGAAGTGTGATGGTTCTCATTTTGTCGTTGTGCTCGCGTTCGTAATCATAATCGATTTGCTCGGGCACATCGGCGGTCACAGACCGGCGCTACCAAGTTTGCGTTTTTAAGAGAGGAGGACGATTGAAAGGAGATGGCGAAGAGAATGCGTGCAGCGCAGGTTCCAAAGGCGAAGGGACCGTTGGAAGTCGTGGAGCGCGAGGTTCCGGAACCCAAATCAGGTTGGGTCCGAGTGAAAATTGAAGCGTGTGGCGTTTGTCACAGCGATTCATTAGTGAAGGAAGGACTCTGGCCCGGAATCCAATATCCAAGGATTCCCGGGCATGAGGTAATCGGAGTGATCGATGCCGTCGGGTCCGATGTGCCGGATTGGAAATTGGGCCAGCGGGTTGGCATTGGATGGCACGCTTCAAATTGCGGACATTGCGATCCGTGCCGGCGCGGCGATTTCTTTGCTTGCAAGGTAGAATTGCTTACAACCGGCATCTCGTTCGACGGCGGTTACGCCGAGTACATGGTCGCGCCGGCAAAAGCGCTCGCGTCTGTGCCAGACGATTTGAACTCAGTGGAAGGCGCGCCATTGCTGTGCGCCGGAGTCACGACGTTCAATGCGTTGCGTAACAGCGGCGCGCGAGGCGGCGATTTGGTCGGCGTGCTCGGGATCGGCGGACTCGGTCATCTCGGTACCCAATTTGCGGCTAAGATGGGGTTTAACACGGTGGCAATTGCGCGCGGAAAAGACAAGGAGCCGTTAGCCAAGAAGCTCGGCGCGCATCATTACATAGACAGCCAATCGTCAGATCCAGCTGCGGAACTGAACAAGCTCGGCGGGGCGAAAGTTGTGATTGCAACCGTGACCAATGCCGATGCCATGGCGGCAGTGCTGGGCGGTCTTGGAGCTAACGGAACGCTGATAGTAATTGGCGCTGCCGGCGCGCTGTCGGTCGATCCGATTCTGCTGATCACCGGACAGCGTTCGGTGAAAGGCTGGTACTCCGGGGCGTCAATTGACTCACAGGATACGCTGCGATTTAGCGCGTTGAACGGCGTGCAATCGATGAACGAAATCTATCCATTGGACCGAGCACCCGAAGCCTATGACCGGATGATGAGCGGCAAAGCGCGATTTCGCGTCGTTCTTGATATGGCCGCGAAGAGCTGAAATCCGAGCATTGGGTACACGAAGTATTTTTAATGCTCGCTAGTTCTCGCACAGCGCCAAGAGAATGCTAAATCTGATGCGTCAACGAATTCATCTGCGTTTTTCCTGTTGATTAAGAATGATCGTGACGGGCGTTCCTTTACGAATGAGCAACTCTATCTCGGCAATATCGTTTTTCAGCATGGCAATTCCTTGAGGCGGGTGGTTTGAATCGCGAGCATTCAGCTCTCCATCCTTGTTGTCGGAGTCGACCGCAATTTCGGAAGTGTCGGCATCACTTTCCTCTTCGACGCCGTAGAGCAAGTAGCCTGCATGTCCTAGTTGGATCCGCGCAGTAGCTTGTTCCTCCTGAAATCCATCGTTGGGCCGCACCGGTTTGCCATTTTTCCAAAATGATTTCGCGGTTACTTTGGTCTGAATTGTCAGCTGCCGCGTAGGCGGCAGGTCCATTGAGGCGATTGGATACTGAGTAAAGAACCCGTGACTGTCGTGCACAATCACGCGGTCGTGCGGAAGGTCGATGGTGATGGTAAAATCGAGTTGCGGCACGAGCAGCTTTTCTCCCAAACGGATCAGAGTGGAATCAAGCTCGTTCACGCGAACGATCGCTTCCGTGCTGGACTTAAGCTTGCGTGCGATTGATAAACGCGCGTCGCCGCGCTTCACGGTATATTCTGTTTTGCGAGGCGAAGGTTCTTTGGAGAAAAAATCTGCGTGTTGACTTCGCCAAGAAGGTCGCGCAACTCGCGCGTGACCGGTGATCTCGGCGCGGCGACGAGCGCTTTTACCATGATTGCGCGCGCATCGTTCAATTTCCCTTCGCGAACCAAAACTTGAGCTCGTTTCAGCTTCTTTACGTTAGGGTGCACATAAGTCACCCGCGGCATCGACTCGTATCTCTCCCGTCCTACCGGGCGAAAGACGATGCGCGCGAAATACGTTGCACCTACGAGGACCGCGACACCGAGCAAGACGACGATACATTTTTGCCAGAGTGACATTCTCATCGCGCTCAGAACAAACGTCTTTTAATACAGACATCGTCTCTCGGCATGCAGTTCACTCCATTTTTGTTGCTGCTCGGTTCGCCCGTCCGCTCAGACAAGCGCGATCCGACTCAAAGTGAAATCTCGCCGGAATATTGCATTCGGATAATTGCAACAGTGATTAGGATCAGCAAATGCAGCACGTCGCTCAGTGCGCAAAGCTGGAATAGAAGGTTGAAAGCAGAGTAGGTGAGCGGATTTACTTTGGGGCCAAAGCACCAACGATTTTCTCAAATCGCGGGTCGCCACGAAGCGGGCTCCACAGCGGGTGCAATTTCAGACGGCCGTAGTTAGTATAGCCGGGCATGCTCACAAGTTTCTGTAACACCTCAATGGCGTGATCGTGGTCGCCACTCCAAGTATAAACTTGGGCCAGACCTTCCAGGACCAACGCGCCATCGTAAATATCTTTCGAAAGGGGCATGGCGTCGATCGCGTGTTGGGCTTCGCGAGTGGCCAAATCTTTTTGACCCAGTCCCGCATCGACTTGAGCGAGGACAGCAATCGTCCGCGCGTGTTCTGGTTTGATGATCAATCGTTGCGCCAGAATTTCTCGACACTTGCGAAACGTAGAAGCCGCACGCTGTGAATCGCCTTTCGCGCGCGCGATCATCGCTTGATACCAACTCTTCGGGTAATAAAAACTGAAGTCGATGTCTTGAAAATCTTGTCGAGGCGAAGCAGTCAGGACGCGTTCCGCTTCGTTGTAGTTGCCATCGAGCATTGCAATCCAGACCCGGGCCGGAGTTTGTCCGCCGCCAAACTCCATATCTGGATATTTCATCAGAATATCGCGGAACGGTCCAGTGTCACAGGTCCACCACAACGTAGCTGAAGCGCGTCGGAACCGCACAATGGGGGCCTGTTCGCCGGCAGAAAGCACATTGTCATACACATGGAGTGCCTCGGGAAAGCGGCGTTGAAGCACGTAAGTGTCGGCCAGAAGATTATAGGCATTCGGATTTCGCGGATCGAGAGCGAAAGCGGTGGAAAAATCGCGTTCGGCGTCGGCAAAATGGTTGCGGCGGCGATTGATGTAGCCAGAGAGAATGAAGAACGGGGAGCTGTTCGGCAGACCTGGCCGCGCGATCGCGAGTTCCTCTTGGGCGCGATCGTAGTCACGCAGACATCGGAAGTAATAATCGGCCTTGGCGAAATGCGCTTCCGCGGAGTCCGGCCGGAGACGAAGCGCTGCCTTCACTGCAGTGTCGGCCATAGAAATGCGATCTGGCGTCGGGTCGAGATCGAAAAAGAACAGGAGATCGTTCGCGCGCGCTGCGTAACAATATGCAGAAACGAAGTTCGGGTCGCGCTGGATTGCTTCGTCTAACGAGTTCAGCGCCTGGAGCAATGCCGCCCGTACGTCAGTCGCATTGATATAGCTGTCGATGATTGCCTTGGCCTGAAGATAGAGCTCGAAAGCATCCAAGTCCTGAGTCGGGCGCTCCTCTATTTCAGCCTTCTGCCGCGGCGAGAGCTGGGCCCTGAGCTGAGTGACGATCGATTGGGCTAACTCACTCTGGACCGCAAACAAATCGGCCGCGCTGCGATCGTAGGTTTCCGCCCAGATCTGAGCGTCCCTGCGGGCGTCAATCAATTTTGCGTTGATGCGGATCCGGTCGCGCGCGCGCTGGACTGAGCCTTCCATGATATAAGCGACTCGGAGCTGCCGGCCGATTTCGCGCAGGTTGCGCTCAGCGCCTGTCTTGTATTGGCGCACGCTGGTATGGCTGATAACTGATAAATCCGACACCTTAGCAAGATTGGTCAGGATCTGGTCCTGGACGCCATCGGCGAAGTAGGCGTCGTTTTTGTCATCGCTCAAACTCGCAAACGGCAAGACGGCGATCGATTTCTTTTCGTCCGAGGACGTGATTTTGTTTTCCGCTGTGTAG
>Ga0066903_100001275_pt1 | contig 18088 bp, 16 predicted proteins | sample PanSoiMetaGPlot1_FD_67491 | JGI IMG/M metagenome (GOLD analysis project Ga0066903, IMG submission 67491) | Tropical forest soil microbial communities from Panama analyzed to predict greenhouse gas emissions - Panama Soil - Plot 1 (version 2) | ecosystem: Environmental > Terrestrial > Soil >... | reverse complement strand
ATTGACCTTGTCGGCCAGGACGGACTCGAGGTGATCGGGAAGTTCCACTCGGAGCAGTGGGGCGACTTCAAGACCTATTTCCGGTTCCACCTCGGTCCGGCCGGCAAGATTCACCGTCTCGACATCGGCCAGGCCGACTGATGCACACCCTCATCGTCATCGGGGTGGGGTTCCTGCTGCTCGCGGTCTGCGTCGCCCTCGGAAGCTTCGCCGGCGGGCACGCCGCGCTTCCGAGGGCAGCGCTGGTCTTCGTTCCCCTCTGGCTGGTGGGCGCGGCGGCGAACACGGCGATCGGGGTGAAGCGCGCCGGCTACACGGTGGCCGAGGAGCTCCCGGTCTTCCTCCTGGTGTTCGCGGTCCCCTCGCTGGTGGCGCTTTCCCTGTGGTGGCGGCTGCGGTGATGTCCCGGCCCATGAGCCGGACCGTGGCGTTGCTCACCGCGGTGGCGATGGTGTGCTTCGCCGGGAACTCGCTGCTCTGCCGGGTCGCGGTCCGGGGCGGAGCAATCGATCCGTCGAGCTTCGCTGTCGTGCGCTTCGGCTCCGCCGCCCTGGTGATGTGGCTGCTGGCACGGCTGGGCGGGCCGGACCGGGAGCATGGGGGCAGCTGGGCCTCGGCCGCTTCGCTGTTCATCTACGCCATCACCTTCTCCCTCGCCTACCTCCGGATTGGCGCGGGCCTCGGGGCGTTGCTCCTCTTCGGCGCGGTCCAGCTCACGATGGTGGGCTGGGGCCTGATTCAGGGTGAACGTCCGGGCGTCGCCGAGTGGATCGGCCTGCTGCTCGCGCTGGCCGGACTCCTGTTGTTGACCCACCCGGGAGTCTCCGAGGCGCCGCCGGCAGGAGTCGCGCTGATGGTCCTGGCCGGCGTGGGCTGGGGGATCTACTCGCTTCGCGGGCGTGGGAGCACGGACCCGCTCCGGACGACCGCCGCCAACTTCGTCCGGATGGTTCCGATGCTCGCCGCCCTGGTGGCGGTCAGCGTCCTCGTCGAGCGCCCTCACCTCTCCACCCCTGGAGTCACGGCCGCCGTCGTCTCGGGTGCCGTGACCTCGGGGCTCGGCTACTGGATCTGGTACCGGGCGCTCGCCGGACTCACCGCCGTGCAGGCGGCGAGCGTCCAGCTCAGCGTGCCGGTGCTCGCCGCAGCCGGCGGAATCGCGTTCCTCGGCGAGGTGCTCACCCTGCGCCTGGTCGCCGCGGCCGTGCTGATCCTGGGGGGGATCGCCCTCGCCATCGTCCAGCACGCGCGCTCGGCCAGTCAGCCCCTGCGCTCGAGCACTGCTCCGAAGAAGCCATCCATCCCCTGAAGGTGCGGGAGAGTGACGAGCGCGGCGCTGCGCCGCAGCTCGGCGGGAACCGGCGCCTCCACCTCCCTGAACTCCGGATGCGACTGCAGGAAGCTGCCGACCACGTCCTCGTTCTCCTGGGGACGGATCGTGCAGGTGGCGTACACCAGCCGCCCGCCGGGCCGGACCCGCGACGCGGCGGTCTCCAGGAGGCCTCGCTGGATCGGCGGCCACTTGCCGAAGGTGGCGACATCGAGGCGCCAGCGAACGTCCGGCCCGCGGCGGAGCGTGCCCAGGGCAGAGCACGGTGCGTCGACGAGCACCGCATCGTAGGAGTCGTCGGCGAGCGCCTGGAGGATCCGCACCCTGTCCGATGCTCCCGCCCGCTCGGCGCGATGCCGCAGCCGCTCCAGGGCCTCCCGGTCGCTGTCGTGGGCGTCCACCGTGCCCTTGCCCTCGAGCGCGGCGGCGAGGAGCAAGGTCTTGCCCCCGGCACCCGCGCACAGATCGAGGACGCGCTGCCCCGGCCGAGCCGCGACCAGCATGCCGACGAGCTGGCTCCCCTCGTCCTGGACCTCGAAGAGACCTTCCTGATGTGCGGCGAGCCCGAGCACGTTGGGGCGACCGTCGAGATGGAGCGCGTCAGGCGCGAAGCGCGCTGGATGGCTCGTGGCCCCCTCGGCCTCGAGACGCCGGGCGAGCGCCTCGCGATCGATCCGGAGCCGGTTGGCGCGCACGGTGATCGGCCCGGGGAGGTTGCACGCCGCGGCGAAGAGCGGCGCCTCGCTGCCCAGAGCGTGCTCGAGCTCCGGCACCAGCGCGGCGGGCCAGGAGAAACGGGTTGGCCAGTCGTCTGGTGGCGGGCGCGGTTCCGGGGGCTCGACGGCGGTCCAGGAGCGGACGGCATCCTTCGGCAGATGGGCGACGTCGCGGAGCAGCGCCGCGAGCAGCGCGGGTGGGGATTCCGACCCGGCGTGGTGGGTGAGCCGCCGCCGCCAGAGCGCCACGCCGTACAGGGCCTCGGCGGCCACGGCGCGATGGGAGGCGTCCCAGGAGGGGTGCGACCGGAGGAGCACGGTCAGCGCACGATGGGCATCGCTGCCGTGGAGCACCGGGCCGAGCGCCTCCAGCACCTGACGGCGCACCTCCGGGAGGCTCGACCAGTCGAGGTGCGCCAGACGGTCCCGCGCCGAGCGCTCGAGCGCCTGGAGCGACGGGGGGCGGGTCCCCGTGGAGGTCCGGGGTGTCACGCCCGGAGAATGCCCGATACGGTTTCGACCCGAAATGTCCGGGGACGATGGGGTCGGGCGTCTATGGCTCGAAACCGGCCCACGGGCCCAGCACGCAAGGTGGCAAGACGATGAGCGAGTTCGTGTTTCTGTTCCGGACCAACGAGGAAGACCGGCGCGCAGCGATGGGGACACCCGAGAATGCCCAGCGGGCCATCCAGGCCTGGATCGCCTGGATGCGCGACCTGCAAGAGAAGGGGAAGCTCAAGGACCGAGGCCGGCCGCTGCAGACCGTCGGCAAGATCGCCCGGAAGAAGGGTGTAACCGACGGGCCGTACGCCGAGACCAAGGACATCGTGCTCGGATTCATCATCGTCGACGCGCGAGACCTCGCCGAGGCGACCGAGCTCGCCCGGGGCTGTCCGATGCTCCAGGGCGAGGGGAGCGTCGAGGTTCGACCGGTCGACGAGATGCGCGCGGTCGAACGGTGAGTCTCCGGGCTGGTCGCGACAAACGCCCGTGATCTCGCGCTGAACCAAGTCCGCGGCGCCACCGTTGAGCAAGACGGTGGCGTCATCCGTCACTTCTCTCGGGGGGCACTGGTCCGCCGACCAAGCCGCCTCGGGAGAAGCCATGAGAAGCCATGACACGGTGACCACCGGTGGGCGGGGGTCTGGATTCGCGCTGTTCGTCTTGATCGGGCTGAGCTGGGGCCTGGGGGGCTGCGGTTCGTCCCCCGGCACCCCCAACACCGACGCGGGAACCTCTGTCGACCTCGATCCGGTACAGGGGGCTGCGATCACGACGCAGCTCCAAAACGCCAGCACGACGTTTGGCGCGAGCGCGCCCGACTCGGCGCTCGCGGCCCAGGCCGGTCAGGCAGTGCTGGCGTCGGGAACCCAGGTGAACAAGGTCGACGACTTCTCCGCCTCTCTCCTGTCTCCCTCCCCGACCCGGAGCTCGATGCTCACCAGCGGCGCCGCGCTCGCCGTCGCTTTCGAGATCGATGTCGTGAACTACCCGGGGACGCCGAGCAGCCGGAGCCTTTCCGGCATGCTGGTCTTCCAGGGCAACACCGATCTCGTCCTGGCAGTGGGCCCAGCGCCGGCAAGCCCGACTCCTCCCGCTCTGGCATTCCTCGTGTCCGACGGTTCGGTCTGGTCGGCGACTGCAGGACAGGAATCCGCGCAGCGGGGCTCGGTGATCAAGGCGTGCCCGAAAGCATCGGCGCTCCCGGCCTTCGTCACCGGTTGCTCCATCGCCAACTTCGGCAACGCGGGTTTCACCATCTCCACCTCGCAGCCAGTGTCCTCGGGAGCCACCGGCTCGAAGAAGGCCTCGCTCAGCCAGCGCTCGATGGTCGGAGTCTCGCTGACGGTCGATTGCTCCAAGGGCTCAATCTGTGGAAGCTCGAACGTGACCGCGCCCGGAGCACCGACGGCCGTACATGCCGAGCCTCACGACGGATACGCCACCGTCTTCTGGACTCCGCCGGCGAACGATGGCGGGAGCAAGGTCACTGGCTACGTGGTGACCCCGCATCCGACGGGGTCAGCGGTGACGGTTGGGGCTGTGACCCAGGCGAACGTGCCCAACCTGACCAACGGCGGGAGCTACACCTTCACGGTGCAGGCCTACAACGTCAAGGGGTACAGCGGCGATTCCGCTCCGTCGGCCCCGGTGACGCCGAGTGCGGGAGCGACGGTCCCCGGTGCTCCAAGCATCGTGCGCGTGACGGCCGGAAACCAGAAGGTCACGGTGGTCTGGAGCGCGCCTGCCAGCGACGGTGGGAGCTCCATCGATAGTTACCGCGTCACCCCCCATCCGTCGGGGACTGCGGTCACCGTCAATGACGGAGCGGCGACCCAGGCAGACGTATCCGGCCTGACCAATGGGGCGAGCTACTATTTCACCGTGAGCGCCCACAACGCTCAGGGCTACGGGGCGGAGTCCGCGGCGTCGGGCACGGTCATCCCCACGGCAGGCGGAGGTGCAACAGTTCCCGGAGTTCCGACCGGTGTGAGCGCGGTTGCAGGATACCTGCAGGCCACCGTCTCCTGGACCCCGCCAGCCAGCGACGGCGGAAGCCCGATCCGCAACTACATAATTACTGCGAGCTCGGGAGGGATCACCAAGACCGTCGACTTCCCTGCCACGAATGCCACGGTCACGGGTCTGATCAGCGGAGCGAGCTACACGTTCACCGTCCGCGCACACAACGACGTCGGAGACGGGGACGAGTCAGCTTCGTCCAACGAGGTCACGCTCACCTGCACCGAGCTTCTCCCGATCATCAATCCACAGGATTCGACTCGGAGCTTTCTCACCGTGGGCAAGCTGCCAATCGGGGTCGACAAGTCGGGACAGCCGATCGTCGCTTGGGTGGAATACGGGCCCTATTTCACATACGTCCAGCGCTACAACGGATCGAAATGGGACCCCCTTGGCACCGGATTTCCGCTGGGGGGCTTCGGGGGGCCGGCGTACGTGGACCTGGCAATCGAGAAGTCCACCGGAAACCCGGTGGTGGCCTATGACGTGCGCAACGCCACTTCGGGTCGGAACGAGATCCAGGTCAGCCGCTGGAATGACACGACCCTCGCCTGGGATGCTGTCGGGCCGGTCGTGCCGCAGGGCAGCGGCGGAAGCGACGGCTTCGCCCTGGCGCTCGATGCCGCCGACCATCCGGTGGTGGCCTTCGTCAACCACCCGGCCACCAGTCCCTACATCGAGATCGCCGTCGCAGCCTGGAACGGCACCAGCTGGGTGGTGACGCACGGCATCTACAGCGTCGCCAACATGCAGGCGTCCAATCCGGCGATCGCGATCGACAGCGCGGGGGACGTCACCGTGGCCTGGGACGAGGAGGTCCCGCTGGGTGGCATCGCCACCTTTCATCCATACGCCAAGAAGCTCAGCGGTCCCGGCGCAGGTCTCATCGCCTCACCCAACACCGGGAACGACTACTTCACCGGGGGCCCCGCGATCGCCTTCGACGCGAGCGGGAAGCTGGTGATGGGCTGGAGCGACTATCCGGACCAGACCCTGAGCGCTTACTCCTTGGGGCTCGCGGTGAGCAGCTACTCCGGCTCGAGCTGGAGTCTCGTTGGCCCTGCCGCGGGCGCCCAAGGCGGGGTGCCGGAAAAGAACGGGACGCCCTACAACCCGCATCGCCTCCTGCTCGGCGACCGCCTGGCGGCCTCCACCACCTCGGGCAACTCCTTCGAGGCTGGCATCTACGCGTTCAACGGCACCAGCTGGGATCTGCTCTGCACGGAGGTCCCCGACCCGGCGCAGCCCGACGGGAAGGCACACGCGATCGACTCGACAGGACTCGCCTACTACCCGAATACGCCCCCGGCGAGTCCGGAGTACTTCATCTCCGCAGCCTCTACCGGAACCGGGGCGAACCAAAAGCTGTTCGTGGCGCGCGTGAAGCCCTGACGGTGAGTCGCGCTGACCGGCGCTCCGGGGAGGGTGGCCACCTCTCCGGAGCGCAGTTGCCTGGAGGGACGGCTAGGCGATCTTGATCGTCCGGGTGATCTGCCCGTTCGCTTCCCAGTACGTGTGCTTCTTCGCGATGCGCGGATCGTCCATCGCCGGCTGAATGTTGCCCGCCTTGTCGATGGCTCGAGAGGTGATCTTGTGCTCGCCGGCGCCCGGGTTCGCCCAGTCGACGTGCCAGAACTTCCAGGCGAACTCCTGATCGGCTCCCTTGTCGATGGTCGCCGGCTTCCACGGTCCGTCGTCGACCTTCACCTCGACCCGGGCGATGGGCACACCCCACGCGGCGCCGTAGATCCGGTACTTCCCGTCCAGCTCCGTCACCCGGGCGGGCATCGACTTGATCTGGACCCTGCCCACCGCGGTCCGCGTCCACACCGTGGTCCCACCCGGCCCGGGGACCTCTCGAACGGTCAGGTAGCGCTGGGCCTGGAACGGGCCCTCGAAGCGAGCGTCGATCACCTCGATGCGGGTGAGCCACTTCACGTTGGAGATGCCGTACCAGCGTGGAGCGATGAGCCGCAGCGGGAAGCCGTTGGCGGCGGGCAGCGGCTTTCCGTTCATCTCGTAGCAGAGGAGATTCGCGGGATCCGTTGCCTCCGCCCAGGACATGCTCCGGGCGAAGGGAGCCTTCGCCTTGAAGTCGCCCATCTTGTCGCCGAGGCCGCCAATGTACTGGATCGGCTCCTCGCCCTGGTCGGCCCCGTAGAAGACGACCTCGACGCCGTCGGGCTTGCGGCCCGCCTTCTGGAGCACCGCGGCCAGCGGCGTGCCCGTCCAGCGCGCGTTGCCGATGGCGCCGGGAAGGAACGGGAAGCCGCCGTTCCCCGAGCACTCCAGCGCGAAGACGAGCTCCTTCTTCGGCAAGGCCTTGATCGCCGCGAGATTCAGGGACTGCGGATGCGAGACCAGCCCGCCGATCTCGAGCTTCCACTTCGCCGCGTCGACCTCTGGAACGCCGTAGTGCCCGACGTGGAAGAACTTCTCGTTCGTGGTGATCCAGGAGTCGAGGTTCTGCCAGTCGAGCTGGTTGAGATCCTTCAGCGGCGGAGGTGCTTCCGTCGGCTGGTCCAGGAAGGGAATGGTCTTCTCTCCCTCCTTGCCAATGGCGACCAGCGGGGTCTGCAAGAAAGCCAGTGCAGCCAGGGTGCTTCCCGTCTGAATCAGAGCGTCACGTCGTGAGATGCGTCGGACGTCGTCTTCCATCTGGGCGGTCCCTCCTCGGGGGTGCGAATCCTTACCGGGTTGCAAGTACTTGAAAAGGGGAACGATCCGGCCTCCCCCGCCTTGGAAGGTGCGGGGCGGCCCCGCTGCTCGCGCGAACAGTGCGCGACGGCGGGAGCGGATCAGTCCGCAAGGCGCGCCGGATCGGTGATCAGCCGGCTATTTCCCGGCCGATGCGGATCGCCATCCTGACCTTCGACGGCTTCAACGAGATTGACTCGTTCGTGGCCGCCTACATGATCAACCGAGTCTCCCGGCCCGGGTGGAAGGCCGAGATCGCCTGCCCCAGCCCGATGGTCGAATCGGGCCGGGGGGTGCGGGTCGGCGCTCAGCAGCCCCTCGAGTTCGCGAACGTGGCCGATGCCGTGCTGGTGGGGAGCGGCAGCCGGACGGCGCAGCTCGCCGAGGATCGAGCCATGCTCTCCCGCCTCTCGCTGGACCCGCGACGCCAGTTGGTCGGCTCGCAGTGCTCCGGGGCGCTGCTGCTCGCGAGGCTCGGGGTGCTGGGGACGCTTCCTGCCTGCACCGACCGTGGGACCCGTCCGCTCGTGGAGGGCGCGGGAATCCGCGTCCTCGAGCAGCCCTTCTTCGCCAGCGGAAACGTCGCGACCGCCGGTGGCTGCCTCTCGTCCCACTACCTCGCCACCTGGTTCATCTGGCGCCTCGCCGGGCGCGCCGAGGCCGAGGAGGCGCTGGCCTACGTCGCGCCGGTCGGCCAGGAGCAGGACTACGTGTCACGGGCGATGGGCGTCGTCGGCCAGTTCATCGACGAGCCGTCGCGGGTGACGGGCCAACGCCGGCCGCGCGGCTGACTCGCCGGAGCATCGCGCGGGTCACCATCCGGTGGGCGCCAGTCCAGAGGAGCGCCGCCCGGTAGAGACCGCCGGACAGGCCCGGGAACGCGGCGTGCGTCAGAGCGCGCAGGCGTTCGCCGTCGAGAACGAAGGTGAGCGCGTAATCCGCGAACCGGTGCCGCCCGCGCAGCACCAGGCGCCGGCCCGGCTCTGCCTCCGCTACCCGGAAGCCAGGAACCGCCTCCCCGGGCCGCGCCTCGAAGGTCGGCGTCCTCTCCATCGGATCGCAGCCGAGGACACGGGCCAGCACCGGGCTGCCTCCGACCACCCCGGGGCGCAAGGTCCGCAGGAGCGCGGCCCAGACGGCGTCGGTGGACGCGTGGACCGGGACGCTGTGCTCGTCGACGAAGGGCAGCTCCATGACTGGCGGGGGGTGTACCCCGCTTGGGTCAGTGGCGCTTGAAGTACTCGACCGCCCGCTCGTGCTTCTCGGCGGCCGCCCGCGTCCCGAAGGTGCCCAGGTTTCTCCGCTTGCCCGTCCGCGGGTTCTTCTTCTTCGAGTAGAGGCGGTACTTCCTCGAGCTCAGGCGACGGATCATGGCGGTGTCTCCGCCCCGGAAGTTCGGGTCGGCCTCCACTGCCGCAAGCGCTTCCGTCCAGGGATCGACACGGCGCGGCGAGGTTCAGCCCTCCCACCGCCTGCGAGGGGGCCCTTGACTCCGGCCCCGGTCCCGATCGATGGTTTGAACAACTGTTTAAACCGTTTGTTCAACGGGCATGGATACTCGCCTCGACACGAAGGCCAAGATTCTCGACGCCGCGTTCCGGCGCCTGGCGACCGAGGGCTACGCGGCGCTGAGCATCCGCGAGATTGCCCGCGACGCAGGCGTGAACCACGCCCTCATCAACTACCACTTCCGGTCCAAGGACCAGCTGGTGATTGCTGTGCTCGAGGAGACGAATCGGAGGCTGATCGCGCGCCAGGAGCGGATGTACCAGGAGCCCCTGTGCTTCGCCGAGAAGTGGGCCGAGGCGCGGCGCTTCTATGCCGACGACCTCGCCACCGGCTTCGTCCGCGTCCAGGCCGAGCTTTGGGCGGCGAGCTTCTCCAACCCCGAGCTGCGGGAGAAGTTCCTGCCGCTGATCGCCGCCTGGAAGAACGTGGTCCTCGGAGGCGTGCGCGAGGCGGTGGCCGCCTACGAGGCCTCCGGCGGGAAGCTTCCGCCCTTCCTCACCCCGGAAGCCATCGCCGCCTGGGTCACGGAGTTCTGGCTGGGAATGGAGTTCGCGGACCTCCTCGGCCCCGACGAGGACCTCGCGCCCCACCGGGCTGCTCTCGACGCGATGGAGAAGCTGCTCGCCCGCCTCGATACGCGCGCGAGCAAGGTGGCGAAGCCTTCGAACAAGACCGGCGGGACGCGGCGTGCTCGACGGAGGCGATCATGAACGACGATCTTCCCGAGGCGTTCCGGATGATCGCGGGCGAGCTTCCCCCGCCTGGCCGGCTCCCCGAAGGGGCGCCTCACCCGTTCGAGACCATCCGCCCGGTCCGCGAAGGGTTCGTCGAGCGGTCGGGCGTGAAGAGCTGGTACGCGGTGTGGGGCGAGTCCGGGCCGTGGATCGCCTTCGCGCCGATCTTCCAGATCACCCACTCCGCCGCGCTCAAGGCCACCGTCCCGTACCTCTCGCACCACTTCCGGGTGGTGACGATGGACGGGCGCGGGAACGGCCGCTCGGATCGGCCGCAGCAGCCCGCGGCGTACACCTTCGACGAGTACTACCGCGACTTCGTCGCCGTGCTGGACGCGGTCGAAGCGGACCGGGTGGCGGCCGTGGGGATCTCCGCGACGGCCATGACCGTGCTGCGTCTCGCTGCCGAGCAGCCGGAGCGGGTCACGCACGTCATCGTCGCCGGAGGGTACGCCGACGATCGGATCGACGACCCGAAAGCCGCCGAGCGGACCCGCGCCGAGCAGAAGCGCACCCGCGACGACTGGCCGTCCTATCTCGCCTGGTTCTTCTCCATCAGCCTCACCGAGCCGCACTCGACCAAACCGATGGAGGACGGGCTGCGCTTCGGATGGGCGACCACGGGTGAGGTGGTCGCAATGTGTCGGGACGGCTGGAACGGGACCGACGTCCGCGAGCTCGCCACCCGGATTCGCTGCCCGACCCTGGTGATCCACGGTGACGCCGACCGGCGGGTCCCGTACGGCGCCGGGGTCCAGATCCACCAGCTCGTCCCCGGAGCCCGGCTGCTCACCATCGGCGGCGGGGGGCATCTCACCCCGGTCCGGGACCCGGTGGTCTTCAGCCGGGCGGTGCACGACTTCGTCCGCGGGCCGCCGGTCAGGACGACCTGGACCCGGACGGTGTGCCGGAAGCGCCGCGCGCTGTTCATCTCCAGCCCGATCGGCCTCGGCCACGTGCAGCGCGACCTCGCCATCGCCCGGGAGCTCCGCAAGCTCCAGCCCGATCTCGCCATCGACTGGTTCACCGTTGACCCTGCGTCGCGCTACCTCGAGCAGGAGGCGGAGGCGGTCCACCCCATCACAAGGCGCCTGGCGAACGAGAGCCGGCACTTCGAGCAGGTGTCCGGGGAGCACGACCTCTCGGCATTCTTCGCGATCCGGACCATGGACGAGATCATGGTCCACAACTTCCTGACCTTCCTCGACCTGGTCGAGGCAGAGCACTACGACCTGGTGATCGGCGACGAGGCCTGGGACGTCGACTACCATTACCATGAGAATCCGGAGCTGAAGCGCCAGCCCTTCGTCTTCCTCACCGACTTCGTGGGCTGCCTGCCGATGGAGGACGACGCGCGCGAGGCGCATCTCTGCGCCGACCGGAACGCCGAGGACATCGAGCACGTGGCGCGTTTCCCGTACCTGCGCGACGCGGCGATCTTCATCGGCAATCCGGCGGACGTGACCGAGGCGCCGTTCGGTCCCGGGCTCCCGAGCATCCGCGCCTGGACCGATCGGAACTTCTCCTATTCCGGCTACGCCCTGCCCTTCGACCCCGCCGAGCTCGCCGACACCGAGCGGCTGCGGGCGCAGCTTGGTTATGGCCCGAAGGAGAAGGTGGCGATCGCCGCCGTCGGTGGAACCGGCGTCGGCTCGCACCTCCTCCGCCGGATCGCCGAGGCCTTCCCCAGGATGAAGGCCCAGGTTCCGGAGCTGCGGATGATCCTCGTCGCCGGCCCGCGCCTTTCGCCCGACTCGTTCCCGCGCCACGAGGGGCTCGAGGTGCGGCCGTACGTGCATCGGCTCTTCGAGCACCTGGCCTGCTGCGACCTCGCGCTGGTCCAGGGCGGGCTGAGCACCACCATGGAGCTGGTCGCCGTCCGCCGGCCGTTCCTGAGCTTCCCGCTGCGGCGGCACTTCGAGCAGTGCGTGCACGTGCGCCGGCGCCTGGCCAACTACGGCGCGGATCGATCGGTGCTCTACGACGGGCTCACCCCCGAGGCGCTGGCCGATCGCGCGCTCGCGGCGATGCATGCCCCGGCGGAGTACCGGCGGGTGGAGACGGATGGCGCGGCCCGCGCCGCGCGACGAATCGCAGAGGTCCTGGAGAACCGCTGGTGGGTTCGTTGAGCCAGCGCTGACGGAGCAGTACCCAACCAAGGAGACAGACAATGAAGGCTGCGCTCGGGGCCCTTTACGGGCTCGTGGTCTACGTGTGTTTTGTGGGGACGTTCCTGTACCTGATCGCGTTCGTCGGGAACGTCGTCGTGCCCAGAACCGTCGATGTCGGCCTCTCCAGCCCACCGGGCATGGCCCTGGCCATCAACGTCGGCCTGTTCGTGCTCTTCGGGTTCCAGCACAGCGTGATGGCCCGGCGGTCATTCAAGGAGCGCTGGACGCGTTTCATCCCTCGGTCGCTGGAGCGCAGCACGTACGTGCTCGCCGCGACCGCGTGCGTGGCGCTGCTGCTGTGGCAGTGGCGGCCCATCCTTCAGCCGATCGTGTGGCAGGTGGAGACTCCGGTCGGAGTGACGGCTCTCCGGGCGCTCTCCTTCGGCGGCTTCGGCCTGGCGCTGCTCAGCACAGTCCTCATCAACCACTTCGAGCTGTTCGGGCTCCGGCAGGTCTGGAGCCGGCTGCGGAGCCGGGAGATTCCCGCGTCGCGGTTCGTGACCCCGTTCCTCTATCGGTACGTGAGGCATCCCCTCTACCTCGGATTCATCGTGGGCTTCTGGGCGACGCCGGTGATGACGCTCGGCCACCTCCTCTTCGCGGTGCTCGGAACGCTTTACATCCTGATCGGGATCGCCTTCGAGGAGCGGGACCTGATCGCCCAGTACGGCGCCCGCTACCGGGCGTACCGCGAGCAGGTCGGGATGCTCGTCCCCCGCCCGGCCCGCCGATCGCAGGCTGGGACCACCGTCGGGGAAGGCTGACGAACCGGAGGCGACCGATGAATCTTGGCCGCCTCGGGTGTCTGATGCCCAGGAACCCGTTCCGGAGGCCGATTCCATGGCAGGCAAGCGAGGCGACAAGATCTTCCCCCACTTCTGGTACACGTCCGAGGCCGAGGAGGCAGCGCGCTTCTACGCCTCGATCTTCCCGGAATCCCGGGTAGATCGAGTCGTCCCGCTGCCCGTCGACAGTCCGAGCGGCCCAGCCGGCTCGGTGAAGATCGTGGACTTCACCCTCTTCGGCCAACGGTTCCAGGCCATCACCGCCGGGCCATTCGATCCGTTCAACCACGCGATCTCGATGGTGGTGGTCTGCGAAGATCAGGCGGAGATCGACCGGTACTGGTCGGCACTCCTCCAGGGCGGGGCGGCCGAGGCGTGTGGCTGGCTCAAGGACCGGTACGGCGTGAGCTGGCAGATCGTTCCACGGATCCTCGACGAGATGCTCGGCGACACCGATCTGCCACGCGCGCGCCGCGTGGCGAACGTGATGCTGAAGATGGTCAAGCTGGACGTCGCCCAGCTCCGGGCGGCCTACGACGGGCGATGATTCAACCGTCGGCCGGCGGTTCTCTCACCAACTTGAGAGAGCCCCGCCGCCGGGGCCGGAGCATCCAGCCCACCAGCAGCACCAGCGGCCAGAGCGAGGCGCCCGCCGCGGACGTGCAACCCTTCGCCGTGGAGGGCCCACCTCCCGTCCCTCCGTCCGTGCCGCCGTCGCCGGAGCTGGGCCCGCCGGCACCGGTTCCCTTCAGCGTGACGGTCAGCGGTCCCTGCGTCCCGTCGGCGTTGAGTGCCCACTGGTCGGTCTGGTCTCCGTTCGAGGTGGGTGTGAAGGTCACGGCCACCGTCCGCGACTCGCCCGGCGCCAGGCTCGTGCCCTCCGGGAAGGGGCTCCCGGTGAAGCCAACGCCGGTGGACGGAGGCTTCGAGCGGGTGATGGTCAGCCGCTGCCCGCCTCCGTTTCTCGCGGTGAAGCTCTTGTTCAGGGTGCTGCCCACCTGCACGACCCCGAAGTCGACCGTCAGCGGATCGACGTCCAGCCGGCCGGCCTCGACGCTCGTCCCGGAGAGCGGAACTCCGATCGAGCCCGCGGTCGAGGCGAGGGTGAGACTGTCGTGGAAGGTTCCGAGCGCAGTCGGCGCGAAGCTCACCGTGACGGTGACCGACTGACCCGGAGCAATCGAGGACCCGGGCGGCGGCGCGCCCGTCGCCAAGAACGGTGGGCCTGTGACGCCCACCGAGACCACCGGATACGGGGCGTCGCCGTCGCTGTTGAAGGTGATCGCCTGGATGGTCGACTGCCCGATGGTGGTGGGGTCGAAGGTCACTGCGTCCGGCGTCGCGGCCAGATGCGGCCCGGGGAACCGCGCCATGCCGCTCAGGCTCAGCGCGTAGGTTCCTTGTCCAGTGGTGGCGACGAGGGCTGCGGCCCGGATGCCGCTCGCGGTGGGCGTGAAGGTGACGGTGCCGGAGATCCCGTCTCCCGGTCCGAGCGTTGCGGGAAGCGGCGGGGTCACGTTGCTCGCCGTGAATTCGGGGCTGCTCGACGTGAGCGCCGTCACGGTCACCGGCTGGCTGGCGGTGAGCTGGAAGGGTGCGGTGGCCGAGGCCCCGATGGTGACCGTTCCCAAGTCCACCGGTGGACCGGAGAGGAACTGGGCTGCGGTCTTTCCGAAGCCGAAAACATGTCCGTCGCGGTTGCCGACGTAGATCCGGCCGTCCCCGACCCCCGGTGGGTTGAACTTCGAGGCGCGCCCGATCGGCACCGCCAGGCGCTGGTTGAGCGTTCCGCTCACGGGTAGCGTGTCGTAGGCGCGGAGCTCGCCGCCGACGCCGGTCCCGTCAGGCGAGAAGACGATCCACACCAACGCGGTCCCGGGCGTCGTTCCGTCGGACGTGACGACAGGCGGGCTAGATCCGAAGCCGAACGGGCCGGCTGCCTGCCCTGCCTGGGCGAGCGTGGGACGGCCGGTCCCGTCGACGCCCACGCTGAGGGCGTTGAGCTGTCCCGTCGAACCGCTGGCCGAGGTGCCCGGTGAGGCGGTGGGCAGATAAATCCATCCGCCTTCGCCGGGCCAGACCGCGGGGCGAGACCAGACGCCTCCGATCGGACCGATCCTCTGAACGACGCGATCCGACCCTGCGGGGCCCTGCTGGAATCCGCCGAGGTCGTCCCGGTTCAGCAGATAGACGTAACCTTGCTTCCCCGCGCCCACGCCCAGATGCCGGAAGCTCGGCGTGCCGAGGGAGTCGGGAAGTCCCACCGGACCGCCCGACCCAAAATCGGCGTCATAGGTGTTCAGGAGGGGGGCATCCTCGGGGCTGAAGAAGTCCGTGGCGACGAGCGTGCCGTTGGGCTGGACGGTGAGCCGAACCCAGGACTGCCCGAGGACGTCGGGAGGGGTGTTGCCCGGAGTGGGAGCGGGCGCACCCTCTCCGTTCCCGGTCGCGACGATGAACGAGCCGGGGCTATCCCTCATGAACGCCCCACCGGCCTGCCAGATGCCCCCACCGTCGTTGAACTGATCCTCGCTCGACCAGCGGGCCTGGATCTGTCCAGCCGTGCTCACGCCCACCACCCAGCCCTTGTAGGGGGTGATGCCGCAGTGGCTGCCGAACCCGGCGTAGACACTCCCACCCAGCATCAAGAGGCCGGTGCGCTGGAGCTGGTGGGTCGGATCGAAGCTCACTCCGCTCACGTTGTCGGCCGCTCCCTGGATCGCCACGGGGAAGCCCGGTTGATCGGTCAGCGCCGGCAGGGCGAGGGCGTGGAACCAGATCGCCGCGGGGCCCGAGGTCCCCGAGGCGTACGTCTTGGTGGTGAGGTAGGCGGTGTTCGTCGAGGGATCAATCACCGGCGTTCCGGTGATGCCGACGTTCGGGACGAGGTCGCCGCAGCCGAGGTCGGCTGCGTGCCAGGGCGGCTCCAGGGCGCGATCGGCGAGCGAGGCGCCGGTAACCGGGTCCAGGACGTAGACGTGGTTGTTCTCGGTCACGACCAGCAGCCCGCCGGCGAAGACGAGCGGCTGGGCGTAGATCTGCCCATCGAGCGGAACGTCGAAGAGCTCCTGGAAGCCCGGCCCGCTCACGTCGGTTGGATGGAGGGCCGGCTGGTTCGGATACCAGCCGGTGCGCAGATCGTCGGCGCTGGCTCCGATCCCGAGCGCGGCAGTGTGCGGACCGGAGGTGCGGAACCCGAACCAGGAGGGCACTCCTCCACCCGGGGCCGGCGAGCTGCAAGCGCAGGCGACCACCAGCACAAGCCATCGAATGGGGCGCTGCGTCCTCAGGGAAACCCCTCCTGGTTAGTCGGGGGAAGGGAAACACTTCCCTGCGTCGACGGTAGGGGCGCTCCCTCCCGATGTCGGGGGCACGACACCAATCCGAGGCATGTGCCCTCTCGTTCGCAGTGTGACCGCCCGCGATGTCGAGACCGCCGGACATGAAAGTCGCCCGAACGCCTGGAGGGGAACATCCGGGCAGGCGACTGCCCCGAGAACCTCCGTCGGGACCGACGACGCCGCCTCCGAGAAGAACGTGCAACGAGCCCACGATCCGGAGAACCTCCACCCGCTGACGGTCGCCGAGGTGACACATGCGCATCGGAGTCCTGGGCTCGGGAGCGATGGGCGCGAAGCTCGGAACGATCTTCGCGCGGGCTGGCCATCAGGTGGTCTTCAGCTACTCACGCAGCGACGAGAAGCTGAAGAGCCTGGCCAGGAGAGCGAAGGCCGACGCGCGGGCAGGCAGCCCGAGGGAGGCTGCCGGGTGTGACGCGGTCCTCCTGGCCGTGAACTGGCCGCAGGTGGACGACGTGCTCCACCAAGCGCACGACCTCGCGGGAAAGGTTCTCCTGACCTGCGCAGTCCCCATGAACGAGGACAACACCGAGCTGGTCATCGGCCGGACCTCGTCGGGCGCGGAGGAACTGGTCAAGAAGACCCGCGGGGCGCGCGTGGTCTCCGCCTTCGGGACCGTGCCGAGCGAGGCACTCTATGGCGTCTTCCGTCGGCGAACGCACTCTCCGAGGCCGAGCCTCGTTTACTGCGGCGACGACGAGGCGGCGAAGAGGGTCGCCCGGGGCCTCATCCACGACGCGGGCTTCGACCCGGTGGACGTGGGGCCGTTGCGGATCGCCCGCTACACCGAGCCCTGCGCGCTGCTGGTGGCCCAGGTCGCGTACGAAGGGGGCCGGCCACCCGAGGTGGCCTACCGGTTCGAGCGTTTCCCCGAGGAGGAGTGAGCGTCTCCTCGTGACGCCGCGAGCAGCGCCCCGATGCTCCTGAGCCCGACGAGGAGCGAGCGCGCAATGCCGAGCTGCCGCAGCATCCCCAGGGTGTCGGTGACCGACCAGTCCTCGACGATCAGCCCGTTCTCGAACCGGCTGATGGTGAGCCCGTGGAACCGGACCTGACGGCCCAGGCACCGTCCGCTGACCACGAACCGGGACGCGACGCGATCACCCTCGACGACCTGCTCCTCGACCTGGATCGCGAGCCCATCCAGGACCCCTCGGTAAAGCCTTATCGAGCGGTCGACTCCGGCGAGTCCCCGGAACTCGAGGTGGTTGACGTGATCGACGAACGACGGGCTGTAGTAGCGCGACGGGGGATCGGCCCCGGCGCCCGAGCAGACGCGTTCCAGGGCGCCCCTCGCCCGTGCCGCATTCCCTTGCTCGCGACCCTGGGTGTCCACGTCCGCGCTCGCCCTCTCCGGCCCCGGCAGCCGCGCCGGCCACGGCCGAATCTACTAGAGATGCGCGCATGGGCCTCTTCGAGCTGGTCCTGGGGCTGCTCTTCGCCGGAGCGCTGTTCGCGCTCTGGTCGGATCGCCTCGGCGTCCCCTACCCGGCGCTCCTGGCGCTGGTCGGCGCGCTGATCGCCCTGATCCCCGGCGCGCCACAAGTGAGGATCGACCCCGAGCTGGCGCTCGCTCTGTTCGTCGCTCCGACGCTCCTCGATGCCGCGTACGACGCCTCGCCGAGGGACCTGAAGACCAACTTCTGGTCTGTCGTCGGTCTGGCCGTCTTCCTGGTGCTGCTGACCGTCGCCGGGGTCGCCTGGGCCGCTCGCCTTGTCGTGCCGGACCTGGGCCTCGCCGCGGCCATCACGCTCGGGGCGATCGTGGCACCCCCGGATGCCTCCGCCGCCGCCGCGGTCCTGCGGAAGCTCCGTCCCCCGCATCGCCTGCTGGTGATCCTCGAGGGCGAGAGCCTCTTCAACGACGCGACGGCGCTCCTCGTCTACCGCGTGGCGATGGGCGCGGCGCTGACCGGTGCGTTCCGCGGGTGGACGCTGATTCCCACCCTGGTGCTGACCGGCGGCGGTGGCGTGGTCCTGGGCTGGGTGCTCGCCCGGATCTTCGTCTGGGTGACTCGCCCGGTCGCGGACATCTCGATCAACACCCTGCTCCAGTTCATCAGCACCTTCGCGGTGTGGATCATCGCCGATCGTCTGGGGGTCTCGGCGATCATCACCATGGTGGCGTATGCCATGACCGCGGCCCAGCGCGTGGGCGGGCGGCTGAGCGGACGCCAGCGGATCGCCTCCTACGCGGTGTGGGACGTCGCGGTGCTGGTGCTGAACGTGCTCGCGTTCGTGCTGATCGGGCTGCAGCTCCGGCC
>Ga0066903_100001274_pt1 | contig 18104 bp, 18 predicted proteins | sample PanSoiMetaGPlot1_FD_67491 | JGI IMG/M metagenome (GOLD analysis project Ga0066903, IMG submission 67491) | Tropical forest soil microbial communities from Panama analyzed to predict greenhouse gas emissions - Panama Soil - Plot 1 (version 2) | ecosystem: Environmental > Terrestrial > Soil >... | reverse complement strand
CTCTATTCGTCGGATGTCGATCGCCTTGGCATGCTGTCGAGCCAGTCGCTCCGCGCGACGCGGCTCGTCGTCGACTCCGCGCTGCACACCATGAACTGGACGCGTCAGCAGGCGATCGACTACATGCTCGCGCACACGGCGGAGCCGAAAGACGATGTCGTGTCGGAGATCGATCGCTACATCATCTACCCGGGCCAGGCGACTGCCTACATGCTCGGCCAGCTCGAGATCCAGAAGACGCGCGATGAGGCGAAGCAGACGATGGGCGAGCGGTTCGACATCAAAGGCTTCCACGATCGCGTGCTCGAGGACGGCGGCGTGCCGATCACGTTCCTGCGAGACAAGATCCGCGCCTGGTCGACGACGTCGAGGTAGTCAGTCGCTGGAGCCCTTGAACCCATCCTCTTCCTCCGCGAACAGCACGTTGAAGCTGGTCAGGGTGCCGTAGCAGCCACTGATGTATCCCTGCAGGCGCACCTTGACATCGTCGGGCAGCTCCGCGGCGTTGACCTGCTGTTCGAGTGTGCGCAGGCGGTTGCGCAGCATCACGACCTTGTGGAAGAACGTTTCGATCGGCCAGGTCTTCTCCTGCAGGCCTGGCGTCCCCGGCCGCAGCACCAGCGTGCCGCCGCGCCATTTGTCGGCCGGCGCGACCGGGGTGATGCCGGTTTCTTCGCGGATGACGCGGCGCAGCAGCAGCTCGATGTCGGTGTTTCCGTCGAGAGTCATCGGTGGCGCTGTCCTTTCGCGGTCGCTGACGATGGGGAAGGGTTCCTTGCCGGGACGTGAAGAGCGCGCGCCTGAAGACGGCGCGCTTCGGGTGACGGCGCGGGGCTCCTCGCGCCGATCCGTCAAGGGTCGGGCGGTGGTTTCGCTCGACGGAACCGGTTCGCGGGCCGCACCGCCGCTCCCGCTGGGCGCGATCCTCGGTCCGCCGCGGTAATTGTGCTCGCTGTGGCAGTAGCCGCACGCCACGCGGATCGGCTGGCCGTCGCCGTCCACGACGATCACCGTGTGCAGCCGATCGTTCTTGCACGCGCGGCAGTAGTCTTCGAGCGACTGGCCAGCCTGGTAACGGCGTCCCTGCGCGGTCATGCGTGAATGCTATGATCGCATCCCGCAGGGAGCGACACAAAACGCCGGGGCGGGCCCGGCGAGCGGAGGAAAATGAACCCAGGCGACGCGATCTTATTCAGCGGCGGGGCGCCCGGCGCCGAAGCGGCGTTCGGCGCCTGCGCGGAACGCCAGGGCATCGAGGAAGTCAACTTCACGTTCGACGGCCACAAGATCGAGCGGCACCGCGGCGTTCGCGTGCTCAACCACGAAGAGCTGCAGAACGGAGACGTCAGCCTGGCCTACGTGTCGAAGCTGATGCACCGGCGTTACACCGATGCGCCGACGATACGGAAGATCCTGCAGACCATCTGGTACCAGGTCAACAACGGCCAGGAGATCTACGTCATCGGCGCGATCCTCGACGACGGGACGGTGCGGGGCGGAACCGGCTGGGGCGCGGAGTTCGCCAAGATCTGCAACAAGCCGCTGCACGTCTTCGATCAGGAGAAGAACAGCTGGTTCACCTGGAGCGGCGAGGAGTGGGAGAAGCGGAGCTCGACGAGCGGTCCGTTGATCACGCACGTCCACTTCACCGGGACCGGCACGCGCACGCTGCAGGCGAACGGGCAGAAGGCGATCGAGGCTCTGTTCACTCGGTCGTTCGGCGCTTCCGCTTGATTTCGGCCCAGCCGTCCAGCCGCCGCTTGATTTCCTTCTCGAAGCCGCGCTCTTTCGGATCGTAGTATTTGCGGCCCTCGAGCGCTGGCGGCAGGCACGACATGTCGGCGAGGGCGTCGGCCTCGTCGTGCGCGTACTTGTAGCCCTTGCCGTAGTCGAGATCCTTCATCAGCCTGGTCGGCGCGTTGCGCAGGTGGAGCGGTACCGGCTGCGCCACGTCCTTGTGCGCATCGGCGGCAGCCGCCGAGTAGGCCGTCAAGACGGCGTTGCTCTTCGGCGCGGTCGCCAGGTAAATCGCGGCCTGCGCCAGCGCCGTGTTGCCTTCGGGCATGCCGATGAAATGCACGGCGTCCTTCGCCGCCACCGCCACGGTCAGCGCCTGCGGATCGGCGATGCCAATGTCCTCCGACGCGAAGCGCACGAGCCGCCGTGCGATGTAGAGCGGATCCTCACCGGCCTCGAGCATGCGCGCGAGCCAGTAGACCGAGGCGTCGGGATCGCTGTTGCGCATCGACTTGTGCAGCGCCGAGATGAGGTTGTAGTGCTCCTCGCCCGCCTTGTCGTAGAGCAGGGCGCGCCGCTGAATCGTCTGCTCGACGCGCGCGAGGTCGATGTGGCGCTCGCCATCGACGATCGGCGCGGCCGCAACGCTCAACTCGAGCAGATTCAGCGCGACACGGGCGTCGCCGTTGGCGTACATGGCGATGGCATGGAGTGTCTCGGGGTCGATGACGACGCGATCGCGGCTGACGCCGCGCTCGGGGTCGGCCAGCGCGCGCTGCAGAATCGCGGTCACCTCGTCGGTCGTGAGGCCGCGCAGCACGAACACTTTCGATCGCGACAGCAGCGCTGCGTTGACCTCGAACGACGGGTTCTCGGTCGTCGCGCCAATCAGCACGATGTCGCCGGCTTCGACGCGCGGCAGGAACGCATCCTGCTGCGCTTTGTTGAACCGGTGAATCTCGTCGATGAACACGATCGTGCGGCGGCCCGTCGTCTTGCGCAGCCGCTCGGCGGCGGTCATCACCTCGCGGATCTCCTTGATGCCGGACAGCACCGCGCTGAACGCGACGAACTGCGCCTTGGTGGTGTCGGCGATGATGCGCGCGAGCGTGGTCTTGCCGGTGCCGGGCGGGCCCCACAGGATGATCGACTGCAGCAGGTCGCGCTCGATCGCCTCGCGCAGCGGCTGGCCCGGCGCGAGCAGCTCTTCCTGGCCGACGAACTCGTCGAACGTCCGCGGCCGCATGCGCTCGGCCAGCGGCGACGGCGCCGGCGTCTGCCGGCGCGGCGCCGCGTCGAACAGCGAATCAGTGACTGGCTCGTTGTCTTCGCGCTTCATAGACGAGTAACGCGGCGGTCACGGCCGCGTTGAGCGATTCGACCGGCGGTTTCATCGGGATCGTCACCCGATCGTCGGCGCGCTCCACGAGCGCCGGTGGCAGCCCGGGCCCCTCGCCGCCGATGAGGATGGCAACCGGACCGGCATAGCTGATCTCGAAATGCGGCCGGCCGTCGCGAGGCACGGTTGCGACAATGCGGCACCCTCGGTGTCTGGCGTCCTCGACCGCGCGATCGAGAGCGGGCTGGACGAGAATCGGCAGGCGCAGAGCGCTGCCCATCGATCCTCGCAGCGCCTTCCAACCGAACGGCGAGGCTGAGGCGCCGGCCGCGACCATGCCGGTCGCGCCGCCCGCTTCGGCGACGCGCGCGATCGCGCCGACGTTGCCTGGATCCTGAACGTCTGCCGCAATGACGACCAGCGGCGCGGCATCCCGGTAGAGCTCAGGCTCGGAAGGCAGCGGCCGATCGGCGAGCGCGACGATGACGCTCGCCGATCGCACGGGGCTGAGCGCATCCATCACCGGCGCCGACGCGACGACAACGTCGGTGTTTGAGCGCACAAGCCGGTCGACGAGCGGCCCGACCTCGGTGATGTTTATCGCCCCGGCCTTTACCGCCGCATGACGGATCGGCACGCCGGCGTTGAGCGCTTCGGCGACGAGGTGGATGCCGTCGAGCAGGACGACGTGGTCGGCGTCGCCGCGCCCCGCGGCGCGGTAGCGCGCGACGATCGGATTCTGCCGGCTCGAAATGGTCTTTAGAGTCAAGCTGCTGGCCCGCAAGCTGAGAATAACACTGTGGTACTATCGGCTCGCGATGGCCGAGTCGATGAAAGATCGCCTGATCAGGAAGTTCGAAGACGAGATTCAGACGCTGAACTACGAGCTCAAGCTGGAACTGCCGAAGGAAATCAAGCGCGCGCGCGAGCTGGGCGATCTGCGCGAGAACGCGGAATACGCGGCGGCCAAGGAGCGGCAGCGGCTGGTCGAAGCCCGCATCAGCATGCTGCAGAAACGGGTCTCGGAAATCGCGCTGATCAACGTCGACCGCATCCCCAAGGACCGCGCCGGCTTCGGGTCCACCGTCCACGTCATCGAAGGCAACGGCGAGAAGCTCGTGTTTCAACTGGTCATGCCGGAGGACGCTGACGCCGCGAAAGGGCTCATCTCCACGACCTCGCCGATTGGCCGCGCCTTTCTCAACAAAGAGGAAGGGGACAGCGTGAAGGTCACGACTCCCGGCGGCACGCGCGAGTTCGAGATCGTGAAGCTGCTGACGATTCACGACGAAGCCGAGTGATGATCTACCGGCCCGATCCCACGCCGTCGGGCATCGCCGAATCCTACTCGCCGCAACGACGGACCGCGCTCGTCCTGACCGGCACCGGCACCGGCGGCGCCTACCACGCCGGCGTGCTTCGCGCCATCCACGAAGCGGGCGTCAAGATTGACATCGTCGCCGGACGCGGCATCGGCGTCGTCGGTGCGCTGTTCGCCGCGGTCGACGGCGCGCAGCGGCTGTGGGACGAGAAGGGCTTCTGGCGATCGGCGGCGGTGGCATCGCTCTATCCCTGGCGCCTGCTGCCGCGCGTCGCCGCCGTCGCGCTGGCGGTCGCGATCGCGATCGTGGCGGCGCCGATGGCCGTCATCGCGCTCGGGCTCGTCGTCTTTCCGATCGATTTCGTTTTGCGGATCGTCGGCGGGTCGGGCGCGCCGGGCCTCGTGGCGCGCTACCTCGCGCTGGCGCAGTCGGCGTTCGCGCCCGAGGCGCTGCCGACGCTGCTGCCCCGGCTGGTGCTGCTCGTCCTCGGCGTTGCCGCGCTCGTCGCCGTCTGGGATGGATGGCATCACCGCGGCCGTCGTTCGCGCGGCGGTATCTGGTGGGGCGCGCTGCGGCCGCCGCTGTCGTCGCAGGCGGCGGTGGACCATTGCTGGCGCATGATGTGGGATCTGGTTCGCGGCGCGACGCCGCTGAAGACGCCGTCGCCGGCCGACCTCGGCCGCCGCTACACCGAGATGCTGACGGAGAATCTCGGCCAGCCGGGATTTCGCGAACTGCTCGTCGCCGTCCACGATATCGACGCGCACCGCGACCTGATCTTCGCGCTGGTCGCCGACGGCAAACGCCGCGACCTGGTTCGACGGCCGACGATCGCGGCCGCCGAGCGGCGCCGCGCCGAGGTGTTCGATCTCGCCGGCGTCGCCCGCGACCACATCGTCGACGTGGTCGCCGCGTCGCTCACCGTCCCGCTGGCCACCGAGTGGCACACGGTGACGTTTGCGCCGGACGCGTACTGGCGCGGCGAGACGCACCGGCTCGGCGATCGGCCGGGCAGCCTCATTCGCATCGTGGACGAGCTGATCGAGCTCGGCGTCGAGCAGATCGTCCTGGTGTCGGCCGCGCCCGAATCGCCCGGACCGCACGCGCTGGCGGACGTGCGCCTCGACGGCCGCGGCCGCCTCGGGGAATACGTGCAGTCGTCCGAGGCGGGCGTGCTGCGCGACGCCACGACCACGACTGCCGGCGTTCGCATCTACACGATCCGTCCGGCGCACAACGCCGTCGGTCCCTTCGATTTCGGCGGCGGATACGACGATCGCTCGCATCGCCGGCAGCCGCTGGCCGAGCTGATGAACCGCGGCTACGAGGACGCCTATCACCAGTTCATCGAGCCGGTCGTGGGCGCCAGCGGCGAACGAGTCGGCAGGGCGCCAATCACCGCGCGAATGGTGGACCCGACATGACGATCGCAAAGAACAAGGAAACCAGAGGGCCGGCAACGGAGCTGATTCACGCGGGCGAGGCGGATCGCGGCGTCGCGGTCCCGTTGACGACGCCGATCTACGAGACGACGACGTTCGTGTTCGACAACGCGCAGGAAGTCATCGACTACAACGAGGGACGGTCGTCGAAGTATCTCTACTCGCGCTACACCAACCCGACCGTCGTCACGGTGGAGAAGAAGCTCGCGGCGCTCGACCGGGCCGAGGCGGCGCTGACCTTTTCGTCGGGCCAGGGCGCGACGACGACGATCCTGTTGGCGCACCTGAAAGCGGGCGACGAAATCGTCTGCAGCGCCGCGATCTACGGCGGAACGCTGCATCTGCTGCAGGATGTCCTCGGCCGCTTCGGCATCGCCCCTCGATTCGTCTCGCTCGAGCAGCTGGCGGCGCCGGACCGGCTGTTCACCGATCGCACGCGGATCGTCTGGTTCGAATCGCCGATCAACCCGACGCTGCGCTGCGTCGACGTGCGGCGTCTGGCGGAGGCGTGCCGGGCGCGCGGCGTCATGTCCGTCATCGACAACACCTTCGCCAGCCCGATCAACCAGCAGCCGCTCTCGCTCGGCGTCGACCTGGCGATGCAGAGCGCGACCAAGTACCTGAACGGTCACAGCGACGTGACCGGCGGCGTGGTGACCGGATCGGCGGCGCTGGTCGCGCCGATCGAGAAGGTTCGCCGCATGGTCGGCACGGTCATGGATCCGCATCCCGCCTACGCGCTCGGCCGGGGACTGAAGACGCTGCCGCTCCGTGTCGCGCGGCACAACGCGAACGCGCAGGCGGTCGCGGAGTTCCTGTCCCGGGATCGCCGCGTCAGCCAGGTCTACTATCCCGGCTTGCCCTCGCATCCCGACCACGAGATCGCCGGGCGCCAGATGACCGGCTTCGGCGGCATGGTCTGCTTCGATCTCGACGGGAGCTACGACCGCGCCGCCCGCCTCTACGATCGGCTGACGATCATCAAGCGCGCCGCCAGCCTGGGCGGCGTCGAGAGCCTGATCAGCATGCCGGTGCTGACATCGCAGTGGGGCCACACCGACGCGCAGCTGCGCGAAGCGGGTGTGACGCCCGGAATGCTGCGGCTGTCGGTTGGTTTGGAAGACTCGGCGGACCTGATCGCCGATCTCGACAACGCACTCGGGAATTAGGAATTGGGGATTTGGAATTTGGAATGCGTGGCAGTTTCTGCGTACTTCGAGGCCACGGACTACCGTAACTGACTGAATCAACGCGGTCGTGCGATGCGGTACGACCGGTGCTCCATGTCCTCAGCATGGAGAACAAGACTTGCATCGAGCGACCGCCAACATTCGAAGACGGTCAGGACATTCGCGATCGTGCGTTCGCGTTTGCCTGCCAGGCAACCCGCTTCTGTCAGCGCCTCTACGACGGTGGCGGTGTCGGCCGCATGATGGTCCCCCAACTGGTCAGCTGCAGCCTCTCGTTCGCGACGATGCTCGAGGAAGCGCGAGGTGCCGAGAGCGACGCGGACTTCATCTCAAAGTGTTCGATCTCTTTGAAGGAGTGCCGCGAAGCCTGGACACGGCTTCGCGTTTGCCTCGAGTGCCAAATCGGACCGCGGCCCGAGGCGACCAGGTTGGTGCAAGAGGGCAATGAGCTGATCGCGATCGTGACGGCGATTGTCAGGAACAAGCGACGGAACGTGGCAGCGAAGGGCGCGGCAGCCGGGCGCCGCGGTTCAAATGCGCGCAGTCACGAATTCCAAATTCCAAATTCCTAATTCTTAATTGCCGCAGGTTCCTGCTTCTTTTCCCCGGCCGGCGCGTCGTGGTGCAGGAAGTCGTGGATGAACGCCTGCAGCCGGACGCCGATATCGTCGCCGGCCAGCTCGCCGAACTTGTCGCGGAACGCGCGCATCGGGACGACGGCCTTGGCCATCGCCCGGTGGCCGCCGGCGCTGCCGACGTCGGCGAAGAAGCGGCGCACGAACTCGCCGGCGTTCTTGGTGTAGCCGAGGTTTCTCACCGAGATGACCAGCGAATCGTTGACGATGCCGCCGATCACGGTCCACTTGACGTCTTCGAGCTGCAGGAAGAAGTCGGCGAGATAGGTGATGAAGTCCTCGCGCGCCGAGGCGCCGATGAACGCGCAGAACACCTGGTCGGCGAGTGCGCCGCTCTTGTAGGCCTTCATCACGTAGTCGAGCCGTTCGAGCGTGATTTCGGCGCCTTCCATCTTCCGGATCATCGCGGCGTCGGCCAGCGGATACAGGTACGAGAACGCTTCGAGATCGACGCGGTTGGTCTGGCGGTTGAAGAACAGCGTGTCCGACTTGATCGCGTAGAGCATCGCCGTCGCGGTGCGTTCCGAAATATTCACGTCGACCGCGCGCAGGTGCTCGGTCAGGATCGTCGAGGTCGACCCGTAGTCGGGGCGGATGTCCTTGAAGACCGCGGTGTAACCGGGCTGCTCGGGATGGTGATCGATGACCAGATCGACGCGGTCGATCAGGTCGCCGAAGTAGTGCGGCTGCACGTCGACCATCGCGATCCGGTCGAACTCCTTGAGCAGGTCCGGCGTGATCGGCTCGACATGGAGGTCGAGCAGGTTGACCATCCGCACGTTTTCCGGCCGGGTGACGCCCTGGATGGCGCCGATGATCGCCGTCGTCTTCGTCCGCCGCAGGACGTTGCGCAGCGCCAGCCCGCTGGCCATCGCGTCGGGGTCCGGCTCGTTGTGCAGCATGATCAGCACGCGCTCGGCGTCGCTGAAGTAGCGCTGGTACTGCTGGACGCGGGCACGGGTCAGCGATCGGCTGAACTCGGTGAGCAGGGGACCGCCGAACAGCTCCGACATCGAGAGGTACGAGACGTCGGGGAACTCGTCGTGGAACTCGGCCGCGCGCTTCTCGGTGGCGGTGGCGCCGATACCCAGCACGTAGACGAGCGCGCCGCCGCCGTCGCGGACCGCTTCGAGGATTTTCTTGGGATTGCGCCGGCCGTTGTCTTCGATGATGACGCAGGTGCTGGGGCCGAGATCGGCCTTGACCCAGGTTTCCGTCCGCCGCGGGTCACCGGTGACGACCGTGACGCCGGCTTCCTGCAGCCGTCTGGCGAGGGGACCCTTCTCGACGATGAATTCGACCTCGAAACCGGGCAGCAGGATCTCGTCGAGCATCCTGATGACCAGTTCGTCCTGGCAGACGGCTAGACACCGCATCGAGTTTCCAAACCGGAATTATACGCCCCGCCGTGGTTGCCCGGCGGCCGCCGCGGCGGTGGTAGAGTGCACATCTGTGACGGCCCCGCTGCGCTGGCCAACACGGAGGACACAGAGGACACAAAGGATCTGGGCTTTTGGATCCATCTGCTTTGTGTCCTACGTGTCCTTTGTGTTCGCCGCCGGAGGCGCACCCCAACAGGTCCCCGTCTTCCGCACCGGCATCGATCTCGTTCACGTCGGCGTGACCATCACGGACAAGAAGAGCAGCCTCATCACCGACCTCACCCAGGACGACTTCGAGATCTTCGAGGACGGGAAGAAGCAGACCATCCGTTACTTCGCCGCCGGCGACCCGGTGGACGCCGACCATCCGGGCCTGGCGCTGCACCTCGGCGTGCTCCTCGACGTCAGCGAGAGCATGGGCGAGGACCTGGCCTTCAGCAAGAGCGCGTCGATCAAGTTCCTGAACCGCCTGCTCGACGCGGTCGACATCACGGTCGTGGACTTCGACACCGAGGTCCGCGTCGCGCGCTACAGCCAGAACGAGTTCGCGCGCGTCGTCGAACGCATCCGGCAGAAGAAAGCGAGCGGCTGGACCGCGCTCTACGACGCGGTCGGCGTCTATCTCGACGGCGCCGCCGGCCAGGACGGGCGCAAGGTGATGCTGCTCTACACCGACGGCGGCGACACCCGGAGCGCCATCCAGTTCCACGAGCTGATCGATCTGCTGAAGGCGTCGGACGTCACGGTCTACGCCATCGGCGAGCTCGAACACCAGCCGCAGTCGATCAAGAACGATCAGCGCATGAAGCTGACACAGATTGCCGAGGTGACCGGCGGGCAGGCGTTCTTCCCGACCGCGATCAAGGAGCTCGACGGCGTCTACGACAAGGTTGTCGCGCAGATTCGCGCGCAGTACACGCTCGGCTATCTCTCCACCAACGAGAAGACCGACGGCGCGTGGCGCAAGGTCGACATCAAGGTGGCGCGTAAGGACGGCCGCGACCTCCGCGTCCGTTCGCGGAAGGGTTACTTCGGGCCGTTCAAGAAGCCTTAGCCGATCCCGTCATGGCTGATGGCTGATGGCTCATGGCTATGGTCGATGGTTCGTCTAGCCATTAGCCATCAGCCATTAGCCATGGTACGATTTCAGGTTCCGATGCCCTCCGTCTACGACCGCTTCAACCTCGTCTCGGAGTTCTCGCTCGCCGGCGACCAGGAGCGGGCAATCGGCGAGCTGGTCGAGGGGTTGGAGCGCGGCGACAAGCACCAGGTGCTGCTCGGGGTCACCGGCTCGGGCAAGACCTTCACGATGGCGCAGACCATCGCCAGGGTCAACCGGCCGACGCTGGTGATGGTGCACAACAAGACGCTCGCCGCCCAGCTCTACCAGGAGTTCCGCCGCTTCTTTCCCGACAACGCGGTCGAATACTTCGTCAGCTACTACGACTATTACCAGCCGGAGGCCTACGTTCCGGCGACCGACTCGTACATCGAGAAGGAAGCGACGATCAACGACGAGATCGACCGGATGCGGCTGTCGGCGACGCGGTCGCTGTTCGAGCGCCGCGACGTCGTCATCGTCGCCAGCGTGTCGTGCATCTACGGCCTCGGGTCGCCGGAAGCCTACTACGGGATGCTGCTGCCGCTCGAACGCGGGCAGCGGATCAAGCGCGAGGAGATCCTGCGCAAGCTGGTGGAAATCCAGTACGAGCGCAACGATCACGACTTCAACCGCGGCACCTTCCGGGTGCGCGGCGACGTCATCGAGGTCATTCCCTCGTACGAAGAGCAGGGGCTGCGCATCGAGCTGTTCGGCGACGAAGTCGACGAGCTGACGACGTTCGACTCGCTGACCGGCAAGTCGCTGCGCAAGCACGACAAGATCGCGGTGTATCCGAAGTCGCACTTCGTCGCGCCGCGCGAACGCACCCGGCGCGCGGTCGAGACGATCAAGGAGGAGCTCGGCTGGCGGCGCGGCGTGCTCGAGTCGGAAGGGCGGCTGCTCGAAGCGCAGCGCCTGCACCAGCGGACGATGTTCGACCTCGAGATGATCAAGGAAATCGGCTACTGTCACGGCATCGAGAACTACGCGCGGCACCTCACCGGGCGCCAGCCCGGCGAGCCGCCGCCGACGCTGCTCGACTACCTGCCGGCCGACGCCCTGCTGATCGTCGACGAGAGCCACCAGACCGTCCCGCAGGTCCGCGGGATGTATCACGGCGACCGGTCGCGGAAGGAAGTGCTGGTGGCGTACGGTTTCCGGCTGCCGTCGGCGCTGGACAACCGGCCGCTCAACTTCGAGGAATGGGAGCAGCGCGTCAGGCAGGTGGTCTACGTGTCGGCGACGCCCGGTCCCTACGAGCTCGCCAAATCCCAGGGCGTCGTCGTCGAGCAGATCATCCGACCGACCGGCCTGATCGATCCGCCGATTGAAGTCAGGCCGGTCAAGGGACAGGTCGACGATCTGCTGTCGGAGATTCGGAGCCGCGTCGAGCGCGGCGAGCGCGTGCTGGTGACGACCCTGACCAAGCGGATGGCCGAGGATCTGACGTCGTATTACCAGGAGCTCGGGGTCCGCGTCCGCTACCTGCACTCGGACATCGAGACGCTGGAGCGCGTCCAGATCCTGCGCGACCTGCGGCGCGGCGAGTTCGACGTGCTGGTCGGCATCAACCTGCTGCGCGAGGGACTCGACCTGCCCGAGGTGTCGCTGGTCGCGATTCTCGACGCCGACAAGGAAGGGTTCCTGCGTTCGGGCGGATCGCTGATCCAGACGTCGGGGCGGGCGGCGCGCAACGTCAACGGCCGCGTCATCATGTATGCCGACACCGTGACCGCGTCGATGCGGGCGGCGATCGGCGAGACCGAGCGCCGGCGCGCGATTCAGGAGGCCTACAACGCCGAGCACGGCATCACCCCGCAGTCGATCGTCAAGGCGATCGACGAAGTGATGTCGAGCGTCTACGAGCGCGACTACGTCACGCCGGCGGCGACCATCGACGGCACCGAGCGCTTCCACAACCAGCAGCAGCTCGACGCGCACCTGCAGTCGCTCCAGCTCGAGATGAAGGCGGCTGCGGCCAACCTCGACTTCGAAAAGGCGGCGACGCTGCGCGATCAGATCAAGCGCCTGCGCAATCCGGAGCTGACGTTGCCCACGGCGCGGAGGGCCTGATCGCCGCGTGGTGTCGTTCATCGAACGCTGGGGCAAAGAAGCCGCGCTCGAGGTCCAGGAGTACGTTCGCCTCACCGTCCTGGCCTTCCACGGCATCTTCACCCGCCCGATCTACCGTCACGACATCATCGAGCAGTTCGACGTGATCGGCGCCGGTTCGCTCACCGTCGTGCTGCTGGCGGGTCTCTTCACCGGCGCGGCGCTGGCGTCGCAGAGCGGCCTGACCCTGGATCAGTTCGGGGCGCGGCCGGTGGTCGGCCGGCTGGTGAGCGCATCGATGATCAAGGAACTGGGACCGGTGCTGACGGCGCTGATGCTGACCGGCCGCATCGGCTCGGGCATCGCAGCCGAGATTGGCTCGATGATGGTGACCGATCAGATCAACGCGCTCCGCGCGCTCGGCACCGACCCGATCCGCAAGCTCGTGGTCCCGCGGGTTCTCGCCGGCATCTTCATGGCGCCGGTCCTGACCGTCATCTCGGACTTCATCGGCATCCTCGGCGGCTGGGTCATCGCGCGCTACCAGCTCCAGGTCAACTCCGGGCTGTACTGGTCCTCGATCACCAAAGGCCTGTACATGCAGGATGTATGGATGGGTCTGTCGAAGCCGTTCGTCTTCGGCTTCCTCATCGTGACCATTGCGTGTCATGTTGGGCTGAGGACGAGGGGCGGGACGGCTGGCGTCGGCAGATCGACAACGATTTCGGTCGTCGCCGGATCGGTGGCGGTGATTGCCGCCGACTTCTTCGTCACCCAGATCATGATCGCGTTGTTCTACTGATGGGCACGGAAACGCGGACCGAAACCGTCAAACAGATCCTCGCCGAGCCGGGCGCGCCGGTCGTGGTGTTCGATCACGTGAAGCTGGCGTTCGACGAGAAGGTCATCCTGCGCGACCTCAGCTTCACGGTCATCAAGGGCCACACCAAGATCATCCTGGGCGCGAGCGGCTCGGGCAAATCGACGGCGCTCAAGATCATCTGCGGGCTGCTGAAAGCCGATTCGGGCGTGGTCTGGGTCAACGGGCAGCGCGTCGATCAGCTGAGCGAGCTGGAAATGATGCCGGTGCGCGCCGATCTCGGCATGATCTTCCAGGAGGGCGCGCTGTTCGACTCGCTCACCGTCCGCGAGAACGTCGGCTACAAGCTGTACGAAGAAACCGACATGCCGCTCGAGCAGATCGACAAGCGGGTCGGGGAGGTGCTCGGCTTCATCGGCCTGTCCGAGCACATCAACAAGATGCCGTCCGAGCTGTCGGGCGGACAGCGGCGCCGGGTGGCGATCGCGCGGGCCATCTCGTTCCGGCCCAGCATCATGCTCTACGACGAAGCGACGACCGGGCTCGACCCGATCACCGCGACGACGGTGGACGAGGAGATGATCAAGCTGCGCGATCTCGAGAACGTCAGCTCGATCATCGTCACCCATCAGCTCCGCGACGCGTTCTACGTCGCCGAGCACATGGCGCGGCGCGACGCCACCGGCAAGGTCGAAATCGTGCCGGCGACGCCGCAGAAGGAGCGCCAGGCCGAGTTCATCATGCTGCGCGACGGCCTGATCGTGTTCGAAGGGGACGCCGACACGCTCCGCGCCTCGCCAGATCCTTACATCCGCGACTTCCTCAGTTGAGAGTTGCGACTCGAGACTTGAGACTTGAGAGTTGAGATATGCCAAGAACCAGATCGCTGGCGTGGTCGGAACTGAAGGTCGGCGTGCTGACGATCGTGGCCATCGTGATCGCCGCCGTGCTCATCTTCACGCTCACCGGAACCAAGGGATTCTTCTGGCAGCGATACTCGCTGAAGACCCGCTTCCCGAACGTGGCCGGGCTGGCCAAGGGATCGCCGGTGCGCGTCGCCGGGGTGGAAGTGGGCAGCGTCACCGACGTGGCCTTCGCCGGCACCGAGGTCGACGTCAGCTTCGAGGTGACCAAGGAGGTGCGGCCGCGCATCACCGACCAGTCGATCGCGACGCTCGGCTCGGTGTCGCTGCTGGGTGAGAGCGCTGTCGACATCACCCCGGCCACCAGCGGCACGCCGATTCCCGACTACGGCTACGTGAAGACCGGGCGCGCCAAGGGATCGCTGGCCGACGTCTCCGAGCAGGTGACCACCGGCGTCGAGGAGATCACCGCCCTGGTCAAGGACGTACGTGCCGGGCGCGGCACTGTCGGAAAATTGATGACCGATGAGCGGCTCTACGCGGAGCTCGAGGCCTTCGCCGCGTCGGCCAACGGGGTGACCGACGCGATCAAGCGAGGCCGCGGCACGATCGGCCGGCTGGTCAACGATCGCCACGCGGCCGATTCGCTCGAGGCCGCACTGAAGAATCTCGACGAGCTCACGCGGCGCATCAACGCCGGCCAAGGCAGCATCGGCAAGCTGTTGAAAGACGACGCGTTTGCCGAATCGCTGAACGGCGCGACGACAAACCTGCGGGATCTGACAGCACGTCTGAACCGCGGTGACGGAACGGCGGGAAAGCTGGTGACCGACCCGGCGCTGTACAACAAGCTCAACTCGGTCACCGAGCGGCTCGATCAGTTGGTGAGCCGGCTGAACGAGGGCGAGGGCACCGTCGGACAGTTGCTGAAAGATCAGCGTTTATATGAGAACATGAATGCCGCGATCACCGATTTCCGGGCGATGATCACCGCGATCAAAAACGATCCCAAGAGATATCTCAACGTGAAAGTGAGCATTTTCTAATGGCAACAGACGACGGCGCAGGCGCGGGCAGCATTCTCCTGGCGTTCATCCTCGGCGCGGTCAGCGGCGCGGCGATTGCGCTGCTCTACGCGCCGCAAAGCGGGCAGCAGACGCGCGACTATCTCGGCGAGAAGGCCGATGAGGCGCGGCGCCGTGCCGGCGAGGCCGCCGCGAAGGGGCGCGAAGTGCTCAACCAGGGCCGCGAGACGCTCAACACCGCGATCGAGCGCGGCCGCGACGCCTACCAGCAGGCGAGGACGCGGGAAAACGCGTGAGCACCTGGGCGGACGTGTTCCTGGGCATCATCGCCGTGGCGACGCTGGCGATGGCGATCGTGCAGATCGGCGTGATCGTGGCGGCGGGGCGTCTCGCCCGCCGCGTCGACACGCTGGCCAAGCAAATCGAGCGCGAGGTGCACCCGCTGTTCGGTCACCTCAATGCCATCGGCCGCGACGCGTCGCGGGCCGCGGCGCTGGCGACGGCGCAGGTGGAGCGCGCCGACAAGCTGTTTGGCGACGTCGCGGCACGCGTCGAGCAGGCGCTCGACAACGTGCAGGAAACGCTCGGCGCCCCGGCGCGCGAAGGGCGCGCGTTCCTGAGCGCGTTCAAAGCCGCCTTCCAGGCGATCCGCGACATGCGCCGCGACGCGCGCTCCCGGCAGGCGCGCGGCGACGACGAGGACGCGCTCTTCATCTAGACCAAGTTCTGTTGACGTCGCCCCCGCGCGGTGGTAGAACAGCGCCGTTTACCACCTCGTTACCCGCGGGAGGTCCGTCATGACGCGTGCTGCCGCCGTCGTCGCCACCCTCGCCCTGTCACTCTCCACGACCGCATTCGCGCAGGACGCCAAGTCCGGACCTCTGGCCAGGCAGCTCGCCGCCGCCCTCGACGGCGCCAAGCTCGATAGCATCGCCGCTCCCGATCCGTCGAGCCCCGACACGTTCGTCGCCGCGCTGTACTTCACCAAGATGGAGCTGCTGGTGGTGTCGGCGAAGTACACGGCGCCGCAACTGCTCCTGGCGAAGGTCGAGAAGAAGGACTACCGCGACGTCTACATCGATCTGAACAGCGCCTCGGTGCCGGAGTCGAAGATCTTCATCGAGGATCTCGGCGCCGATGGCCTCAAGGCGAAGCGCGAGGACAACCAGCCGTTCGACACCTTCGAGCAGGCGGGGAAGCGGACGGTGTTCGACAGCGATTGGAAGAAACAGAAGCTGTCGGAGCAGGATTACATGAAGGCGTTCAGCGGCGCCGACGATCAGTACGCGAAGATCCTGACGGCGTTGCTCGCGCAGCTGAAGAAGACGTCTTGAATTGCAGGATGGCAGGATTGCAGGATTGACAAACGGGGCGCAAGGCCTACATTTCGTAGCGACGCCCTGTTTGGTCGGGCCGGGTTGCGGCTGGTCAGGCTTCATCGCCACCAGCGCCGCACTAGGTGCTCCGTTCACGCTAGCCTCTGAACGTGAGACACTCCGCCGGACCGCGCAGGGCGCTTTTTTGTGTACGTGCAGTCCTGCCATCCTGCCATCCGTCCATCCTGCAATTCCCCTACACTGAGATCCCGATCTGCAGTGTGGCTGTGTAGCCACTCGAGGTGTCCCCGCTGAGCGACGCCAATTCGTGATCGACGCCGTCGGCGAAGACCATATCGCCGCTGTTGCTGGTCGAGTTCTGCCCGTGCGCCGCGTAGACGCCGGTCCGGTACACCGCCGATGAGACCGTCTCCGGAAACGCGATTTGCGTCGTCTTGACCGTCGCGCCGTTCACGAAGACTTCGACATGGACGTGCGTAGCCCGGCCCATGTACCAGCCCGGATAGATGGTCCTGAACGTCACCAGCCCATTGCTGTCGGTCGTCTGCAGCCCGCGCAGGAACGTCTGACCTATCGAGTTGCCGTATTCGGAGTAGTTGCCGGTCGCGTCGCATTGCCACACTTCGACGACGGCATTGGCCACCGGCGCGCACGCGTTCCTGACGTTCACCACCGACAGGGCGAGCGTGAGCGGCAGGCCGCTCTTGCCCTCGGTGATGTCCTGCCGGTAGAAGGCCGAGTTGCCGAACATGCCGGTGTGATCCGGATACGGCCCGGCAGTCTCCTCCGGCGATACCGCGCAGCTCGAGGAGGTCGTGGTTCCGCTGGTCGTGGAACTGGAGGTGGTCGTGGTGGTCGGCGAGGTTGGCGACGAGCCACACGCGGCGGCGAATGCGGCGCTGGCGGCACTGAGAAGCCCGAGCGCTTCGCGTCTGTTGTAGGTGCGATTCATGGACAGCATTGCACCGCGAACGTGTTGCAGAAGTATTGCAACCGGTTGAAAAGACCTCGACGGCCGTTTTCGACGGTCCGGACGCGAGATAATTTCCCCGTGCTTCGCAGCTTCTACTTCCGCATCGGCTTCAGCTTCGTGGTGCTGGTGGTCGGCGTGCTCGTCGCGCAGAGCACGCTCGTGAGCTATGTGATGAACCGGCCGGGGAATCCGTTTCCCAACCGCTCGCCGAACACCGTGGTGGCCATCGTCGCCGCCGACATCGGTGCGACGCTGGCCCAGGAGCCGCGCACGTATCTGCAGGGATACCTCGAACGCGAGTACGGACGCCTTCCGTTCCGTCTCTGGGTGGTGATGAAGGACGACCGCGTCGCCGGCAACACCGTCGAGCCGCTCGGCGAGGGCATGAAGCGCGCGGCGGAGGCGCAGCTCCACGGCATCGATTTCAAGCGCAGCGGGACGATGCCCGACCTTGGCGTCTCCGGCCCGGTGGTGACGGCGCCGATTCAGATCGGCGGCGAACTGCGCGGCCTGGTGGTGATGCCGCCGCCGTCGCCCAACGGCAGCCCCGTCGTCCGCGACGTCGGCCGGTTGCTGTCGTGGCCCGGCATGCTGGTCCTGATCCTCGCGGCGACGATGGCCGCGGCGGTCATTTTCGAGCCGGCGCGGCGCCGCCTGAAGGCGCTCGAGGAGGCGACCGAGCGGTTCGGCGCCGGCGACCTGACGGCGCGCGCTCCCGAGCACGGCGGCGACGAGATGGCTCGCGTCGCGAGCGCCTTCAACCGCATGGCCGGCGAACTGGCGGCGCGCGACGAGGCGCTGCGGACCTCGGACCGGCTGCGGCGGCAGATGCTCGCCGACGTGTCGCACGAGCTGAAGACGCCGCTGACCGCGATGCGCGGCTAC
>Ga0066903_100001273_pt1 | contig 18115 bp, 38 predicted proteins | sample PanSoiMetaGPlot1_FD_67491 | JGI IMG/M metagenome (GOLD analysis project Ga0066903, IMG submission 67491) | Tropical forest soil microbial communities from Panama analyzed to predict greenhouse gas emissions - Panama Soil - Plot 1 (version 2) | ecosystem: Environmental > Terrestrial > Soil >... | reverse complement strand
CATCAACATGCCGCCACGCTCCACCAAGAGCAAATTTACCTCTGTGCTCTTTCCCGCCTGGTATCTCGGCCGCCGGCCCAATAAGAAGATCTTCGAGGGCTCGCACACCGCTTCGCTCGCCATGGACTTTGGAAGAGAGCTGCGCAACCTGGTAGCCGGCGAGGCCTACCAGACGGTCTTCCCGGGCATCAAGCTCTCCCAGGACGCACGCGCTGCGCACCGCTGGAGCACCAAGCAGGGCGGCGAGTACTTCGCGGTCGGCAAGACCGGCGGCGCGGCCGGCCGCGGCGGCGACTTGATCATCATCGATGACGCGCACTCGGAGCAGGACGTTCTGAAGAACGCGAAGGCTGAGTTCGAGAAGACCTGGAAGTGGTATCTGGCCGGCCCGCGGCAGCGCCTCCAGCCCGGAGCCGCGATCCTGGTCGTGATGACTCGCTGGGGCGAGATGGATCTCACCGGCCGGCTGATTAAACAATACACTGAAGACGAGGAAGAGCTGGAGCGCTGGGAAGTGATCGAATTGCCGGCGATCCTGCCATCGGGCGATCCGCTCTTCCCCGAGTTCTGGAAGATCGAGGAGCTGCGCGCCACCCAGGCCACCATGCCGCCGGCGCGCTGGGCCGCCAACTACCAGCAGAACCCGATCTCGGAAGAGGGCGCCATCATCAAGCGCGAGTGGTGGCGCAACTGGACCAAGACTGACCCGCCGGTCTGCGACTTTATTGTGCAAAGCTGGGACACCGCCTTCAGCGAAGACGATACCGCCTGCCGCAGCGCGTGCATCGCCTGGGGCGTGTTCCGCTACCACACCCATGACGACCCGCCCAAGACCCTGACCGGCGTCATCCTGCTCGACGCCTGGGCCGGCCGCGTGGGCTTCCCTGAGCTGAAGCGCAAGGCGCGCGAGCTGTACGACCAGTGGAAGCCCGACTCGCTGGTGATCGAGAAGAAGGCGAGCGGCGGCCCGCTGATCCAGGAGCTGCACCGCGCCGGCATCTACGTGTGCGACATGGGCGCCACACCCTCGCGCTCCAACGACAAGATTGTGCGCACCAATGCCGTCGCCGACCTGTTCAGTAGTGGCGCGGTGTGGGCGCCGCTCGGCCAGCGCTGGGTCGAACAGGTGCGCGAAGAGATGGCGGCCTTCCCCCAGGGCGAGTACGACGACCTGCACGACGCCGCGGTGTGGGGCCTGCTGAGAATCAGACAAGGCAATCTGATTCACCTGGGATCGGACGAAGAGGACGACCCGGACTGGAAGCCGCGGCCGCCGACCAAGTATTACTGACCGGAGGAAACTGTAATGCGAAAAACGCTTTTGATGCTTTTCCTGCTCACGGCCGCCGCGCACGCGAGCGTGCTGCCGTGCGTGGTCGCCAGCCTGCATACCTACGACGCAAGTAGTTTCTCCTGCTCCGAGGGGGACCTGATCTTCAGTGACTTCCGCTTCGGCGAGAGCGGCAACGCGCCGGCGCTGGCCGATGGCAGCATCACCGTCGACCCGCTGACCGATGGCTTCGAATTCCAGGGCGCCTTCACGGCCGCGGCCGGCACTTCTCTCGACATCCTGATCGGCTACACCATCTCGACCGTCGATCAGATCAGCCTGGCCAGGCTGGACATGGCCGGCTTCGGTGTCAGCCTGGGCGGCGCCATCGACATCGCCGAGACGCTCTGTGTGGGCGCGGCCTTCAATGGCGCCAGCTGTCCAACTGTCACCCGCTCGCTCAACGTGTTCGACAACGCGAGCGGTGTGCAGGCCGACGACTCGCTGAACTTCCTCACCCAGCCGAGCACGCTGGGCGTAGTCAAGGACATCTCCCTCGTTGGCGGCGGTGGCTCGGCCAGTCTCTCGCTACTTGACAATCTGACCGTCGCCATCACGCCGTTTGGCGGGCCGGGCGGCGACACACCCGAGCCCGGTTCCTACTGGCTGATCGGCGGCGGCCTCCTGGTGTTGCTCAGCCGACTTCCCGCCGCGCTCCGCAAGCACCTCAAGCACTAAGGATCGCGGCACTCGCCAGGCCGGCCGTATTTTGCCGCTGCCCACGTTGATGATGCCCTTGCGGTTCGCTAAGATTTTGCGGACCTGTTCAATGCTGACGTTAAAGACGCTCGAAAGCTCCTGGTAGCTAAACAACGGTTCCAGCCCGCGAACGGGCTCTCTGAGGTTCTTTGGCATGTAGGCCATCATAAACACGGAGAGGCTGTAAACGCAAACGTTCGCTTGCTAATGTCGCTTGGTTTTGTCAAGACGTGCCAGAGGTGCCGCTCGTAGGCGTCGGGATCGCACTGTTTCAGGTGACGAATCATACGGCGCCTGAAGTACGGGCCGCCGTCTATAAACCAGTCGCCGCAACTGAGGCAGATCGCTCGTACCACGTAGCCGGGCAGATCCGAAATCAGAAAGCCATCCGGCTCCCGATATGTTCCGTAGTCATTGCGGCTAAAATATCTCATACCTGCACCGCCGGCACCGTCCACTCCTCGCCCAGCATGGCGCGCAGGTGCGGCAGCGCGGCCTCCTCGCTGATCTGGTGGCCATGGCGCCAGTACTCGTAAGCCAGCGCCGGCCGCCACGGCCGCGTGAACGGCTGCAGCAGGCCGCGCTCCTGATACTCGATCCGGTCGCCGGCGGCCGCGACGAAGACCTGGGGCCGATCGGTGTTCAGCTCTTCCAGCATCAGCAGGGTGCCGGCCGGCACCAGCTCGGGCTTGGCCACATCGATCCGGCCCAGGTACTTGGGCGCCGCCAGGTACGGGCAGACCGCGAGCGCGAACTGCATACACTCGTGGTGCATGGCCAGGTCGATGTACCAGCCATGCTCGTGGAAGGCCGAGCGCGGGCCGCCCACCCACCACTTCCACTTGCCCAGGCGCTCGCCGCAGATCGGGCAGAGCGATCGGCGCAAGGCCTCCCAGGCCTTCTGGTCGTCGTTGACAGTGAAGATGGGCGCGTTGCCTTCGCCGCGCAGCACGTTCCAGGGGATCGGGTAGCCGCGCTCGTCGCGCTCCAGGCGTGCGATCCTGGGCGGCATGATGACGTTATTCATTTGCTCTGCTCCAGGGCAGCGCGGATGGCTGCCTCGTGTTGTGGCCACCGAGCGATGGCCTGCTCTCGTGTGAGCGTTTCCTTGCCGCCCTGAAGCCCGTGTTTGACGGCTTGCCAGCCGTCATTTTGCCAAGTATAGGTGAGTACGCCGTTATCGGCGGTGAGCCACTCTTCCCAGATGTTGTGGTTCGCATAGAAGATCTCGACGGCACTCATACCTTCATCATCCGTTGGACCAGCTCGCGGTTCAATCGATAGGCCTCTGGGCTTCCGCAGTGGCCGATATCTTCCCAGCAGCAGAAACACAGCGGCCGGCCGCAATGCCAGCAGGCCTCAGCGAGTGCCAGGCGAATGGTGCGGTCGCAGTAGGCGCACTCGACCGGCCCGTCTTCGTCACAGTGGGTCATGCGGTTTTGTGTTTGGCGATCTCTCTGTAGACTTTGTTGATATGGCGGAAGAGCCGGACCACCTGTTCTTCGCCCAGGCGGTGATCGATCCTGATCACGACCTGGGAGATGGAGTCGCCGCGGTGATCTTCGAGAAAATGGCACAGCTCCTGGATGGTGTCCGAAATCTTGTCATGGTCCGCAAAAAAGACTTTCTTGGCGGCCTTCTGTACCAGGCCGGTGGCATAGCCCTTGTCGATGTACACAGTGATGCTGCACGAAGACGACTTACTCATGTAAACCCTCCGCTTTACCGAGTTACGCCGTCTTGGCGATGATGTGCAGTTTTCCCTTGCGGTACGGATCAGTAAGGCCGTACGCCACGGGATCGAAATATCGGGTCAGCGGACCATATGGGTTGGCGCGCTCGATCGGGGTAGTGCGGAATTCGAGCCAGGCCGACTTGCCCTCGCGTGTGATATGAAATCCGCGGCCGGGGGAATATGCCACCCAGCCCTGCATCAGCATGGAACGGAAGGGCCGCTGGTCGAAGGTCTGCGCCTGGCCGATCGGCATGTAGACGCCGGTGCCCAGGTCGATGAAGATTTTCAGCATCGGGTACTGACGATTGGAGAGTCGGGTCATGCCGCCTCCATTTTGACGGTCGGCCGACGGCCCTGCTGCATCTTGGCCTTCCACTCTTTGCGCTCTTTGAAGCTCATGCCCTCGAAGCGCTTCTTCTGCACTTGGCGCATCTTCTCCACCCAGGCTGCGTGCTCGGGATGATTCTTGTCGCGCGGGTGCAAGTGCGGCTGGCGCTTGGCCATGCGGCGCTTCATCTCGGCGCGGCGCTCCACGGGGTCGTCGCTCCAGCCATTGCGGCCGGTGCTGCCGGCCGGCCGGCCGCGCTTGGGCGTCACCCCGCCCTGCATGGCGGCCAGCTGCAGCCTGATGTCGTCCAGCATTTTCTGCAGTTGGTCTAGTGCGTACTGAAACCCGGGGATGATCGCGGCCATCCCCGATGCGGCAAATAAATTCAACTGGGAATTTTCCATTAGCTTCTCTTTTCGTATCTCACCTTTTTCCCCGCTAATTGAATTGGCACGATGATACTACTCCCTGTAACCATTGTGTAGGGAAATCGGAATAAAACTATTACGCGTGACGTGAGAAAAGAAACCAGTGAAAAATCGTATTCCAAAAACGTCACCGGGTTATCCGAAAAACGTCGCGCTTCAGATGTGTCTCTGATCGCGCTGCAAAGTCTCCGCGGGCAATTCACCGAAGCGTTTTTGGTAAGCGATTGTAAAGTGCCCCAGGTGACCGAAGCCGCAGGTGCGCGCCAACACCGCGACCGTGGCGCCGGCCGGCGCGTATTTCAGTAGCAGCCGCACGCGGTCCAGCCGCATCTGGCGCAGCACGGCCATGGGCGGCAGGTGGCGGATGCGCTCGAAGGCCCGCTCCAGCACGCGCACCTTGACGCCGGCCGCGGCTGCGATCTGGGGCTTGCTGATCAGCTCGGCCAGGTGGTCGAACAGGTAGGCCTCCGCCCGGCGCACGATGGCCGCGTAGGGCTCGATCGTGCGACCGTCGAGCAGGTCCTGGTACGCATTGGGTGTGGCCTCGATCACAGCGGTCACCAGTGCCAGCTGCAGCTCACGGCCGGCCAGCGTAGACCCGACCAGGAGGTTGTCCTCATACTCCAGCTCATGGAGCAGCACGGTCGTGAGACGCCCGGCAGCGGAACCGACCTCAAAGGTGCCGGTGGGTTCGAATGGCTGGACCTCGCGGCCGCCGGCGAGCCAGCGGGCCTGATACAGGAGCAGCTCGGTCGGGATGCGCACGACCACCATGTCGGTCTCACCGTAGCAGCGCGAGACGGTTTCGATCGCGCCTGGGCGCACGATCGCCTGCCCGGGCGCGACCACCAGCTCGCGGCCGTGCAGGATGTGGTGGCTGGAAGTCGTGGCCGCAGGTGGTGCGCACGCGCCACTGGCGGCCCCAACGGTAGATGCTGGTGATGGTGGTCACACCTCCCTCCGGTTTATGGTGAGAGGCAATTCTGAAGAATTCATGAATAATTTCTAACCCTCGACATATCGGGTGTACATCTTACAAGTGTAGATCTTTAGCGTGGTGTTAGATCATACGAATCTGGCAGGCTGTGAATCGAAATGCCCAAACCGCCCAGCCGCGCCGCCATCCGTCGTGCATTCGGGAAAACGGTGCGCACTTTACGCCTGCGCATCGGCCTGCCCCAGGAAAACCTGGCGCTGGATAGCGGCATTAACCGCGGATACATGGGCGGATTGGAGAGGGGATTGCATAGCCCCACGCTCGAAACGGTTTACAAGCTGCTCGGACCCCTGCGTGTCACCCTCACCGAATTCTGCCAGGAGTTCGAGCGAATTTTGCAAAGCCAACGAAAAAACTCCTAGCCCTCATTTCGCGTGCGGGTACTTGCCGGCCCGCTTGCAGCAGTCGAAGCGGCGCGCGACCGCGCGGCTCAGGCTATTGGCGCCGCAGTGGCAGCGCCTGGCCGATCGCGGCCGGCCGCTGCCGGGCGCCTGGCGGGCGGCCTTCATCAGGCGGCTGCGTTCTTCGGCGCTGACGTTGGCCCAGCGCGCCTCAGCCATGACGGCCGCGGGGCTCTTGGTGGTCTTCATTTGGTCTCCTTGGCCTGGGCGCCGCCGGCGCGGACTTTCTTCATGATCTGGCTGCGCTCCTTGGCGCTGATGCCCTTCCAGCGGAGGGTGCTCATTGCGCTCGCGGCCGCCTGCACTGCTTTCTTCTTTGCCATGATTGCTTTCCCTACTCTCAGAATAACATCCGCTTGAAATTGTCAGGGGGCGGTTTCACCCCGCCCCCCCCCAGTGGTGCTACTTCGAGCGGTAGAACACCCCGAAGCTGACGGTCGCGGAGTTACCCCCGCCGAAGCGGCCCACACTGCGACCGCCGCTCACGCCGGTGTGGATGCCGAAGTGCCTGGTGCAATAAGCATCGACACCCCCTCCGTAGCCGATCACCGGAATGTTGACCCCGCCCACGCCGAACACCGTGGTCCGGTTGTAGGTTCCGCCGAACTTGGCGAACGGCACGATGCGCGACTTGTTGGTAGCGGCAATCATGACGCCGCCGCCGGCCGCGAAGGTGCCGACCTGGGCGCGGTACGCCAGGCCTTCGCCGACCCCTGCGTAGAGGCCCACGTACTTGGCCAAGCCGAAGTCCATGCCACCCCCGATCTGGGGGTGCGTGCCGTAGCTTACCCAGGGACCTCCCCCGACATAGGCGCCCACGCTACCGCGCTGGAGCCCGTAAGAGTCGCCATCCGACGCGAACACGCCGGAGGTGACGACCAGAATCAGAATTAAAACTCGTAACATCGATGTTGTTTTCCTTTGAATTGGCCTGTCTCATCAGGGTGCGGCGGCCAGCTCGCACCGAGCGCCGGCGGGTGCGGCGCTTTCGACTAGAGCCCCAGGTTCTTGCGGGCGTCGGGCGATTCGTACTCGACCTTTTTGCCGGTACGCGCTTCGAGGGTGGTCAAGGCCGGCCGGATGGCGCTCTTGCCCAGCTCGAAGACCGCAGCTTCGTTGTGGCCGTCGATGGTCCAGGCCAGGGTGACGATGTGCTTGCGCTTGTGCGAGAGCAGGAGCGCCAGGCCGACGGGCGAGACCAGGATGGTGGTGGCGATCGCGGCGCCCAGGCGCCGGCCGGCCTTCTGGCCGTACTCGATCGAGGTGATGGCGGCATAGGGGATGCGCACGCCGGGCGTGTTCTTCTCGCCATCCAGGCGGAACACGGCCGTGGTCGGGTCGCCCAGGTCGAGCACACCCTCCTCGCCGGCCTTGGCCGCGATGGTGCCCCCGTGATAGACGGCCTTGTCGCCGCCCACGCCGGCGAAGGCCTGGGTGGCGATCGCCAGAGATACGAATAACGCGATAAATGATTTCATTGATTGGTTTTCCTTTTGGCCTGTCTCCTCAGCGTGCGGTGGCCAGTCACGCACGGAGCGCCGGCGGCGCGGCGCTTTCGACTAGACGTCGCTTCTCCGCTTTCTCGGGAAGACCCGCCGCTGGACCAGCTCGCCCACGCTGCCGGGTGCGTATTCCTGCCAGGCCTGGGGCTTGTAGTCCGACCAGACGAGCTCGCGGTTGGCGCCATAAACCGCGGCACTCAGGACGCGCATGTGGCCGTTGGTGCGGTGGATCTGGTAGCGGGCGAGCAGCTGGCTGCCGTTCTTCTGGATGAAGTTCACCCAGACCCAGGCGTACTCGGCTTCGGCCGCGGACGGCCGGTACTGCAGGGTCTCGGTATCGATATAGACCGGGAGGTTCTCCTCGGCCGTGTAGGTCACCAGAGACCAGCGGCTGTCGACGCTGGTGTTCGGCCGGGCGTCCGGCTCGGGATCATAGTAGCCGGCCTGGGCGTGCAGGCCGCCGGCGACGAGCGCGGCGGCGAGAATCGTCAAAGTAAAAATGCGTTTCATGTTCGAATATCCTTTTGATCGGCCTGTCTCATCAGTGCCGGGAGGCCATTTCCGGCAGACCCGCGTAGCAGCGCCGCGGGTTATCGACTTACTTCTTCACCTCCTCGGTAAGCTGTACCGGATATGCTTCAGCGACCGCACTCCGCAATTGAGCGGTGGCCTTTTCTAACGCCCTGGTCCCTGCCGCAATCCTCACCTCCCATCCAAAGCGCGGCGCAGGACTCTTTGAATCCGGCGTGAGCGTTGCGAATGCGCCGGGATATGTCGCCTGTAAGGCGCTTGCGATCTGCTGGAGCTGATCGGTGGCTTCCCGCAGCGTCACTTCTTCACCTCCTGGGGCTTCAGGTTTATCCAGCCCCGGTCTGCCGCGTAGCGGGTCAAACGCTCGCGCAGCATCTTGGCTTCGGCGCCGATCATGGCGTAGCCCGCCACCTCCCCGGGTACGTGGCGAGGGTTCTTGCGCTTGCGGCGCAGGATCATGGCGTTCCGGCTTTCGAAGTCGCCCAGGGCGTCGATCAGTGTGCCGATCTCACCGCGGGAAAGGTAAAAGTTTGCCGGTGGTTGTTCGTTGTTCATCATTCGTCGTCTTTCTCCTCTTCGTTTGTCTTCGTCTTCGATGGTCATCGCGCCGCCTCCTTGTTCTCCCAGCGCACCTTCTCGCCGCGGGCGAGCGCCGCCCAGATCAGCTGGGCGATGCGCCGGAATTCCTTGCGCTCGTTCTCCGGCACATCCGGCCGCTCGTGGCCCATGCGATGGGCGATCGTAAAAGCTTCGGCTAATTGGTTCATGGCGAATTGTGTCTCCTGGCTCATTTCGTATCACTCCGAACTTTCAGTGTCGCTTGACCGCTAGCAATGGTCAAGGCCTTTTCACCCCAAACCGCCGGATCACCGGGGCGCTCGCGTAGTCCGGGTAGCGCGCGTTCCAGATGGCATACTGGCGCTCCACCTCGGCCTCCGCCGCCTCTGCCGCGGCCGCCTCGCTGGCCGGCTCGTAGTGCTTGTAGAGCATGGTCAGGGTGATCTGGCGGGGTGCCTCATCGAACGGCCCCCAGACCCACTCGCCGCCCTCGCCCTGCATCCCCCACGCCTGGCAGTAGAAGAGGTTGGGGCAGGCCGCGGAGTAGGGGTTGCCCAGGCGCAGGAAGCGCGCGATCCCCCACCCCTGGTACTGCTTCCGGCGGATCAGAAACTGTCCCGGCTTCATGCGGCTTTTTCCTCCCGGTCCAGAATCCGGCTCACGGTCATGGGATACCAGGCGCTGCCCTGGCGCGGCTTGATGCCGGCGTCGTTCAAGGCCGCCGCAATCGCGTTCAGGCCGGCGCCAGTGGATCGCAAGCTGCGCATCCGCTCCACGACCTGGCTCTCGCCCTCGAACGTGCCGTAGGGCTTGGCGCCTTCGCAGCGGCCGCTCGCTTCCCGCCGGCGCTCGCGGGCGCCGCGCAATTTCAGCACGATCATGCTCTTGTCGTAGGCGGCCACCGCGCCCAGGATCTGGCGGATCAGGATGCGCGTGGGGTCGGTCGAGCACAGGTCCGGCTCGGCGGTCGACACCAGGCTGAGCCCGCGGCGGATCACGTCCTGCACGATGTGCTCCTGCACCATCAGGTCGCGCGCCAGGCGGTCCAGGCGCTCGATCACGATTGTCCCGGCCGCGCCATCCTCCAGCGCCTCGCGGACCATGTCGCGCCAGGCCGGCCGGTCGTCCATGTCGGTGGCGCCCTTGACGCCGCGCTCTTCGAAGATCTTGACGAGGGTGTGGCCCTCGCGCGCGCACCACTTCTCGATCGCCAGGCGCTGCCGGGTGAATCCGTCACCCGACAGCTGGCCCTTGCCGCTCACTCGCAGATAAGCAAAAACTCTCATGATTAGTTCACCTGTCCCAGGCAAAATGCCACGTTGCGCTGCTCGACCGCGATGGCCTCGGCCACGGTCATGGCCGAATTCCAGAACTCGCTCCGGTCGACCGTGCCGTCCATGAGGCCCTGGACGATCTCCAGATGCCTGGCCGCTCTTTCGAACCATTGTGTGTTGCTCATGTCCTAAGTTTACCTACGTACGCTAGCTAATGTCTAGAGGATTTCACTCCCACGCCGCGGCCGCTTAGTGATCGCCCGGCTCCAGCCGCAACCCGGGCACCAGCGGTAGGCCAGGCCGGCCAGGCCGCCGATCTTCTCGCCGTCGACGACCTCCAGCGAGAGGGCGCCGCACTTGGCGCACTTCAAGTTGCGGTAGCGGTTCGCGTCCTGAATAGCCTTACGGCCGTCTTCGCTGAGCGTCATGCGACCTCCTTGTGGAAGCGCCTGGGCACGGCTGCGCCGCCGTCGAAGCGCTCGGGCAGCCGGCCGTCTTCTTCCCAGCCGAGGTAGGCGTACTGCCGGTCTTCCAGGTCCTGGTCCAGGTCATTGATCAGGAGCCTGGTCAAAGCGATCTCCAGGTGGTGCCCCGGCTTTAAGCCCTTCTTCATGGCTTCAGCCGCCTTCACGGCTTCAGCGTAGGTGTCAGCGAGATCCATATCCTCGACGTCGTTGTACTCGTCCTCGACGACCTCGATGACCCACTCGTAAACGATCGCCATTACTCCACCTCCTCGATCACGATCAGCTGCGCGAAGGGCAGGTGGATCGGGCCGGCCGCGATCACGCGGTAGCGGTCGGTGGCCTGGATGATGTCGCCGACCTTGCGGTAGGTGTAGGTGCGGCACTCGTACTGGGTGTCGGTCAGGCGCTCGCCGGTCAGCTCGGAGCGCAGGTGCGAAAGGTTTTTGCGTTCTGTCGTCATTGGGTATCTCCCGTCGCCGTCGCCGGCGATTCGGCCCACCCCCGTGGGCCATCGTCAGGGGAGTTAGAAGCGGGCGAACGAGTCGCCCGGGAACCAGGCGTCCCACTCCTCGTGGCGCGCCTCCCAGGCCTCTAGCTCCTCTTCGCCGTAGGCGATGAAGGCCTGGCTGCCGTAGACTGGGTAGCTCTCGGCCCAGGTCTCTACCGGGGCGGCAAGCTCGATCGCGGCCTCAGCCTCGGCCGGCGTGACGAAGAAGCCCCAGACGCGACGGTCGCCGTAGTCGTTGGTGGCCTCCAGGTGGAAGCGCTCGCGGACGATCTCGCCGCGCGGGTTGTCCATATCGGCGCCCTCGGGGTTGTAGCCGACCACGACGAAGTCGCTGCTCACTTGAATCGTCCATCGCTTGGTGTTGTGTGCTCTCATGTCTGTAAGGATACCGACGTTCGCTAGTTAATGTCAATCAGATTTAACCCCATACTTCCGGCAGCAGGTGGCGGAGCAGGACCTGGTAGAGCGCGGCGTGGCGCGCCGGCGTGGGGCAGGGCTCGACGTCGCTGGTGGCGACCACCAGGGCCATCACCTCCTTGGCGATCATGGCCTCGCGCAGGCCGTTGCCGAGCGCGCGGAAGACCGGGTCGCGCACCAGCTTGTTGGTGATCGCGATGGCCTGGCGGAGCGCCCAGTGGTCGCTCTTCAGCGTGGTGAAGAATTGTGGTGCGGTGGTCCTGGCCATTAGAGCATCCTCCCGAGGAGCAGGCGTAGTTCGGTCTGGGTCGCAACGGTGCGTTCCTTCTCGGGCAGCATGGCGATCAGCTCGGCGATCGTCACGTCCTGGAGCAGCCAGCGCAGGCCGGGATGCGCGATCAGCTTGCGCACCCACTTCATGCCCTGCTTGCCGAGGGCGCAGCCCAGGTGGGCCTCGTGGCGCACGCCGTACTTGACCAGCTCGCCGCGCCAGTCGCCACAGAAGCGGCAGTGGTTGAAGGAGCTAGCCACGGGCCACCTCCACGATGGTGATCTCCCAGGCGGCGCCGGCCGCGGCCGAGGGCACGTGCCAGGCGAGCGCGCGGCCCGTCCAGTGCTTGAGCTGCTTGGCAGCCAGCGCCTGGCTGCCGCACCAGGCGAGCACGGTGGGCGCCTCGCCGGCGGTCGTGTAGACCACGACGTGCGTATAGCTACGTGCCGTGAGGCGGGTGACGACCTCGCCCGTGGGCAGGGTCGCGGTGAGCTTAGCGAGCTGCTTAACCACGGGCCACCTCCTCGTCGAAGGCGTAGTTGAGGTCGACCGCGCGCTCGTAGAGCGCCTGGAAGCGGGCCAGCTCCGAGGGGACGTGGTTTTTATCCTGGCGGATGGTCACGTTGAAGAAGAGCAGAGCGCGCGAGAGATCCTCGGCCTCGGCTCGGGTGAAGGTCATGGTTTGTGTGTCGTTCATGTTTCTGATTCTCTCATCGTACGCTAGTAATTGTCAATCGTTATTTCACCCCTACGCCGCGGCGATCAGCTCGGCGTGGATCTCGTCCTCGACCTCGGCCGGCACCTGGCGCAGGCTTTCGGTGTAGACCTTGCCCTGGCCGTCCCAGGCCTCGGGCGTGACCACCCGCGGCACCTGGTGGCCGGCGGCTTCGAGCTGCTCACGCAGGGAAGGCCCGACGTGGGGCGCGTCGAAGGTCTGGCCGGTGCGCGCCTTCTGGCACTTGTCGTTGAGCACGATGGTGTCGGCCAGCTCGTGCAGCGGGACGAAGTCGAGCTTCTTGGCCAGGATGTACTCGGTGATCGAACCCGGCCGGCCGTCTTCCTTGCGCGGCCGGCGCCACAGACCCCGCACCTGCGTGTTGTAGGGCTCGGCCGTCAGCTCGATCAGGATGGTGCGGGCGCGGTCCTCGGGGGTCGCGCTGTCGACCTCCTCGGGCTTCTGAAAGGGGCAGAAGTAGCAGCTTGACTTGGGCGGCACCGGCAGGCCGGCCTCGCGGATGCTCTCGATGCAGGCCGCCAGGTCCATGCCCCAGTCCATCAGCGGCATCTCGTAAGTGAAGCGCTCCAGCTCCTTCTTGTCGGCTTTGCCGGAGTGTGCGCGGGCATCGGCGCGCGCCAGGCGCGCGGTCTCGGTGCATTCGAAGCCGATCAGCTTGCGGACCTTCTGGCCGCGGCCCCAGGCCTCGCGGGCCGGCGCCCAGCTGTTCGCCCACTTGGTCTGGGGCTCGATCTTGAACTTCATGGCGCAGGAGTGCATGTTGAAGGCGGCGCCCGGCAGGGTGGCATTCATGACCATGTTGCCTTCGAGCGTCTGGTAGGGCGCGCGCTTGGGCTGGTAGCGGACCACGGTGATGCCCGGGAAGTCATGCCGGCGCAGCCAGCCATCGAACATACGAATGTATTCGTAGGTCTCGTGCTTCTCGCTGCCGACGTTGGCGAACACGATCGCATCCGGCCGCCAGGCGCGCTTCCACATCTCGACCAGCATGGCCGTACTGTCGCGGCCGCCGCCGTAACTCACGACCACTGGGGCCTTCTTCTCGCTGCTGATTAGGTTGCTCATGGGTTTGTCTGTCTCTCTGTATTTAATGACGCACGCTAGTAATTGTCGGTAACCGGCGTAGGGGTGAAACTTCGCCGGCCGCCTGGGGCCTGCTAGGCGCAGGCCTGGTCGTCCCAGTCGGCCGCGGCGCCGCTCGGCACCCAGCCGGCTTCCAGCTCGGCCTGGACCTCGGCCAGCCCCAGGCCCTGCTTGAAGGTGTGGCCGATCTTGGCTTCGACGGCGACGTACTCGCGCAGCATGGCGCGGTTGTGGTAGCCGGCCAGCAAGAGCGCGTCTTTGCCGGCGTAGAAGCAAAACGCGCAGGAGAGGCGCGGCATCCCCAGGCCGTAGGCGGGGTGCGACTCCAGGCCTTCGGCATGAATGTGGCGCCACACATCCTCGGTCGACCACGAGTGGATCGGCAGCCAGGTGTCGATCACGCGCACGCTGGAGCTTCCGCGCTCGTACTTGCCGGTGGCCGGGTTCAGGCCGGGCTTCAGGGCCGCCATGGCGGCGCGCTCGTCCGACTCCTGGGCGCGCAGGCCCATGCAGTTGAGCACGCGCACCTGCTCGTGGTACTTCTTGCGCAAGGAACCCCAGGGCTGGGTGGCAACGAACTTGGTGACCAGCTTGGTGACCAGGCTCAGCACCTGCTGGCGCTTGTGGTCGCTGGTGCAGTAGCGCGCGATCTTGGGGGCCATCCAGCGGCCGCGCTCTTCGACGTGGGCCAGCAGGTCGCCCTGTTTGCGGCTGACCACGTGCATCTTGACGCCGTAGCGATCGCACTGGCGCTGGGCCAGGTCCTTGGTGCCGGCCCACTCGACGCGCTCGCCCAGGTCGCAGTGCACGGCCACCACGCGGTCGAGCACGCCCTGCTCTTTCGCCAGGCGCACGACGTAGTCGAGCATGGCGAGCGAATCCTTGCCGGCGCTCGTGTTGATCAGGATGATGTCGTAGGCCTTCAAGTCGACCAGGTGGGCGACTTTGGCGGCGGTCAGTCCGCCGGCGATCTCGATCTGGATGAGGTTAGTCATGCGCGTTCTCTAAGTCTCAGGATAAGTCTGTACGCTAGCTATTGTCAAACAACTTAGGGGTGAAATTTAGGCGGGCTGGGGTGAAAGTTAGTAAGTGGTGGAGCCGCCGCCCATGACCTGGCGGTAGAGCGCGCGGTTACTCTCGTGGGTCTGAATCACCCAGGCCATCCACTGCCGGCGCTCGGCGCGCGGCAGCCTAGCCCAGGTACGGTAGCCGGCCTTGAGCCGGCTGACGAAGTAGCGGATGACCGAGCGGTGGCTCTGGCCCACGTGGCAGCGGTTGACGATCTGGCGCACGATCGGCGGCGGGGTGCTCATGGCTAGCGGACCTCCTTAACGAGCTTGATGCCCGAATCGCGGTAGCTGGGGAGCTGGGCCAGCGGGGCCTGTGCGCGGTCGGCGAAGAAGGTGATGCGGTTCGCGCCCAGGTCCTCGTCCAGGATCAGCACCTCGGTCGCGGTCGAGTCGCCAGTCGGATTGTGAGTGCGGAAGTGCTCGCGCCAGAAGTCCACCTCGGCGGCGTGGATCGCGCCCACATACTTATACACATCGTGCGCGTAGGCGGCGATGCTGCAATAAACATGCTTCAGTTGGTCTTGGTTGGGGTTGCTCATGTCCGAATGGTAACGCTGACCGCTAGCTATTGTCAAACACTTTTTCACCTCACCGCAATCTGTCATGCGCCTATTATAGAGGTGGTGACGCACGCTCGCCCTGGTCCGGCCAGTCAGGCCCCGTTAGCGCTACATTTTGCCCTGCGGGCAATCCCTGGTGGGTGAGGGTCAGGAGGGCCGCGGCGATTGCACCAGCGCTTTCTGGCGCAGTCGCCTGAAGCAGGCCTTGAGGTTGGCGGACGCAAGTGATTGTCAGACCTAAGGATCGTAGTTTGGAGCTATTGCGGATGCTGCTGTCTGAAATAGGCCAGCTAGCGATTGTCAACGAATTTCACCTCTGGAGGTGATTTGTCTTGCGCTAGCGTACGAACGCGCGCATGCTTCGGTCATGACCATCGACCAGTTTGCCCGCGAGCATCGCCTGAGCACCCGCCTGGACGAGTGCGGCGACAAGATCATCCCCGGCCGGCTGAAGCGCGGCGACGGCGCCCGCGCTGAGCGCCAGCTCTACTTCGACGGCGACCAGCTCTGCCTGATGCTGCTCGACTGCAAGCCGGCCATCGTATCGATCTGGCGCGCCCTGGGTGGCAAGCTATGGCTTGGCGACATCAGCCAGGATGACGCCGGTCGGCGGGTGCAGGACGTGAAAGTCGTCGGTATACCCCTAGCCAACGCGCACCAGGCAATCCGTTTGGCACGAGTCCATCAGCGTAAGGTTATCAGCGAAGTGAAACGGGCGGCTTTGGCCGAGCAGGGCAAGGCGACCCGATTTGGCAGGCGGCCGGCTTCGTAGAATCGATCGGACGCGGCGGTAACGGGCCTTCCCAGGATCGCAGGGCCGGCGATCGGCGCCGGGGTGATGGTGTGAGTCGGATTTAGCCTGGCGATGATTCTGGCTCACGTTCTGCACCGTCGCCGGCCGGCTCGGCCGCGGCTTCGATGATGGGCGGCCGCTTGAGTGCTTTGGCATACAATCCCCTCAGCTCGGCCAGCACCGCCTGGCGCTCGTCGGCCGGCCGGTGGCGCCTGGTGTCGATGGCATCGGCGTACTCGCGCAGCCAGCAGGCGGCATGGAAGGCGACCAGGGCATCGGTGTGCCGGCTCAGGCGCAGCATCACGGCACAGGCGTGCTCGCGAAGCTGCTCGGGATCGCGCGCGCCAGGGCAGGGTTCGAGTACGACCGCCTGGAGGATCGGCTCAGCCAGTAGCCTGGCTAGCTCGTCCTGGACGGCCTTTGACTTCGAGGATCGTAGCGCGGCCGTGTTTAGGCTGGCCGGCTTCATCTTCTGCCCGGGATGCGCGAGTGCATAAGCCTTGGCCTTGCTTTTCCCGATCGCCATGCCGGCGGCAAACTTGCGCTGCGCCTGGGTAGGAGCGGCTGCACCCATGTCGGCAATTGTGCCACGAGAGGTGCGACGAGTGAAGGCCGCGGTAGCAGACACGGGGAAGTTCCGGCCGCCTCTAACCCCCATTTTGGCGGCCCTTCCGAGGCCCTCGGCCGCGGCACAGCCGCTCGCGGTTGTCAAGCGCCGCGGTCGGCTTTCACCCCTCCGAAGGCCCGATTTACGGCCTTGCGGGCGCACCTGGAATCAGCGACTTAACCGATTCTACAGAATCGGATACGTTTATCTGGCTTTGTTTTCGCCGGCTTTCCGCGGGGCTTTGCGGGTTTTTGCCTGGCGAGCCTGGTAAGGCACAGCTCGCGCGCGCGTGCAAGGGTGAATTCACCCCCAGCCGAGGGTGAAACGCCCTTGACCCCGTGGCGCCGGCCGTGCTAGGCCACGGGCCACCCGGCCCCCGCCGCGGAGCTGCCACCGCGCGAGGGCGCCGCCGCCACTTCCTCAACCACGATACATACCACCACCACTGGTAGTAAAAAATGCCCAAATGCCCGCACATGTAGGGCAGTCTGCACATGGCGCTATATATATACATGTGTGTGTGTGTTGTGTGGGTATATATTGGACAGTTGGGCAAACCGGGTATCCCCCCGCCCCTCAGCAGCCTGCGGCGCCCAATCTCCGGCCAATCCAATTCTGTTAAAAAATTGTACATGATCATACAAGATAACCAGGATACAAATTACCCAATGACCCAATAGGTCACTATTGGGCTTTGCTATTGGACATAAATTCAGTTTTAATTACTTGACCCTATTGGACTGTATGGTTACCCATTGGAAAAAATGGCCTTTGTACAATAGGGTCGAGCTCAAATACACTTTTCAAAAGTGGCTAGTTTTGGGGTGTACTTTAGTCAGGAATTGTTCCAGGTCGGCGAGGCTCCGAACCACCCCCACAACGGCTCTCGCCCGGCCCCACTCCGCCAGGCGGGCGAGCTGCAGCGGGCTCGGGTTTTCCCCGGGGGCTTTCAGCTCGATCTCGAAGTGGACCCCGCGCCACAGGCCGGTGATGTCGGGATCGCCGGCCACCCCCATGGGGCCGCCATGGCGCTTGCGGTAGATCAGGCTCGGATCGGTGGCGCGCAGCTTTTTAAGGTGGGCCAGGACGCTGGCCTGTAGGTGGCGTTCGAGCGGCTTCACGGGGTGTGCTTCCTCACTACGTGCGCTTGTGATTGTCTGGCAATCCGAATAAAATCGCACGCATGTCCGAAACTAAACCTTCTTATCTTTTTGTGCCGGGAGAGCGCGCCCCGGAGACGCTGCGCCGGCTGGCTAGTCGCGCGGAAAAAACCGTTGACGAGGCCGAGCGCACACTGGAGATGATCGACTTCCTGGTGGCCCAGACCGGCGGCGATCCGCCCGCGCCCGGCCCGGGTAAGTATGCGCAGTCGGCCAGCTTCCAATTCCAGCTCCGTACCACCGTGGCGTATCTGCTGGTCTACGGCCAGCTGAAGGGTGATGCCGAAGAGGTGGTCGGGCGCGTACTCACCCTCGATGACGATGTTATATATGCCGTGCATGAGACCGGGGTACAGGCGGGCTATCGTCAGCTGTATGCGCTGGGCTGGCGGCCGCCCGCAGAGGCGATTGCCACTCCGCCGCCGGCCGCCGCCGAAGACTCATCCGGCGTTTGAGTCTCCCGTATTTGCGCCGGCTTTATTGGCCCGCGGCTTCTTGGGTTTGCCATTGTTGACGGTGATCCAGATCGGCGTGCCGTCGGTGGTGTCTTTGACGACGGCGCAGGTGCCGAACTTAGACGTGCCTTCTTCCAGGCGCGCTAAGTCGTCATGGGTTAGTTCGAGCGTAAGTGTTTGACTCACTGAGTTGCTCCTTTTTTTT